>Ga0207701_10001376_pt1 | contig 25646 bp, 20 predicted proteins | sample KBSSwiSSwithPhiX_FD_184294 | JGI IMG/M metagenome (GOLD analysis project Ga0207701, IMG submission 184294) | Switchgrass rhizosphere bulk soil microbial communities from Kellogg Biological Station, Michigan, USA, with PhiX - S5 (SPAdes) (version 2) | ecosystem: Environmental > Terrestrial >... | reverse complement strand
AGCTCCGGCACGATCGGCGTCATCGGCCCGACACGTATGCGCTACTCGCGCGCGATCGCGGTCGTGGACGGCGCCGCGCAGGCCATCACGCGCGCACTGCGCGATCCGGATTAGCTACACGCATGTCTGAAGAACAGGTCACCAACACGCCCCCGGCCCCGACGGACGCGGCCGATCCATCAACCGAAACGTCCGAGGTCGAGACCCTCAAGCGCGAGCGCGACGAGAACTACGACCGCTTCGTCCGCAAGGCGGCGGAGTTCGACAACTATCGCAAGCGCGTCGAGCGCGAACGCCGCGAGCAGGCGGACCGCGCCGTCGTGAGCCTCCTGGAAGATCTCATCGCGGTGGTTGACGATTTCGATCTCGCGCTCACGGGCGACGCTGGGGAATCGGGCTCGGCGTATCGAAAAGGCGTCGAGTTGATCCACGCCAAGCTGCACGACGTGCTCAGGAAGCAGGGCGTGAAGCCAATCGAAGCGCTCGGTGCCGACTTCGATCCGAATCTGCACGAGGCGGTGATGCAGGAGTCGAGCCCTGACCATCGCGATAACGAAGTCATCGCGGTGCTGCGCAAGGGCTACACGATCAACGATCGACTGCTGCGACCCGCATCCGTGAAGGTGGCCAAGGCGTGAGCAAACGGGACTACTACGAGGTGCTCGGTGTCGGCAAGAGCGTGGCCGAAGCTGAGCTGAAGAGCGCATACCGCAAGCTCGCGATGAAGTTTCACCCGGATCGCAATCCTGGCGACAAGGCCGCGGAGGAACGCTTCAAGGAGGCGGCGGAAGCGTACGCGGTCCTGGCCGATCCGCAGAAGCGAAGCCTCTACGACCGTTTCGGCCACCAGGGCGTGAGCCAGGCGGCCGGGGCCGGCGCTGGTTTCGACCCATCGGTCTTCAACGACTTCGGCGACTTCGCGGACATCCTCGGCGGCATGTTCGGATTCGGCGACATGTTCAGCGGAGGACGCCGGCGCGGCGGTCCGCAGCGCGGAGCCGACCTGCGCTACGACCTCGAGATCTCGTTTGAGGAAGCAGCCAGCGGGACAGAGACATCCATCCAGATTCCTCGCCAGGAGAACTGCGAAACCTGCAGCGGTTCTGGCGCGGCGCCCGGCACCCAGCCGACCACCTGCAGCATGTGCCGCGGCCAGGGGCAGGTACGCCGGCAACAGGGCTTCTTCACCATCGCGACGACCTGCCCGCAGTGCAGGGGCGCAGGCAAGACCGTCAGCAAGCCGTGCCAGACCTGTCACGGTTCGGGCCGCGTCGGGCACGAGCGCAAGATCACGGTGAAGATTCCGGCCGGCATCGCAACCGGCCAGCAGTTGCGGTTGCAGAACGAAGGCGAAGCCGGAAGCGGCGGCGGGCCGTCCGGCCATCTCTACGTCGTCGTCCACGTGCAGGACCACGACTACTTCAAGCGCGACGGCGTGAACCTGTTCTGTGAAGTACCGGTGAACTTCACGACGCTTGCGCTGGGCGGCGAAATCGTCGTGCCGACGCTCGACGGATCCGAAACAGTGAAGGTTCCGGAAGGCACTCAGACCGGTACGACGATGAGACTGAAGAGCAAGGGGCTGCCGGACGTGAACGGGCGCGGGAAGGGCGACCTCTTCGCGACCGTGCAGGTGCAAACACCGAAAAAATTGAACAAGGAACAGCGCCAGTTGCTCGAGCAGCTCTCCAAAGCCCTGCCGAAGGAGAAATTCGAGCCGCGCCCGCACGCCGAGACGCACGATGAACGCAACCTGTTCGACCGCGTCAAGGACATGTTCGGGTAAGCGCGACATGGCGCGCGAGGGCCTTCGAGTCGGACATCCGGTGCCTGCATGAAATACCCTGCGCTTGATGTGCGTGGCGCCGACGCCGATCGGGTTCTCGCACTGGTCGACGACTTCGCCCCAACGGCCGTCGAGGACCTCTCCGACGGCCTGTCCATCTTCTTCAGCAGCGCCTCCAGGCGTGATGCGGCACGCGCTGCCGTCGAAGCCACATTCCCGAGCGCTTCAGCCACCGCGCGCGAGGTGGACGACGAGGACTGGGCGCGGCGATCGCAGGAAAACCTGACGCCTGTCACGGTCGGCCGCATCACCGTGACGCCGCCCTGGGGCGTCCAGGACAGCGGCGACGAGTCTTCGTCCCTTCGTTCCGTGACGATTCTTCCCTCTATGGGATTCGGAACGGGTCACCATGCGACGACACGGCTCTGCCTGTCGGCTCTCCAGGTTATCGACCTTCGCGACAAGCGTGTGCTCGATGTCGGAACCGGATCGGGCGTTCTGGCTATTGCGGCCGCCACGCTCGGCGCCCGCGAATCGCTGGGCATCGACTTCGATGCCGATGCCGTCGGCAACGCATGGGAAAATCTCGCGTTGAACCCGCAGGTGAAAAACGTGCGATTCGAGACGGTGGATGTGCGCGACGCCGTTCTGCCGGCGGCCGACATCGTGCTGGCGAACCTTACGGGCGCCGTGCTGATTCAAAATGCCGCCCTGCTGAGCTCCACGGTTGCAGCCGGAGGTACCCTCATCGTCTCGGGACTCCAGACGCACGAGCGCAAGGAAGTTGTTGCCGCATTCGAGGTCGCATCAGTGCGGTGGTCCGGCGAGGAGGCCGGCTGGGAGGCGTTCGCGTTCAACCTTCCCGGGCCTGGTGCAGTCTAAGACTCTTGAGAGATGCCTCTCACACACCGTTCAATCGGCGGCCCGTGTTTCGTCCTGTGCATCCTGGCAGGCGCGGCATTCCTCAGTGCCCAGGCGTCCAGGCCGGGCCAGCAGCCGACGCGCGACACACCTGCGCAACAGGCCGCGGACGCCGCCACGCCCAAGGCGCGCATCGCTGGACGTGTCATCGCAGTGGATACCGGGCGCCCTATCCGTCGCGCGCGCGTCTTCCTGTCGGGCACGGGCGTGCCGGGCGGACGGGGAATGCTCACTGACGACGAAGGCCGGTTCGAGCTGACAGAGCTGCCGGAAGGGCGCTACAGCCTCACCGCCGGGAAGACCGGTTTCATCACGCTGTCTTACGGGCAGCGTCGCCCCCTCCAGGCAGGCATTGCCATACAACTCGCGGACGGACAGCAGCTCACCGGAATCGACTTCGGACTTCCTCGCGGCAGCGTCATCGCGGGACATATCTATGACGAGTCGGGGGATCCGCTTCCCGGCGCGAGCGTCCGCGTGATGCGCTACGAGTACGCGCAAGGCAACCGGCAACTCGTGCCGGCGGGCACAGCCCAGACCGACGACCTCGGCGGGTACCGCGTGTGGGGACTCAACCCGGGCGACTACTACGTCAGCGCCGTGACGCCCTCGTTTGGCGGCGGCCGTGGATCCGGCGGACTTCCTGGTGGTCCGCCTCCGGGCAGGGGCGGCGGGCCCGGCGGAGGGCGAGGTCTTCTAGCATCCGGCAGCGCGCCAGCCTCGTCAAACCCCGAGCAGGTCGGATACGCGCCGACGTTCTACCCGGGCGTCCCGTCAGTTAACGAAGCGCGAGCCGTGACCGTCGGCCTGAGCGTCGAGGTCCCGAGCGTCGACTTCAGCGTCCTGCTGGTGCGGACGTCCCGCGTGGCAGGCCACGTGACCAATCCGGACGGCACACCGACGACCGCGGGCAACGTGATGCTGATGCCGGAGAGCAGCGGCAACGCTGGTCGCAACGGCACGTTCGCATCGCGCATCGAGTGGGACGGGGCATTCTCGATGGCCGGCGTCGCGCCAGGCCGCTACCTGCTGCGCGCCCGAAGCGACGACACGGTCGAGCCGCAGTTCGCGCTGCAGCCCGTGACGATTGGCGAATCAGACCTCCCCGATCTCACGGTCATTCTTTCGGCGGCCGCCAGCATCAGCGGCACGATCGTCTTCCAGAGCACCCAGGGACAGCAGTTGCCCGACCCGGGAGCGGTTCGCGTTTCCGCTCCGCTCGTCGATCAAATCAACCTGGGGCCGAATCCCACTGCGCGGGTCGAGCGGACAGGTACATTCAAGCTGGGCGGCATCCAGGCAGGCACTCACCTGCTCCGCGCTCAGGGCAATCCGCGCGGCTGGACGCTGAAGTCAGTGACGAGCAACGGACGGGACATCATCGACACCCCGATCGAGTTGCGAAGCGGTCAGAGTCTGGCGGGTGTGACGCTCGTCTTCACCGACCGGCTGACGGAGGTGAGTGGTTCGATCACGGACGACCGTGGCACACCGATCACTGAATACACGATGCTCGCCTTCCCGCAGGATGAGCGCCTCTGGAATCCGCAGTCGCGTCACATCATGACCACGCGTCCCGACCAGAATGGCAAATACCAACTGCGAGGCCTGCCGCCAGCCGACTACTTCCTGGTTGCGGTGGATCCTGCCGAGCAGGGCGAGTGGTTCGAGCCCAGTTACCTCGCCGGGCATCGGGATGCGGCAACGCGCTTCTCACTCGGCGAAGGCGACGCGATCACGCGCGACTTCAAGGTGAACTCGCGCTGAACTTCTAAATTCTCAGCTCTAAATTCTAAGTTCTGCTCGAGGTCTCCTATCGGCTCAACCAGATCGTGCTCTTCACCAGGAAGATGTTGTCACCTGGAGCCGACCACGAATCGAACAGGTCGCCGGCCGAGACATGCGAGCCCTCGTTGGTCTGGCTCGCCCGGTTCTGCTGCCAGACCACAAAGAGCGTGCTGCCCGGCCGCCATTCCCATTTCAGTACGACGTTGCTGCGGTAGGACCGGACGTTGAAGTCGCGATTGGCGATGACGAACGAAGACGCGCCGTCCGTGACCCGATAGTCGCCGCTCGGCAGTTGCACGATCGTGGTGCCATCGGTGCCGTACATCCGAAGGTTCATGTTGCGCGGGGCGAGCATCTCGCCGTACGCGTCGTACCGGCCGCTCGCCGCAAACGGTTCCGCGTAGACGTCGAGCGTCACGTCGGGCTTGAACGTGTAGCTCACGCGAAACTGCGATGACAGCGTCGTGCGATCGACAACGCCGAAGATGTAGCGCTGGCCGTAGGTCTCGGGCCGGCCGCCACCCTGTGTCGTGAGGTATTGGCGGTTGATCGGTCCATTGAAGGTCGACGACGTGCCATTCTCGTCGGCGTATTCCGGGCTGATCGTGAACTGCAGCGACGGCGTCGGGCGCGCCGACAGCGAGAGCGTGGTCGTCAGCGTATGGTCGCCGAACTCGTTCGAGCGGCCAGTCATGGTCCCTGACCATGCCGTGCTCGAGCCGGTGCTGTTTCGCAGCGAACCCGTCCAGCTCCAACCGAGAGGAATGCCCATCGACGGGCCGCCGCGCGTCATCTGCGCGTCGTTGCCGCGCAGGTATCGCGTGACGTTGAAGGTGCCGACCCAGAAGTTCTTGAGGGTGACACTGTTATTGCTTTGCAGGTTGTATCGGACTCCGAGATCCGTGTCGAAGTACCAGTACGGCACCACCGATCCCTGGAACGAGTAGGCGCGCAGGTACTTTCCAGGGCGGGTCTCGCGGTACGTGAGCCGGTGGTTGGTGGTGATGTCGCCAGCGTAGTTGAGACGTCCGAAGTCGCTCGGGTCGAATTCGGGCGACTCGATCATGATGTTGTTGCTCCAGAGCCAGTGCCGGCCGGCGATCTTGCTGAGATTGCCGGTTACCTGGGTTCCGTTCAAAGAGGTGCGCGTCGGGTCGTAGCGGATTTCAGGCTGGTCGAGCCGCTGCATGTAGTGGCCGCTCGCCCGCTGCACGCGCGCAACGGCCGCGGGATCGCCGCTCAGGAATGTCAGGCCGACGTTGCCGGACGCTTCATAGGTTCGATCGTTGAAGCGGATTCTCGTGTCGACGCCGGTCGTGAGGGCATTGCGGACGAGCAGCGCGGCCATCGGGGAACCCTCGTCCATCTCGCGGTGCACGAGCGTCAGGTGCGTGCCTACTGTGGAGCCCTCATTGCCGAATTGCTTATAGGCGCGGCTGACTCCCCACTCCGTGAGCGGCGCCACCGACAGCTCGGATCGGGAGCCTGACAAGTCGGCCTGCCTGGCTGTCTCTTCGCTCGTGACGGCGCCAAGGAACCCGACGGACAGCCCGTTCCGGAAGCGTCCCGTCAGCTTCGCGGCGCCGAGGATCGTGTTGACGTCGGGATAGTCCACATAGGGTGCGGTCGTGGGAATGGTGGGGCGCGCTCCGATGCGGCGCGAATAGTAATAGTTACTCGTGCCGGCCTCGAGGATGCTGTTGCCCTCGATGAAGAACGGGCGCTTCTCGTCGAAGATCGTCTCGAACACCGTCAGGTTCACTTCGGCCGGATCGGCCTCCACTTGACCGAAGTCCGGGTTGATCGTGGCTTCCAGCGTCAGGTTCGAACCGATGCCGACCTTCATGTCGGCACCGACACTGCCCCCCGGATTCGCGCCACTGTCGAACGGATTGCGCGGGTCGCGCTCGCTCGTCACGCGCGTCGACCCCGACACGTAAGGCAGGAGTTCGACGCGTTCTTTCGGAGTCACTCCTTCGATGCCACGGAGTTCACCGAATCGCGAGGACCACCCTTTCGCCGTGCGGCCGACGACGACCCAGTAGTCTTCCTCGTTCAGCGTGGGACGCCAGCGCTTCAGGTTGAGCCCCCAGACCCGCTCGGGCGCATCGTTGAAGCGAAGCTGAGAGAACGGCAGCCACATCTCGGCGGTCCAGCCGTGGTCGTCGACCGAGGTCTTCGCCTCCCACACCGGGTCGAACTCCAAATCGATGTCGTCCTGGTTGTCGGTGGGATGGAAGTGATCGAGCCTCACTCCTGATGCGGTGACGCCGAACATGTACGCGGTCCGGCGATCGTGGTAAGTGTCGAGTTCGATCTGGAGGTATTCCGCCTGGTCTCCGTTGTCGCGACGGCTCATCGGCGCCTGGATCGCGCCTCCGTTGTCGCTGCGCATCCGCGCGCCGATCCAGAGCGCGGTCTCGTCGTAGACGAATCGCACCTCCATCCCGTCGGCCGGCGTGCCGCCTTCGTTCGGTTCGGCCTCGACGAAATCGGTGATCGGTTGCGCTTTGGCCCAGAACTCTTCATCGAGGCGGCCGTCAAGCTTGACGGCACCTGCCTCGACGCGCATGGCACGCGCCTCTTTGCCGGGAGCGGACAGGCTGGGCTCGGATGCGGGCTGCTGACCGGCCGATGCGAGCGATGAAAGACCGAGAAGGCAGAGAACGGACAGAGATGAAACAGTTCGGTGCATGTGTAGGGAAGAAAGAGGACGCGAGATGCTAACACGAATGATCCCAAAGAAACTGAAGCACGCTGAGCGCGGCGACCGGCACGGCGTCCGCCCTGAGGGTGCGTCCCCCGAGCGAAACGAATCGTAAGCCCACCGCATGCGCGCGCGCACACTCGGCAGGATCCCAGCCGCCCTCCGGACCGATGACGAGTGCCGCGCTGGAAGGCGCCGCCGCTGTTCGGAACGAGTTGAGTGGCTCCGCGCCGTCGATGCCGGGCTCCACGAACATCAGCCGCTCGCCGGGCGCCGGTTCCTCCAGCCAGGTGTCGAGCGTCAGCGGCATCATGATCTCGGGCACCACCGCACGACGAGACTGCTTGGCCGACGCGAGCGCGACCCGCCGCCACCTGTCGATGCGCGCTCCGCGGAGGATTGCTGCCACCGTGTACTCGGTCCGTTTCGACACGATCGGCTGAATGGCGGCGACGCCGAGCATCACGGCGTCACGGATGACCTCGTCCATCTTGTCGCCCTTGAGCACGGCCTGCACCAGCGTCAGAGGCGTCGTCGATTCCGGGGCCGGTTCGACGCGTGACAGGAGCTGAACCCGCGCGTCGCGCCGGGCGGCCGACACGATCCGAGCGAGGAACTCGTGCCCGCGCCCGTTGAAGACCGACACTGTATCGCCGACACCGAGCCGCAGAACGCGCGTCAGGTGCTCGGCCTCGTCGCGCGGGAGGTCCACGGCTTCATCTCCCGGATCGAGTGATGGGGCAAAAAAACGGTGCACGCTCACGAAGGGAGCATTATCTCATCAGGGATCGGGGATCAGGGATCAGGGATCAGGTTGGCTATACTCTGACGCGTTCACATGTTCTTCCGCGACCAGATCATCGGCAAGTACAAGATCCTGTCGACGATCGGGAGCGGCGGATTCGGGACCGTTTATCTCGCGGAAGATACCTGGATCGACAAGAAGGTCGCGCTGAAGGTCCCCCACCGGCAGGGCGTCGATTTTGGCGAACTGCTGCGCGAACCACGGCTGCTGGCCAGCCTGAATCATCCCAACATCGTCACCATCATGACGGCGGAGAAGCAGGAAAACGTCTTCTTCATCGTGATGGAATACGTGCCTGGCGAGACACTCGAGTCGATGGTCGCGCGCATCGGCCCGCTCGACATCCCGCTCGCGCTCGACTACACCTGCCAGATCTGCAACGCCCTCGACCACGCCCATCATCACGGCGTCCTGCACCGCGATCTACGGCCGTCGAACGTCCTGGTCTCCGAGAGCGGCCTCCTCAAAGTGGCCGACTTCGGCACCTCGCGGTTTCTCGAGATCGCCGCGCATGGAACGACTGTCATCGGCAGCCCGCCGTACATGGCGCCGGAACAGTTCCTCGGCAAGGCCCTCTTTGCGAGCGACATCTACTCGCTCGGCGTGACGATGTTCCAGATGTTGACGGGCGACCTTCCCTACGACACGCCCTCGCCTGCCGACCTCGATCGACTGCTCCGGGGCGAAATGCTGATATCGGTACGCTCGCGGAACCCGAAGGTTCCCCGCCGGATCAACGACATCGTGCTGAAGGCGATGTCGCCCGAGGTCCACGGCCGGTACCAGCGCGCGAGCGAGGTGGTCGAGGACATCCTGGCGGCCCGAAGCGCCGCCGAACCCAGGCGGACGCCGAATCCGGCCCCCGTCCCGGCGGATGCCGCGACGGGCGGCGTGCAGGACATCCACTCCAGGCTGAAGGCGCGGGAAACGCCGCAGCCGCGCTTCTGCTGGCACTGCCGCAAGCCGCTCCACGCGCGGACCGACCGCTGCCCGTTTTGCGGCGAAAGCCAATGAAACGGCCCAAATGCACTAGAATCTGAGGTTAAGGAGATTCAGCAATGTCGTTTCCGGGGACCGGCACCATCTGGATGAACGGGAAGCTCGTGGAGTGGAAGGACGCGACCATACACATCGGGTCGCATGTCATCCACTACGGCAGCGGCGTGTTCGAAGGCGCGCGCTGCTACGCAACGCCGAAAGGCTCGGCGGTCTTCCGTCTGGATGAGCACATGGTTCGCCTGATCAACTCCGCGAAGATCTACCGCATGGAGTACCCGCTGGACCTCGCGGGCTGGCGGCAGGCGGTCCTCGGGACCATCCAGGCGAACAAGATGAAGGCCTGCTATATCCGGCCGCTCGTCTATCGCGGATATCACACGCTTGGCGTCAACCCGCTGCACAACCCTGTGGACGCGGCGATCATGCTGTGGGAATGGGGAGCCTACCTGGGCGCTGAAGCGCTCGAGCAGGGCGTGGACGTCAAGGTCGCGAGCTGGTCGCGCATGGCGCCCAACACGCTGCCAGCGATGGCCAAATCCACCGCCAACTACGCGAACTCGCAACTGATCAAGATGGAGGCGCTGGCGGACGGCTACTCGGAGGGCATAGCGCTCGATGTATTCGGCAACGTCAGCGAGGGCAGCGGCCAGAACATCTTCGTGGTCCGTGACGGCGTCGTCTACACACCGCCGCTGAGCGCGTCGGTACTTGGCGGTATTACCCGCGATTCCATCGTCACCCTGGCTCGCGACCTCGGCTACCAGGTGATCGAGCAGAATCTCCCGCGCGAATTGCTCTACATATCCGACGAGGTGTTCTTCACGGGCACCGCCGCGGAGGTCACGCCGATCCGCTCGATTGACAAGATCAGGATTGGGGAGGGCAAGCGGGGACCGGTGACGGCGGCCCTGCAGAGCGCCTTCTTCGCGGTGGTCAACGGCGACGTCCCCGACACGCACGGGTGGCTCACCTACGTCTACGCGGAAGAGGTGTCGCTGCGCGAGCCGGCGAGGGCCGGCGCCGCCAAAGGATAGCCGCGACACCAGGTGTTGGAGCCTGGGGGCCGGGCCAGTTGGCCGGGCCGCCAGCTCCAGCCTTCACGCACGCCGCACCCGCCCTCACGTTCGTGCCACAACCCACCGATAGGTATCCAGTGGGTCTTGTCCCGCTTCCTGTTCCTTTGAGTCGCTCATGCACGTCAACGACCTGCTCAAGATTGCCGTAGATGCCGGAGCATCGGACCTGCACCTGAAGGTTGGCAGCTACCCGATGATGCGCGTGCGCGGCGCGCTGATTCCCGCGACCGACGAGAAGCGGCTCGACCACGAGGACGTGGTGGCGATGAGCGCTGCGGTCATGTCGACGTCCCAGCGTCAACGCTTCAAGGAAGCGCAGGAAGTGGACCTGGCCTACAGCGTCCCGGGCCTTGGCCGCTTCCGGTGCAACATTTTCCAGCAGCGCGGCACCGTGGGGCTCGTCCTGCGCGTCATCCCGATGCACATCCGTTCGACTGACGACCTTGGCTTGCCCCAGGTGCTGAAGCAGATTGCCCAGGAAGAACGGGGCCTCGTGCTGGTCACGGGAACGACCGGTTCGGGCAAGAGCACGACGCTGGCGGCAATGGTGGACTACATCAACCGCCATCGCTGCACTCACGTGATGACGGTCGAGGATCCGATCGAGTTCCTCCACCGGGACCAGAAATCGATCGTGAACCAGCGTGAAGTATCGGTGGACACGCGATCGTTCGCGCAGGCCCTGCGCAGCGCCCTGCGCCAGGATCCCGACGTCATTCTCGTCGGCGAAATGCGCGACTTCGAGACAATCGAGACCGGCCTGCTGGCCGCGGAAACCGGTCACCTGGTGTTCTCGACCCTTCACACGCTCGATGCCACCGAGACGATCAACCGCATCATCGCCGTCTTTCCGCCGCATCAGCAGAAGCAGGTTCGCCTGCAGTTGGCGAGCGTCCTGCGCGCGGTCGTCTCGCAGCGCCTGATGCCGCGGGCCGATGGCGACGGCCGGGCCCCCGCGGTCGAGGTGATGATAAGCACGCCCTTCATCCGCGACTGCATCGTCGACAAGGACAAGACCCACCTGATTCACGGCGCGATCGCGGCCGGCACTTCGCAGTACGGCATGCAGACCTTCGATCAGTCGATCTTCGGTCTCTTCCAATCCGGGCTGGTGTCGTACGAGGAGGCGCTGCGCTGGGCGTCGAACGTGGACGAGTTCAAGCTCAAGGTGCAGGGCATCTCGACCACCTCCGAGGTGAGCCGCGACGAGATGGCCAAGGGTGTGCTGCGCGGAGCGCCGGAGATTACCAGGTTTAGCGGCTGACGCCTCCGACAAGCTGGCTATGGGCATTAGGCGATGGGCGATGGGCGATAGGCGCAGCGATTCGTGGCGGCGCTCAGTCGCGAATGCCGTCGAGACTCCGCAACATCGCGCGTAAGCTCTTGAGAAGCTCGCGATACTCGCTCTCCAGACTGCTTGCGTTCGTGCTTTCCAGAAACCCGAGTCGGCCGGCAACGGACAGCAGGTAAGCCACCTCCGCGCTCGACGCGGTCGCTACGTTGAGAAAATTGACATACTCTCGAAGGGTTCGGCGCGTAGATCCCTCCACGATGTTGACTGGAATCGAGACCGCAGCGCGCCGGAGCTGCGACTGAATCCCGAACCGTTCATCAGCTGGAAACGCTGATGTGGCTTGATATACCTTCATCAGCAGTTCGTCGGCCGTCTGGAACACGCGAAGTTTGGAGACGTCCCGGCTCATTGGTTGCTGCGGAGAACTCGCAAGGTTTCGGCCACTGCCGGTCTTTGTGATATGTGGCTCTATCGCGCGTCGGCGCCCAGCGCCTATAGCCCATCGCCCATCGCCCATCGCCTGAAATGAGTTCCCCCTACCTCGACGCCCTGAAAATGCTTGGCCGCCGAGAGCTGTCGGAGTCGCAGATCCGGCAGCGCCTCGTCCGCAAGGGCCACACCGAGGAGGACATCGACGCCGCTGTGAAGCGCCTGAAGGACGAGCGCGCGATAGATGATGCGAGGGTGGCGGAAGCCATCGCGCGCACGGAGACGGCCGTCAAGCGCCGCGGCAAGCTCCGCGTGCGGCGTCAGATTGAGCAGGCGGGCATCGCTCCCGCGGTTGCGCGCCAGGCGCTCGATTCCGTGTTCGAAGACCTGGACGATGACGCGCTCCTGCAGGCCGCGCTTGGCCGCCGGCTTCGAGGCGACCGGCTCATCGCCGACGACCGCGAATTCCAGCGCCTCTACCGCTACCTCGCCGCCCAGGGGTTCGAATCCGACCGGATTCTCAAGGTTCTGAACGCGCGCCGGTCACCCCGCTCGACAGGCTCCGACGACGCCAAATAGCTGCTAAAATACAAGATTCGAGGGACTTCCCTCCTTCGCAACCTGAAATCTCGCGTCTGCTCTGAACCCTGAAATTCCATGATCACAGTCACTGGTGTGTCGATGCGGTACGGGTCGAAGGTTCTCTTCGACGACGTGACCGCGACGTTTTCGTCGGGCCGCCGCTACGGTTTGACCGGTCCGAATGGCGCCGGCAAGTCCACGTTCATGAAGCTGCTGACCGGCGAGCTTATCCCGCAAAAGGGGACGGTGGCGAGGCCAGAGAAGCTCGGCGTGCTGAGCCAGGATCAGTTCGCCTTCGACAGGTTTCGCGTAGTCGATACGGTCATCATGGGAAACAAGCGCCTGTGGACCGCGCTCGAGGAACGCGAGCGCCTCTATGAAAAGGGCGCCGACATGACCGACGACGACGGGATGCGCCTGGGCGAACTCGAGGGCATCGTGGGCGACGAAGACGGCTACAGCGCCGAGAGCAACGCGGCGATCCTGCTGCAGGGGCTCGACATCGACGACTCCCTGCACGAACGCCTCATGGGCGAACTGCAGGGCGGCCAGAAGGTGCGCGTCCTGCTCGCGCAGGCGCTGTTCGGCAACCCGGCCGCGCTGCTGCTGGACGAACCGACGAACCACCTCGACCTGGATTCGATCCACTGGCTCAAGGACTTCCTCGTCCACTACGAGGGCACGCTGATCGTCATCTCGCACGACCGGCACTTCCTCAACGCGGTCACGACGCACACGGCCGACATCGACTACCAGACGATCATCACCTACACCGGCGGGTACGACGACATGGTGGTGGCGAAGACGCAAATCCGATCGCGTGTCGAGTCGGACAATGCGCAGCGCGAGAAGAAGATCGCGCAGTTGCAGGAGTTCATCCAGCGGTTCGGCGCCGGCACGCGCGCCAGCCAGACGACCGCACGTCGCAAGGAAGTGGAACGGTTGCAGACGACGGAGCTCGCCCGATCGAACATCCAGCGTCCGTACATCAAGTTCACGCAGGCACGTCCATCCGGCCGCCTCGCGATGGAGTGTTCCGGCGTCTCGAAGAAGTTCGGCCACGCCAAGATCGTCACGGCATTCGAAACGATCGTGAATCGTGGCGAGAAGATCGTGCTCGTCGGACGAAACGGCGTTGGCAAGACCACCCTTCTCAAGGCGCTGCTCTCCGATGCGCCGAATCTTCCGGCAGCCCCGGAAGACCGGGATGGGGGAATGATCCGCTGGGGTCACGAGGTGTCCATTGGCTACTTCCCGCAGGACCAGTCAGGTCTCATTCAGAAGGGCATGACCGCGGTCGAGTGGCTCCACCAGTTCGATCCGGATGCCCATCGCCAGGACATCCACGGTCTGCTCGGCCAGATGCTGTTCAGCGGCGAAGAGGGTTTGAAGCCGACCGAGGCGCTCTCCGGCGGTGAGACCGCACGACTGCTGTTCTGCCGGCTGATGCTCACCAAGCCGAACGTGCTGGTCCTCGACGAACCGACCAACCACCTCGATCTGGAGTCGATCAACGCGCTGAACATCGCGCTCCAGAAATACGAGGGCACCGTCTTTCTCGTCACGCACGACGAAGACCTGATGGATGAAGTCGGCACGCGCGTCTGGCATCTCGAGCCCGGCAAGCTCACCGACTTCAAGGGCACGTACGAAGAGTACGAGGCAACGCTCGCTTCGTAGCGTCTCGCATGTCCGCTGGTCTGGCCCTAGGCTTTGTGGCGCCAGGCCCGTGGCCGCGGCGCAAGCGGTCACGCTGCCTGTCGCCCAATGCCCATCGCCTACCGCCTATAGCCCATCGCCCCTTAGAATGTCGCTATGACTTCGAACGAAATCCGGCGAACGTTCCTCGAATATTTCCAGAGGAACGGTCATCGTGTCGTCGCCAGCTCACCGCTCGTGCCAGGCGACGACCCGACACTCCTCTTCACCAACGCCGGGATGAACCAGTTCAAGGACGTGTTCCTCGGCCAGGAGAAACGGGACTACGCGCGCGCGGCCAGTTCGCAGAAGTGCGTCCGCGCCGGAGGCAAGCACAACGATCTCGAGAACGTCGGGCGCACGGCCCGCCATCTGACCTTCTTCGAGATGCTCGGCAACTTCTCGTTCGGCGACTATTTCAAGGCCGACGCCATCCGCTTTGCCTGGCATCTGCTCGTGGACATCTACAGACTGGATCCTGAGCGCCTCTGGTTCAGCGTCTTCGAAGGCGAGGGCGAAGTACCCGCGGACGAAGAGGCCGCAAAGCTGTGGGTGCAGACTGGCGCGAGGCCCGAGCGCGTCCTCCGGTTCGGGAAGAAGGACAACTTCTGGTCCATGGGTGATACCGGGCCGTGCGGGCCGTGCTCCGAGATTCATTACTTCCGCGGGGCGGACCTGTCGAAGAATGTCCCGTCGCTCGTCAACGGTCCGGGCGACGACACGATGGAAATCTGGAACCTCGTGTTCATGCAGTACGACCGCGATGCGAGCGGCGTTCTGCACGCGCTGCCGGCGCCGTCCGTGGACACCGGAGCCGGACTCGAGCGCCTGACCAGCGTCCTCCAGCGTGTGCCGACCGTGTATGACATCGATTCGTTCGCGGCGATCATGAGCGCGATCGGCGCGATCAGCGGCCACAAGTACGGTGGTGACATGGGCGACGACCTCGACACCGCCGCGCGGGTCATCTGCGATCACTCGCGGTCCACGGTGTTCCTGATCAGCGACGGCGTCATCCCGTCGAACGAGGGTCGCGGGTACGTGCTGCGCAAGATCATGCGACGCGCGATGCTACACGGCAAACATCTCGGGCTGACCAAACCGTTCCTCCATCAGATGGTCGCCGTGCTGGACCGCGAGATGGGTGATGCCTACCCGGAACTGCGCTCCAATCGCGAGATGATCGAGAGGACGATCACGGCCGAAGAGAACCGCTTCGAAACCGTCCTCACCGACGGTCTCCCGCGTCTCGAATCTGAAATTGCGAAAGCGCTGGAGGCACCGGCGAAGGTCCTCCCCGGAGACGCTGCGTTCCGCCTGTATGACACCTTCGGCGTTCCGTACGACTTCATCGAGGACACGGCCGCGACCCGCGGTGCCACCGTCGATCGGGAGGGTTTCGAGCGCGCGATGGAATCGCAGCGCGACAAGGCCCGGTCGCAAAGCGCCTTCGGAGGCGGTAAGAAGGGCCAGGAGTTCACGCTCGGCGGCGCCGACGCGGCGCTCTCAGCCGCAGGCGACCAGTTCGAGGGCTACGCCGCGACGACTGTCACCGGCGTTCCGGTGCTGGCGCTGTTCGACGAGTCGCGTCAGCCGGTCGAGATCCTCCAGTCCGGGAGCACGGGGTTCGTCGCGCTCGCTCGCACGCCGTTCTATCTCGAAGCCGGCGGCCAGGTCTCGGACTCGGGCCGCATCATCAACGAGGCCACCGGAGCATCGGCTGTGGTTGAAGGACTGGCGCGCATTCGCCAGGGCCTGCCGCGTGCGCATCGGGTGCGTGTCGAGAGCGGCGCGCTGCGCGTCCGCGACATCGTGACCGCACAGGTGGACGCCGAGGTCAGGAATGCCACTCGACGCAACCACACAGCCACGCACCTGCTCCATGCGGCGCTGCGCCAGGTACTCGGCAGCCACGTCAAGCAGGCCGGGTCACTCGTGGCACCGGACAGGCTGCGTTTCGACTTCGTGCACTTCCAGCCTGTGACGCGCGAGGAGCTCGACCGCATCGAACGGATCGTCAACGAGCAAATCATCAGGAACACGACGGTCGCCACCGAGGTTCGTTCGACCGAAGAGGCGATTGCATCGGGAGCGATGGCCCTCTTCGGCGAGAAGTACGGCGACCGGGTACGCGTGGTCAGCGTCCCCGGCTTCAGCGTCGAGTTGTGTGGCGGGACTCATGTGTCGGCGACCGGCGACATCGGTTCGTTCGTAATCGAATCGGAGAGCGGCGTCGCGGCTGGCGTGCGTCGGATCGAGGCGCTGACCGGGTCTGGAGCGGTCAGCTATCTGCAGGACGTCAGGTCCACTCTCGCAGAGGCGGTCTCGACCCTGCACGTACCACCGGTCGACGCCGTAGCGGCCATCGAAAAACTGCAGGCCGAAACAAAGCGTCTCGCGCGCGAAGTGTCGCAGCTGAAGACAAAGCTGGCGATGGGCGGAGGCGGCGGCGCCGCTGGCGACGACACGGTCGATGTCGGGGGAATCAAACTCGCGCGCCGGCGCGTCTCCGATCTCGACAAGGACGCGCTTCGCAACCTGGCGGACTCGCTCAAGACCTCGGTAGGAAGCGGTGTCGTCGTCATCGCCTCGACCAGCGACGGCAAGGTACAGGTCGTCGTGGCAGTGACTCCGGACCTCACCGCGAGGATCAAGGCGGGCGCGGTCGTGAAGGCGCTTGCGCCGATCGTCGGCGGCGGCGGAGGCGGCAGGGCCGATTTCGCCGAAGCCGGCGGCAAGCACCCCGAGAAGATCGACGAGATGCTGGCGGCTGCTCCGGCGGCGCTCCAGGCGATGCTCGCCTGAGTCCACACCCCGCACATCTGAAGATTCAGCGATCCTGCACGGGGATTCATCCAATCCACCGTCGCAGCGCTGATCGCGCTGTTCCATCGAACGCCACTCTCCGATACGACCCGCAGAGTGGTGTTCCCGGCCCTGCCCCGCGTGTATCTCACGGCGATGCGCGTCGCTGCACTCGCGCTCCTGCTCGGGGCCGCCGCGCGCCCGGCAGATGCGCAGATCTTCAGCTGGCTCGACGAAAGCGGCAGCCTCGTGGTTTCCAACGTGGCTCCGGGAACCAATCTCGGGATCCCGTCCTACGACGTCCCGCAAACAGAAGGCATCCGCGCGACCCGGTACGTCGAGCCCGAGAAGTCGCGCTCGTTCGATGACCTCATCGACCAGCACGCCGCGCGCAACGGCGTCAGGCGCGACCTCGTGCGCGCGGTCATCCAGGTGGAATCGGCGTTCAACCCGCGGGCGGTCTCGAACAAGGGAGCGATGGGGCTCATGCAGCTGATGCCGGCGACCGCGCGGCGGTTCGGCGTCGTGAACGCCTTCGATCCCGATCAGAACGTGCGGGGTGGAGTCGCCTATCTTCGACAACTGCTCGACCGTTACGACGGAGACGAGCGGCTCGCGCTCGCGGCCTACAACGCCGGCCCGGGCGCCGTCGACCGCCATGGCCAAACCGTTCCTCCGTTCCGAGAGACGCGCGACTACGTCTCGCGCGTCAATGGCCTGGCCGGAACAGCTTCCGGCTCATCGTCTGGAACCCACGCACGAATCTACCGCGTCGTCGAAGTCATCGATGGCCGTGAAGTGGTGAAATACACCGACCAGGATCCAGACGCGCGATAGAACGAACTCGCCTCGATCATTCAGCTCGTTCCACCGACGTCACGTCCAGCCTCTCGAACACCGGGCCCAGCGCCTCGGTTACCAGCACTGTCTCCGTCACGACGATTGCCGTCGTCAGGAATGCGCCAAGAGGCAAGACCCACGGCCCAATGAGTGGACGCAAGAGCAGCGAGAGTGCCGTCGTGAGCAGGATGCCTGGCAGCAGTGCGAGCAGCAGCCCAAGCCAGTTCGCGATGAGGAGGATGAGGCGCTGGCCGACGGCGTCGACGCCGCGCGGTCGCGACGCACCGAGAGGCACCCATCCAGGGAAAAGCACGGCGACGGCGTTGTGCATCGTGTACTGCGCCAGTACCAGCGCCGGAGTCAGGATCAGGAACGAAGTCCACACGGCAAGCCGGTTCGCTGTGGGAATGCGGGATGACGACGCCATGGACAGAACCATCGCGATCAGGCCGAACGTCCAGGCGATTGCCGTGACCACGAACGCGGACCAGGCGATCTCCCCGCGAATGACCGCGGCTCCTCGCACCGGCCATGTCTTGAGCAGTTCGAGGTGGGCGAGGTCCTGCCGCATGTCCATCCGAATGATCTGCGGAGCCATGAAGATCGCGAACAGCGCGCCCCACGTCGAGAACACGCCCACGAGCGCGATCAGTCCGCGCGCGCGCGTAACGAAAAACGACGCGGCAAGCATCCAGCCCACAATCAGGAATGCGCGCAGGAAGACGCGCCGGTCAACGGTCCGGAAGGTCTGCAGCGCTCCCTTCCATACGAAGAACACCTCCGGCGCTGCGCCGGCTGCCGGCGTCCAGGAGAGGGGCCGCACGACGTACGCACGTGTCTTCGTTGCTGGCTGATTGATCTGACGCTCGGCAGTTGCATCAGCGGAATCGGTCGATTCGCTGTCGGCCCACAGCAGCCATGCCAGCGCTACTGCATAAACGCCGAGCGCTCCCGCGAGCGCCGCAACGAACTCGAGCACGCTGGACGCGAACAGCGGCCGCACCAGCAGCGCGAACGGAAGCAGCAGCATCGAGGTCGTTCCGTGCCGTGCGCTTGCCATCACGACGTCGGCTGCTTCGGACACTGTGTCCATCGGGACGCTGGCGGAGCGCGAGAAGATCGACCCGAGTACGGCGACCACTGCCGCACCTGGGAGGATCAGCGCCGGCCACATGAATGACGGCACGCCGCCACGGCGCAGGCGGTCGCGTGCGAGCGTGACGCCGGTGAAGAACACGTGGCTCGTCATCAGCACGACCCAGATAGCCAGGAGGCTCCGCAGCCGTGCGACGAGCGAACCGGTCGGGTAGGCCAGGGCCATGATCAGCGCGCCGGTGAACACCGCGAACTGCGATCGAATCAGGCGGTAGATCACCAGCTGGCGCCGGGTCAGAGGCGAGGTGAACAGGAACGCGGTTTCGGCGCGCGAGAACTCGAGAAGGCCGCTGCCAAACGGCAGGACCCAGCTGGCGAGTGCCGCGAACGCCAGCAGTACGCTGCCTCCGGAAGCGCCCAACAGGGCAAACGCGCCGGCCGACGCTGCCGCGGCCCCCGTCTCTCGAACCGCGCCCCTCACGGCGTACGCGCGCTGCCTGATGAACAGGGTGAAGACCAGGTAACCGATGCCGGCTATCGCGCCAACGAGGTATCGCGGCTCGCGGATCCGTCGAAGACGACGCGCCATTCGATTCCGCGCCGAGCAGACGACGATGTAGAGCGCGACGCCTCGAATGGCCACCTAGCCCTGCCCGCCAATCGGACGGTCGTGACCGGTTACACGCAGAAAGATCTGTTCGAGGGTGGAGCCGGCCTCGGCCATGTTGGCCGTCGCTGCAAGCTGCTCGACGCTGCCGTCCGCCATCTTCCGACCGTGGTCCATGATGAGAACGCGGGTGCAAATCTCCTGGACCAGTGGAAGGAGGTGTGAGGACAAGAGCACAACAGCCCCTCCCCTCGCCCGCCTCACGATGGTGTCGCGCATCCGGCGGATGCCGATCGGATCGAGCCCGGTGAGCGGTTCGTCGAAGAGCAGCACAGGCGGATCCCGGACGAGGCCGCATGCAATCATCACCTTTTGGCGCATGCCGCGCGACAACTCACCCGGCAGCAGCCGTTCCCGGCCCGCCAGCTCCAGTTCTTCCAGCAACGGCCTCGCCCGGGTGTCCACATCGGCAATACCGTAAAGGCGACCGACCAGCCGCAAGTGCTCTTCCACGGTCATGTATTCGAAGAGATGCGGCTCGTCCGGCATGAACGCCAGCTGCTTTTTCGCCGCCAGCGGCGACTGGGCCATATCGTGCCCGCCAACGACAATCTGCCCTGACGTGGGCCTCAGGATGCCGGAGAGACATCGCAGCGTTGTCGTCTTTCCGGCTCCATTCGGGCCGATCAGCCCAACGATTTCGCCCGGGGCCGCCTCGAACGACAGGTCCTGGACAGCCGTGACCTCACCATAGGTGCGGCACAGCCGCATGACCGAGATTGCCATGTGATGTGCTACGATTAGGGGTTCCGGAGGACCGAATTACGTGGCATCGCATGAATCCGCGCTGAAAGCGCATCGACAGAGTCTGAAAAACCGTGAGCGCAACCGCCAGTTCCGTTCGCGGCTCCGCGGCGCACTCAAGAGCATCCGCTCTGCCATCGACGGCAAGGATGTGGCGGCCGCCGAAGGGGCGCTGAAGCAGACCGTTTCTCTCATCGACAAGATGGCGAGCAAGGGCATCATTCACAGCAACGCGGCTGGCCGCTACAAGTCCCGGCTGACGACCCGCATCGCAAGCGCCCGCTCGTAACCGTCAGTATCGCCGCGCGCCGCCGGCCTGTGAAGGTCGACCGGCGCCGCGTGCACACAATTCCACGACCAACCGCTCCAGCAGCACGCGCGGCTCTCCGGCAGATCGCCTGAGATCGAGGTCGGTACGGAATAACGCCTGTACGGCCGGACGCAGCATCGCCGGCACCTGGAACGGAAACTTCGTTCGCACGAGCCAGCCGAGCTGTCCCATGATCTGCTCGGGTGCCGCGCCAGCGTCCAGCATCAGCGCCAGTTGCCTGAGCGCCGTCTTGCCGTCGCCCGCCTCAATCGCATTGGCCATCGCCCAGTCATCCTGGAGCGCCGCGGGCCCCACAATCTCCCGCACGTCGTCCACAGAAACGGACTTCTGCCCCAGCGCGTAAAGCAGCAGCCGGTCGACGTCGTTCCGAAGCCGCTTCATGTCGGTGCCACAACGTTCCGCCAGAAGGCGGGCGCCGCCTGTCTCGATCTTCATGTCGGCGGCAGCCACCCTGTTGGATATCCACCTGGCTGCATCCTCGACGCTCTCGAGGACGCCGCACTCCACGAGCGTGGCATGCCTTGCGAGCAGCTTGAACATGCGGCTTCGCTTGTCCAGCGTACCGGCAACCAGGACAACCGTCGTCTGAGGGTCCGGGTTCGTAAAGAGGTCCTCGAGCTCCTCGAGTGCGCGCGCGGCAGCATCGCTCTCGCGTTTCGGCGCCAGAAGCCCCTGCGCCTGCAGCACGATGACGACGCGGCGCGGCGCCATCATGGGCAGCGTTCGCACGGCCGTCACGAGTGAGGCTACGGCAGCGCTGAGCTTCTCGCCGTTCGTGATCTCGCCCGAATGAATGCGCTCGACGTTGAAGGCGCGCAACCCGTCCTCGACCAGTTCCTCGAATTCGTGGGCGAGTCCGGCTTTTTCGACGTCGTCTTCGCCTTGCAGCAGGTAGATCGGATCGGCCGTTCCAGCCTGAATCTGCTTCCGGACGGCTGCGGCGGTGGCGACCGGCATCAGTTAGAAAGCCTCGAGGATGGCACTGACGATGGAACGTGAGAACTCGGTCGTCATCCGTTCCAGTGCGTTCTGGTCCTGCCCGAAGAATGCCGTCGGATCGAGCGCCGTCTGGCCGCTCTGCGCTTCGTATTCCTGCCGGAAGACGAGCGCCGGGTTCTCCCAGAGGACCTTGTTCTCCCGCTGATCCCGCAGTTCGACACGGGCGGTCATCGTGATCATGTACCGCGACGCCAGCTGCTGGTTCGTGAAACTCAGAGGGGTGATGGACACGCCGGACACTTCGCCGGTGAGCAACGCGTCGACGTTCGAAGCATCCGGGACGATCCGATATTTGCCGCGGCCGATGAACTCTGCGCGGACCTTCTCTGTCATCTGGGTTTCAAGGTTGAACAGCGAGGTCCGGTTCGCAAACGTCGGTACGCCTATAACCTTGATGTAGTCCGGCAGGAAGGACCCGCGTCCTGCAAGCGAGTAACCGCAGCCCGGCAGCAGCACGATCGAGGTGGCCAGGGCGGCCGCGGTCAGGACAGACCTCAGGAACCAGCGCCGGGCCATCACAGTCACGAGACCACCACACTGACGAGCGGTCCCTTCGCGACGACGACCTTCCGGATCGTCTTACCGTCGGTGTGCGCCTTCACGCTCGGCTCCGAGAGTACACGTGCGCGCAATTCTTCTTCGTCCAGGTCCGCAGGCACCGTGACACGGGCACGTACCTTCCCGTTCACCTGAACCGGCACCACCACCTCGGCGGCTTTCGCCACCTCGGGGTCGAAGGTCGGCCAGGACGCCTTCGACAACCCGCCGTCATGCCCGAGCATCAGCCAGAGCTCTTCCGCAGTATGGGGAGCGAACGGCGAAAGCATCAGCACCAATGCATCCAGCGCCTCGCGAACCACAGAGATGGTCTGGGTCCGCTCGATGACGCCCACCTGGCCCTCTGGTCGCCCCGGGAGTCCGTGCGGGGTCGACTCGGTGAACGCGTAGAGTTCGTTCACGAGTTCCATCATCGACGACACCGCGGTGTTGAGGTGCATCCGCTCCTCGATGTCGACCGTGGCACGCCGGATCGTCTCGTGCGTCTTTCGGCGGACGGCACGCTCCGTCTCGGTGCAGTCGTCGCCGCAGTCCGGGATGCCTTCACCACCCACCGTCTCGGCCCAGTGGTCGACAAGCCTCCACACCCGCAGCAGAAAGCGGAAACTCCCGTCGAGGCCGGCGTCGCTCCACTCGACCTCCTTTTCAGGAGGCGCCACGAACATGACGTAGAGGCGGAGCGCGTCGGCACCGTACTTCTGCAGCATGTCGTCGGGGTCGACCACGTTGCCCTTCGACTTCGACATGACGGCGCCGTTCTTGAGCACCATTCCCTGGGTGAGCAGGCGCTTGAACGGTTCGTCGAACGTCAGCAGGCCCACATCGCGCAGCACCCTCGTGAAGAAGCGCGAATAGAGCAGGTGCAGGATCGCATGCTCGACACCCCCGCTGTAGAAATCGACCGGCATCCAGTAGCTGGCCGCAGCCGGATCGAACGGGAGGTCCGTGTTGGTCGGGTCGGCGAACCGGAGGAAGTACCACGACGAGTCCACGAAGGTGTCCATCGTGTCGGTTTCACGCCGTGCCGGGCCGCCGCATTTTGGACAGGTACAGTTCACGAACTCCGCGACCTGCGCAAGTGGCGAATCCCCGCGTCCGCTGAACTGCGTGACCCTGGGTAGCACCACTGGCAGCTGTTCGTACGGCACCGGGACGACGCCATCCTTCTCGCAGAAGATCATCGGGATGGGCGTTCCCCAATAGCGCTGGCGCGAGATGCCCCAGTCTTTCAGCCTGTACTGAATCTCGCCCTTGCCGATGCCGCGCTTTTCCGCGTCAGCGATCATTCGGGACACCACGGCTGGCGTGTCGGCTCCGGAGTATTCGCCCGAGTCGACAAGGCGCCCGGCGCCCGGCGCAGCCTCGGTCAGCTCCTCGACGCTGCGCGTGTCGCCGTCGGCGCGAACGACGATGCGGATAGGGAGGGAGTACTTGCGTGCAAACTCGAAGTCGCGCTCGTCATGCGCGGGGACCGCCATGATGGCGCCGGTTCCGTATTCGGCGAGCACGAAGTTGGCGACCCAGATCGGAACTTCCTGGCCCGTGAACGAGTTCACGGCGGTGCGTCCGGTGTCGAATCCCTCTTTTTCGATCGCGCCAGTGAGACGCGCCTCCCGGTCGAGCGCGCGGAACTGCTGAATCCTGGCACGGAAGGCGACCGGATCCCCGCTCTCCGAGGCGAACCGGTCGATCAGTGGATGCTCGGGAGACAGCAGCACGAAGGTGGCACCGAAGATCGTATCGATGCGGGTCGTGAAGACCTCGATGCCGAAATCGGCCCTCGAAACTGGAAACACGATCCGCGCGCCCTCGGAGCGGCCGATCCAGTTCCGCTGCATCACGACGACCTTTTCGGGCCACTCGGCGAGGGTGTCGAGTCCCTCGAGCAGTTGGTCGGCGTAGGCCGTTATGCGAAAGAACCACTGTTCGAGATCGCGCTGCACGACAGCTGTGCCGCAGCGCCAGCAGGCGCCGTCGATGACCTGCTCGTTCGCAAGCACCGTGTTGTCGGTCGGGCACCAGTTAATGGTCGAGCGCTTCCTGTAGGCGAGGCCGCGCTCGTACATCTTCAGGAAGATCCACTGGTTGAACTTGTAGTACTCCGGCGTGCAGGTGGCGATCTCCCGGTCCCAGGCGTAACTGATGCCCAGGCGCTGGAGCTGGCCCTTCATGTGGCTGATGTTGTCGAGGGTCGACGTCTCGGGATGCGTCCCCGTCTTGATTGCCGCGTTCTCCGCAGGCAGCCCGAACGCGTCCCAGCCGAATGGATGGAGCACGTTGAATCCGCGCATGCGCTTCATCCGCGCGCAGATGTCCCCGATGATGTAGTTGCGGACATGTCCGACGTGGGCATGCCCGGACGGATACGCGAACATCTCGAGGCAATAGAACTTGGGTCGAGAATTGTCGGCGACGACCTCGAAGGCGCGTTCCGCAGCCCACTGCTGCTGCCATTTGCGGTCGAGTTGCTGCGGCTTGTACTCGGTCATGAGGGGTGTGCGGCTATTGTACAAAACCCTTAAGAATGCCCGCTTGATTAGAGCTGCTCTGAAAATTGGCTAGAACTTCCAGTACTGCGCGAGCGCAGCCCTGGTCTGGACGACCGCGGCACGGCCGCGGGAAGAGGCAACAGGCGACTCGGGCCAGTCCGAGCGCGGCGTGGCTTCCTTGGCAAGCACGTCGACGACGCTGCGAAGACACTCGCCGAGCGCGCGCAGGTCGTACCCGCCCTCGGTGACCGCGACCAGCTTTCCGGAGCACTGCTCCTCGGCAACTTCTCGCAGTGCGGCGGTCATCGCCGCGAAACCCGAGGCCGTGACCCGCATGCCGCCGAGCGGATCGCGTTCGTGTGCGTCGAACCCGGCCGAAACGATCACGATGTCCGGCCGGAACTGGCGCAGTACCGGCAGCACCACGCCCTCGAAGGCCTCGCGATAGTCATCGTCGGTCGCGCCGACTTCGAGAGGCAGATTGACAGTGCGGCCGCCGCCGGCGCCGTACCCGATCTCCTCCGCCGCGCCCGTGCCCGGATAGTACGGAAACTGATGTGTCGAGATGTACAGCACCTCCGGGTCGTTCTCGAAGATGTGCTGCGTGCCATTGCCGTGGTGCACGTCGTAATCGACAATGGCCACGTTGCGCGCGCCAAGTGAGCGGGCGTGGGCCGCGGCCACGGCCACGTTGTTGAAGAAACAGAACCCCATGGCACGGTCATGCTCGGCGTGATGCCCCGGTGGGCGCGACAGCACGAAGGCACGCTTGTGCGACCCTCCCATCACCCGTTCAACTGCATCGACGGCGGCGCCCGCCGAGAGCAAGGCGACGTCGTGGGTCTCCGGCGACGTGTAGGTATCGGGATCGAGGGCAATCGAAATCCCGGCCGTCTCCGCCATCCGATGCAGGTGTTCGGGTGCGTGCACCCGGGCGAGCTGCTCGCGGGAGACCTCCCTCGGCGCCGCGACCTCCCCGCCGCGCGCCCGCCACTCGGCGGCCACCACGTCCATCACCTCCGCGCGTTCCGGC
>Ga0207701_10001375_pt1 | contig 25649 bp, 25 predicted proteins | sample KBSSwiSSwithPhiX_FD_184294 | JGI IMG/M metagenome (GOLD analysis project Ga0207701, IMG submission 184294) | Switchgrass rhizosphere bulk soil microbial communities from Kellogg Biological Station, Michigan, USA, with PhiX - S5 (SPAdes) (version 2) | ecosystem: Environmental > Terrestrial >... | reverse complement strand
GGCGCGGCTTCCCACCGTGTTTGCGGAGCCGGTGCGCACGATGAAGGCAGGGGATGTCTCGCCGGTGCTGCGCTCGGCGAGCGGCTTTCACATCGTCAAGCTGCTGGAGGTGCGCAGCCGCAACAACCCGTCGGTCGTCGAGCAGACGAAGCTTCGCCATATTCTCGTGAAGGTCAACGAGACCACGTCGAACGACGACGCGAAGATCAAGATCGAGCGAATCCGCGAACGGATCGTGCAGGGTGCGAAGTTCGAGGACCAGGCGAAGGCCAACTCGGAAGACGCGAGCGCCGCGAAGGGCGGCGACCTGGGGTGGGTTTCCCCCGGCGACACCGTGCCCGACTTCGAGCGCGCCATGAATGCGTTGAAGCCGGCAGAGCTATCGGGCGCGGTGCGCACGCCATTCGGCTGGCACTTGATCCAGGTGCAGGAGCGGCGGACGCAGGACGTGACGAAGGAAAAGGCCCGTGAACAGGCGCGCGCCGCCCTGCGCCAGCGCAAATCGGAGGAAGCGTTCCAGGATTGGGTGCGGCAGACGCGCGACCGGTCCTACGTAGAGATTCGCGCCGACGATAAATAGGATCAGAGAAGAGCTTGCTCCTTCTCGCCTGTTCGCCGCCGGCCCACGGGAAGACGGTCGCCGCGCCGACCTCGGACGATGCGAGCGCGACAACGGCAGGGTGTGCCGTCACTGCGGGATCACGGTTCCCATAGGCATTGGCACGATGACTCGACCAGCGATAGTCGGATCGATAGAACAGGCGATCGGTAGCGCGCGTGAACACCGGCGCACGATTGTTCCGGCGCTGGACGATGTGGAGCGCGCCGCCGGAGAGTAGAAACGCGGAAATTCGTCTCTGACCCTGTTTTCAGTCGGGCGTGACCGGTGCGCGCCGCGCGCGTCGGCTGACCCGCAGCACGTAGATACCGGAGCCGACGACGAGCGCGATGCCGCCCCACGCGAACGCATTAGGCACATCGCCCCAGACGATGAAGCCGGCGGCGGTCGCGAAGAGTAGCGCCGAGTAGCGAAACGGCGCGATCAGCGAGAGATCGCCCTGCCGGGTGCTCACCACGAGCAGGTAGTACGCCGTCGACAGGAAAACGGCGACGACGCCGAGGTAGCCTATCTCATAAAGGCTGAACGGCCGCCAGTCTTCGAACACCGACAGCAGCGCCGCAAACGACGTGACCGCGATCGTGTTCGACAGCGTGACGAGGATCGACGGAACGGCAGCGTGCACACGCCGCGTCGCGACATCGCGCACGGACAGCAGCACGGTCGACAGCAGGCACACGAGCGCGTAGCCATCGAAGCCGTCGGCCCGCGGCTGGATGATGAACAGCACGCCGACGAAGCCGACGCTGATGGCGATCCATCGCGCGGGGCCGAGCCGCTCGGCCAGCAGCATCGCTGCGAGCACCGAGATGATGAGCGGCGACGTCATGTTGATCGCGGTCGCATTCGCAAGCGGCAGATGGAACAGCGACACGAGAAACAGCATCGTGGCCATCGCGTCGACGACCGCCCGAAACGCGACCCATCCCTGCACGACTTCGCGGATGCGACGGGTGGCCCCCGTGGCCCATGCAACGCCGAGGACGAGCGCCGAGGCCATAATGCCCCGGGCGAAGATGAGCTGCGTTGCCGGCATCGTCTGGCTCGCATACTTGACGAGCGAATCGTTGACGATGAAGCACGCCATCGCGCCGACCATCGCGAGGATGCCGGCTCGGTTTGCGTGCACGTGCGAAGCTGCTAGTGGCCCGAGTCCACTAGTCCTGGGCCTGATAGACGTACGCCGCCTGCGGGATGCGGCCTTCGTCCATCGTCTTGCGCCGGGCGAGGTCCGCGGGGCGCTTGTCCCACCAGATGGCCCGGCTCTCGCGCTGCTTTTGCTCGAGATCGGGCTGCTGGTCCTTCATCTCGCGAATGAACCGGGTATGCTCCGATTCGTAGTGGCGGGCGGGCAGCATCGGCATGGTGGAAAGAAGGCGCGGGTTCGGACGACAAAGCGCTATTTTAGCATTCGCCCGCCGGCGATTCGCTTGCGCGAGTGTCGCGCCGCGGGCGCCCGCTCACCATCTCGAAGCGATACAGGCGGCACTCGATGGCGCCGTTGTAGAGCGGCGTTCGCCGGGAAGGCTTGAGGCCGATGAGCTTTGGCAGTCGCGAATCGCCGCTGAGGAGGCACGCGGTCCACCCGGCGTAGCGCTGCTTGAGCGCGTCGCCGAGCTTCGGGTAGAACGCTGCGACGGCGCCCTCGTCCTCGAGTCGCACGCCGTACGGCGGATTCGCGACGAGCAGGCCGGCCGGCAACGGTGCGGCACGTGCGAGGACATCGGCCACGCGGACGTCGATCCATCCGTCAATCTTTGCGGCAGCGGCGTTGCGCTGGCATTGCGCGACGGCTCGCGGATCGCTGTCGCTTGCGAAGATGGAAGGCATCGCCGGCGGGGTACGCGCACGATCGCGCGCACGCTGGCGCAATCGCTGCCAGGTGGGGCCGTCGTACCACGCGAGCTTCTGAAAGCCGAAGCTGCGACCTTGGCCGGGCGCGATGTCCGCGGCGGCCAACGCGGCCTCGATAGCGATGGTGCCGGAGCCGCACATCGGGTCGAGCAGCGGCGTCCCCGGTGCCCAGCCGGCGAGCGCGAGCACGCCGGCCGCGAGATTCTCGCGCAGCGGCGCGACATCGGCCTCGCGTCGCCAGCCGCGTTTGAACAGCGCTTCGCCTGAAGTGTCGAGGTAGAGCGTCGCCTCGCGCTCGGTGAGGTACGCATGGACGCGCACGTCGGGCCTGTCCTTGTCGATCGACGGCCGCGCGCCGGTATCCGCGCGGAAGCGGTCGCAGACGGCGTCCTTCACCTTGAGCGTCGCGAACTCGAGGCTGGAGAGCGGCGAGCGGGTTGCCGCAAGGTCGACGCGCAACGTCCGCATCGGCTTGAAGAGGCGATTCCAGTCGACCGCTTTCGCGAGCTCGTACAGCTCGTCCGCGCTGCGATACGCGCCGTGCGCGACCTGCCACAGCACGCGGCTCGCGACCCGCGATTCGAGGTTGACGCGATAGGCGAACTCGAGCGGAGCAGCGCAACCGACACCGCCGTCGGCGGCGGTGACGTACGTACCGCCCTGGGCGTCGAGCTCGGCGGCAAGCGTGCTCTCGAGCCCCCTCGGGCACGAGACGAAGAAGCGCTCGCTCAACGCAGGAGCCGCCGGCGCGTGAGCACCAGCGCGATGTAGAACGCGCCTACCGCGTATGCGATCAGCACCGCGACATGGAGGATCGCATCAGGCGGCACGTTGTGCGACAGCAGCGGGCGCGCGAGGTCGATCGCGTGCTTCAGCGGCAGGAAACCCGCGACGATCTGCAACGGCCCAGGCATCTGCGCGACGGGAAAGAACACGCCCGACAACAGCAGGCCGGGCGTCAGCGCCAGCGTGAAGAAGTACGTGAAGAAGTCGTAGTTGGGCGCGAGCGCGTTCATGATGAGGCCCATCGCGCCGAACGCGAGGCCGACCAGGAAGCCGAGCGGAACGATCCACAGCGCGTACCACGAATGACCGTACCCCAGTCCCATGATCACGGCAAGGATCGCCGTGGTCGAGATGGCCGCCTTCCACGCGGCCCAGATCCATTCGGCGAGCATCACGTCGTCGAGCGAGATCGGCGCATTGATGATCGCGTCCCACGTGCGCTGCACGTGCATCCGCGAGAACGCAGAGTACATGGCCTCGAAGCTCGACGTGAACATCGCGCTCTGGCAGACCATTCCTGTGCCGAGGAACGCGATGTACTTCATCCCTTGCACTTCGGGAATAAACGCGCCGATGCCGAAGCCCAGCGCCAGCATGTAGAGCAGAGGATCCGCGATGTTGCCTAGGATGCTCGCGATCGCGAGCTTCCTCCAGACGAGCTGGTTGCGGCGCCACACGGCGATCCAGCGCAGCGAAATTTCCGGAGCGCGCCACTGCGCCGCGAGTGTCATGAGGACGCTCTCATGTGAAGTCAATACCCGCGGTCGCGATCGACGACGTTCAGCAGCTCGAGCCCGGAGCGCGCGCGCCGCAAATTCTCGAGGAAATGCTGCGCGGCGACGTCGGGACGCGGCATTGCCGCAATGTGCGGCGTGCACAGGATGTTCGGGTGACGCCACAAACGGCTTGCGGTGGGCAGCGGCTCGGTTTCGAAGACGTCGAGCGCGGCGCCGGCGAGACGGCCGGCATCCACGGCGGCCAGCAGGTCGTCTTCGCGAAGAACCGCGCCGCGCGAGACGTTGATGACGAATGCGCCACGCGGGAGGGCGGAGAAAGCGGATGCTCCCAGAAGTCCCGTGGTCGCCGGTGTCAACGGCAGTGCGCAGACGAGGATCGTGCTTCCGGCCAGGAACGGCGCAAGACCATCGCGGCCGGCAAACGTCTCGACGCCATCGATCGGCCGCGACGTACGCGTCCAGACACGAACCGGAAATCCCAGGTGCATCAATACTTGGGCGATGGGCGCGCCGATCGAGCCATAGCCCATGATGCCGACGGCGTGCTTGCGCTCGTCGGTCGGAAGAAATCGATGCCATTGGCCTTGCCTGTGCAGCGCCTCGAGCCGCGGCAGCTCGCGGTGGAAGCGCAACGCCATCAGCGTCACGTATTGCGCCATTCGCTGTCCCTGCATCGGATCGAATGCGCGCACGACCGGCAGATGCGCAGGAACGTCGCAATTCGCGAGCAGCTGATCGACGCCTGCGCCGGCGCAGGCGACGAACTTGAGCGCCGGGAACCGCCGCGCAATGCCCGGCGCAAGCTTGAACGCGAGCAGCGCTTCGACGTCGGCAGGCGGAGCGACAAGCGGGTCGGTGTGAAGCTGCTCTTCGGGCGCGAGGTGCTCGAGCGCCACACGCTGCTGCTCGACGAACGGCGAAGTGTTGAGGACGAGAATGGACACCGCCGCTACTCTACACTCCCGACGCCGGAGGCACTCTTGACACCCTCCTGCCGCGTCCGTAGTTTCCGTGCTTTCTGCGGAGAAAATTCATGGCGGATCGGCTTCACCGGTGGCGTTGCGGCCTGGCAGCGGCGCTCATGCTCGTCGCCTCGCTCGCATTTTCACAGGAGACGTATCCCTCGCGACCGATCAAGCTCGTCGTGCCGTATCCGGCGGGCGCGCTCACCGATCTTCTCGCCCGCGCCATCGCCGAGCGACTCTCGGGAAGGCTGAATCAGCCGGTCGTGATCGAGAACAAACCCGGGGCGGGGACGCTCGTCGGCGCCGAGTTCGTCGCGAAGCAGCCGCCGGACGGATACACGCTGCTGATGGCCACGTCGACCACGCTCGGCATCAGCCCGGCGCTCTACCGGCCGTCGCCGATCGATCCCGTGCGCGATTTCACGCCGATCGCGCAAATCGGTTCGGTCGACTTCTTCCTGATCGCGGCGCCGGGCTTTCCCGCGAAGAACGTCCGCGAGATGATCGACGCGGTCAAGCGCGCGCCGGGAAAGTACAACTACGCGTCGGTGGGCAGCGGCAGTCCGCACCATCTGTTCATGGAGGCGCTCAAGACCGACAACGGCCTCGACATCCAGCACGTTCCGTACAAGGGCACGGGCGCGGCGATCGCCGATCTCCTGAGCGGGCAGGTGCAGCTCATGTTCGCCGACGCGACACTCGCCGTCCCGAACATCCTCGCCGGCAAGGTGATACCGCTCGGAACGTCATCCGCCACTCAGACCTGGTTGATCCCGTCGGTCCCGCCGGTGGCAGCGACGGTTCCCGGGTTCGATTGGCGCGCCTGGCAGGGGATTGTCGCGCCCGCAGCAGCGCCACCGGCCGTCGTCGACCGCCTCGCGGCCGAGATGCAGAGGATCCAGGCGACAGCGGACTTCCGCGATCAGCTGCTTCGGTTCGGCATGGAGCCGATGCCGTCCAACACGCCACAGGAGTTCGCGGCGATCATCCGTGCCGAGCAGCCGCGCTGGGCTAAGGCCGTCAAGGATTCCGGCGCGAAAGTCGATTGAGGAGCGATTCATGGCGAGCCCCGTCATTGATGTTCACACGCACTGCCTGACCGAGGCGTGGTTCGATCTCCTGAAGCAGCACGGCGGGCCGCGCTACTCGGTGAAAGCGGTGGCAGGCGGAATGCGGGCGATTCATCTCGACGGCGCGCCGTTCATGACACCGGTGCCGGCGATGTTCGACTACGACCTCCGGATCCGGACGATGAACGAGGTGGGCGTCGACGTTTGCATCGTGTCGCTGACGTGCCCGAATTGCTACTGGGGCGGTCCCGAAGTGAGCCTCCAGGCTGCGCGCATCATGAACGACGACATGGCGGCGGCGCGCACGGCGCATCCGGATCGGCTGCGCTGGTTCGCGTCGCTGCCGTGGCAATACCCGCAACTCGCGCTCCCGGAGCTCGAGCGCGCGCTCGCTGCAGGCGCCTCGGGAGTGATGGTGCTCGCCAACATCGACGGCCGCCCTCTCACTGGCGACGCGTTCGCGACGATCTGGAGCGCGATCGACGCAAAGGGCCTGCCCGTGCTCGTGCATCCGACGGCGCCGCCCGGCGTCGACGCGATGGACATGGTGCGGTTCCAGCTCACGGCGTCGATCGGCTTCACGTTCGACACGTCGCTCGCGGTCTCGCGGATGATCTACGACGGGTTTTTCGATCGCTACCCGAAGCTCAAGATCATCGCAGCGCACGGCGGCGGCGCGCTGCCATATCTCATTGCGCGGATGGATCAATGCTTCGACAACATTCCGGCGTGCCGCGAGAAGATCTCAACGCGCCCGTCCGCTTACGTGCATCGCATTCTTGCGGATGCCGTCGTCTTCGCGCCCGAAGTGCTCGACTTGTGCGTCAGGGTCTTCGGCGCCGACAACGTGCTGTACGGGTCCGACTATCCCCACACGATCGGCGACATGCCAGGGTGCCTGGCCCGAGTCAACGGCCTGGCCGACGCTGCGCGCGACAAGGTGCGCGGACGCAACGCGATCAGGGCGTTCGGGTTGTAGTAGGCGCAATGCCTCGCGACAAGACGGAGCTGCTACTGCACAACGCGCAGGATATCCAACAACACCGCGGCGTCTTCATTCAATATCCGCTTGCCCGTTTGCGCATCGAGTTGCTGCACGTAAGCGCGCAGCGCTCCCGCTTGCGCTTCGAGACGACCAGATCCGCCTGCGGCTGCCGCGGCGCGTAACTTCGCGCAGAGTGCGTTCGCGACGCCGCTGTCGGTGACATAGCTGGTCGTCAGCACACAAAGCGATTGCAAACTGAAGAGCGGATACTCGCCTACCGCGAGCTCTACAGCCTGCGCGAAATTCACACCCGGAAGCGCACTCCAATCCTCGTTCAAGGCGCCAAGCATCATCCTTTGATGTATGTATTCCTGCAAGTCAGCGAGCAGCGACGGATATGCGTCGAATGACAGCACGGTCGCGAGCGACACACGATGGTTGTCGTCGGAAAGCATGGTGAACGCCTGCTCGGTCGCTTGAGGTTGCGCCAGGAAGGAACGCACGTTGGCTGAAGCCTCAGGATTCAATCGCATCACGGCGACCGCGGTCTCCGCACCAACGCGGCGGATGTCGGTCAGCATCGCAGCACGAGTTTCGTCTGCGCCTGATGCCGGCGTCGAAGCGACGACACAGGGCGATTGGATACCGCGGGTGACGGCTAGATCGTACGCACCGGTCACGCCAGGAAGCGGTTTGGCGGTCGCTGCCCATGTCGAGTCCGTCGCCTGAACGATGGCGTAGTGATAGCCGCTCGCGTCACCCGAGCCTGCGAGTTGGGTTACGAGTACCGGATCCAGCAATCCCGTGAAGTCGCTGAACGCAGGGGGGAAGGTCGCGTGCGATGAACGGTAGATGCCGGCTGCCGAACACATCGCATTGAGATTTGCCGTGGCCTGGGCGCGATTTGCAGCCTCGCGAACCTTCTGCACCGCGGGAAGCAGTAGTGCGATCAGGACGGCGATGATCGCGATGACGACGAGCAACTCTATGAGCGTGAATCCGATGTGGAAGCGACGGATTGAACGACAGGTCGTCGACATAGCGTTTGCCTTGGAAGAAATGAACAGTATGAACGCTCAATATACGCGCTCTCGAGGCCGATGTGGCGAAGGTCCTCCGCTCGCGGCCGAGAAACCGAATAGTGCGGATCGAAGATAACGACGTATCGACGTCGAACATGTGCGAGAGAACAAGCGACCCGCATTGTTGCCTCAATCCCGCAGCTCGCGCCCCGTCAGCTTGATGAACAGGTCTTCGAGATTCGCCGGCCGATGCAGATAGCGCACGCCGTGCGCCTTCGCGAGCGCTGCGAGCAGCGGTTGCGGATCCTTCGCGTAGCAGAAGGCGGTTTCGCCCGCGACCTCCAGCCGCGCCGACAGCGCGCGGCCCTGTCCCTCGGCCCACGCCCGCGCGTCGTCGCCGTACACTTCGATCACCTCCGGCTCGACGTGCGCCGCGATCAGCGCGCGCGGCGTGTCGGACGCGATCAGCGTGCCGTGATCGATCACCGCGAGGCGGGTCGCGAGACGCTCCGCCTCGTCCATGAAATGCGTGGTGAGAAGGATCGTCTTGCCTTGCGACAGAAGCTGCCGCAGACCATCCCAGATCAGGTGACGCGCTTGCGGATCGAGCCCGGTCGTCGGCTCGTCGAGGATGAGGAGCTCGGGATCGTTGACGAGCGCTCGCGCAAGGGTCAAGCGCCGCTTCATGCCGCCGGACAGCGTCCGCAGGCCCGTCTTGCCGCGTTTCTCGAGCCCGGCGAATTCGAGCAGGCCGGGAATGCGCTTCGCGAGCGCCGCAGGGTCGATCCCGAAATAGCGTCCGTAGACCTGCAGGTTCTCGATGACGGTGAAGTCGGGATCGAGATTGTCCTGCTGTGGAACCACGCCGACGCGAATCCGCGCCTGTCGCGCGGCCTGCGGTACCGGCTCGCCGACCATCTCGATGGTTCCGCCGTCGGGTTCGATGAGCCCGAGGCAACAGCGCAGCGTCGTCGTCTTGCCGGCGCCGTTCGGGCCAAGCAGGCCGAAGCACTCGCCGCGGCGGATGTCGAACGACAAGCCGCGGACGACTTCATTCTTGCCGTAGAACTTGCGCAACCCTGCGACGCGCAACACGACATCGGGGCCATCCACTCCAACGGTGGGCGCCTCGACCGGAGCTCGCGCGGCATCAGGCACCGGGCACTCTCGCGCGCGGTTCTCCCGCGCCGCGCCACATCCCCGCGATCACCGCCTGCAGGTGCAGCAGGCGGCCATGGAAAAAGTGGCCGCATCCGGGGAAGACCACGATCGGCAACGCCTGCGGCCGCGCCCACGCAAGAACGTCGGCGAGCGGCACCACGTCGTCCTCCTCGCCGTGAATCACGATCGTGTCGGAAGGGACGGGGCCGATCGTGAAGCGACCGACGGCGGGACCTGCGAGCACCAGGCGCTCCGCTTCCACCGATTGCGCGACGATCGTCTGCACGTAGGATCCGAACGAAAACCCCGCGAGCACGACGGGCAGCGAGCGGCCCGGCTCGTCGAAGCGGGAGCGCGCGAACGCAAGCGCGGCGAGCGCATCCGCGGCCTCCCCGCGGCCTTCGTCGAACTTGCCTTCCGAACGGCCGACGCCTCGAAAATTGAAGCGGATCGCGGCGTAGCCCAGCGTGAAGAACGTCTTGGCGAGCGTCTGCGCGACCTTGTTGTCGAGGGTGCCGCCTTGCAGCGGATGCGGATGTGCGACGAGAGCGATTCCGCGCGGCGGCGTTTCGGGGACGTTCTGCGCGATTTCAAGCGCACCTGCCGGGCCCGCGATCGTCGAGCGCTCGGTCGACTTCGGCGTCAAATGCGGAGTCTCTCGACGATCTCGCCGTTCATCACGTGGCGGTCGATGATCTCGTCGATGTCGGCGCGGTCCACGTAGGTGTACCAGACGGCCTCGGGATAGACGACGAGCACGGGACCTTCTTCGCAGCGGTCGAGGCAGCCCGCCTTGTTCATGCGGACCTTCCCCTTCCCGCTCTCGCCCAGCTCCTTGATCCTCGCCTTCGCATAGGCCTGCAGCTCGATGGAGCCGTGGTTCGCGCAACACGCCTCCGGTGCCGCACGCTGGTTGCAGCAGAAAAAGACGTGGCGCTTGTAGTAACTCATCGCATGCCGGAGACCAAGGCGCAAGCATCGTGTGTCTTCGAGCCGCGCCCTGGAAATCGATTATAGCGGACGAACGTTTCGTCCACGGGCCGTACCATCGACGCTCCGCTATAATCGACCGGTTGCCATTGCGGCTTTGCCGCCGCGGTTTTCATTCGAAAACGGCATCACCGTCTCTCGCATTCCCCCTTGAAATACTATCGTCGGATCCTGCTGTACGTCCGGCCCTACAAGGGCGTGTTCGCGTGCGCAATCCTCGGCATGCTGGTCGTCGCCTCGACCGACGTCCTGCTGCTGAAGGTCGTCCAGCCGCTGCTCAACAACGTCGGCGCGATCGACGTCGACTCGGTGTGGTGGTTGCCGTATTCGATCGTCGCGATTTTCATCCTGCGCGGTCTCGGGTCGTACGCGAGCGAGTTTGGTCTCGCCTGGATCGGCTCCAGGGTCGTCTACGACCTCCGATGCGAGGCGTGCGATCACCTCTTGCACCTGCCCACCTCGTTCTACGATGCGACGTCCGCCGGCTTTCTGCTGTCGCGGATCACGTTCGACGCGCAGCAGATCGCCGCCACCGCTTCGGAAGCGATCACGGTCAGCATCCGCAATTCGCTGACGATCGCGTTCATGCTGGGCTACCTCTTCTACATCAACTGGCAGCTGACGCTGATCGCGCTTTTCACCGTGCCGCCGCTCGCCTTCTCGCTGCGCAGGATGCGGCGGCGCATGCGAAACGTGAGCAAGCTGGTGCAGGACCGCACCGGCGTGCTGACGCACGCGCTGGAAGAGACGATCGGGGCGCATCGGATCGTCAAGGTCTTCGGCGGCGAGCGATACGAGAGCGGGCGCATGCGCGCCGCTGCCGACAGGCTCAGGCTGTCGATGGCGAAGCAAGCCGCGGCAGCCGCGCTCGGCACGCCGATCAACCAGGTGATCGTATCGATGGCGATCGGGGCAATCCTCTGGGTCGCGGTGCGGCAGACCGCGGGCGCACAGCACTACGAGATCGGCAACTTCGTCACTTATCTTGCCGCGCTGCTGCACCTTACCAATCAGCTCAAGACGCTGTCCAACGTGCAGGCCGTCGTGCAGCGCGGGCTTACCGCCGCGGAAAGCGTGTTCGCACTGATCGACGAGCCGGCCGAGCCCGACACCGGCACGATCGAGCTCGCCCGCGCGCGGGGAGCGATTCGCTTCGAGCACGTCACGAAGCGCTACGACGGCGGCGGGCGCCCGGCACTGACCGACATCGACATCGACATCGCGCCGGGCGAGTCCATCGCGCTGGTGGGACCGTCGGGCGGTGGCAAGTCGACGTTCGTCAATCTCATTCCGCGCTTCTATCTGCCGACGGAAGGCCGGGTTCTGCTCGACGGGACGGACATCGCGGCGATTCGCCTCGCGGATGTGCGGCGGCAGATCGCGCTCGTGAGCCAGGAGATCGTCCTCTTCAACGACACCATCACCGCGAACATCGCCTACGGCGCGATGGCCGACGCGAGCAAGGAAGCCATCGAGCACGCGGCCGAAGTGGCGAACGCGCTCGACTTCATCCGCGCTCAGCCGCAGGGCTTCGCCACGGTCGTCGGCGAGGCGGGCATACGCTTGTCGGGCGGGCAGCGGCAGCGGCTCGCGATCGCGCGGGCCGTGCTCAAGGATGCGCCGATCCTGATTCTCGACGAGGCGACCTCTGCACTCGACACCGAGTCCGAGCGCCTGATCCAGGGCGCGCTCGAGAAGCTGATGCGGGGACGCACGACGATAGTTATCGCGCACAGGCTTTCGACGATCGAGCACTGCCACCGGATCATCGTGCTCGACCACGGGCGTGTCGTCGAGCAAGGGTCCCATGCGGACCTGCTCGACGCGCAGGGCGTGTACGCTCGGCTTCACTCGCGGCAGTTCCGCGAGGAAGCGCCGGTCGACTAGGCCTAGCGCAAACGGGGTCAGGTCGAATTTGACTGCGAAGGACGGTCAGGTCGAGTTTGCCGCGTCACCGTTTTTACCGAATTCGACCGGGCCTCCTTTTCGCCGTCGTTTCGGCGACGATGCCTTCCACCGCCGATGCACCCAGTACCACTGCTCGGGACGCGCAAGAACCAGGCGCTCGAGCGCTGCGTTGTAGGAGCGGGTCGTGAGCCGGATCGCTTCGTTCATGTCTTCCGCGTCCACCCTGGGCAGCGGCTCGCCGAATTGCATGACGTGCGTGCCGTCCGCGTTGCGCCATCCGGTTGCCGAAATGACGGGCGCGCCGGTCGCGAGCGCAATGATCGCAAGGCTGCGAAACGTCCAGGCGCGATGACCGAAGAATTCGGATTCGATCCCGTCCGGCGGGCCCGCGTGCTGATCGAACGGAAAGACGATCACGTGGCCTTTCGCGAGGAGATCGAGGAACTGGTCGAGCGAGCCGCGCTTGCCGATGACACCGAATCCGGCTTCGTTGAAGCGGCGCGTGATGAGCGTATCGAGCCAGCGCGGCTTGAACGCACGGCGGACGAAATGGAACCTGCCGCGGTACGCGGGATACTTCGCGAGTCCCGCGAGGGTGCTCACCTCCCAGTTGCCGAAGTGGCCCGTCAGGATCAGCACGCCCTTGCCTCGGCCGAGCGCCGCGACGAACTCGTCGAAATTCTCGACGCGCACAAGCGACGCCTTGCGCTTCGCTGACAGCCAGCGGAACACGACGAACTCGCACATGAGGCGCCACAAGTGCCCATAGTGCGCCTGGGCGAGAGCGACGATCTCCGCTTCCGAAGCGGAGTCGCCGTAGACGCGCCGCAGGTTCTCGAGGATCACCGCCCGCCGGACCGGCAGGAACCGATAGAAGAGACGGCCGGGCAGCGGAACGTCGGTGACGGCGCGCCGCACTTGCGCGACGGCCGATGCGCTCGCGCGATCATGCGTCAGGGATACCTCGATCGAGGCGATGCGATGACGGCCGAGCAGCGCAGTCGCGCGCGGGCTGCAGACGACGCGCGGCGCGCCGTAGTCGTCGCGCGCGATGGAGAAGTCTTCAACGGCGATCGTCCCGAGTGCGGCCTCGCGCGGGAAAAGCTTGACGCACGCTTCCTTGGCAGCGAATCGTGCCGCGAGGCTCGCCGCGCGCCCTGGCCCCTGTCCGCTGTCATGGAGCTCCCCCACCGAAAACATTTTTGCGAGATCCGCCGCGGGCGTCTCGTCGAGCAGCCGTTCGATGCGCGCGATTTCCACGGTATCGATGCCGCAGAGGCCGGCCGGGGCAGGCGACGAGATGCGGGCGTCCGCCATGGGCTTGTCGAAGCGCCGAAGCGCTACGACGCGCGGACGACCAGCGCCGCGTCGGTGCCCGCGAAGCCGCGACAGAGGATCAGCGCGACGTTGCTGCGCGGCGCTCGCGAGGACGGCTCAACGTTCAAGCCGGCGCAGCGCGGGTCGAGCGTGCGGAGGTTCGCGACGCCAGGCACGACCTTGCGTGCGACCGCGGCAAGCGCCAGCGCCGCTTCGAGGATTCCGGCCGCGGCGATCGTATGACCGATCGCCCACTTGAATGCGGTGACGGGCGGCGAAGCCTCGCCGAACACGCGCCGAATCGCAGCCGCTTCCGAAACATCGGATTGCGGCGTGCCGTTGCCGTGCGCGACGACCATGCCGATGTCGGCGGGCGCGAGCTTCGCGTCGTCGAGTGCCCCGAGGATTGCGCGAGCGACGCCGTCCCCGTCGTCGCGAATGGCGGCAAGACCTTGTGCTTCGCAGACGTAGCCGCCGCCCAGGACCTCGGCGAGTACGGGGGCGCCGCGCGCCGCAGCCGATGCTCGCGTCTCCAGCATCATTGCGCCGGCACCTTCGCCGAAGAGGCTGCCGTCATGTCGCGCGTCGAACGGCCGCAACGAATCGGAGGCGAGCAGCCCCATCCGGTTGTAGTAGAGCACCATCTGCGGCTCGATCGGCGTCTCGTGCCCGACGGCCACGACGCGATCCGCCTCGCCGTTGCGGAGCGCCTCGAGCGCTTCGATGACGGCGAGCATGCCGCCGACGCTGTGGTTGGTGATGCAAGCATTCGAGCCCTTGAGCCCGTGCCTGATGCCGATGTGTCCCAGCACGTTGTTGGGGAGCGTGCGCAGGAGCCACATCGGATTGACGGTGTTCGCGAGCTCACGGCCGAATGCGGGCATGTCGCCGTGCGTCTCCGCGAGAAGCGGAAAGTAGTCGTACTGGTTCTCGTAGTTGCCACCGCCCGAGCCGACGTACACGCCCGTGCGATCGCTGTACGCTGCGGCGGCATCGGGTTCGAGCTTGCTGCGATGCGCGAGCGCTCCGGAGCAGTCGATCGCGCGGCCAGCGGCGTACAGGCCCACGAGGTCGGTGCGCCGGATGAGCTTGTGCAGCTTGCGGTCGTCGACCATGGCGCGCGCGTTGAAGTCGGAGATCTCCGCAGCGACTTGGCAAGGCCACCCCGCCGCGTCCCACTGCTTGATCGGACCCATCGCCGAGCGTCCTTCGACGATGGCGGCGAGGATCTCGTCGGGCGACTTTCCGGCGCCGCACACCGCCCCCGTGCCTGTCACGACGATTTTCGAAGCGTCCGTCATTCGCCCCGCTCCGGCATCGGGAGTACGTCTCTCCCGCGCATCGGGAGTACGTCTCTCCCGCACATCGGGAGCTCGTTTCTGGCGCTCATCCGGTTCCCGCGATGCCGTCGACGTCCTCGGGCCGGCGGACCACCACACAGCTGTTCGAGCCGCCGAAGCCGAACGAGTTCGACATCGCGACCCGGACCGGTGAACGCTTCGCCTCGCCGACGACGAAGTTGAGATCGCAGTCAACGTCGCGCTCGACGAGATTGGCATTGATCGGCATCTCGCCGCGCTGGACGGCGAGCGCGCAAATCGCGACCTCGACGGCTCCGGCGGCGGCGATCAGGTGTCCCATCGAGCTCTTGGTCGAGCTCACGTTGACGCGCATCGCGTCGTCGCCGAAGACAGCGTGCGTCGCCGCCGTTTCGCTCCGATCGTTCATGCCGGTCGACGTGCCGTGCGCGTTGAGATAGTCGACTTCCTGCGGCGACGCGCGCGCATCGGCGAGCGCCGCCCGCATCGCCTGGATCGGACCGTCGCCGTCGGGCGGAGAATCCGTGATCCGATACGAGGACAGCGAATTGCCGTCACCGGCAAGCTCCGCATAGATCCGCGCGCCGCGGCGCCGCGCAAGGCTCCATTCCTCGAGCACGAGGAAGCCCGCGCCTTCACCGAGCAAAAAGCCGTTGCGCGTTGCGTCGAAGGGACGGCTTGCGCGCTCCGGCCTGTCGTTGTCGGGCGATACGGCCGACAAGAGGCAGAAGCCCGAGAGTCCGATCGGGCTGATCATCGAATCGAAGCCGCCGGCGAGCGCGCGATCGACGGCGCCTCGGCGAATCAGCTTCATCGCGGTGCCGAGCGCCTGGCCGCCGGACGCACACGCCGTGTGCACCGAAGTTGCATAACCGCGGATGTCGTAGCGGCGCGTGAGCAGTGAAATGCCGGCCGTCGCCTGGCTGCGGCAGAACACCATCGGATCGGTTGCGGCCGGATCGGACAGGAGGTGTGCGGCATGCAGCTCGCCATCTCCCGCGCTGTGGGCCTGCGTGACGACGAGGTCGCCGAAGTCCGACGTCATCATTCCCGCGCCCACCGCGCAACCCCAGCGCGCCGCGGTTTCTTCCGTGGGACGGATGCCGGCGTCGCGGAAGGCCTGCTCGGCCGCGGCCAGCGCGAAGCGGTGCGAGCGGTTCGCGTACTTGAGGAGCTTCTTCGGAACGCTGTCGTCGTCGCGAAAGCCCTTCACCTCGGCGGCGATCCGCGTCGGAAAGCCGCTGGCGTCGAACAGGCTGATCGCCGCGCCGCCGCTCCTGCCGGCGAGAAGCGCATCCCAGGTCGTTTCGACGTCGTTGCCGACGGGCGTCACGAGACCGATGCCCGTGATCGCCACGCGCCGCCTGGACAAGCTCATCTCACGCCTCCTCCGCGACGACTTCGAGCCGCGCGGTAGCCGCGATCTTGTCGTCCATGCGCGCCGACAGCCTGACGGTTGCGCTCGCCCCGCTCAGTGGACCGAGATCTACGCCGATCTCGAGCACTGCTCCCGGTGGAATGAACGAGCGCATTTTCACGTGCGTCATGCGCGACGCCACGGGCCGCGTCCCGGCGGGCCAGAACGCCGCTTCGCCCGCGAGCTCGAGCGCGAAGCGGATCTGCGCATCGAGCAGGAGCGTTGCCGGAAACACCGGGCGGCGCGGAAAGTGATCGCGAAAGAACGGCGCCCATGGCGGCACCGTGAGCGTCGCAGTCGCCGACACGCCGGTAGCTCCCTCTTTGCGCACGACCCCGGGCGCGGGCACGCCACCGAAGCGCCCGGGCGGTGCGCCGGCGCCCCGCAGGAGCTCGAACCGCTCCGCCATCGCATCCGGCGAATCGAACTCCTCGACCGGCAGCATTGGACCCAGGCAATCAAAGAGCTCGATCGCGTGCTTGCCGTCGACCAGCGCGCGGCCGGCGTACGCCACTGCCTCGTCGTCGCAGCTTTCGATGTCGACGTCGAGCTCGAGCGTGTCGCCGGGACGAACCTCCGCGCGAAACCTGGTTTCGTTCGCGAGCGCTGCCACGGGCCGACCACGGAAGCCGATGTGCGCCATCGAGACCCAGGCCGCCAGCTGCCCCACCGCTTCCGCAACGAGGCACGAAGGGAATGCGGCGATGCCGGGCGGAATGGCGTAGCGTCCGCGCGCCCGGCGACCGGGCTCATAGTCGGTGATGCGGTCGACGAACGAGAACGCGGCAAAGTGGTCTCCCATGCGTACGGTCGCCGAAGGGTCAGTGCCCGCACGGACGGCAGCGAACGAAGTGAGCGTGGGGGCTCATTTACCCTCGCGCTGCGCGGCGATCACCAGCTTCGCGAACGTCGTCGTCGTGAACAGCCGCGGGATGTCCTTCACCTTGGTCGGCGTCTTGAAGCGGTCCGCGGGAACCTCGGACAGGTAGTCCTTCAGCTGCTTCAAGCCGACGTCGGTGACGATGCCGTTCTGCTCGAATTCGGCTTCCGTCAGCGTGCCGCGGGCGTTCTCGACGATCTTGCCGCGCGGGATCTTCACCTTGAAGGCGCGCTCGAGGCGAAACACCATGTCGAGGAAATCGATCGATTCCGCGTCGAGATCGTCGATCAGCGACGCGTCGGGCGTCACTTCGTCGACGTCGCACCCGAGGGCATCGGCGATCGTGGCCGAAACGGTGGGGAGCACTGCGTCGATCTCTTCCCTGGAAATTTGCGCTTGCGTCATTGTTGTGGCTCCATTCATTCCATTTTGAATCCGCCGTCGACGGCGAACACCTGCCCGGTGACGTAATCCGCATAGGACGAGACGAGGAACCAGACCGCGTAAGCGACCTCCTCGGCACGCCCGTACCGCTTGAGAAGGATGCGGCCCTTCACCTCGGCGCCCGCCATTTCGCGCACGTCGCGCGACATTTCCGTGTCGATCACGCCGGGCGCGACGCAATTGACGTTGATCTTGCGCGGCGCGAGCTCGACCGCGAGCGAGCGGGTAAAGGCGTTGATCGCGCCTTTGCTCGCCGCGTAGTTCGTCTGGCCGCGCCCGCCCTTTTCGGCGGAGACCGAGCTTATGTTGACGATGCGGCCTGCGCGCTGGGAAATCATGTACGGGGCGACGGCGCGCGTGACGTTGAAGACGCCGGTGACGTTGGTCTCGAGGACGATCGCCACGTCGTCGTCATCGAAGGCGGCGAGCGGGTTGTCGCGAATCGTGCCGGCGTTGTTGACGAGAATGTCGATGCGTCCGCACCGGTCGGCGATCGCTTCGACGGCGCTCGCGCACGCTGCCGAATCGCGGACGTCCACCTGCACCGCTGCGATCTTGTGCCCTGCCGCGTGGCCGGCAGAGAGCACTCGCTGCGCGGCCTCCGCGTTGCCGCGGTAGAAAAAGGTGACGTCGGCGCCTTCCTCGGCAAGCAGCAGTGCGATCGCCCGGCCTATGCCGCGGCTCCCGCCGGTGACGATCGCGCACTTGCCGGAGATCCCGGGATCTGGGCGCAGTTTCGCGGTCATCCTGAGATTGCGAAGCCGCCGTCGACGACGAGCGTGTGGCCGTTCACCATCGCCGCTTCCGGCAGGCAAAGGAGATAGACGGCGCCGGCCACGTCTTCGGTAGTGAGCACCGGTCCCGCTGGCGTGCGTCGCGCGAAGTCCTCGAGGAGCTCGACGCGGTTCGGAAAATATGCGAGCGCGTCGGTGTCGACGACGCCCGCGCTGACGACGTTCACGCGGATGCCCTTGGGTCCCAACTCCTGGGCCAGCGCCCGCGCGAGCGCTTCCAGCGCCGCCTTCGACGCGCCGATGAAGCCGTAGCCCGGCATCGCGCGCTGGGCGCCGAGGCTCGACATCGCGATGACGCGCCCGCCGGAGGCCATCAGCGGGAGCGCCCGCTGCGCGAGCAGGTTGAGGGCAAGCGCATTGGTCTCCATGCACCAGCGCCAGTGCTTGAGCGTCATCTCGGTCGTCGGCTTCAAAACTCCGGATGCCGCATTGCTGACGATGATGTCGAGCCGGTCGAAGTGCCGCGCGAGCTCGGCGAAGATCTCGTCGACGGAATCGGGGATGCCGACGCTGCCCTGGATCGCGACCGCGCGGCGGCCGAGCGTGCGGATTTCGGCGCACAGCGCTTCCGCTTCGTCCGCGCTGTTGTAGTAGTTGGCCGCGACATCGCAGCCGCTACGCGCAAGCTTGAGCGCGACGGCGCGGCCGATGCCGCGCGCGGCGCCGGTGACGAGAGCGATCTTTCCGGTCAGAGCACCGGTCATGGGTGTTCTCTGCACGCGCGCATTGGTACGTTCGGATGCGCCTGCAGCGGGCAAAACCGCTATTTTAACCCGTGGCGCCGGCTCCGATATAATCGCGCCTTTCGACGCGGCTGGTGTCGCCACGCCGCTTCCCGAAGGCTCCTTCCCCGATGCTCGACCGCCGTCTTCCGGAACGCGCCGCCGGTCAGAGCGCCGCCGCGACCCCTCCGCGCCTCGAGGCGGCATGGCGGCGCGGCGAAATCGTCCTCAAATGGATGGCCATCGCACTGGCATGCTCGATTCCGGTATCGGTGGCGGTCGACAACGTGCTGCTGTACCTGCTGCTGTTCTTCTGGCTGGCCGGCGGCGCGTATCGCGAAAAGGTCGCGGCAATCCGGGAAAATCCGGTGGCCTGGCTCGCGCTTGCGCTGTGGGGCCTGTTCGCGGTGGGCGCGCTGTATTCGATCGGCAGCCGCCAGGATGTGCTGGACGGGCTGGGCAAGTCCATGCGCATCCTGCTCATCCCCCTTCTCATCCACCTGTTGCGCGAACCCGAATGGCGCGAACGCGGCCTCGTCGTGTTCGTCGGCTCGATGCTGGTGGCGCTCTTGCTGTCGTGGCTGCTGTGGCTCGGCGTCGTGTCGGGCAACGACTGGATCAAGGGCAATCCGCTCGACCCTTCGGTATTCAAGGCGCACAACACCCAAAACGTGTTCATGGCGTTCGCCACGTTCCTCATGGCGCAGGCTGCGCTCGAGACGAGGACGCGCGGTACCCGAATCGCGTTGTGGCTCCTTTGCGCCGCGGCGGCCGCCAACGTGCTGCTGATCGTGCCTGGCCGCGCGGGAATGGTAGTGCTGGTGGTGCTCTTCGTTTACTTCCTCGCTCGCGTGCTGAAGGCGAAGGGGCTTGCCGTCGCGGTCATCGCGCTGGCCGGGCTGGCCGTGGCGATATTCGCAGCGCCGGAAAGCATGCTGCACCGGCGCATCACGCTCGCGGACCAAGAGTTCGCGCAGTGGCGCGCCGGCGTGCCCGCGGAGCCGACGTCGTCGGTCGGCCTTAGGCTGGAATATTTCGAGAACACGTTGCACATCATCGCCCGTAATCCTGCCATCGGTGTCGGCACGGGCGGCTTTGCGAAAGCGTACGCAGACCGCGTGCAGGGAACCGACGCCGAGCCGACGCAGAACCCGCACAACCAGATTCTGCTGCTGCTCGTGCAATTTGGCGTGGTGGGCTTCGCGCTGTTCACGGCGCTGCTCGTCACCCAGTGGCGGCTCGCCGCGCGGCTGCCGAGCGCTTTCGACGTCGGCGCGGCGCGGGCGTTCGTGCTCTGCATCGGCATCGCGAGTCTCGCCGCGTCCACGCTGCTCGACCACGCCGAAGGGTTCTTCTTCGCCTACATGAGCGGCCTCCTTTTTGCCGGATATCGCTCCCACGCTCCGTCCCGCATCTGGGGGCAGCCGCGGTGAATCTCCGTCGGAACGGCTCAACCCGGAGCGCGCCCGTTCCGCCGACTCCCGCGAGCGTGCTGCTGGTCGTCACCCGGCGAATGGGTGACGTGCTGCTCGCGGCGCCGCTCGTCCGCTCGGTCCGAGCCGCGTGGCCGCACGCCGCGATCGACGTGCTCGTATTCGACGGCACGAGGGAAGTGCTGTCGGCGCATCCCGACGTGCGGCGCGTACTGACCGTTCCGGAGCGTCCCGGAATCGCGCAGCACGTGCGATTCCTGTTCGAACTGTTCCGCAAACGCTACGACGTTTCGCTCTCGTGCGTCGCGAGCGACCGCCCGACACTGTATGCCGTGGTCGGCGGCCGCTGGCGGGCGGGACTCGTCGTGCCGGGCAGGACGTCCGGGTGGAAATACTGGCTTCTGTCGCGGCCGGTCGCTTTCGACAACGTCGATACGCACACCGTCGCGATGAATCTCGCGCTGGCGGACGCGATCAACATCGCGCGGCGGCACGACTTCGACATTCGATGGACCGCGGATGATGCCGCGCGGGTCGCTTCGCTCCTGCCGGCGTTAGGGGCGGGCACGCCTTACGCGGCCCTGCATGTCCACCCCAAATTCAACTACAAGATGTGGCACGCGGCCGGTTGGGTAGGCCTTGCGCAGTGGTTGCGCGAGCGCGGGATCGCCACCGTCCTGACGGGCGGACCGGAAGGCAGGGAGGTCGACTTCGTGGCCGCCGTCGCCGCACAGATGCCGGCGGGAACGATCAACCTCGCCGGTCAACTGACGCTCGCGCAAAGCGCATGCGCGATAGCCGGCGCACGGGTCTACGTCGGGCCGGACACGCTGACGACGCACATGGCGGCTGCCATCGGTGTTCCGACCGTAGCGCTGTACGGCCCGTCGAATCCCGTGAAATGGGGACCGTGGCCGAAGGATTTCACCGGCACCACTTCGCCGTGGCAGCGCGTTGGCAGCCAGTCGATGCGCAACGTCCGGTTGGTGCAGGGCGTGGGCGCGTGCGTGCCCTGCATGCGCGAAGGATGCGACCAGCACGTCGCGAGCTTCTCGGACTGCTTGCGCCAGTTGCCGCTGCCCACCGTCACGGCCGCCGTCGAGAGGGCGCTGGGGAAGGCTTGAACAAGCGACGCGGTTCCGTCAACCAGTCGCGCCGCGGCTAGCCGGGCTCGCCCCAGCCGGGCCGTCCTGCCAGCACGAACAGGAACGCGCTCGCCATCGCCGGCCACAGCAGCAGCACGGCGTGCGTGAGGCCGTTGAAGTTGAGCAGGTGGCCGTAGGACACATTGAAGAGCGAAAGCGGCGCGCGCGCGAAGACTAGATCCGGCACGAACAGCGTGGCGAGCAGCGACGACAGCAGCGCGACGGTCGCGAGCGTCACCTGCACGGAGCGGGGCAATCGGATCGCCACCGCCAGCAGCAGCGCGCCTGCCCCGACGCCGAGCGCCACGCCGGGCGTGAGCCAGTGCTCGCCGACGGCGGGATTGAGCAGCAGCAACGCGGCGACGCCTTTGACGATCGCCGCAGCGCCGATCAACAGCAGCACGGCACCCGCCACGTGCGATCGCTCGCGCATCAGGAGCGCGACGAAAAGGCCCACGCCAAGCAGCTGAAAGGCGCTCTGCGCGCTTTCGACGAGCGTCGCGGCGACATCGGTCGGAACCGGTCCTGCGAACGGCCGCGCCGCGGCGTCGTACATGGCGGCGAACAAGGGGATGCCGGGATTCGCCTGCACCGCGAGCCAGATCGCGAGCAGCGCGAGACCGATGTCGCCCGCTGCGCCCGGCAGGAACCAGCGCTCGCGCGCCGTCGACAGCCAGCGGCCCGCGGTGGGCGAGCGCGCGAACAGCACGGCGAGGAAACCACCTAGCGCCGCGCCGGTGTTATTCGAGAACAGGTCGGCGACGCTCGCGACCCGCGTCGGCAAGTACATCTGCAGCGATTCGATCGCGAGCGACATCAGTGCGCCCGCGACAATCGCGAGGGTGAGCCGGCTTGCACCGGAGCCGCCGGCGCGCGGCATCAGGCCGACGAAGAACCCGAACGGCACGTACGCGAGCACGTTGATGATGAAGTCGTAACGGACCCATCGCGGCGGCCAGGGGGCGAACAGGAAATAGGCCGTGCCCGGAACCGGACTCAACCAGTTGATGAACGGCTGGAGGCTCGCGTATACGATCGCGAGCCCGTACAGCGTCGCGAGGAACTGCGGGAGCAGGGACGTGCGTCCCCGCGCTTGCGGCCTCCAAACGGGGACGGCGGGCCCGATCAGCGGCCGGCTTTGATCCCGGTCCACAGCTTGTTGCGCAGCCGGCGTTGCGCGCCCGTGAGGTCCTGCAGCTGCTCGAGCTTCTCGGCGACGGTCTTGTCCGGGAAGATCGCCGGATTCTTGAGAAGCTCGGGCTTGATGAACTTGACAGCGGCCATGTTGGGATTCCCGGAGCCGATGAGGTTGGTGAGCTCCGCGGAGTTCTGTCCCTCGAGCATGAAGTTCATGAACTTGACGGCGAGATCGGGTCGCGGCGCGCTCTTGTCGATCACCATGTTGTCGACGGCGAGCACCGCACCCTCCTTCGGCATCCCCTGGAGGATCCTGAACTTGCGCCCGGCAGCCTGCGCGTCCAGGTTCGCCTGGAAGATGTCGTTCGAGTAGCCGTGCACGAGCCAGATGTTGCCGACGGTGAGCTCCTTGATGTACGACGACGCATTGAACGCGGCCCAGTACGGCTTCGCCTTCTTGATCACGGCGACGGCCTCGTCCCAGTGCTTCGGGTCGACGTCGTTGGCGGAGTAGCCGAGGTACTTGAGCGCGGCGGCGAAGAGCTCGTTGGCGCTGTCGAGCACCGTGACGCGGCCCTTGATCTTCTCGAGATGCTTGGGATCGAAGATCACCGCCCACGTGTCGGTCGGCAGGCCGAGCTCCTTGATCTTCTGGTCGTTGTAGCCAATGATCGTCGTCGACATCGCGTACGGCACCGAGAATTTGTTGCCTGGATCGAACGGCGTGTTCAAGTAGCGCGGCTCGATGTTCTTGAGATTCGGCAGCTCCGCCTTGTCGATGACCTTGAGCCGGCCGCTCTTGATCAGTGCCTGCACGGCATTCGACGTCGGCACGTACATGTCGTAGCCCTTGGCGCCGGCGGACAGCTTGGCCAGAAGCTCCTCGTTGTCTGAATAGTAGGTCTGGACGACGGCACACTTGCAGAATTCCTCGAACCGCTTCACCGTCTCCGGCGCGAGGTAGTTGTTCCAGTTGTAAAGGTGGAACTCGTCCTTGCCGGCGGCGCTCGCGGAGAGCGGGAAGGCGAGTGCGGTGGCGGCCACGACAATGAGCGCGGCGAGCAGGAGCACGAGACGTTGCATCGTCATTCCTCTTCGGCGGAGAACAGGTTCGGGGAAAGGCGCGAAGCGACGATGATAAGCGCGAGCGTCAGCAGCATCAACAATGTCGACACGGCGTTGACCTCGGGCGTCACGGCTATCTTGATCATCGAGTAGATCTGCAGCGGCAGCGTCACCGTTCCCGCTCCCGCGGTGAAGAACGTGATGACGAAGTCGTCGATGGACAGCGTGAACGCCATGAGCGCGCCGGCGATGACGCCCGGCATGATGAGCGGCAGCGTCACGTAGCGAAACGCATTCCACGGCGTTGCGCCGAGGTCGCGCGCCGCTTCGGTCAGGCTCTCGTCCATGCCAGCGAGGCGCGAGCGGACGACGATCGCGACGAACCCGATGCAGAACGCGATGTGCGCGAGGGCGACCGACACAAGCCCAAGCGTGAAGTTGAGGAGCACGAAGAAAATGAGCAGCGATACGCCCATCAGGATCTCGGGGATGGCGATGGGCGTCAGCACGAGGATTGGCAGCAGCTTGAGCCGGTAGCGATACATCGCCACGCCGGCCATCGTGCCGAGCAGCGTGGACAGGAGGCTTGCGACGAGCGCGATGATGAGCGAATTGCTCGCCGCGGCGAGCATGTCCTCGTTGTGAAACAGCTTGTAGTACCAATCGAGCGTGAAGCCCACCCATTCGGCGTTGAGCCTCGAATCGTTGAACGAATACAGCACGACGATGACGAGCGGCACGTACAGAAACGCGTAACCCGCCGCAGCCGCGATCCACAGCCAGGGCGAGCGCTTACGCATTGGCCGCGCTTGCGCTCGAAGGATTGCCGAGGTTGCGCCGTCCGACCCAGGCGGCGGAGCCGGCGAGCGCGAGAGCGACGACCGTCAGCACGATCGAGAGCACGCTGCCGAACGGCCAGTCGCGGGTCTCCAGGAACTGCTGCTTGATCACGTTGCCGATCAGGCTGTCGTCGGGCCCGCCCAGGATGTCGGGAATGGCGAAGATGCCGAAGGCGGGAATGAACACCAGCGCCGCGCCGGCATAGACGCCCGGCAGCGACAGCGGAAAGGTGATCCGCCAGAAGCGCTGCCACGCGTTCGCTCCGAGGTCCTGCGCGGCATCGAGCAGCGTCGGGTCGTGCTTCTCGAGGTTCGCGTACAGCGGCAGCACCATGAACGGCAGGTGCACGTACACGAGGCAGATCAGCACGGCGAACGAGCTGAACAGCAGCGACACCGGCTCCCGGCCCAACATCGCGAGCAAGGCGTTCACGGCGCGCGCCAGCACTGCCTGGGGCCCGAGGATGATCATCCACGCGTAGATGCGGATGAGGAAGTTGCTCCAGAACGGCAGGATCACGAGCAGCAGCAGCAGGTTGCGGTGGCGCTTCGGCGACTTCGCGATCAGCACGGCGAGCGGGTACGCAAGCGCGAGACACAGCAACGTGGTCACGAGGGCATACCAGAACGACTTCACGAACACCTCGGCATACACGGACTCCGTGAAGAAGCGCGTGTAACTTTCGAGGTTGAGGTCGAGCTTCCCTGCTTCGTCGAACAGCGGTGCCAGGCCGCCGAATTCCCCCGGCGTGCGGAACGACGCCAGCACCATGATGAGCGTCGGGATCGCGAAGAACAGGAGGAGGTAGACGAGCGGCGGGCCGACGACCAGCCATTTGCCCAGCTTCGCGGATGCTCGCGTCCCCATCCTATTCGCGCCCTCCGCACCGCTTCTGGACTCTGGTACGCAAGGTTGTCGGGCGCTGCTCAATCGCGCGGCGACGCGCCCTTCGGGCCTGGGCTTTGCCCACCGCGCTCATTCGCCTATGAAGTGGCCGGCTTCCGGCGGCCAGCTCATTTGTACCGCGTCGCCGAGCTCG
>Ga0207701_10001373_pt1 | contig 25658 bp, 15 predicted proteins | sample KBSSwiSSwithPhiX_FD_184294 | JGI IMG/M metagenome (GOLD analysis project Ga0207701, IMG submission 184294) | Switchgrass rhizosphere bulk soil microbial communities from Kellogg Biological Station, Michigan, USA, with PhiX - S5 (SPAdes) (version 2) | ecosystem: Environmental > Terrestrial >... | reverse complement strand
AGCGCCATGTTACCTCACAATTGCCCGGAAAGATCAATTCCGCGGGGCCCTGGAAGGGTTGCGAAACGCGACGGACCTCCGGCGCGCTGACGGCCGGAGAACCAGAAACGGAGGGAGCTATTTCGCCTTGGCGGCGACGCCTTCGGGCGGGCCGAACGACGCGAACAGCTCGGCCGCGCTCGGCGTCGACTTCTTGCTGTCCTTCGCCTTACGCTTCTTGCCCATGTTCACGTGCTTCCGCGTGCGTCGCTTCCAGGTAATCCGGGTGTTCGAGGCCATAGCGCGGCCTATCTATCACAGCCGGGTGGCCGACACCACGCCTTCTATGGAAACCAGGCTGCGCAGCACCGTTTTCAGCTGATCCAGGTGGCCCACGGTCACCTGGAAGGTGTTCACCGCCCGCCCGTCCTCGGTGGTCCGGCACTTGGCCTGCGAGATGTTCACGCCGTGCTCCGTGAACGCCTTCGAGATGGCGGCCAGCAGGCCCGGCCGGTCGGTGCACGTCACCTGGACCGCGACCGGGCGCAGCGTCTTCGACTCCTCGTCCCACGCGACATCGAGCCGGCGCGCCGGGTCCAGCTCCAGCGCCTTCGGGCAATCGCGGGTGTGGATGACGACGCCGTGGCCGCGGCTGATGAAGCCGACGATCCCGTCGCCCGGAACCGGCGTGCAGCACTTGGCGAACTTCACCAGGATGTCGGCCTCGCCCTGCACGCGCACGCCGGCGATGGATCGCTTCGCGATGGGACGTCGTGCGGCGGGCGCGATCTCCGGCTGCGGCGCCGCCGGGGGCTCCGCCCCGCGTGATTGATCCATCAACACCGCGTCGGCCGCGTGCGCCAGGTTCACCTTCCCATAGCCGACCGCGACCAGCAGGTCGTCGGCGGTCCCGAGCCGCAGCCGCTCGGCCGCGGACTCCATCCAGCCTTCCCTCTCCGCCGTGGCCAGCGAAAAGCTCTGTCTGCGCAGCTCGCGTCCCAGCAGGTCGCGCCCCAGCTGGCGGCTGCGTTCTCGCTGTTCCATCCGGATGAAGTGCCGGATCTTGGTCTGGGCGCGGCTGGTGACGACGAACTTCAGCCAGTCCTTCGACGGCTTCTGGTTGGTCGAGGTGAGGATCTCGACCGTGTCGCCGTTTCGCAGCGCGTAGCGCAGCGGAACGATCAGGCCGTTCACGCGCGCGCCCGAGCAGTGCTCGCCGACCTCGGAGTGAATCGAATACGCGAGATCGATCGGCGTGGAGCCCTTGGGCAGCGCCTTCACGTCGCCCTTGGGCGTGAACACGAAGACCTCGTCCTGGAACAGGTCGATCTTGACGGTCTCGATGAACTCCGTCGGGTCCTTGAGATCGCGCTGCCACTCCATCAGCTGGCGCAGCCACGCGAACGCCTTGCCGTCCTCCGCCGAGCGCGACTTCTCCGCGCTGCCCTCCTTGTACTGCCAGTGCGCCGCGATGCCTTGCTCGGCGATGCGGTGCATCTCCTGCGTGCGGATCTGGACCTCGATCCGTTCGGCGCGCGGACCGATCACGGTCGTATGCAGCGACTGGTACAGGTTCGGCTTGGGCAGCGCGATGAAGTCCTTGAACCGGCCCGGCACCGGCGTCCAGTTGGAGTGCACGACGCCCAGCACGCCGTAGCAGTCGCGCACCGATTCGGTGATCACGCGGAACGCGATCACGTCGTAGATCTGCTCGACGTCGCGTCCGGACCGCTTCATCTTCTGCTGGATCGACCACAGGTGCTTGGCGCGGCCCGAGACCTGCGCGGTGATCTCGGCTTCCTTCAGGGCGGCGCGCAGCCGGTCGACGACCTCGGCGATGTACGCCTCGCGCGAGCCCTCCGTCTCGGTCAGGCGCGCGATCAGCGTGGCGTGATCCTCGGGATCGAGGTACTTGAACGCCAGATCCTCCAGCTCGGCCTTCATCCACTGGATGCCCAGACGGTTGGCGAGCGGCGCGTAGATCTCCCGCGTCTCACGCGAGATCCGCTCCTGCTTGTCGCGCGGCATGTACGAGAGCGTCCGCATGTTGTCGACGCGATCCGCCAGCTTGATCAGGATGACGCGGATGTCGCGTGCCATCGCCAGCAGCATCTTGCGGAAGTTCTCCGCCTGGCGCTCCTCGCGCGTCGTCCACGGGATCTGCCCCAGCTTGGTGACGCCCTCGACCAGGAACTGGATCTCGGTGCCGAAAAGGCGGCCGATGTCCTCGGCCGTCGCGCTGGTGTCCTCCACGCAGTCGTGCAGGAGGCCCGCGCACACCGACGGGACGTCCAGGCGCAGCTCGGAGATGATGCGCGCCACGCCGACCGGGTGGACGACGTAGGGATCGCCGGAACGCCGCTTCTGCCCGGCGTGCCGCTCGGCCGCGAAGGCGAAGCTGCGTTCAATGAGACTGATGTCCGCGGCGCCGTCATACGCCCGAACGGAGGCGACAATCTCCTGGACGTCGCTCATTGCGACGGGGACGGCGGCCCCCCGTCCCGCGACCTCGCTTCGGCCAGCAGCGCGTGTCCGTAATGCTCGCGACGGGCGCGCGTGCAGCGCGCCGCCACGTAGATGCTCGACAGCTCCTTGAGCGCCGTTTCAAGGTTGTCGTTCACCACCAGGTAGTCGTACTCCGCGAAGTGTTCCAGCTCGCGCTTGGCTGTCGCCAGCCGGCGATCGATCGCCTCGGGCGCGTCGGTGGCGCGGCGTCGCAGCCGGCGTTCCAGCTCGGCCATCGAGGGCGGCAGGATGAACACCAGCACGCTCTCGGCCGGCCACTGCCGGCGAATCTGCGCGCCGCCCTGGTAGTCGACGTCGAACAGGTAGTCCTTGCCGTCCTCGAGCGCGCGGTTGACGGTGTGAACCGCGGTGCCGTAACGGCTGCCGTGAACCGTCGCCCATTCGGCGAACTCGTTGCGGTCGACCATGTTCGAGAACTCGTCCTCGGTGACGAACTTGTAGTCGACGCCGTCTCTCTCGCCCGGGCGCGGCAGGCGTGTCGTGTACGAGACAGAGAACTCCAGCCGTTCCTGTTCGGCCAGGCGGTGGGCGAGCGTCGTCTTGCCTGCGCCCGACGGGGACGAGATCACGACGAGGATGCCGCGATGGGTACCGGCCTTGCCATCTACCATCTCGCGAAGTCTACCATCTTGGTCAATCCGCTCGTCGGTCGCGCGTCACTCGACGTTCTGCGCCTGCTCGCGCATCCGTTCCAGCTCGGCTTTCGCATCGATCACCAGCGCGGCCACGCCCGCGTCCTGCGACTTCGACGCGATCGTGTTGAGCTCGCGGCCGATCTCCTGGATGACGAAGTCGAGCTTGCGGCCCACCGCCCCGCTGGCCGCGACCAGCTCACCCGCGTGGGCCAGGTGGGTGTCCAGCCGCACCAGTTCCTCCGAGACGTCCAGCCGATCCGCCATCAGCGCCGCTTCCTGCGCGATGCGACCGGGCTCGAACCCCGGCTGGCCGCGAAACGCGTCCAGCTTTTCGGTCAGCCGGCGGGCGAACTTCTCGGCCAGAGGCGCGGTCGCCTGGCGCAGGCGCGCGGCCAGCTCGACGAGCCGGGTGCGATGCGCCCCGATGTCGGCGGCAAGCGCGCGCCCCTCCTGCTGGCGCGTCGCGACCAGCTCGGCCAGCGCCGCGTCGACGGCCGGGCGCAACGCCTCCCACAGCGCCTCGCCCTCCAGGCCGCCGCCCGCGCCCGCGTTCATGAACGCGGCGACCGTGCTCAGCCCGACCGGCTCCTCCATCTCCAGCTCTTGCCGCAGGCGTTCCAGCGCGCCGTGCACCGCACGCACGCGCGCCTCGTCCACGCCCGCCGAGCCGCCAGCCGACTCGTCGCGCATGTTCACTGTGACGGCGCCGCGCTCGACCGCCGCGCGCACGGCGCGGCCGATCTCGGCGCCCAGAAACGCGTCCGTGTCGGCGCCGCGGATCTTGAGATCGAGGCCGCGGTGATTGACGGACCGGATCTCGACGCGCAATCGGCGCTCGCCCGCCTCGGTGGAGGCGCGGCCGAACCCCGTCATGGAAATCACGACTTCGATTTATACCACTCGACCGTGCGGCGCAGACCGTCGGTGAATGAGACCGCCGCGCGGAAACCCAGCGCGGCGCGCGCCGCGCCGACGTCGCCCCATGAGTGCTTGATGTCCCCGGCGCGTTCGGGTTCGTAGATCGCCTCGATCTTCCGTCCCAGGATGTCGCCCAGGATCGCCACCACGCGATTGAGATCGATCGCCTCGCCGCAACCGACGTTGAACACGCCCCCCGACACCCGGCGCGCGTCGGCCGTCGCCGCGGCGAAGTTCGCCTCGACGACGTTGTCGATGTGGCAGAAATCGCGCGACTGCTTGCCGTCCCCGAAGATGCGCGGCTGCTTCCCCGCCAGCGCCGCGGTGACGAACTTCGGGATCACGGCGGCGTACTCCGACTTCGGATCCTGGCGCGGGCCGAAGACGTTGAAGTAGCGCAGGCAGACAGTTTCGAGGCCGAACGCCCGCGCGTAGACCTGCATCGCGACCTCGCCCGCCAGCTTCGACGCGCCGTAAGGCGAGATTGGCGCGGGGGCCATGGTCTCGACCTTCGGAAGCGTCGGCTCGTCGCCGTAGGCGGCCGACGAGGCCGCGTACACCACGCGACGAACGCCGGCGCGGCGCGCGGACTCGAGGACGCGCATCGTCCCCGTCGCGTTGACGGCGTGATTCTCCAGCGGCTCGGCCATCGACTGCGGCACCGACGCGATCGCCGCCTCGTGGTACACGACCTCGACGCCGGCGGTCGCGCGCGCGAGCAGCCGATCGTCGCGGATGTCGCCTTCCAGCAGCTCGATGCGGTCGACGAAGTCGGCCATGTTCTCGCGCTTGCCGGTCGAGAAATTGTCGATGATCCGCACGGCGTCCCCGCGCGCGATCAGCGCCCGCGCGATCGACGAGCCGATGAACCCCGCCCCACCCGTGACCAGGTACAGACCCATGGCTAGAGGACCTCTTCAAAGGGGGGACCGCCCGGCGCCGCGCGCCTTGGGTCGCTTGTCGCGCGCAGCGAGGCGCCTCTGCGTCCCCCCTTGCCCCCGCTGCTCGGTGCGGCGAAGCCGCACCTCTCAGCCGCAGCGCTTTGGCGCAGGGTCGCTGCTAGCGGCGGGCTTGCGCGGCCAGGCTGCCGATGAAGCGGGCCAGCACCGGGTCGCGTACCTCGCGGGAGGACAGCGTCGCGAGCGACACGGGCGGGTCGTTCAGCGTGCTCAGAGCGGCGCGACCCTGCTGCTGTTCGCGCGCGGGCGATGCCGCCAGCGAGCGGACCGCGAGCCAGGACGCCACGAGCGCCGGGATGATCCAGAGGAGACGAGCGTTTGCCGACATGGGCCCACATTATCCCACCTAAACGAGATCGCAATTTTTTGGCTGCTGGCATCGCTGTCCCCATCGGTGAAACGTGCGGCTGGCTCATGGTAGCGGAAGGCCGGTCAGGCCGGCACCGAACTGTTCGCCGATGCGGCGGGGCGGACGCCGGGGCGCCGAGACGACCACCGTCCTCGGCTTGCCGGCCGTGGTGATTTCACTGACGGTGACCCGGCATCCGGCGGCGCCGGTTGCCGCGGGCGGCGTCCCGGCGGGTTCGGCGCCGCGCGCGGTGATGACCACCCCGCCCCGCCCTCCTGGCGGACGCGGTGGCAGCGGCTCGAGCACCCCCCGATCGCCGCGCCGGAACGTCCCCGAGACGCGGTCGCCGTCGATCCTGACGGTGATCATCGCGCCGACCGCGGCCATCTCGATCCGCCGCACGTCGCCGTCGATGCGGACGGCCGGCTCCGCCGTCATCGTCGCCAGCGACAGCTCGCCCAGGGAAACGCCGCGTAGCGCGAGGTCGCTGTCCTTCGCCCCGCGGATCAGCTTGTCGGCGATGACGTAGATGACGCGGCGTCGATCAGGCGTGCGCAGAAAGCCGAGCACGCGCCCGTCCTCGTTCGTGAGCTGGCGAAACCGCCCGGTCGTCGGCAGAAACGCGTAAATCTCCTGGTGTGGGTTCAGGATGAAGAACCCCGCGCCCGTCGGCGGAACCTTCAGCGGCGCGCGCGCCCGCCCGACGAACAGGACCGCATCGTCCAGGCCCGCGCCCCACGCGGCGGCCGCCGCCGTCATCGCCCGGCGGATCCGCGCCATCTCCGGGCGCGGCTTCAGCGCGCCGAGATCGGCTGCCTCCAGGATCTCTCGCGACCATGGGACGTACGCCAGCTTGAGCAGCGCCTCCACCTCGGCCGTCGCCTCCTCGAAACGCTCCTGGCGGACGAACGAGCACGCGACGTTCAGGCGCGGCGCGAGAAAGGCCGGATCGGCGTCGGTGGCGGCGCGGTACTCGATGCGCGCCTCGTCCCACTTCCCGTCGCGATAGTACGTCTTGCCCGCGGTGTTGAGCTCCGTCGCTTTCGGCAGCGGGGCGTGAAACGGATCGGCGATGCCCGGGCCGCCGAGCGGCGTCGCGGGCAGACAGCCAGCGGCGGGCGCGGGCGCCGCGGCCGCGGGCGCCGCCGGGGCGACGGCCGGCGTGGCGGCCGCCGCTGCGAACAGCGTGGCGAGCAGCGCCGCGATCATTCGAGCCACACACCGCGAAGGTCGAAGCGATCGCCCACCGCCGCCAGCCCGCGCACGCGTCCCGCAACGAGTGCCGGCACATCGTAGCGGTACAGAAAGATCACCGGCTGCTCGTCGGCGAGGAGCTTCGCGATGCGCGCCAGGATCGGCGCCCGCGCGACCGGCCCGGCGGCGGCGCGCGCCTCGTCGAGCATCGCGTCCAGCGAGCTCGACCGGTACGCGCCATAGTTGAACGCACCGTCAGACCCGAACAGCGCGGCCGGCGCTTCGTCGGGCGCGCCCTGCCACGTCATCGGCGCCAGGTCGAACTCGCCATGCTTGAGGCGCTGCAGGATGGTGGCGGCATCGGCCGGCACCAGATCGACGAGCACGCCCGCCTTGCGCGCCTCGAGCACGAAGGCGCGCGCCTCGACGTTGAACAGCTTGTTGCCCGCCGGTTCCAGCATCGTCAGCCGGATCGGTTTGCCTTCGCGGTCGCGCACGCCGTCCGCGTCGCTGTCGCGGTAGCCGGCCTCGTCGAACAGCGCGATCGCGGCGCGGCGATCGAATGCCGGCGGCGGAGCGTCGTCGCCATCCATGGCGGGTCCGCCGATGGGACGAGCCAGATCCGAGCGCAGCTCGCCCGAGAACCGCTTGCGGTCCCACAGCATCGCGATGGCGCGCCGGAAGCGCGCGTCGGAGAGCGGATAGTGCGCGTGGTTCACCGCGAGGAACGAGTAGCGACGAGACTTCAGTCGATAGAGGGCGGCGCCGCCGTGCAGCGTCGTCGGTTCGACCTGCTCCGGGTAGTGGACGTCCAGCACGCGCGACAGGATGTCGATCTCGCCGCGACGCGTGCGGTTCAGCGCGCGGACGGCGTCGGCGTCGACGTCGAACACGATGTCGTCGACGCCTAGCGCCGGGCCCCAGTAGTCGGTTGAACGCTCGAGGCGGATGCGCTTGCCCCGGTCCCACCCCACGAAGCGGTACGGCCCGGTGCCAATCGGCGCGCGCGCGATCGGCGCGGATTCGATGCGGACGTTGCGGATGATGTGATCGGGAAGGATCGGGACGTCACACAACGCGCGGAGCGCCAGGTCCGACGGGCGCTTGAGCACGAAGCGGATCGTCCGTTCTGTCACGATCTCCATTGATGTGACGTCGGCCAGCTCGGCGCGCAGCGCGGCGGCGTCATTGCCCTTGCGCAGCAGCGGTTCGATCGACGCCTGCACGTCCACGACGCCGAACGCGCGGTGGTCGTGCCAGCGTACGCCGCTGCGGACCCGCACCGCCAACCTCATCCGGTCGTCGGAGACGTCCCAGCTCTCCGCGAGCGCGGGGCGGTACGTCCCATCGCTGCAATCCAGCAACGTTTCGTAAACCAGGCCCGACGTCACCTGAAGCGCAGACGCCTCCGCGTCGCCCAGCGGCACCAGGTTCGGCGGCTCACCGTCGAGGTGAAAGCGCAGCGTTCCGCCGCGGTGTGCCGGCGCCGTGATGGCGGACGGCGCCGGCAAGGTCCCGGCGGGCGGCGGCGGCGGGCGAACCGGCGCCAGCTCGGAAGAGGCCGGCGTGCGCGCCGCGGCAGGCGCCGCCTTCTTGCGGCTGCGGCAGGCGCCGGTGGACGCGACCGCCGCCAGCACGACAATCCACAATTTTTTCCGTTGTGACACTCGCGCTTGCCGGGCCAAAACCACCGTGTTATTCAGGGCTAGCCGCATCGCGCGGCAGGAGAGGTTCTCCATGAAGCGACTGCCGACCGTATACCATCTCGTGCTCCCCTTGGCCGTGGCGATGCTCGCGCCAGGTGGACTTCGTGTCGCCCACGGACAGGGCCAGGCGATGCCCCCGATCAAGGTCGATCTTCCGCCGCCGCCGAACTTCAACATCCAGACCGCGCCGGAAAAGTATCCGAGCGGCGAGATGTCGATCTACGGGCTGCGCAAGCACATGAGCCAGTACCTGGACAAGGACGTCCAGGTGAAGGCTTACCTGCTGCAGATCTACGAATGCCCCGCGGAGCAGCGGAAGTGCAACGACGACCTGGCGGCGAAGTCGAAGAAGGAAAAGAAGAAGGAGCTCCAGGCTCTGAAGAAGGGCAAGGGAGGACCGCCGGAGTCGGCCGCGGCGCCGGCCAAGGGCGGCGAACCGGCGAAGATGGTGGGCGGCTGCCGTCCCTGCGACCAGCCCCACTTCTTCATGGGCGACACGGCCACGACCAAGCTGGATCACGGTCTGCTGATCGCCGACTACCCGATCAAGGACTGGAACACCGGCAAGCCGAAGCCGCTGGTGGCCAAGGCCGGCGAGCAGTACGTCGTGACCGGGATGTTCGCGATCAATTCGATCGGCGGCTTCGCGGCGTCGGACGGCCTCATCATCCACAAGAAGTTCGTGGACTCGGCCGGCAAGGTGATCGCCGAGGGCAACGCCGTGCTGCCGCCCGACGCGCAGGACATCAAGCTGGAAGGCAAGCCGGCCGAGGCGGTCGGTGGCAAGCGCATCGACGCCGAGAAGGCCGGCAAGAAGCCGTAGCCGCCTACCCGCTCTTTTTCAGCAGGTCCAATCGGAGCGCGTCGCACCTGGCGCGCTCCATCGTGAACGTGGTGTCCGCATCGAAGCGCGCCACGCAGGTCGGCCAGATCTGTAACGTGTGACGTGTGGGCTTCGCCTCGCCCGGCGCCTGCACGTCGACCTCCAGCCGGAGGACGGGCTCGCCCGCCGGCGCGGCGGCGACGAACTGCTCGGCGCGCAGGTCGGCGAGCGCGCCCGTCACGCGCGCTGTGTTCGTCGGATCGACCTCTGCGCCGGATGCCGTCCGCCAGGTCGTGCCGTCGTCGCTGGTCAGTTGCTGGACGTCCTTGCCCGACGTGCGTTGCAGCCGGCGGACGTCGAAGCGCGCGAACGACAGCAGCACGCGCTCGCGAAAGCGCAGCGGATCGGGCGCGAGCTGCGCGAACACGTCGGGCGGCGACGACACCGCGATCTCCTGGCGAAAGCGCCCTTCGAGGATCAGGTGGCGCGTCGCCGGTCCCGCCGCGCGCGTCGGGACGTTGATCTTTCCCAGCCGCGCCAGCCACGCGTCCACAGCCCCGGAGTCGGCCGTGTAGGCGACCTGCGGCGTCCAGAACGCCCACGCGCCGTTCACGCGCTGCAAGCCCACGCGGCCGTGGTCGTCGAAGAGATCGACGCGCGTCACCGCGTCGGGCGCCATCGCGATGAGGCGCGTGTCGCGCGCCTGGGCGGCATCCAGCGCCTGGAAAGCGGCGGTGAGCGCATCGGGCGGCACGTGCAGGTGCTCGCCGTCGCGGGTCACGTCTCCCAGTGCGAAGCCTTGTGCCACTCCTACTGCAATGCGCGTCGCGCCGGCCGTGACGGTCAGGCCCCGCACGAGGGCGAGCGACCTCGGCGGCTCGTGCTCGAATTGATCGATGCGCAGGGCAAACAGCCGGCGCAGCGCCTCCACGACGCGTCCTTCGTCGACCCACTCTTTCCGTCCGTTCTGCCAGCGCCCGTCGACGGCACGCAGCTCACCGCTGTACACGAGATAGGGCCAATCGATCGCCGTGACCGTGGCGGGATCAATCGGGAAGAGTCGGCGATCGCGGAACGCCGCCGGATCGCGATCGACCAGCTCCAGCAGACGCTTGCTGACGACACGGATCGGGGCGGTCGTGCCGGCGCGGGCGTACACGCCCTGCCCCGCGGCATCGGCCCGTCCCAACTGCAGCGTGACCACGTCCTTCGCTTCCTTCACCTGCAAGGTGGTCTGGAGGGCGATCTGCGCGACGGGCGGTTGCAGGCCCGCCGCCGCGGGCGAGATCTCCACGATGCGTTCGCTCTCGGCGAGATCGAGCGCCGCCAGCAGATCGTCGACGGCGGTGTCGTCCGCGGCCGGCGTCGCGCGGGTCTCGACGCGCCACGTGGGAGCCGGCGCCGCCGCGGTCGGCGACGGGGAATGCACGAGCGCGAACGCCTCGCCGTGCTGCCGCTGAATCGAGATCTGCTGGACGGCCTTGCGATCGAAGGCTGGCAAGACGCGGGCCGCGGCGCGTTCGTCCGCGCCGGTCGGTCGGATTTGCGCGTCGACGATCAGTAGTGCGCCCAGCGCCGCCGCGACAATCGCCAGAACGACGAGGGTGCGCGTCCTCATGCGCGGCGGCGCCACCACGTCAGCGCGCCGCCGATGATCGTCAGCAGCGGCAAGCCGATGACGAACAGGCGGAACGCCCAGCTCACCTGGTCGGCGGTCAGGCCGGGCGCCGTGCGTCCCACCGGTTTCGGGCCGACGGCGACCCGCGCGTCGCGATCGGACAGCCACGCGATCGCGGCCTGCACGAAGTCCGCGTCGTAGTCGCGAAGCATCAGGCCGGCGAGGCGCACGTTCATGATCAACCGGCCGGTGCCGAGGAACACCAGCCGCGTCGGGTGCGGGCCGCGGCGCTCGACGGCCACCGCGACGCTGACCGGTCCCTTGCGATCGCGCCCCGGATCGAACGCCAGATCCGCCTCGCCGCGGATGGTCGGCAGATCGGTCTCCCCCCATCCCTCGGGCGTGGTCTGCACCAGCGTGGTGACGGCGAGACCGGGCGGCGTCACCTCCAGCGGCGACACCTCGCGCGTGCGCGGCCAGTAGGTCAGCCGCCCGCCGAAGCGCGTGGTGAGCGCGTGCGGCCGGTAGCTCCGGGGACCCGCCGCCCACACCGACGGTCCCTCGACGTCGCTGGCCCGCGAGGGATCGACGACCAGGTTGTCACCCAGGCGAACGCCGAATGCGGCCGCCAGGTCTTCGAGACCGACGTGCGCGAACGATGCCCCGTCGCGCCCGAACACCGGCCCCAGCATGACCAGCACCCGCCCGCCGCCATCGGCGTACGCTTTCAGCGCCGCGATCTCGCCCGGCGGCAATGCCTGCGTCGGCTCCGCGACCACGACGACCGCGCAGCCGTTCGACGCCGCGTCGCCGATGCGCGCGATCGCGCGCACCTGGTCGCCGTCGCGCTTCAGCTCCTCGGCGAAGGTGCTGTAGCCGGCGTCCGCCATCGATTCGATGTCGGGCTCGCCGTGTCCCGACGAGAAGCAGATCCGCGCCGGATCGTCGCTCGTCACGGTGAGCAGCGCCGACAGGAACGCGGCCTCACCCCGCCACGCGCGCAGCGCCGGCCCGGGTTCACCGTCGAGGTCCAGCTCGGGTTCAACGAGATCGTCCCAGCTCACGACCTTCGAGCGGTTTCCGGACGTGAACACCACCACGCCCTGCCCCATCTCGTAGGCGCCGATCCCATGCGCGGTCATCGCGCCCTCGGCGCGCTGCGGATCGCGGTCCGGATCGACCTCGACGGCACGGAAGCGGCCGCCCGCGTAGCGCGTGAACCGCTGGGTCAGCTCGCGCAGCAGGCCAGTGATCGCGCGCGTGCGCTCGGCGACGGCGCGCGCCTTGTCGGAATCGCGGTTGGCGTACAGGAAGATCGTCGCGTCGACGGGCCGCGGCAGCGCCCGCAGCACGGCGACCGTCCGCGGCGACAGATCGTAAAGCGATTCGCGCGTCCAGTCTCCGCGCGCGAAGTGGCGGCCGGCGAGGACGTTCACCATCACCGCGATGGCGCCGATCAGGATCGCCGCCACCCACGCCGGCAGGCGCCGTGACCGCGGCGCGTCCTCGGGCAGCGGGCCGCGCAGGCGCGCCACCAGCGCGATCGCCAGCAGCAGCGCGACGGCCGTGACGGTCACCAGCAGCACGACGTGGCGCGAATCGACGATGCCGTGGCCGAAATCCTCCATCTGACGGAACAGGCTGGCGCGGCGAATCGTCGCCGCCCACTCGGGCGAGCGGACCTGTCCCTCCAGCGCGCCGACCAGCAGCACGACGAAGAACGCGACGAACGACACCGCCGCCGCGACCAGCTGATAGCGCGTGAGCGACGACGCCACCAGCCCGAACGCCAGCGCGGCCGCCCCGATCAGCAGCGTTCCCAGGTAACCGGCTGCGATCGGCCCCGGATCCGGCATGGCGCCCGCGGCGCGCAGGTAGACGACGTAGGCCAGCGTCGGCACCCACACCGTCGCGAAGAACGCGACCGCCGCCAGCCATTTCCCGACCACGACCTGGGCCGCGGTCACCGGCGCGGTCAGCAGCGGCTCGATGGTTCCCGAGCGCAGTTCCTCCGCCACCAGCCGCATCGGCGCGACGGTGACCAGCAGCGCCGCCGCGATCCAGTACATCATCGTGCCGCCGAAGAAGAACTCCATCACGCCGCCGGGCGGCGCGTCCGGGCTGGCCAGCAGGCGCAGGAACATCCAGAACACGACGCCCTGCAAGGTCAGGAACAGCGCCATGACCGCCCAGCCGGCCGGCGTCCGGAAGTACGCCTCCCACTCGCGCCGCACGATCGCGATCACCGCGCTCACGACGTCACCTTCGCGAACACCTCGTCCAGCGACGCCGCGTGCAGCTTCTCGCGCAGCGCCGCGGGCGTTCCCTCGGCCTTCACGCGGCCGCGATCGATGATCACCACCCGGCTGGCCAGCGCCTCGACGTCGGACAGGATGTGCGTCGACAGCAGCACCGCCCGTTCGCGCCCCAGCTCGCGGATCAGCGCGTGCGTCTCGCGAATCTGGTTCGGGTCCAGGCCGACGGTCGCTTCGTCCAGGATCAGGATGGGCGGGCGCGCCAGCAGCGCGTCCGCCAGCCCGACCCGCTGCCGGTAGCCGCGCGACAGCGTCCCGATGATCTGCCCGCGCCGTTCCGCCAGCCCGGCGATGGCGATCGCGTCGTCGACAGCGGCGCGCCGCTTGTCGCGCGCGATCCCCTTCAGCGCTGCGCGGAAGCCGAGGTACTCCGTCACGCGCATCTCGGGCGGCAACGGGACCGCCTCGGGCAGATAGCCGAGCGCGCGGCGCGCCGCCCGCGTGTCGTCCGCGATCGAGCAGCCCGCCAGCTCGGCCGTTCCCCGGGTGGGCGCCAGGAAGCAGCTGAGGATGCGCATCAGCGTCGTCTTGCCGGCGCCGTTCGGTCCCAGCAGGCCGACGATCTCGCCCCGCTCGACCTCGAACGACACGTCGTCGAGCGCCGGGCGGACGTCACCGCCCCGGGCGGACCCGTATCGCTTCGTGACACCCCGGACGCTGATCAATCCGCACCGAAGGTTACTCCTGCGTGGTCACCACTCAAGACGACGCCGTCAGAAAGAGTGGCTGGCCGGACGGGCTTTGCCTGTTCGGCCGGCGGGGTGTGGGGGACGCAGAGGCGGCAGACAGAGCCCGCGGAGCAATGAGCGTGGAGGCCGCCGGGCGGTCCCACACGGTGTACAGCCGGTTACTCCAGACCGCGATCGCGCAAGGACCCGTCGTCCTCGCCCCGCAGGTGACCGACCTCGTGCAGCAACGTCCGCGAGATCGCCTGGTCCAGTTCGCCGACGTCGTGGACCGTCCGCAGCAGGTTCCGCCGGTAAAGAACGATGGTCCGTTCCCCGGCGTCGCACTGCAGGTCGGCCGACGCCATCGCCGGGGCCAGCGCGTGGGCCAGCGACTCCGTCGCGCCGCCGGAGCCCACGGGCTGCGACCGGCCCTTTCCGGCGCGCCCCGACGGCGTCGGGATCACCCGATCCGTGTAATCGAGCGGCAGCCCGCGAAACAGTCCGAGGATCGTCGGCGACAGCGGCGGCTTCTCCGCCACAAGATCCGCGATGTCCGGGAGGTCCGCGGCCTCGACCTTGATCCCGCCCAGGTCGTGGCGAACGTCCTCGGGCAAGTCGGAGACGGCGCGCTGAACGTGCGCCGCGAAGTCGGTCTGCACCATTTCCAGCGGCACGGGGAACGACTTGACGTCGGCCGCGCTGGCGGCGGCGAGGTGACGGCCCGCCGCCGCGTCCTCCCCCAGCCGCTCCTCGATCAGGCCCAGGTGGTAAAGCGCGTGCGCGTGGTCGGGCGTCGCGGCCAGCACCTTCTCGAAGGTCTTGCGCGCCTCACCGAACCGGCACAGCTCGAACAGCGCCACGCCGCGTTCGTAGATGGCGGCGTCGAAACGGGGCGACATCTTCAGAGCGCCGTCGATGCGCTTCAGCGCCTCGACCGCGCGCCCGAGATCGATCAGCGCCTGGCCCTCCAGCAGCGCCAGGCGGGCGGCCCGCTCGCGGTCTCGGCGGCCGACGTGGTGGCTGCCGCGGCGCGCGTACTCCAGGCCCAGCGCCGATCGGTCGACCGACGGCGCCAGCTGATTGATGTTCAGGTCGGCGGCGGCCTCCAGCGTCTCCGGATCGTCCGGCGCCAGCGCCAGCGCCAGCGCGATCGCGTCGCGCGCTTCGTCCAGCCGATCCAGGCGCATCAGCGAGATGGCGCGGTTGTGGTGCGCCTCGACGGACCGCGGCGCCTGGCGAGCGGCCTCCTCGGCGCAGGCGAGCGCACCGCTGTAATCGGCGTCGTCGAACAGCTCGGCGGCGCGGTCCAGCAGCGAGGCGACCGGCGCGTCCAGCCAGGCGGGCCGATCCGCGAAGCAGCGACGCAGCGGCCGCGGCGGCGGCTCGTTCGCGTCCGAGGGCGGCCCCGAACAGGTGCGCGCCGGGCCCGGCGTCGCCGTCTGTGACACCGCCAATGTCGAATGGACCGGCGCGGGCGCCTTCTCTCCTGCGCCGCCCGTGCGCGAGCGGCAGCCGCCAGCGGTCGCAACCGCGAGGCAGGCGAGGACGGCGGCACGCTGCATGGGCCCCCTATGATACCCGAGCCGGACCGTTTCAGGGTTTCCGGAGTGTCAATGTGCCTCACCCCAGGTCTGCCCCGACCCCACGTCCACGACCAGAGGAACATCCAGTTTATGGACGGATTCCATCTCGTTCTTCACCCATTGCTTGAACTCTTCGGCGCGCCCGGTCGGGACCTCGAACACCAGCTCGTCGTGCACGGTCAGCAGCAGGTCGGCGTCGGGGACGGGCGAGCGGCGCGCCTCGATCGCCCGATCGACGCGGATCATCGCGACCTTCAGGAGATCGGCCGCCGACCCCTGGATCGGCGTGTTGCGCGCGATGCGTTCGGCGTAATTGCGGTCCTGCGCGCGCGTCGCGCGAATCTCGGGCAGCGGCCGCCGCCGCCCCAGCAGCGTTACCGTTTCGGCGCTGGCGCGCGCCTCCGCGATCGTCCGTTCCATGTACGCCTTCACCCCGGCGTAGCGCGCGAAGTAACTCTGGATGTACGTGCGCGCCTGCGCGCGCGGGATGCGCAGCACCTGCGCCAGGCCGAAGTCGCTTTGCCCGTATGACAGACCGAAGTTGATCGCCTTCGCGATGCGCCGGTGCTCGGCGGTCACCGACGTCGACGGCACGCCGAACACCTCGGCGGCGGTGCGCTGGTGGATGTCCTCGCCCGAGCGGAACGCGTCCAGGAACGCCGGATCCTGCGAGAAGTGCGCGAGGATGCGCAGCTCGATCTGCGAGTAGTCGGCGGACACCAGCACGTGTCCCGGCTTGGCGACGAACGCCTGGCGGATGCGCCGGCCGACGTCGGTCCGGATCGGGATGTTCTGGAGGTTCGGGTTGCTGGACGACAGGCGCCCGGTGGCCGCGACCGCCTGGTTGAACGACGTGTGGATGCGACCGGTCGCCGGGTTCACCAGCGCCGGCAGCGCGTCGATGTACGTCCCCTTCAACTTCGACAGCACGCGGTAGTCGACGATCTTCGCGGGGACCGGGTGCAGCGCGGCCAGCTCCTCCAGCGCGTCGGCGTCGGTCGACGGTCCGGTCTTCGTCTTGCGGATCACCGGCAGCGACAGCTTGCCGAACAGCACGTCGGCCAGCTGCTTGGGCGAATTGATGTTGAACGGCATCCCGGCCTGCGCGTGGATCTCTGCCTCCAGCGCCGCGAGCTGCCCGCCCACCTCCAGGCCGATCTCGCGCAGCTTGTCCGTGTCCAGCTTGATGCCGCGGCATTCGATGTGCGCCAGCACGTCCGCGAGCGGCAGCTCCATGTCCCGGTACAGCGGCTCCAGCCCCGCCGTCGCCAGTCGCGCCGGCTGCCGCGCCGCCAGCGTCAGCGACGCGGCGGCCTCTGCGCCCAGCCACGCGCCCACCTCCTCGACCGAGATCTGCGACGCCGGCGTCGCCTTGGCGCCGCTGCCCATCCAGCTGGTACGGCTGGCGACGGCCGGGATCCCCTCGGCCGCGCTGACGACATCCAGGTCGTAGCGCGTGCGCGATGCGTCCAGCAGGTACGCCGCCAGCATCGAATCCGACGCCACGCCCGCCAGCGTCAGCCCGCGGCGCAGCAGCAGCACCTGCAGCGTCTTCGCGTCGTGAACGTGCTTCGCGATCTCGGGCGACGCGAGCAGCGGCGCCAGCACCGCCAGCGCGTCCGCCTCGGGCAGCAGGCTGGGCGCGCCCAGGTAGCGGTGGACCAGCGGCAGGTAGGCGCGGCGCTCGCCCACCGCGAACGCGATTCCGACCAGGTCCGATCGCACGGCCGACGGACCGTCGTAGAGCGCGGCCAGGCCGACCACGCCCGCCGCGCGGATGTCGGCCGCCAGCGCTTCGAGGTCGGCGCGCGCCGTGATCGCCGGGATGCGATCGGGCCGCACCGGCGGGGCGATGGCCGCCGGTGTAGTGACGACCGGCGCGGGCGTGTTCTCCGCGTGGGGGGCAATCGCCGCCGCGCCCGACGCCGACAGCTGGTCGGCCAGCCGCCAGAACTCCAGCTCGGTGAACAGCTGCCGCAGGCCCTTCTTGTCGGGGTCGACCCGGTGCAGCTCCTCCAGCGTCTTAGGCAGCGGAACGTCCTCGCGCAGGCGCACCAGCTCCCGCGACACGCGCACCGCCTCGCGCGCCTCGTGGATCGCGGCGCCGCGCTTGCCCGGCACGCCGCCCGTCGCCGCCGCCGCCAGCAGCGCCTCGAGCGTGCCGAACTTGTTGATCAGCTCCGACGCCGTCTTGGGCCCGATGCCGGCCACGCCCGGCACGTTGTCGATGCTGTCACCCATCAGCGCCAGCACGTCGCCGATCTGCGCGGGCCCGACGCCGAACTTCTCCTTCACCTCGGCCGGTCCGATGCGCCGGTTCTTCATCGTGTCCAGCACGGCGACGCCGCCGTCGTCGGTGCACAGCTGCGTGAGGTCCTTGTCCGACGAGCAGATGACGACGTCCATCCCCGCCGCCCGCGCCACCCGGGTCAGCGTGGCGATGATGTCGTCCGCCTCGAACCCGGACACCTCCAGCTGCGCCATGCCGAACGCGTCGATCACCCGCCGCACCATCCCCAGCTGCTCGCCCAGCTCAGGCGGCATGGGCGGCCGCTGCGCCTTGTAGTTGGCGTAGACCTTCTTGCGGAAGTTCTCGCCGGGCGCGTCGTAAGCCACGCACAGGTGGGTCGGCTTCTGCTCGCGCTCGATCTTCAGGATCATCTGGCAGAGGCCGTAGATCGCGCCGGTCTGCGTCCCCTTGGTCGTCTTCAGCGGGGGCAGCGCGTGGAACGCCCGGAACAAGAAGTTCATGGCGTCCACGATGAAGAGGCTGGGCTTCGCCGCGGCTGTGCCTTCGAGGGTTAGCATCGGGGAACGTGCAACGTGGGTCGTTATCCGACCCGCCGCTCGTATAGCACGCGTGTCACACGCCACGTCAGCGTGAAGTCAGGCCCGATCTGCGCGTGCGGAAGCAACCCGAAGTGCTCGACTTCGTGCCACAATAATCGTCCTTTGCCGCGTTCTCGCCTCGTCCGCGTGCTGCGCAATACAGTCGTCGGACTGGTGGCGACGATTGTGGTCGCGGTGCTCGCGGCCTCCATCGTGCTGCAGGGGTCGCGGCTGGGGCGGCTGATCGAGAGCACCCTCCCCGAGAACAAGGGGAAGCTGCACATCGGCGGCGTCACCTGGCACCTGCGCGCGCTGACCGACATCATCACGGACGAGCCGACGCCCGTCGCCGTCGACGGCCTGCAGATCATCGATCCCGAGGGGACGGTCGTCCTGGACGTACCGCACCTCGACGCCAAGGTGAAGCTGCGGACGCTGATCGCCGGCGGCAGCTTCTCGATCCACGAGCTGCGCGTGCCGGTGGCGCTGTGGCGGTTCGCGGCGATGAAGAACAGCGAGGGGATCGGCTTCCTGGCGGCGCTGGCGCCCAAGAAGGAACCGCCGCCCCCGCCGCCCGGGACGAAGCCGAAGGGCCCCGGCTCGTTCTTCGCGATCGAAGGCGCCGAGCTGGGCGATCTGAACGCGATCTTCGACTTCCCCGGATCGTGGGGGCTGGAGCTGCGCCACGCGCACGCGCGCGCGTCGCTGAAGCAGGACGGCACGGATCCCGAGCACCCGACGTTCGGATTCGACGCCGGGCCGGTGCTGGCGGCAGGCGGCGGCTGGCTGCGCATCCTGGACGACTACGTGCTGCCGTTCGATCGCGTCGACATCGCGCGGGTCGCGACGACGCAGGAATGGTTCGACGACATCTTCCTGGACCTGACCGAGGCCAACACCGGGCGCACCAAGCTGGTCGGCAAGGGCTTCTTCACGGGCATCTACGGTGAGAAGTCGGTCCCCGGCATCAAGCTGCACGCGGGATTCACGCAGGCGGGCGATGCGCTGACCGCGGTCGTCGCGGGCGGCGGGCTCAAGATCGAGGGCCTCACGATCTCGGGCGACGACGCCGCCATCAACGCCGATCTCAACGACACCTTCGCGGCGCTGAAGGTGAAGGCGGCGTTCAAGGGGCTGGACGCCAAGTTCGACACCTACCGGGCGCTGGGAATCGGCTTCGGCCTTCGCTTCGACGCGGGCGCAGGCAAGGTCGACGTCGACGACTTCGGGTTCGGCGCGCCGGGCGGCGGCAAGATGAAGCTGGGCGCGAAGCTGGACACGAACACGCTGTCGCTGGACGCCAACCTGGCGTTCACCGACTTCCAGACGGAGAGCTACGTGCCGCCGGAGCTGCGCGCGATGGCGGGCGGGCGGCTGCAGGGGCGGATCGACGCGCGCGCGGACATCGCGCACAAGTCGGCGCGCCTGCCCCGCGTCGACCTGAAGTTCACGCGCCCGAAGGCGAACGGGCTGCCGAAAGAGGTGCGCATCGCGGGGAACGCAGTCCTGAGCGCCGATCGGGTCAAGACCGACGGGCTGACGGTGTCGGTGACGGGCGCGACGGCGACGGCGAAGGGCTCGGTGAACCTCGAGAAGCAGATGCTGGACATGGGGCTGGCGGTGGTCGCGGCGGATCTGGGAAGGCTGCTGGACGAGATGGGCCTGCCCCCGGTGGCGAAGAGCGCGCGCATCGACGCGAAGGCCGACGGCACCTTCGAGAATCCGCGCGTCGCGGGCGACGCCAACGTCCAGGGCGTGAACGCGGGCGGGCGCAAGCTGCCCGAGCTGGTCGCGAAGTTCGGCCTCGAAAAAGGAACGCTGCGCCTCGACAAGCTGGCCGGCCCGCTGTTCGGCGGCCACATCGACGGCCACGGCACCGTGCAGCTGTGGGAGAAGCGCGCCAGCAAGCCGCTGAAATCGCCGGTCGTCGACGTGCAGCTGGACCTGCGCGACATCGACCTCGGGCTGCTGGCGCAGAGCGAGGACGTGGCAGGCCGGCTGTCGCTGCACGCCGACGCCACCGGCCCGCTGGACGGCATCACCGCGCGCGTCACCGTCCCGGCGGGTACGCCGGTCAAGGTGCTGGGCGACGCGTACTCGCTGGGACCGGTCGAGATCCTGCTGGACACGGACAAATCCGGACAGACCGCGACGGTGAAGACGTTGCACCTGAAGCGCGACGCGGGCGGCGCGGTCGACATCCACGGCAAGGTGGCGCTGGCCCATCAGGACCTGGATCTGGACCTGGTGCTCGACAAGCTGCCGCTCGCGGGCCTGCCCGGCGTCGCGACGTCGGAGGTTCCGGTGAGCGGCTTCGCCAGCGCGAAGCTGCACGTCGGCGGCCGTCCCGACAGGCCGGAGCTGACCGGCGACATCGATCTCGAGAAGGTGATGGTGCGCGGCGTGAAGCTGGGCGCGGGCCACCTCGCCCTGACGCCCGCGCCGGTCGGCCCGGGGCGCGTGCCCGGCGTGGCGATTCACGGCCGGCTGTTCGATCGCTTCGACGTCGATGCGCAGGCGGCGCTGGCGCCCAAGGGGTTGCTCGCCCACGCCGAGGTCGACTTCCGTCGCGTCGAGATCGAAGCGCTGGCGCCCGAGCTGGTGTCGCTCGGCGATGCGCGCGGCGTCGTGAGCGGCCGCGTCAGCGTCGACGTCGACCCGTCGCGCCCCCTGTCTTTGGAGCTGCTGCTGCCCGAGCTGTGGATGTCGGTGGCGCGCGCGATCGAGGGCACGAACGGCGAAACCACCGTGCAGCGCGTCCGCATCGAGGCGGCGCGCCCGCTGCACGTGAGCATGAACGGCGACCGCATCGCGCTGGACGAGGCGCACTTCCGGACCGACGGTGGCGATCTGGTGGTCGTCGGTCGGATGGACGGCAAGGCGATCTCCGGCAACCTGTCAGGTCACCTGGATCTGGAGCTCCTGCAGCCGTTCCTGGGCGCCTCCAGCCCCGTCGAGCGGATGGCCGGCGACCTGCGCGTCGAGATGCAGGCGCGCGGCACGATGGACAAGCCCGACCTTCACGGCGAGATGACGATCACCAACGCCGTCCGCCTGCGGCCCCGGGACTTCGACCGCGACGTCGTCATCGGGTCCGGCAAGTTCGCGCTGGATCAGGGCGGCGTGGGCGTGCAGGACCTGGCCGTCACCGTCGACGGCGCGACGATGAAGCTGGCGGGGCACGCCACGCTGGGGCCCGGGTTCGCGCCCGAGAACATCCAGGCCGACGTCGACGGTGACGTCAGCGCGCGCCTGCTGGCCTTCGTCGCGCCCGAGGCGGTGACGGACGTGTCGGGCAAGGCGCACGTGCGCGCGCGCGTGCGCGGGACGTTGCAGAAGCCGGAGGTGCGCGGGCGGCTGGATCTCGGCGCCATCGATTTCCGCCTGCGCGGCCTGGGCAAGGAGGTGCAGGTCCAGAGCGGCATCGTCGAGCTGTCCAACGAGGGCGCCGTCCTGCACAACGTGCGCGTCGTGCTCGACGACCAGGGCGTCCTGGTCATCGGCGCATCGGGCGTGCGCGCCGGACGCGTCGAGTTCACCAGCCTCGTCCCGTTCGATCCCGGCGAGTTCGATCTGCCGCTGCACGGCGAGCACCTGCCCTACCGCAGCGAGGACTCCGTCGAGGTGGACGACCTGGCGTTCGACCTCGATCTGAACGGCAACCTCGAGGACGGCTTCGAGCTGGGCGGCGAGGTCCGCCTGGTGTCGGGCCGCTATCTGCAGGACTTCAAGATCAAGGACCTCGTCATCAGCCCGCGCGTCAACGAATCGACGGTGCGTCCGTTCTGGGAGGGCAAGCCGCTGCTGGAGGATCTGGCGCTGGATCTCAGCGTGCGCACGGTGGGCGAAGGCTTCATCGTCGCGAACAACATCGCGCCCGAGATCCGCGTCGACATCCTGCTGCACGTCGGCGGCACCCTGTCCGAGCCGCAGCTGGCGGGCGATGTCAGGCCGATGGACGGCCGCTTCAACATCCCGTTCATGCGCGGCGACTTCGACCTGGTGCCTGGCGTCAACCACGTGACGTTCATCGGCACGAAATCGATCGCCGACGGCGAGACGCCCGACCTGCACATCGAGGCCACCAACCTGGTCACCGACGCGAACGGCAACGACCACAACGTCCGCATGATCATCAACGGTCCACTGCGCGAGGCGCGCATCGACATGACCAGCGACGACGGGCTGGATCGCAATCAGGTCGCCATGCTGCTGGTCACCGGCCGCACCGCCTCGGAATCGCAGCGCGTGTCGACCCAGAACGCGACGATGGGCGCCAACGCGGCGACGATGGGCGACGTGGGCGGACAGATCACGCGCGACGCGGTCGACAACCTGATGCAGCCGTACATCGACGACACGTTCTATCGGCTGACCGGGCTCAACTTGCGCCTCACCGTCGGCTCGGACGGCTTCCAGGGGCGCGTGCGCAAGCGCATCAGCCGGCGGCTCAATCTGCAGGCGGATTACCTGCAGGGTTTCTACGGCAACAGCCGCTGGACCGCGCAGGGCGACGTCTGGCTGGGCGACTACTTGACGCTGGGCGGGCGGCTGGAACAGATCCGCACGTCGGCGTTGCAGGGCGTGCCCGAGACGCAGCCCGTGAACGGCGTGCTGGAGTTCCGCCTGGACTACGCGCTCCGGTCGCAGTGACCGTGACGAATTGTCAACGGCGGCGTCGCGGCGACGCATTAAGAACGTGAACCGGGGGACCTGACCGGTTACCGTGGACGGCAACCGCCGCCCGTGAACCGGATCCGTCTCATCCCGCTGCTGGCGCTCTTGGTCGCGTGGCCGGCAGCCGCGCACGCCGAGGAGCCCGCGCCGGCGCCCGCACCCGCGCCGTCCGACGAGGAAGACGATTCGGCCGAGGGCCTCCCTGCGTTGCCCGCGCCCGAGCCGGCGAAACCTGTCACGCCGGCCGCGCGCATCCCGATCGCGGGCTACGAGCTGGCCGGTCAGCGCATCGATCCCGACGACCAGTTGATGGCGTTGCTGACGTCGGTGGCGCCGCTGGGCGAACCGTTCATCGAGACCGGACCCAGCGACCGGATCGGCAAGCCGCTGGGCACCATTCCGCGCCTGGCTGAAATACTGGATGGCATCGGCTACCGCGCCGCCGTCAGCAAGCGCGCCGCGGGCGGCGGCGTGACGCTGGTCGTCGAGCTGACGCCCTACGACCGCGTCCGGTACGTTTTCGTCGCCGGCAACTGGCCGATTCGCCAGGACGAGATCCAGCGGCGCATCACCATCCGCCCGGGGCGCTCTCTGCCGCCCGCCGGCGCCGAACGAACCGCCGTCCTCGAGCAGGAGCGGCTGCGCGTCCTCGACTTCCTTCGCAACGAGGGTTACTTCGAGGCCGCCGTCCGGCTGGACGCGCGCCCGGGCGCACGGAACCCGCGCGCCATCGATCTGTACGTCGACATCGAGAAGGGACCGTCGTATCCGCTGGGCCCGGTCACGTTCACCGGCAACCGCGCGCTGACGACCGAGCAGATCGATCCCACCTTCCGGCACGCGGCCTGGTACTACGGCTGGCTGCGGCCCGTCCCGTTCACGCAGAAGCAGCTGCGCACCGACATCGAGGCGCTGGAGAAGCGCTACCGCGAGCTCGGCTACTTCGGCGTCCGCGTCACCACCGACTTCTCGATGCAGAAGAGCCTGGATCGCGGCGCCAAGAACGTCCGCCTCGCGATCCAGATCAACGAGCGCAAGAAGATCACGGTCGCGTTCGAGGGCAACAGCCAGATCTCGTCGTCGACGCTGCGGGACGAGCTGACCCTGTTGACGCGCGGCTCGTACGACGACTTCGAGGTGACGGCCAGCGGCGATGCGATCCAGCGCTTTTACCAGGCAGACGGCTACTTCTTCGCGCGCGTCGACTGGCGCCGCGAGCGGCTGTCCGCCGACGAGGAACGCGTCGTGTTCACGATCGACGAGGGCCCGCAGCTGCGCGTGCGCGGCATCGAGTTCGCGGGCAACAAGTCGCTGTCATCGAGCGAGCTGGCCGACGTCGTGTCCGTGCGCAAGTACCCTCCCCTCGGGCTCGGCGCGGGCGGTTACGTGACCGGCAAGCAGATGGAGCAGGACGTCGAGCGCATCCTCGAGCACTACAAGGGCAAGGGCTTCCTCGAGGTGCAGGCGCACGCCGAGGCGGCGACGTCGCAGTCGGCGCTCGGGCAGCTGGGCGCGGTCGCCGCGGGCGCGGAGACGGTGTCGCGCGAGGCCAGGACAATCTTCGTGCGCTTCACAGTCGAGGAAGGTCCGCGGATGACGCTGGCGAGCGTGGACTTCCGCACGGCCGCGGGCGAGGCCCCGCCCTACGACAACAAGTTCCTGATCGAGAGCGTCACCACCCGGCCCGGGGACGCGTACACGCTGCAGGCCATCCGCGAGGACGGACGGCGCCTGGAGCGCTTGCTGGGCGACGCCGGCTACCCGTCGTCCAGCGTCGATCCGGACGTCAGCCGCGACGGCGATAAGGTCAAGCTGACGTGGGTGATGAAGCTGGGGCCCCGCGTGCGCGTCGGCCCGATCTTCGTGCGGGGAAACTTCAAGACCACGCCGGAGACCATCCTGGAACAGATCCCGCTGCAGCCGGGCGGCTACCTGACCACCACGGCGGTCGAGCGCGGCCAGCGCAACCTGGGTTTTCTGCAGCTGTTCAACAACGCGTCGCCGATCTCGTTCCCGGGCAAGGACGAGAAGCGCGAGGTCGTCCCGATGGTGGTCGAGGTCGAGGAGCGCTACGAGCAATACAGCGTTCTGCACGCGGGCGTCGGCGTATCGACCGAACAGAAGCCGCCCGATTCGGCGCTGCCGTTCGGCGTCTACGTGCGCGGCGGCTACGAGAACCGAAATTTCTGGGGCCACGGCTGGAACGCGGCCGCGAACCTCACCTACGGCACGTCGCTGTTGCGCGGTGACCTGCTCTTCCTCGATCGCCGGTTCTTCGGGACGCTGTTCCGCTTCGACGTCACCCTCAACTACCTGCAGCAGGAGACGGCGCGCCTCGGCGACATCCGGTCGGGCGCGGGGTCGATCGGCTTTTCACGCGAGATGTATCCGGGCATTGACGCGGGCATTCACTACAACCTGCGCAACACCACCCACACCGAACCGCTGATCCGCGTCGCCGGTCCCGACGAGACGATCTCCAGCGTTCGGCTGGGCACGACGGTGGGCAGCTTGTCGGCGAACGTCGAGTGGCTGCGCATGGACAACCGGCTGGTCCCCACCCGGGGGTTCCGCATCAACGCGCTCGCCGAGCTGGCGCTGCCCGCGCTGTCGGCGCCGCTGCGCCCGTTTCCGCTGGACGTCGGCGACGACACCTTCCTGAAGATCAGCGTCCGGTCGCTGTCCGTGATTCCGATCGGACGATTCCTCTTCCTGCGCCACGGGTTTCGCTTCGAACAGGGCTTTCCGCTGGGCGGCGCGTCGCTGCTGCCCAAGGTCGAGCGCTACTTCGCGGGCGGCGACACCACCATCCGCGGATACCAGCTGGATCGCGCGCGCGTCGAGGTGGTGCGCTATCAAGACCCGTCGCTGGGAACGGG
>Ga0207701_10001371_pt1 | contig 25670 bp, 18 predicted proteins | sample KBSSwiSSwithPhiX_FD_184294 | JGI IMG/M metagenome (GOLD analysis project Ga0207701, IMG submission 184294) | Switchgrass rhizosphere bulk soil microbial communities from Kellogg Biological Station, Michigan, USA, with PhiX - S5 (SPAdes) (version 2) | ecosystem: Environmental > Terrestrial >... | reverse complement strand
CCCGCCGACAGCGCCGCAAAGGGCGCGTCGAGATTGTCGGCGAGCCACTGCCAGCGCACGCGCGTTTCGGCGAGCAGCGCGCATGCGCGCTCGACGCGGTCGCCAATCAGCTCCGTCGGCGCCACCGCAACTTCGCCCTGTTGCAGCGGCAGATCGCCGCACACGAAATCCGATAGCGCGGCGAGCAGCTTCAGCTTGTTGCTGATTGAGAGCTCGATGTTGAAGCGCTCGATGCCGTCGGAGTAATCGCCGAGGCGGTCGAGCGGGATCACGACGTCCTCGTTGATCTTGAACGCGTTGGTGTGCTTGGAGATCGCGGCGGTGCGCGCGCGGTCGAGCCAGAATTTCTTGCGCGCTTCGCTGCTGACTGCGATGAAGCCCTCGCCCGAGCGCGCGTTGGCGATGCGCACGACGTGCGAGGCCGCGGCTGCCACCGCGTTCTCGTCGTCGCCGACGATGTCGCCGAGCAGGATCATTTTCGGCCGGCCCGCGCGCTTGGCCTTGGTTGCATAGCCGACGGCGTGCACGTAGCGCTCGTCGAGGTGCTCGAGCCCCGCGAGCGTGGCGTGCGGATTCGACTTGATGTAATCGACGATCTCAACGATCGCCGGCACCGCCTCGCCGACCTGGCCGAAAAATTCGAGGCACACGGTGCGGATGTGCGGCGGCATTTTGTGCAGAACAAAAGTCGCCTCGGTGATGATGCCGTCGCAGCCTTCTTTTTGCACGCCCGGCAGACCGGCCAGGTATTTGTCGGTCACGTCCTTGCCGAGGCCGAGCTTGCGGAAACTGCCGCCCGGGATTTCCATGATTTCTTCGGACACGCGGGTTTTGCCGTCGATCGCGTAGCGCGTGACGCGAAAGCGCGCGAGCGCGATGTCGTGAATTTTGCCGAGGTTGTGGTCGAGGCGCTCGACTTCCATCCACTCGGCGTCCGGCGTGACCATGCGCCAGCTCGCGAGGTTGTCGAGCGCGGTTCCCCACAGCACCGCTTTCTTGCCGCCGGCGTTCATCGCGACATTGCCGCCGATGCACGACGCGTCGGCGGAAGTCGGGTCGCAGGCGAAAACCAGGCCCTGCGCTTCGGCAGCTTCCATCGCGCGCTTGGTGCCGACGCCCGCGCCGCAGCGGACCAGCGTGACCGGCCTCGCGACGCCAGGCAGTGCCGCGTCGCTGATCAATTCCCACGCGTCGAGCTTTTCGGTATTGATCACCGCCGAAAGCTTCGTCAACGGAATCGCGCCGCCCGTATAGCCGGTACCGCCGCCGCGCGGAATGATCGTAAGCCCAAGCTCGATGCACGCCGCGACGATGCCGGCGATTTCTTCCTGCGTGTCCGGGTTGATGACGACGAACGGATATTCGACGCGCCAGTCGGTTGCGTCAGTCACGTGCGAAACGCGCGCGAGCCCGTCGAACTGGACGTTGTCGCGGCGCGTAAGCCGAGCCATCCGGTTGACGACGTTGCGTCTCAACGCGAGCACCTCGTCGAATTCCTGCTCGAATGCATCGACCGCCGCGTGCGCGGCCTTTAAGAGAGTCGTCACCTGATCGACCGGATTCTGCCGCCGCACTTCGATTTCGTGCAGCCGGTGGCGCAGCGCCGCGACGAGCAATGCGCGGCGCTTGCGATTGCCGAGCAGGTCGTCCTGCAAATAGGGATTGCGCGTAATCACCCAGATGTCGCCGAGCACTTCGTACAGCATGCGCGCGGAGCGGCCGGTGCGGCGCTGGCCGCGCAGCTCATTGAGGACCTCCCACATCGCGGGCCCGAGCAGGCGGATCACGATCTCGCGGTCGGAGAACGACGTGTAGTTATACGGGATTTCCCGCAGGCGGGCGGTCATGGCAGGCGTCGATGCGGAGAAGCGAGCATTTTACGATAAGCGCCGGGGTAATAAAGCGTGAGGCCGTTATAACATTGAATCTGCTTAATCCCTTTAAGTTCCTTCACCGCGCGGTATTGCGGGCAATTAATTTGCGGTAGGCGAGAAACTTCGTGGACGCCCAGGCCGCTATCGAAGCAAAACGCAAGACCCTCGAGTTACCGTCCTGCTACAATTCAAAAGGAAATATCGTGGCTCCAAGTTGTAGGTCCAGGATATGCGATCGTTCTTCCATGTCCCGCTATTTCAAAATGCCACTATGGATACTTTTGAATCGGCCAAACGATTTTTTTTTCAAGGGCTGAATTTTTTCGAAAAAGAAATGTTTAGCGAAGCCGAGGACCGCTTTGAAAAATCGTTGCGGCTGCTCCCCGATCGGGTATCGACACTTACCAATTTATCAGCGACAAAAATCAAGTTAAAAAAGTTCGCAGAGGCGAAATCTCTGGCGACCCAGGCCATTTTCGCAGATAAGGGAAACAGTGAGGCATACCTGGTTCTTGGATTGGTCGAACTCGAATACAAAAACGCGATCGAGGCAATCAACTGTTTCGACAAGGCGATCGAATTCAACCCTGACCTTGCCGAAGCCTGGTCAAACAAAGGGGTGACACTTAACGATCTGCGGCGGTATGAAGAAGCCCTTTCTCATTACGACAAAGCTATCAAATTTAAACCTGACCTTGCAGAAGCTTGGTTAAACAAAGGGGTGACACTCACCTATCTGCGGCGATACGAAGAAGCCCTTGCTCACTACGACAAAGCTATCGAAGTCAAGCCTGATTACGCTGAGGCCTGGTCGAACAGGGGGCGGGCGCTTAACAATCTTCGGCGTTGCGACGAAGCTTTGACCCATTTCGACAAAGCTGTTGAACTTAAACCGGACTATGTCGAAGCCTGGTCGAACAAAGGCGTAACGCTGTGCGATCTGCAGCGCTTCGACGAGGCATTGCCTCACTTTCAAAGGGCGGTTGAACTCAAACCTGGTGACGCTAATGCTTGGTATCATCAAGGCATTACTTACGCAGAACTCAAAAAATACGATGAAGCCGTAAGTTCTTTAGATCAGGCCGTTCGACTGAAACCTGATTTGGATTTTCTGGTCGGGCAGGTTGTTTATACCAGGATGAAGGTGTGCGATTGGGACAACTTCAATTCACAAATCGAAAATTTGTTAAGCGCGGTCGAACGCGCGGAAAACGCCTCGTCGCCGTTTTCGGTTCTCGCCCTGTCTACGTCCGAAGCCATCAACGCGAAGGCGGCCCAAATCTGGGTCAAGGAAAAGTGTCCACCCAGAATTTCGGTTATCGATTTTATCGATCCAATAGCGATATCAGGGAAAATCAGGCTGGGCTATTTCTCCTCGGACTTTCGAGATCATGCGACTTCATACTTGATAGCTGGGCTGATTGAAATACACGATAAAAGCAAGTTTGAGCTAATCGCTTTTTCTTTGGGCCCGGATAAGAATGACATAAGCCGTCGACGGCTCGTTTCCGCATTCGACCAGTTTATCGATGTTCGGGATAAATCGGATCAGGAAGTCGCGCAGCTGTCCAGAAAACTTGGAGTAAACATCGCCATCGACCTAAACGGTTTTGCGCAATATGCTCGATCAGAGATATTTGCCTGCAGGCCAGCGCCAATCCAGGTGAATTACTTGGGCTATCCGGGCAGCATGAGCGCCGAATATATTGATTACATCGTTGCCGATAACACAATCATTCCGGAATCCAATCGACCATTTTTTTCGGAAAAAATTGTCTATCTGCCTCACAGCTATCAGGTCAATGACTCCAAGAAGCCTATTTCTGACAAATGTTTTACCCGTTCGGAATTGGGGCTGCCCGAGAACGCTTTCGTATTCTGCTGCTTCAACAATAACTATAAGATTAATCCATGCACCTTCGACAGCTGGATGAGAATTCTTGAGCAGGTCGGCGATAGCGTATTGTGGCTTTTCGCAGACAGCACCGCGGCTGCAAAAAATTTGCGGAAAGAGGCTGTCAAACGACGGATTTCGCCGGACCGATTAATCTTCGCGAGCGTGATGGAACTGCCGGAACATTTGGCGCGACATCGGGCCGCCGATTTATTCCTCGATACGCTTCCTTACAATGCGCACACGACTGCTAGCGATGCTTTATGGTCTGGCTTACCCGTACTGACACTAATTGGAAATACGTTTGCCGGAAAAGTAGCCGCAAGCCTTCTAAATGCGATTCAGTTGCCGGAACTCATTACTACAACCCGGGAGCAATACGAGGCTGCAGCAGTTGAATTGGCAAACGCGCCATCGAAATTAGGTCGGCTCAAAGAGAAGTTAGCTAACAATCGGATAACTGCGCCCTTGTTCGATACCAGGCTTTTTTGCCAGCACATTGAAGCAGGTTACAGCGAAATGTGGCGACGTTATCTGAGCAATTCACCAGCGGGCCACATCTTTGTCGACCCTTAATCAAAATCAAAAACAGGTAATTCACGCGGCATCACGGTTTGACCGCCTCAAGGTTAAGGCTCATTAACCGGCCGTCCTGCTTACGCATGTGAGGTATGTACGCCTGCGAATAGTCGTCGATACAGGCATGCTCCGTGGCGCGCCAATCCCAATGGCGCACTTCCTTGAAACCTGTACTCAGCAGATCACGCCGCAGAAATGGTTCGTCGAAAACCATCTTATGGAAATCGTTAGCGTCGCGCTGACCGCCGACGAGCAAGCCGACCAATCCGCTCAGGCCATCGACGAGGCCGCTTTCATAATAAATCGCCGCGCATGCGGAAAAATCCGGAACCGCGAGGCGTAATATTCCGCCGGGCTCCAGCACGCGGAACCATTCTACCAATACCTGTTTGTATTCATTCCGGCCAAAATGTTCCAGCACGTGGCTTGCATAGATGAGACTGATGCTGGCGTCGGAAAACGGTAATTTTTCGACGGGCCCGACGATATTTACATGCGGGGCGCGCATGCAGTCGACATGCACGAAGCCGGGAATGTAACGGGGGCCGCAACCCAGATGTAATTTCAACCGTCGTTCCCTGGCCGTAATTTGACTAGTCGTGCGGGAGCGCCGCTGACCATCGTCCCAGCGGCGACATCGGATGTCACCACGGCGCCTGCGCTGATAATCGAGCCGTCACCGATCGTGACGCCGGGCAATATGATGGCGCCCATCCCGATCCATACATCGCGGCCGATTTCGATCCGTTTGGCCTTGAAAGTCTGATGACGCATGGGCACGTTCGAGACCGCATATCCGTGATTGACTCCGCAAATCAACACGCCGCCGCCGATCATGCAATGATCGCCGATCGAAAGGCCTGCGCGCGGTTCGTAAATATGGCAACCGGGACCGAACGAGACTTCCAGACCCGTCGTCATCCAGCCTTGATCGATCCGAATGGTCGCGCCGGGGTAAATGATGTTCATCTCGCCTAACTGCAGTTTGCCTTTTTCACCCACGTAAATGACTGCCAGCGGCTCGATGACCGTACTGTCAGGTATCGAAGCTGTCCCGGCATGGTCGACGACGGCCGACGGATGAATGCCTTTGCGGATCACAGGCTGCCTGAATGAGGGGTTACTTTCCGCAGGACACTATCGGGAAAATTACTGATGCCGGTCCGCGTGTAATCCGGAACCGCGACGAAATCACTTCGTTCGCCGAGGAACTTTTTCAAAGCAATTCTCGGATTCGAGTATTGCGCATTCGCGTACTTGTCGCTCGAGAGGACAATTGGCGTATCGACCAGATCTGCGAAAGTGGTATCCGCGACAATCAGGATTCCGTTCGGCGTAACCAAGTTGGAGTACGCAAGCAATTCGGCGTACACGTGGTCGCCGTCATGCCAATCGTCCAGAAAAACCATGACCGGACCGGCATCCGCCGCGATCGTTGCGCGTATGGCAGCAACAATGGCAGGAGACTTGGCATCGCCAACTAAACGCTGGCGCACCAATGACGCAAAGCGATGAGGGTTTTCCAGTAACAAATTGCGTGCTTCCGCTGTCTCGTAGACGTCAACGGTGATGACGCCGCCGCCCGATTCCTCAGTCCGACCCATCATCGACAGCAGCGACGCAAAGAACAGCGCCGAGCCGCCGAATTTCGTCCCTGTTTCCACGATCCATCGGGGCTGGGCATCAAACACGATTCGCTGCAACGCGACGATATCATCCGCTAGCTGCCAGATCGGCATGCCGAGCCACGACTGTTCGTACCAGCGCAAATTGGCGGCGACTCTCAACATCGTCCGCCGCAGGTCGCCGACTGCATAGTTCAGATCGGGATGGGTTTCCGGTGACGTATATGGACTTTGCGACATTGCAATTCTTGCCTGGTGATTAGCCGGAAGCCTGACGGTTTGACATGCGAAGGCCTAACATGGCCTCAAAACTTTTTTCGAGGGCTTTGGTCAATTCCTCCGCATCGCATAAAGGGCTCTTCGCCATAAGCGTACGTTGCTCTGCCCGCTGGGCCGTGCGAGTTTTTACGTCACGGGCGAGTGCGGTAACGATGGCGACGTAATCGTCTTCGTTCCTGGCAACCCATTCGGGTCTGCCGAGTGCTCGCAGAATTGTGCTCGTCATCCTGGCGCCCATCCACTGACCTTCTATTGCAACAATCGGAACACCCATCCACAAGGCATCGAAAGCCGTTGTGCCGCTATTGAGCGGAATTGTATCCAGCGCAATGTCCAACCGGTCGTACAGCGCCATGTGCGAATTCCACGTTGGAGTCCAACTGACATATTCGATTCGTTCGCTGGCGATGCCGTGCATCGAGAGTTCGTCTGTGATTCGTTTGCGCACCCCCTCATTTGCAGCTTTGCCGTCTTTTAACAGCAGCCTTGATTCGGGCAACATCTTCATGGTTCTTCCCCACAGGTTCAGACTTTCCTGACGGACCTTTCCGATATTATTGAACGAACCCAGCGTGATGATTCCCTGTGGATCCGGTGCCCAACGGCTAACAGGCAGGGAGGTATTCGCCTTGTAAGAAATCCATAATCGCGGCAGCCGCCAGATTTTCTCGCGGAAATGCGTGTCGCAGGCCGCAGGCAGTAACACTTCATCGCCGATGAACCAGTCCATTTCGGTGAGCCCCGTGGTGCCGTGATAACCGATGTAATGACATTGCACGGGAGCCGCCCGGCGCGCAAATATACCCAGGCGGCAGCCCGTCATGTGCGCAGTTGTATCGACGAGCACGTCGATTTCATCAGATCTTATTCGGTTGGCGGCGTCGGCGTCTGAAATTCTCACCAGGCTTTCGACTTTGTCGGCTAGTGCCGCGAGTCGCGCCGCCCTGGCTTCGCTTCTGACGGCGGTCGGATACAATGTCACATGGAAACGGCTGCGATCAAGACGTTCGAGAAACGGTTCGAGGAACTCAGCCACAGCGTGTTGCCCTAGTTCCGCAGACACCACACCTACTTTGAGTTTTTTTCCGGTACGCCCCTTCAGGTTCGTATGCTCGTATAACAGGCGCTGCTCGCGTGCGGCAACCCTTTCCGATTTGTTAAGTGCAATCGTTTCCCACTTGGCCGCCAGTTCGCACTCCGCCTCCGGAGAAATGTCGCGACTGAACGCGTGTAAATAAAGCAAGTTGCTATGGGCGTCGAGAAAGTCAGGCTTAATTTCGAGCGCCTTCTGCAAGCGTGCGAGCGCCTCTACGTGCTTGCCCGCAATCAGGAGCGCGACCGCCAGATTGTTGTGCACTTCGACGTAATCCGGCTTGAGCGACAGTGCCCGGTTGTAGTTCGCCATCGCTTCGTCGAGTTTTCCCTGGTCTTGAAATGCTCTGCCCAAGTTATAGTACGCTTCGACGTAATCCGGCTTGAGCGAGAGCGCCTCGCTATAACTCGCCATCGCCTCGTCGAGTTTGCCCTGGTCGTAAAGCGCGTTGCCCAGATTGTAGTGCGCTATCGCATAATCCGGCTTGATTGTCAGCGCCTTGCGACAGCTCGCGACTGCTTCTACCAACTTACCTTGATCCTTAAGTGCAGAACCGAGGTTGCTGTGGGCTTCGTAATAATCTGGCTTGATTGAGAGTGCCGCGCGAAAGCTCCTAACAGACTCATCTAACTTTCCCAGATCCAGCAGCACATGCCCCCGATTGTTGTGTGCAATCGCATAGCCTGGCTTGAACGAAATTGCTTTGTTGTAGCTCGCAACCGCCTCAACGAGCTTGCCTTGGTCCCGGAGCGCATTGCCGCGGTTATAGTGCGCGTCGGCGTAATCCGGCTTGAGCTGCAACGCGCGGTCGTAGGCCGCGAGCGCCTCGTCTTGCCGTTTCAGAGCAAGCAATGCGTTGCCGCGGTTATAGTTAGCCTCGGCGTAATCAGGCTTGAGCATCAACGCGCGGTCGTAGCTAACCAGCGCGTCTGCGGGGCGCTGGAGGGCAAGCAATGCGTTGCCGCGATTATTGAGTGCTTCAACGAGATCGGGATCGCTTGCGAGCGCCTGGTCGGCGCTTGCAAGCGCTTCAGCGGGTTGCTCGAGATTATGGAGGGCATGGCTTCTACCGACGAGCGCACCTCGATTGTGCGGATCTCTCTCGAGCGCCTTGTCAAAACAGGCGAGCGCCTCGTCGAATTTTGCGAGCATGCTTAAACAATTGCCGCGGTTTGTCATTACGGCAGGATCTTCGCCCGCGATCGCAATCACCGCGTCAAACTGAGTCAGTGCTTCGGGATGACGCTTGAGCTGGGCCAAGGCGCATCCGCGCAGATGCATGGCGTGAAGATTTCGCGCATTCGCTGACAGCGCTCTGTCGATACTCGCGAGTGCTTCTTCGATACGATCCGCCTGAAAGAGCGCCGTACCAAGGTTGAGATTGACTTCTTCAGACCGGGGATCGAGTGCGAGCGCTTGTTCGAAACACTGAACCGCCTGCTGCAAAAGACCATTTTGAGCTGCCTGAACCCCTCGCGCGTTGAGCATGTCGCCGTTGCCGGCGGCGTCGCCCGTCGCAACCATCTCAGCTTGACTCTGGGAAATTGAGGTCTGCGTAATGAGCCCATGGCAATGCTTATACCGTTTGCCGCTGCCGCAATGGCACGGAGCATTACGGTTAATGTGCTTCATATTCAAATAAAGGCTCCGTGCGACGCGATTTCAGTCGTCCCGGTTGTCGAAACAGTCGGGCGGTAACGTCGATTTTGCCGCAGGGTTGCTTGGCGTCCATTTTCCCAGCCTGCTAGGAAGCAAGCGTTGGCGTAAATCTGTCTCGACTCATCTACTCGGTTGCCTTAACTTTTTATCTCTAATTGATTGAGTAACCCATATGTTTAATATATCGACGCACGTCTTCCTCCCAGGAAATCGCCACTTCGTCCTGACCCAGCTGCCGTAATTCGGATTTGCCGAGATGTACAGACGTTACAACACTATCGAGATGGAATTCATGAGGCCAAAACAGGCGGGCCATCTTCGGCCAATTCTGGCGCGGCTTTAAGACCTTTGCGGCGTATTCGTCGGGCCAGACGAGCGGCATAGCCACCCCTCGTAATCCGGCGCGGCGCAGTTTGACCGGCAGCTGCGCACCGACATCAAGATACAAGGTTTCCCCTTTTTTTCGGCCAAGATATCTGGCGAGCTCGGCATCGATCTGTACTGTGCCGACAGGAAGAAAATCAATTTCTAATCTCCGCAACGGTTCGGTGCGCAGCATACAGAATGTAACGTTAGGAAAATTGCGATACTTGGGTGCGATATTCTGAACTTGATTTTCGCGGGGATATCCTGAACCCACAATTGCCACAGTATCGTTAAGCTTGGAATACATAGCTTCGTCCCACCCCTTGCGCACGATTGCAATATCGCAATCGGCGATGACGGCAATTTCTGAGCAGAGACCTTTTACCAGAGCGTTCAATACTACGCCGTGCATATGGCTTCTCGCAATTAGCTTGCGGGCCGCCAAAGTCGCTTCTATTTCGGCGATTGGGGGGATTGAGGGCTCCACTATTTTAAGCGTCAACTCCTGGCTGAGAGCTTCGAACGCCTTTCGATCTGCCCCGTTATTCACGGCAACTACAAAACGAAGTATTTCAGGACGGTTTGCAAATGCAATGGCCGTCTTTGCAAAAAACGCGAAATACTTTTCTGAACCCTGACCGCACGATACACCGATATCTAACCGGTCAATCTCTGCATATGACTTCATCAAAATGCGGCCACTGGATGTTATTAATAGTGTGCGAGCTACTCTGTCGTGGGTCGAAACAAATAATTGCGTCTGTCTACGACAAATGCTCTCAGAAGCCAAGACCGGATTGAGTTTGAATTGCTCGATCTGCGCTATCAGTGTGGTTTCATGCACAATTGCTATGCACGATAGCGAGAATACTGCAGAATATTGCGATAACGCAAATCAGTTCCTTGTGCCGCTCCGGCGCGATAATTATTGATCGCGAGCGTATCGCTCGAAGCCGTTCAAGGATGTGGAGCTACTCGATGGCGAGTTCGCGAACTTCCGGTCCCTGCGGGGAAATTCCGCTGTTCAAGGTATTCCTGCCGCCGCGCGAGGTGCTCATGCCCCGCCTAGAAGAAGTTCTCTATAGCGGCCAGATTTCCGAGGGTGCGCCGGTTGCGGAATTTGAACGTCAATTTGGTGCGCTCGTCGACAGTCCGCACATTCTTTCGTTCTATTCCGGCACCGCAGCTTTGCACGCGGCGTTGGTGCTGGCAGGTGTAAAGCGGGGCGACGAAGTTATCTCTACCGCGATGACCGCTGAGCCTACCAACATGGCTATCCTTCACGCCGGCGCGAAGATCGTATGGGCCGATGTCGATCCGACCAACGGCAACCTTACCGCCCAATCAGTCGCGGAAAACATAACGGATCGCACTCGCGCGATCATGGTAGTGCACTACGGAGGAATTCCTGCGCCCATCGCCGGCATCCGCAAAGTTGCTACGGCGCGCGGAATTCCCGTTATTGAGGATGCTGCCCATGCGCTTGGCGCACGTTATGATGGCAGAGTCATCGGCAGTCACTCCGAATTTGTGATGTTCTCCCTGCAGGCAATCAAACACCTGACCACAGTAGATGGCGGCATGCTGGCTTGCAATACAGTGGCTGATGTCGAATCAATACTCGCGCAGGGACGCAAGTTTCGGTGGTTTGGGATCGACCGCGCGGCGCCGCGAACCGAGGTGAACGTCACGAGCGTCGGGTACAAGTACCACATGAACAATGTCAATGCAACGATCGGACTCGTCCAGTTAGATTACATCGAGGCCGTGATTGCCCGTCATCTTGCAAACGGACGCTATTTCGATCAGGCGTTGCAGGGCATCGCCGGGCTCTCACTATGTCACTGGGAAGCGTGCGCGGAACCATCTTACTGGTTTTATACAGTGCTGGTAGAGGATCGAGATAATTTTTGTCGACACCTTGCTGCCCATGACATCGCCAGTTCGCAGGCGCACAAGCGCAACGACCTTCATCCGGTGTTCGCATCGAGCAGTTGCGAGTTGCCGGGTGTCGACGCATTCTTCGAGCGGATGATCCACATCCCGTGCGGCTGGTGGGTCGACGACGCGCGACGGGAATACATTGTCGATGTTATCAGGCGAGGCTGGTAAGGCACGAATGGCGAAACCCCTCATTCCACTATTCAAGGTGTTCACGGCAGAGGGTGCGCACGCCGCGTTGAAACCCGTACTGGATAGCGGTCACCTTGCGACGGGTTCCCAGGTCGCACAGTTCGAGGCTCGGCTCGCCGCTTGGTTTGGCGCCTCACGCGTAGTCGGGCTCAACGATGCTTCAGGCGGTCTGACTCTGGCTTTGTATCTGGCCGGCGTGCGTCCCGGTGATGAGGTGATTACATCACCGCTGGCTTGCTCCGCGACCCTGATGCCGATCGCCAACCTTTTCGCGCGGCCGGTGTGGTGCGATATCGACGTGCAGACAGGAATGATCGATCCGGAAAAAATTGCCGGACTAGTTTCCAAAAAAACCCGCGCCGTACTCCTGTACCATTGGGCCGGCAACGTCGCCGATGTGAGTGCCATTGCTACGGTGGCGAGACAACAGGGCATTCAGCTCGTCCAGGACGCCAGTGAAGCGTTCGGCGCCGAATACATGAATCGGCGTTTGAGCAGCGAAGCCGACTTCACGGTTTATTCGTTCTACGCGACCAAACACATCAACTGCAGCGAGGGCGCAGCGCTGCTTGCCGCAAATCCTGCCAACCTTGAGGCGGCCATGCGACTGCGGCGTTTTGGCATTGATTACTCAATGCTGCGCCTTTCGAACTCTGACCTCAACCCCGATTTGGACATTCCTGTTGCGGGGTTTAATCTGGCAATGAACGAGATCGCGGCGACGCTCGGCCTGGAAAATTTACTCCATGCAGACAAAATCGTGGCGCGCCACCGCGCCAATGGCCGCTACTACGAGTCCGCGCTCGCGGGCGTGCCTGGAGTGGGCCTGCTCGCCAATAGTGCGGATTGCGTTTCCGGGTACTGGGTTTTCTCGCTACTCGCCAAACGACGCGACGATCTGATTCGCAAGCTCACAACTTACGGTATCGGCGCGCAGCGGCTGCATTTGCGCAACGATGGTTATTCCTGTTTCGGCGGAGTGCATCAGACCCTCCCTGGGGTTGCTGCATTCGATGCCGCTAACGTTTGCATACCTTGCGGCTGGTGGGTAGGGGCCGACGAACGGGAACGCATAGCCGATTGCATCCGGGAAGGCTGGTAGTGAACATTGTCGCGCGAACTGCAACGCCTGCAGACGTAGAACGCATGATGCCACAGCTTGACGACCAGTTTGTTTATGGCAAGGGGCGCGACATTTCCCTTGTTCAACGCTTTCCGGCGGTTTACTGTCCGGAAAATGCCCGCAACCTTTTTCTGCTAGTAGAAAACAGCGAAATTCTTTCATCCGTTGCCTGCAAATGTTTCACTTTGCGCTGCGAGAGTGGCAGCTGGAACGGGGCGATGATCGGTGCCGTCTATACTCGGCCGCAGCGGCGCGGCGAGCAATTGGCGAGCCGCATTCTTGAACATGCCGCATGGTCATTGCGTGAGCGCCAACTGGATTTTGCGGTGTTGTGGACCGATCAGCCCGCGTTCTATGCGCGTCTGGGATGGTCTTCCGTCGATTGCGGCCTGCTCGGTGAATTCGAAAACAGCGGCGAGTGCGCGCAATCTCGCGGCGGCATTATCAGCATGGCGGCGCATGAATGCGACATCGCGCTCATTGAACGCGTTCGCGAGCGGTGGTGCGAGCGAATGACGCCGCGGCAGGCCGATGACTACCGCCAGCTTCCGCTGCCCGCGCAAGCGGTGCTGATGCTTGCATCGGGTGCGGGCAGCAACCAAATGGCGTACGCGTTGCTCGGCACGAAAGCCGACACAGGCATTCTCTACGAAATGGTGGGGCACCCTGACGGGTTTTCCGCGTTGTGGCCGGAGATATGTCGCGGCTACCGTAAGATCCTGATAAATGATGCAACTGGAAGTCCTTCGCATTGCTGGCTGCTGCAACATACTCGAGTGATCTGGACCGAAAAGCCGCTAGCGATGTGGTTGACGCTATCAGGCAAGAGCCATTTATCGCAACTCAAGCATTGGTATATTCCATATTTCGATAGGATTTGAACTGTAGCGCGCAACTAGCCATCATTTTGTACAACACGTTGAACCGCTTAATGTGCCGTCGTTATCTGATCAACTGACCGATGGACTAATTTTATAGATAAGCTCCTTCAACAATGCCGTATTTCTCGTCTTGCTGAATTTTGTGAAGAGCAGAAAGAAGTGATTATCGTGCATTTGTTGAACTTTCTAAGGTGAGACGACAATCGCGATTGCCAAATAACGGGCAAATTTTCCGAACGCCATGAACATCGCACTCAACCAGGGATTGATGCGCAGCCAGCCTGCGGCGACGCATAACGGGTCACCGACGATGGGCACCCAGGCGGCGAGCAGCGCAGCGCTGCCATAGCGTTGAATCCATTTAAGCCCTTTAAGTTCCATGCGTTGGGGAACGATGCGGCCAATCAAGTACGACGACATGCCACCGAGTGTATTGCCCATCGTCGCCGTGAGTAATGCCGGCCAATATAAAGACGGATTGGCGTGCAGCACGCCCGCGAAAACAAACTCGGAGCCCCCGGGTAACAAGGTAGCGGCGAGAAAGCTGCTGGCAAAAAGCGTCCATAGACTTGCCGACTCATCCATGGCCGGCATTGTTGCATGCGTTCAGCTGGTTCTGGGCGCGTTTGACGCCTGTTCGCGCTATCGCGGATAATTCACGCCGCACGGGAATAGCCGCGCGCCGTTTTCCCGAGTGATTCGCAGGGTTGCTGTCGCGTGCCCACGCTTCTCGCGCGATACCTCAGATAAAATTCCCGCCAGAAAGGCATGCCATGAAATACGTTATCGATTTTCCCGCCACGCCGACTTTGCCGGTACTGGAAAGCAACGATGTCTTTCCGGTTGGCCGCATTTATTGCGTCGGTCGCAATTACGCGGAACATGCGAGGGAAATGGGCCATGATCCCGAACGCGAGCCGCCGTTTTTCTTCATGAAACCCGCCAATGCGATCGTCCAGAACAATGGAACGATTTCTTATCCGCAGGCCACCCAGGATTTGCATCACGAAATCGAGCTTGTCGTCGCGTTGGGCAAGGGCGGCGCCAATATTCCGGTCGAAAAAGCGCTCGACCACGTGTGGGGCTACGGCGTCGGTCTCGATATGACGCGCCGCGACCTGCAGGGCGAGGCTAAGAAAATGGGCCGGCCGTGGGAGATGGGCAAGGCATTCGACAATTCAGCGCCGTGTACTGCGCTGGTGCCGGCGGCGAAAAGCGGCCACCCTGCGAAGGGCGCGATCTGGCTGAAGGTCAATGGCACGGTCAAACAGAAAGGGGATTTGTCCGAGCTCATCTGGAACATTCCGGAAACGATTGCGTATTTGTCCGGGCTTATTACCTTGCAGCCCGGGGACCTGATTTATTCCGGCACCCCGGCGGGCGTGGGCCCGGTCAAGCCCGGCGACAAGCTCGAAGGGCACGTCGATGGCTTCGCCGATCTCACGATTGCTTACGCAAAATAACTCGCCCGCCAAGGGAGTACGCCATGCAGCTACGCAAACTGGGCGCCCACGGCCCGCAGGTTTCCGCGCAAGGTCTGGGTTGCATGGGGATGTCGATCAGTTACGGCGAGCCGAACGACGCGGAGTCGATTGCCACCATCCAGCGCGCGCTCGATCTCGGCGTTAACCTGATCGTGACGTCAGATGCATACGGCGCCGGTGTTAACGAAAAGCTGGTCGGGCGTGCGCTCGAGGGATGCCGCGATCGCGCGCTGATCGCGACCAAGTTCGGCAATCTTGGCCTTGCAGGCGGCAATCCCACGGGACTATCGGGCGGACATCCCGATTACGTGCCGCAGGCGTGCGAGAAATCGTTGAAGTGTCTGGGTGTCGACGTGATCGACATCTACGGTCTGCATCGCGTCGATCCGACGGTGCCGATCGAAGACACGGTCGGGGCGATGAAAAAACTGGTCGAGCAGGGCAAGGTGCGCTATCTCGCCTTGTCCGAGGCCGGGCCGCAAACCATCCGCCGCGCACACCAGGTGCATCCGATCGCCGCGGTCGAAACCGAATATTCCCTGTGGAGCCGCGACGTGGAGGGCGATGTCATACCTGTATGCCGCGAGCTGGGCATCGCATTCATGGCGTACGCGCCCCTGGGACGTGGTTTTCTGACGGCAACGATGAAGACGCTGGACGCGTTACTCCCCACAGATCGCCGGCGCGAGCATCCACGCTTCAATCCGGACAACATCAAACGCAATGCCGAATTGCTCGCGCCACTCGAAAAAATCGCAGCGGCCCGAAAATGCACGCCGGCACAGGTCGCGCTGGCGTGGGTGCACGCGCAGGGCGTGGATATTTTCCCGATTCCCGGCACCAAGCGGCGGACTTTGCTCGAGCAAAACATCGCGGCGTTCGACCTCATATTGACCGCCGATGAGGTGACGACGCTCGCCGGGGCCTTTGCGCCTGGCGTGACGGCGGGCACCCGCTATCCCGAAAAACAGATGAAGGCGCTGGGCATTTAGCTGCCCGACGCTGCCCACGCCACCACCAAACTGATGCCGAAACTTGTAGAAGCGCTCGAACGCGCAGAAGCGTTTCACCAGGCGGGCGATGAGGCTGCGGCGGAACGTTGTTACCGGGACATCCTGGCAGTCGAGCCCCGGCAGTTTGGCGCAATGCACGGCTTGGGCTTGCTCGAGGCGCAACGCGGACGCTATGAAGACGCACTGCGACTGGTCGAGCAAGCGCTGGAAATCGAGCCGCAATCGGTCGCGGCAAGTATCACTTACGGTAATGTGCTGCAGGCACTTAACCGGCCCGTGGAAGCGCTGGCGATCTGGAACGAAATACTCAAGTCCCAGCCCGACTCGGCAATGGCGCGCTACAACCGGGGCAACGTTCTGCAGGAACTCAATCGTCACGCCGAAGCGCTTGACGACTATGACCAGGTGCTGATGCTCATGCCGGATAATGCACCGGCGCTTTACAACCGCGGCTGCGTGCTTCAGCACTTACAGCGCCATCAAGACGCGCTCGCGAGCTTCGATCGGATGCTCGAGCTCGTTCCCGAAAATATCTCGGCGCTGCACAATCGTGGCGTTACATTGCAAAAACTCGGACGCTACCAAGAGGCGCTGGCGACCTACGAGCGTGCATTTCTGAAGGCGCCCGATGACGTCGAAGTTTTGACCAATCGCGGTGTTGTCTTGTCCGAGCTCAAGCGCTGGGAAGATGCGCTGGCGAGTTACGACCAGGCGTTGGCGATTATGCCCGGCTACGCGGAAGCATGGAACAATCGCGCCAACGTGTTGATGGATCTGAGGCGCCCGGCCGACGCGCTTGCAAGCTGGGGCAGGGCGGTGGCCATCAGGCCCGATTTTGCCGAGGTGTTCAACAACTGCGGGCCTGCGCTGGTTGAACTGCAACGGCACACGGAAGCGATCGCAAGCTATGAGAAGGCGCTCGAACTCGATCCGGACTATGCGTATTTATACGGTACTTGGCTGCATACCAGAATGCAGATCTGTGACTGGACAGGGGTGGAGAATCACCTCATCCAACTCGCCGAAAAAATTAAAAGCAACGAGAAAGTTTGCCCGCCGTTTTTTATGCTCGCGTTGTCCGACTCTTTATACCTGCAGAAAAAAGCGGCCGAGATTTGGGTTAATGACAAATATCCCAAAAGCTCACTGCTCCCCGGCAGGCCGGGCCATGCCAAACACGACAAGATAAGGCTAGGCTATTTTTCCGCGGACTTCCGCGAACATCCGGTCGCTGATTTGACCGCAAGGCTGTTCGAGATTCACGACCGCTCTCATTTCGAGTTGACCGCTTTTTCATTCGGCCCTGATACACAAGACCCCGCTAGAAAACGGCTGGCGGGCGCGTTCGACGCATTTATCGATGTGCGAAACAAGTCCGACCAGGAAGTGGCTGCGCTGGCCAGACAACTGGAGATCGATATTGCCATCGACTTGGGAGGATTTACGGTTGACAGCAGGACTAGCATATTCGCCATGCGGGCGGCGCCACTGCAAATCAACTTCCTCGGCTATCCGGCGACCATGGGCGCGGACTATATGGATTATATTTTCGCGGATACCACGCTGATCCCGGCGAGCTACCAGGAGTATTACGCTGAAAAGGTCGCATACCTTCCCAGCTATCAGCCCAACGACCCCACGCGGGTCGTTTCAGACCGAGACTTTATCCGCGAGGCACTTGGTCTGCCACGCGCGGGGTTTGTATTTTGTTGTTTCAATAATCACTACAAGATAACGCCCCAAGTGTTCGACAGTTGGGTGCGGATACTGAAACAAGTCGAGGGCAGCGTCCTGTGGCTTTCGGCAGGTAATCCCGCCGTCCAAGAAAATCTCAAGAAAGAGGCGGCGCGCCGCGGCTTGGCGCCGTATCGGCTCATTTTCGCCGAGCGGGTGCCATTGCGCGCAGACCACCTGGCGCGGCATCGTTGTGCCGATCTGTTTATTGATACCGTGCCATATAACGCGCATACCACCGCCAGCGACGCGCTATGGGCGGGAGTGCCGGTGCTGACCTGCATGGGGACAACATTCGCCGGACGGGTGGCGGCAAGCTTGGTGAGCGCGGCCGGGATGGCGGAGTTGATCACGCAATCGTCCTCGGAATATGAGGCGCTGGCAGTAAAGCTAGCGAAAGATCCCGCATTACTGGGGGAACTCAAAGCGAAGCTCGCGCGCAATCGTACGGCATGCCCGCTGTTCGACGCCGATCGCTACCGCCGTCATATTGAAGCAGCGTATATAACCATGTGGGAGCGTCATCTGCGCGGCGAACCCCCGGAGAGTTTCGCGGTGCGGCCCATAGCCTAAGCAATGCGCGCGTCAGCCGAATGGGCATGTGATTGTCACATTTACATCTTCGATGCGCGTTTTCCGCTTGCGGCCACCGCGCGCCGCCAGGAAACTGATGCGCTCGTGCCCGCGGACGGGCGTCGGATCAAGGCATTGTGGTTCGGATACGGACCCAACATCATCAGTTTGCAGCAGGCATTTTCTTCGTTGTTGGAAGCTGGAACAAAGCAGGCGATAGATCTGCGTATCGTGACTGCGGGTGCGGCTCACATAGAGCGCGGCTCTAGAATAGTTGATCGTACCGCTGCCGCGCAGGACTATATTGCATTGGCGTATTCACCTGAAAGTATCGCAGCGCAATGGGAACGGATCCTTGAAAAAGCTTAATCTCGGCTGCGGCGACAAGATTCTTCCCGGCTACGTCAATGTCGATGTCGCCGCAAGTCGTCGCGGCCTCAAGCCGGACGTCCTGTGTGACTTACACAAGCTGACACCGTTCGATGACAACACCGTCGATGAGATCCTGTCGGTCCACGTGGTCGAACATTTCTGGCGGTGGGAGGTTGTCGATGTGCTCAGGGAATGGGTGCGAGTGCTGCGACCGGGTGGGCCGATGATACTGGAGTGCCCGAATTTGCTGTCTGCCTGCCAGGAACTGCTGCAAAACCCGGAAGTCGCCAGCGGCCCGGGCCAGGAGGGTCAACGCTCGATGTGGGTATTTTACGGCGACCCCGCCTGGAAGGATCCGTTGATGATTCATCGCTGGGGCTACTCGCCGCACAGCCTGGGAGAGATTATGCATGAGGCAGGCCTGGTCAATCTGCGGCAGGAGCCTGCACAGTTCAAGTTGCGCGAACCGCGGGACATGCGCATCGTCGGCGAAAAGCCTCTACGCTGAAGGGGTGACCGATAGTTGGCGGGTCGCCCGGTTAAACGCTCATGGTTCGTTTGCCGCGCTAGCGGTTCAGTTCGAACCAAGTGCGGGCATGTTAAGATTTCTTCGCGTTTTTGCGGCGTTTGGCGAATCGACGTCGCGGCTTTAACGCGATTTTCAATCCATCAAGAGCCGTTCATGAGCGATGCGATACTGATAACCGAAGACTATCGGAAAATGCAGCAACAACTGCACGAGAATCCGAATTATGGCGTTGCGTCCGTGCAATATGCACCGATGGTTGCACAGGTCGCGAAAACGCTGGGTGCGCGTGAGATGCTCGATTACGGCGCGGGCAAAGGGCGGCTGGGTACGACGCTCAAAGAGGTTATGAAGAATCCGCCCTCAATTCGCCATTATGACCCCGCGATTCCTGAGTGGTCGGCGCGGCCCGAACCGTGTGGGCTCGTCGCGTGCATTGACGTGCTTGAGCACATCGAGCCGGAGTTACTCGACCACGTGCTCGTCGATTTACAAAGGGTCGTCGCTGGTGTTGGTGTTTTCACGGTGCACACCGGCGCCGCGGCAAAAATCCTGCCGGACGGTCGAAATGCACACTTGATTCAAAAGCCCGCTTCATGGTGGTTGCCAAAATTTTTCGAGCGCTTCGACTTGATGACGTTTGACCGCATGCCGCAAGGCTTCTGGATCGTGGTCGATCGCAAGACAGACTAAGTTTGTGCTTTGAGAGTAATCGTCGCGAATTCCAGCTTGCGCCACTAATACTAATACGGCGCGCGGGCAAGCTCTTTTGGAGTTGTTCGAGCGCGGCGTCCCATTCTCCATTTAACGACGGGCGACAAACTCGGGATCCGGGAAGACTTGGAGAGTTAAGTCCTCTTAAGACCTCTATTGCTCCAGCGAGAACCGGCGAGGCAGGGCACCACTATGTATCGTCTTTGCCAACGCCGGCACAGGTGAAGGTGCTTTGCTCATCGTCAGTTGAAGCCTGGATGAAGCGCGGCAGTAAGTGCTGACATTCAAGCGCTCTGCGTTCCCAAATCGCGCTTGAGTTTATCGAGCGCTGGTTGCCAATCGCCTTGCAGGGATTGCCGATAAATCGGAAAACCGGGAAACCACGGAGAAGCTGGCGCATTATTCATCATCCAGCGCCAATCGGGGGGATTTGGCACCAGCACCCGTGCGATTTTGCCAACGCTCGCGCGCAGGTGAGTGTTTGTATTGCTGACGCCGATATAGTCGTCCAGTAACGCCATCAGCGCGAGCATCCCTTCGAGATCTTCATTCAAATCCGAAAAGTCATGGACATGGCGTCCCAGCGCATTTGACAGACTATCGATTTCACCCGCCTGAGGCGTGCGTTGGACGGCGATGAAAGTGCCGCGCGCTTCCTGCAAAGCGGATGCAAACTGCGTGATCCCGATCTCCTTGTAAAGCACCCAAATTACCGCGCGCTGTTCATCTGGCGGTGTGCCGCCGCGCCACGTCAATCCTGTATAGGGTCCGGGCCCCGCCTTCGCAAGTCGTTCGCGAATCTCGGCAATGCGTTCAGCAAGAGGCGCGAGAGGAAGCGGCATCGGCACTTGGGGCCAATAAATGGAGATTTTTACCGCCCATTTAGGGGAATTGCTAATTGGTACTGCATTTTTAAGAGGAAAGGAACACAGTTCTGCTTCGCTCAATGCATGTGGCAGGTCGCCGACGAGAAGGATTTCATCCGCATCAGCGGGGGGGGCGATTTCGGCGACTACGCGATCAAAGCATGATGAGCGGGCAAGTAAGGTATGAATTTTGGGGCTCGCACAATAGGTGACTCGTGCACCTGCTGCATGCAGTTGCGGTGCGTACCGTAGAAAAAAAATTTCATCTCCTAGTCCTTGTTCCCGGATTACGACAACATGCTTGCCGAGCAAGGCCGTCGGCAGATTTTTCGTCACTTTCAGGTTTGGGTGTTCACTTCGAAACACGTCAGCCCACGGCCGATAGATGTATTCGGACCACCCTTCAGTGAAGCACCCGTGTCCGAGTAATGCAAACCCCAGCAGCTGATGAGTAGAATCGAGGCCGGGAGCAAGCGAGAGCGCACGGTTGAAATATTCAAGAGCAAGCATGAATTTCCCGCAGTCCGCGAGTGCGGCGGCGTAGCTTTGGCAGATTTTTCCATCTCGCGGCGCCAGCCGAGCAGACTTCGCGTGACTGTTCAACGCGTCAATCAATCGGCCTTGATGAGCTAACGCGGCGCCTAGAAAAGAATGTGCGAGCGGCAGTGCGGGCGCGCGATTTATGACGTCGCGGCACAATTGCGCAGCTTCGTCGAAGCGGCCTAGATCCATTACGACCGATGCAAGATTGCAGCGGGCGAGGAAGAAGTCCGGCGCCAAGTTGAGGCAGGCGCGATATTCGCGCTCGGCTTCTTCGAATTGCAGCGAGGCATGCAGCATGCAGCCAAGGCTATTGCGTGCATCGACGTTGTGCGAATCGAGTTGCGCGGCCCGACGGAAACTGGCGAGCGCATCGGCGGGAAGTTGGCGGTCGCGTTGCACGTTGCCAAGGTTGAACCAGACGAGCGATGACTCAGAAAAACGTCCGGACAGTTTTTCCAGTAAATGTTCCGCTGCTTCAAGTCTTCCCTGCATCGCAAGCGAGTTCGCAACACCAAGCGCAAACTGCAAGGCATGCGGGTCGAGTCGGCTCGCTTTGAGAAACGCCTCGCACGCCTCGTCATACCGTTCGAGCAGGAAATAAGCTTGCGCAAGGTTGCCCACGACGGACGGATCGTTGCGTTTTTGCTGAACAGCGCGTTGAAGATACTCAAGCGCGGACGGCGCATCGCCCGACTGCAGGAGGGTTGCGCCATATAGGTTCAATGCGTCCGGATCGCCCGGTGCAACCGCAAGTGCGCGCTCGAAGGCCGCTTTGGCCGCTTTCGTATCGCCGCTGCGAAAAGCGCTTACACCGCGCTCGAGGAGCAATCGGAGTTGGCTCGAATTCACCATGGAGTTCATTATAACATACTGAAAACACATTAATTTCTGGCATTTTCGAGTGCTTCCGGGAGCTTTTCGATGCGGCCCGAATACGACCATTGGAACAGTCGACGGAGCGCGTTGGTTCGCACTGTTGCGCCGGCGCAACAAAAAAGGCCTTTTGAGGTGAGAAGTTCAGATTTTTGTTGAGTGGACAGCGCTCCCATCGCCATAATCCACATAACCCTTCGAGTTCAGGGGAGCGCCGTGGTTCTCAAGGGGGGCAGTTTCCCGGAGCGACGACACCTAAAAATTGAAAAGGAGATTTTGAGTATGAATAAGAAATTGATGACATTGGCTGTCGCCGGCGCCTTCGCGGCACCCGCAGCGGCTTTTGCTCAAGCGAGCAACGTGCAGATTTTCGGCACGGTATACCTGGAATATGCCTACGCAAAGCAGGGCAACGCGGGCGGTGGCCCTGCGGTCGGCAACTCGCCTGCCGGCAACCTCAATGCCGGCGACTTGGTCAATGTCGACATTCTGCAAAGCCCCGGCTCGGAAATTGGCATCAAGGGTGAAGAAGCGCTCGGCGGCGGTACTTCCGTCTGGTTCCAGTGCACGAGCACCGCGGACATCCGTGGTTCCAGCACTGCCGGCTTCTGCTCGCGCAACAGCGCCATCGGCGTAAAAGGCGCGTTCGGTAACGCGTACGGCGGCAATTGGGACATGCCGATGAAGCGTAGCGCCGGCGCCGCGCGCATCGTGTCTGACACCGGTATCTGGGGTGTTGGCCGCATGCTCTACGGCGATTCGAGCACGTTTTTGGCCAATGGCACGCCGACCGCGTTCAGCCGTCGTCAAAACAACTCCCTGTTCTATGACACGCCGAACTTCTCGGGTTTCCAAGGTTACTTGGGCGTCAGCACCACCGGCACTTCGATCGGGCAAACGGGCGCCGTATCCGGCTCGAAGCCGCGCATGTGGAGCGTCGCTGGTACTTACAACAACGGCCCCCTCTACGTTACTCTCGCGTATGAGAAGCATTCGAACTTCAGTGCGGGGGGCGGCGCTTACGGCGGCGACGACAAAGCCTGGCATGCAGGTATCGCATACCAATTCGGGCCGGTCAAAGTCGGCCTGCTCTACGTCGACCGCAAATACGACATGTCCAGCACGACCGATATGGACGTCAAAGCCTGGAACTTGGCGGCTGAGTGGAACATTGTTGGTCCGCACTCTTTGCGCGGCGGTTACACCAAAGCCGACGATACAGGCGGTAATGCTGGCGCCGGTACTAACAATGCGTTCGTCGTCGGTGCTTCGGGCGGCACACTTACCGCGAACGGCGGTGCGGGTGGCACGGGCGCCAACATATGGCAGATACAATACGTGTACAACGCCTCGAAGCGCACCGAGTTCACGGCTGGTTACATACGTCTCTCGAACGATGGCAATGCACGTTACTCGCTGGGTGGCCTGAGTTCATCGGGTACGTTCGTCAGAACGGGCGAAGATCAGCAAGCGTTCGCAGTCAGCATCAAGAACACGTTCTAATAACAAACGTATCAAGCAACATGAAAACGGGCGCTGCGGCGCCCGTTTTTTTTGCCCGTCAAATCCGGGCTTGGCCTTTCGTCTGATTCAAATGCGCGGCCTGAAGCCGGGTGATGTTCTTGCTACGTCACGATATATCTCCTCCAAGTCACGCGTAAACCTGACGGAATCGAACAGGGGCGCACTCGACTTGTTCGCTTCAAGCCTGGTGCGCAACACGTCGCGGTAATCTGGATTGGTGGCGATTTTAAGCGCCAGCCGCTCGTAGTCCTCAAGCGTGTACGCGATGAGGACAGGCAGCTCACATGCGCTGAGGATGCTACCCGACACGCGTGCCGCAAAAGTGTCCCCGCACAGCGCGACCAACAGGCAACCCGCCCACAACGCGTCGCTCGCGGTGGTATGTGAGCCGTAGGGATAAGTGTCGAGCGCAAGGTCGGCCGCGAGGTAACGCGCGAGATGTTCGGCGAGAGGTACTTTGGCGGCGAATATCAGTCGCGCGGGGTCGATCGCATGACCCTGAGCAGCGCGCTTGAGGTTCTCGGTGGCCCAGCGATTGTCCGCAAGCAACCACAGGACGCTGTCCGGCGTGCGGCGCAATAAATTCATCCAGCACGCAAAAACGTCGGGCGTTATCTTATAGGCCTGATTGAACGCGCAGAACACAAAACCAGAGTCCGGCAGTCCGTGCGCCGCGCGGTCGAGCGGCTGCGCGATCGCCCGCTTGCGATCGTTGGGCTGATAGCAATGCGGCAGCCTCAACACGCGCTCAGCGTAATTGCTGTCCTGACCCGCGGATACGATAAAGTGATCCGCGATCAGATAGTCGATAAATTCGGCGCCTGTGCTGCCCGGATAGCCGAGCCAGCTGATTTGAACAGGGGCAGGGCGCTGCGCCAGGATAGCGGGGCGCGCGCCCAGCGTGTAGCCCTTCAGGTCGATCAGTATGTCCAGCGCATCCGCGCGTATGCGCGCCACCGCGACGTCATCGGGATTACGCGCGATATCCACGAAATGCTCGCACGCGGCGCGCAGTCGATTGCGCATGGCGCTGTTGTCTTCGGGACCGTACGAGTAAGCAAAAACCTCGAATTGCTTGCGATCGTGCAGTTCAAGGACTTCCGCCAACAGATAAGCGGTTGCATGTTCATAGAAGTCGGACGAGAAATAGCCTACGCGAAGCCGGGTGCGCTCCGCGCGTGCCGGGGTTGGACGGTCATCTTCGATCGCGGCCGCCTTGAACTGGGCCGACCATCGTCGCGCGCACATGAGCTGCTCGGAGGCGGTAAGCGGCTCGCAGAGCAGTGAAAAAGGACTTACGAGCTCCGGCGTTGCGGGTAACGCTCCTTTTAGCAGCTCCCACGAAGTGCTCCATTGTTTCCAGTCGCACAGCCGTCTCCACTGGAATGTCAGCTTGCCCAACAAATTCACTGCACCGGTCTGCGCGACGCCGGTTTGCAGCGTCGCCGCTGCCAGCGCGAGCTCGCCGCGGGCCGCATAAACGTCCGCCAATGTTGCATACGCACCTGTTGCCGCGGCGTCCAGACTGATCGCGCGCTCGGCCAGGGCAGCTGCTTCGTCGAGCTTGCCGACCTCGAACAATGCGTCGGCCAGCGCCGCCAGAATGGGCGAGCGGTCGCCGTCGATCCGCAAGACTTCGCGCAGGTGTGCTATGGCGTCTACGTAGCGTCCCAGCGCGATGTCGATCGATGCCAGTCCTTCGCGCGCTTCCGGCAACGCCGGCGCAATTCGCAGCGCCGCGAGATACAGTGCCCGGGCTTCGTCGAAACGACCCTGCGACGCCAGGATGAGCGCGAGATTATTGCGCGCCTGCACCGTCGACGGATCGATTTCGATGGCGCGCCGCAAAAGGGCTATGGCTTCGTCGGGTCGCTGTTGCTGTTGCGCAACTAACGCGAGATTAATCAGCGCATCGACATACCGAGGCGATTGCGCCAGCACG
>Ga0207701_10001369_pt1 | contig 25694 bp, 24 predicted proteins | sample KBSSwiSSwithPhiX_FD_184294 | JGI IMG/M metagenome (GOLD analysis project Ga0207701, IMG submission 184294) | Switchgrass rhizosphere bulk soil microbial communities from Kellogg Biological Station, Michigan, USA, with PhiX - S5 (SPAdes) (version 2) | ecosystem: Environmental > Terrestrial >... | reverse complement strand
AAGACCGCCAAGTAACGGCGTCGCGCCATCCGACCGTTCGGCTCACGGCACGAGGTGCCGGGGTCAGAGCTGACGCGCGAGGCAGCGGTAAGATCGCAGCTGCGCCTCCGGTTTGGATTTCCGGCGAATCCGTGGGATTGGGCCGGTCAATCGGAATCGTTCACCCTCTCGGCCGCTGCGATTGGCCGGTGGTTCGCGGCACGTACACCAGCGCATCTAGCGCCTGCAGCAGCGATCTGCGGTGCGCGTAGTAGTGGATTTAATTGCATTAATTTAGGGACTCTCAAAATCTTTTGGTTGTTTGCATTACATCATTGACGCGGCCAATTGGCCATGACACCCTAGGACAATGACCACCGCACGCACCATCAAACGCTACGCAAACCGGAAACTGTACGACACCCGCGACAGCCGTTATGTGACGCTCGATCACATCGCGGCCATGGTCCGCGCCGGCGACGACGTCCGCGTCATCGACAACACGACGCGGGCCGATCTGACGACGGCGACCCTGGCTCAGATCATCTTCGAGGAGGAGAAGAAGACTCCCCGGCTGTCCGTCGCCGGCCTCCGGAAGATCATCCAGGGCGGTCTGCCGATGCTGCCCGCCGCTTGATCGCGTCGGATAGCGCCATCACGTTCGATCTCATCCCCCGGGGGGGCTCGACCGAGCTCTGAGCGGCGCGAGCTCCCTCGGGTCTGGTTACCCGCCGCAGGGCGGCGAGCTCTCCAAGAAGTCGACTAGAAGTCGAAGCCCGTCGATAAAGAGAAGGACTGTTGCTGTCCGCTCTCGTCGCGGGCGCCGTTGGCCTGGCTGTCGTCGCGGCTGCGTCCCACCGGGATCAGGTCGTACTCCGCGGTCAGGAACAGCACCGAAAGCTTCAACTTGAAGCCGGCGAAGAACCGCTGCCGGGTGATCAGGTCCTGCTTGCGGAAGGTGAAGTCCGCCAGGGTGTCATTGGAGTTACCCGCAGGACCGCAGTACGGGCTGGGGGAGGTCGCGGCGTGCTCCAGCGCGTACGCGTCGCAGCGTGGGGTTGCGTCAATCACCCCGCTGCGCGCGTCGATGAACAGCAAGTTGCCGCCCAGGTAGGGCTCGAAGCGCGCGGTACCACCGACGCTGAACGCCTTGGAGATCACCGCGTCGACCCCGACCACGGTCAGGTCGACCTGGTCGGTACCGACCAGCTGCGATGCCGACAGCCGGATCGACACCGACGGCACCGGCCAGGAATGAAAGCCCTCCTGCAGCCCCAGCTTGGCGTAGCCCTGCACGGCGAACAGGCTCGACCCGATCAGGTTGACCGCGCCGGCGCCCAGCTCGAACGCCGGCAGAGGAAACCAGATCCCCTTGCGCACGAACCCTCCCACGGTGGTCAGGTAGGCGTCGGGGCGCGCCGCCAGCCGATTGGCCGGATCGACGCCCGCGACGCCGTCCCAGAACCGGCGGTCGTGGCTGATCTTGGTCATGCCCAGCTCGGCCGAGAACTGGAAGCCGGCGAACCCCAGGGTGTCGGCCGGGGTCTGCAAGCGCGGCGCGATCACCACCCCCAGCTCCGACATCAGGCTGCGAAAGTTCGAGGACGCGTCACCATCGGGCCCCACCTGGCTGCCGATGGCGCCGTTCGGCCCGCGACGCTCGGCCACCCACTGGCACTCCTGGATCCCGGCACCCAGCGAGGGGCTGTTCCCGGGCGGGCACAGATTCAGCAGCTGCAGGTCGTTCTTCCCCGCGTGCGCCACCCGCATGCCCACCACGAGGGTGAGACCGACCGCGAGGGCGACGCCGACGGACGAGAGGGAACGCCCCCTGGGGAAGGCCATCGGCGAGTACGGTACGGTCGCGCGTCGAAGGGGTCAAGGAGACTGCTCGCGGACAGGCGGACGGCACCGGCCGATGGCCGATGGCCGCCGGCGACCATCGGGACCGAGGGCGCCCAGCGGGCGATTTGACCGAGGGGGTTCCCTCCCCTAGCGTTCCACTTCCATGTTCCGCTGGCTGCTGCGTCTGATCTTGCTGCTCGTGCCCCTGGCCGAGGCCATCCTGGCCGTGCTGATGCCCGCCTGGCGCAAGCCGCTGGTCGCCATGGCGATCGGCGGCCTGCTCGCCTTCGGCGTCGTCGAGCTGTTCTGGCCGGGCACCGAGCCGTTCGTGGGCTTGCGCTACCTGCACAGCCACCGGCGTCCGCGGGGGGCGCTGGCCGGTTTGGCGGCCACGGTCACCCTGGCCGTGGTCGGCCTGTTGATCTTCTTCATCGCGCGCCGCTACCACGCGCGCGGCTGGGAGACCGTCGGTGTGTCCGCGGCGCTGGCCGGCAGCCTGTTCACCGTGCTGGCGCTGCTGCTGCAATTGTTCTCGGTCTTCTCGACGGTGTCGGCGATGGGCGTGGTCCTGGGCGTGGCCTCGTTGATCGTGGTGATGGCGGTGACCAGCGGCTTCGAGCGCGAGTTCCAGAACAAGGTGCTGGCGCTCAACGCGCACCTGGTGGTGATGCCTTACGGCAACGTGGAGTTCGATTCGCCCGAGGCCGACCAGATCGAGGGCAAGCTGCGCGGCATGCCCGGGGTGGTCGGCATGGCCAAGTTTCTGTTCTCCGCCGGCGAGGTCATGGTGGGCAAGGTGGGCAGCAACCTCAAGGGCATCGACGTCGCGCGCGGCGCCGAGGACATCAAGGCCTCACTCATCGAGGGGCGCATCGCCGATCTCGAGAAGCCGGCGACCTGTCCGGGGATGAAACCCACGGAGAGCGCCGGGCGCATCATCCTGGGCGCCGAGCTGGCGCACCGAATCCGCGCGCGCGTGGGTGAGTGCATCCCCATCATGATCCCCTTCAGCCTGGGCGATGCCTCGGCGCCGCCGTTCTTCCCGTTCCGGGTCGTCGGCCTGTTCCGCATGGGCTTTCACGAGTACGACACCCGGCTGGCTTACGTCAGCATCCAGGACGCCAAACGCCTGGAGAGCGCGCGGGCCTGGGTGTTCGGCGTCGAGGTCCGCTTCGCCGATCCCTACTTTGCGCTGTCGCAGGTCAAGGAGATCAAGCGGCGCCTGGACGCGCCCTACCGGGTGGTGGACTGGAAAGAGCTCAACCACAACCTGTTCATGGCGCTGGCGGTGCAGAAGTTCGCCATCTCGCTGGTGCTGCTGCTGATCATCGTCGTGGCGGCGTTCAACATGATCGCCTCGCTGACCATGATCGTGCTGTCCAAGGTGCGGGAGATCGCGATCTTGAAGTCGATGGGCGCGCGCTCCGTGACCGTGGCCCGCATCTTCCTGGTCGGCGGGACCGCCATCGCGGGCATGGGCACGGCCTTCGGGATCGTCCTTGGTCTGCTGATCTGCTTTCTGGCCCGGGTCTACGGCTACCCGCTGGATCCCAAGGTCTACATGATCGGGCAGCTGCCGGTGGAGATCCCGATCCCGGAGATCGTCGGGGTCGCCGCGGTCACCCTGGCCATCTGCCTGCTGGCCACGATCTTCCCGGCCGTGCGCGCCAGCCGCCTGGAGGCGGTGGACGGCCTGCGCCACACCTGATGGGCTACAGCTGGCGGGCGGTGCTGGGGTCCATGGCCGGCTTGGCCTGGGCGGCGCCCGGGCTGCCCGGCTTGGCCGCTTCGTACTTCGACGGACACTTGGCCATGATGCCGTCGGGGATCACGTCCAGACGCTCGTTGTCGCCGAGCATGCCACGCGCGACCACCTCGGCGCCCGACTTGAAGGTGTCGGGGACCAGGCCGGTGTAGTTGGCGCTGATCACCGCGTGCGGGCGCGGCTCGCGGCTCTCGATCTTGAACCGGTACTCCAGCGTCCCCTTCTTCTGCTCGATCGAACCGTCGACGACATGGCCGTGCACCTGCAGGCGCTTGCCGTGCATGGAGGTCACGTTGGCCATGACCTCGTCGACGTGCTTGTAGCTCTCTGCGCCTTCCTTGAGCGAGCGCGACAGCAAGAAGGCGACCGCGCCGGCCACCACGACGACCGAGGCGACGATCTTCCAGGCGGATGCTTTGGAAATTGCAGCAGCTGGGGCGGGGGCTGTCATCGCATCAGCTTAGCGCGCGGAACGGCGCTTTCAATGCAGATCCCGGAGACCTACCTGGCCTTTCAGGCTCAGGACCGCGGGCGAGCCGCGCCCAACTCCGCGATCTTGTGAAAATAACGGCAGAACATCTCCATCCCACCCGAAGCCTGGGTCCAATCGTAGTTCTCGTTCACTGCGTGGTAGCCATGCTCGGGCAAGGACAGGCCCAGGAAGGTGATGGGGACCTTCAACAGCTTGCGCATGGTGAGCACCGCGCCGATCGAGCCTCCCTCGCGGGTGAAGCCTGGCTCTTTGCCGAAGGTCTCGCGCATGGCGGCCGCCGCGGCGGCATTCTCGGCGCCCCCCAGCGGCGCCAGGTAGGGATCCAGCGACGCTTCGTGGGTCACCACCGCGTCGGGGCAGCGGCTCTTGATGAACTGTTTGATCAGCTTGAACACCTTGGCCGGCTTCTGATCGGGGACCAGCCGGGTCGACAGCTTGGCCTCGGCACGGTGGGGCACGATGGTCTTGATGCCGGGGCCGCTGTAACCGCCGACCAGCCCGTGCACCTCGAAGGTGGGGGCGGCCATGATCGCTTGCATCAGATCCAGATCGGTCTTGGCCGGGCGCAGGCTCTTGAGCTCATGCGCCGCCTTGAAACGCCGGGCCGAGAAGCCGGCGCGCGCGAACCCCTTCTTCTCGTCCGCAGTGGGCCGGCGGACGTCGTCGTAAAATCCGGGGATCTTCACCCGCCCGGTGCGCGCGTCGTAGCATTCGCTGAGCAGCGCGCACAGCTCGCCGATCGGGTTGCGCGCGGCGCCGCCGGTGGTGCCCGAGTGCACGTCCTTGGCGCCGGTCTGCAGGGTCACCGTGAACCCCATCAGGCCGCGCAGGCCGTAGGGGATCGCCGGCTGGCCAGCCGCGATCCAGATGGTGTCGGACACCACCACCGAGTCGGTCGCGAAGCCGGGACGCCCCGCGGCGGCGTCGCCGGCCACCGCCGCGGCCAGGCCGTGCGCGAAGTGCGGGCTGCCGATCTCCTCCTCCAGCTCCCACAGGAACTGGATGTTGACCCGCGCGTCCTGCTCCAGCGCCAGCTTGGCGCCGTAGAACGCGGTCAGCGCCGGCCCCTTGTCGTCGGTGGCGCCGCGGGCGATCCAGCGGTCGCCGTCGCGGGTGAAGGTGAAGGGCGGCGTGCGCCACTCGGCCGGATCGGCCGGCTGAACGTCCAGGTGGTTGTACACGGTGACGGTGGGAAAGCTGGCGTCACGCTGGATGCGTCCCAGCACCATGGGAAACCCGCCGGTGTCGATCACGTCGACGCGCGCGCCCAGCTCGCGCAGGTACTCCGCGGCGGTGCCGGCACACCGGTCCATCTCGCCGCGCCGCCCCGGGTCCATGCTCACCGTCGGCACCTCGACCAGCGCAGCCAACCGTTGCTCGAATTCTGCGCGCAGCTCACCCACGCGCGCGCGCACCTGGCTCACGTCCATGCGGATCTAGCCTCCGATCGAGATCATGGTTTTTCGCGGCCCGCCGATGCCCAGCAGGCCAAAGCTGTGCGCCGGCCGCTTGCCGGAGACGGCACGGCGGATGGCGGCGATCACGCCCGGCTCACCGTCGCTGCGCAGCACCGCGCGCAGGTCCACGGCGTCGTCGTAGCCCAGGCAGGCATGCAGCGCCCCCGACGCCGACAGGCGCACCCGGTTGCAGGCTTCACAGAAGTGCTCGGTCATGGCGGAGATGATGCCGATCCGGCGCGGCGGCCCGGCCGGGCCCGGTGTCTCCAGGCGCCAGTAGCGCGCTGGTCCGGCGCCGCGCGCGGCCCCGCCGTCCTCGGCCACCAGGGTCGCACCGGGATGGGCGGCGCACAGCAGCGCCCGGATCTCGCGCGCGGCGAGCAGCTCGCCGGGAACGAACAGATCGCCGCCCGCCATCGGCATCTGCTCGATGAAGCGCGGCACCAGGCCGCGCGACCAGGCGTACTCGCACAGCGCCGCCACCTCGCCGTCGTTGAAGCCCTTGATGGCGACGGTGTTGGTCTTGATGACCGCGAAGCCGGCCGCGCGGGCAGCCTCCAGCCCGGCCAGCACGCACGCGAGATCGCCCCGGCGGGTGATGCGCGCGAACTTGTCCGGATCCAGGGTGTCGAGGCTGACGTTGAGACGGTCGACGCCGGCCGCGCGCAGGGGTGCGGCCAGCTCTGGTAGCAGGTGTCCGTTGGTCGACAGCGCCAGGTCGTCGATGCCGGCGACGGCGCGCAGCTGCCGCACCAGCCCCACCAGATCGCGCCGGACCGTGGGCTCGCCGCCGGTGATGCGCAGGCGCCGCACACCCAGCGCGGCGAAGCAGCGCGCGATCGCGACGATCTCCTCGAAGCTCAGGATGTCGGCGCGCTCGAGATGGTCGATGCCCTTCTCGGGCAGGCAGTAGGTACAGCGGTAGTTGCAGCGATCGGTGACCGACAGCCGCACGTAGTCGATCCGCCGGCCCTGGGGATCGTTCAGCGCGCCCAGGTTGGGGTTCGCGTCGTCATTGGTGGTGCGAGTGTCCATGGTCGTGACCGCCGTGCGGCGAGTGGCTGTGGCTGCCCTTGCGCGACAGCTCCCCGACGACGTGGGTCAACTCCGGCAAGATAAGCCTTTCCATGGCCAGACGCACGGCCGCGGGAGATCCGGGCATGGCGAAGACCGCGGTGCGGCCGATGGTTCCGCCGATGGCCCGGGACAACATGGCGGCGGGGCCGATGTCCGCGAAGGACAGCATGCGGAAGAGCTCGCCGAAACCGTCGATCCGCTTGTCCAGCAGGCCCTGCAACGCCTCGACGGTGGCGTCGCGGTCGGCGATGCCGGTCCCGCCAGTCAGCAAGATCACCTCGGCCGCGCCCTCGCGGCTGAGGCGGCTCACCAGCTGGCCGATGGCGTCGCGATCGTCGGGCAGCAGGGTCTCGCCCACCACCGGAAACCCGGCCCCCTCGCTGAGCTCGCGCACCAGCCGACCACCCTGGTTGGTCTCGGGGGTGCGGCTGTCCGAGGCGGTGACGATGTGGATCCGGATCGCGGCCGGCGCGGGCGCGTAGGCCTTGTGGTCGTCGACGCCCATGCGCGTCAGAGCGCCATCAGGCCCGCGACCAGGCCGCCGATGCCCAGGGCCAGCGCGCGCAGGGGTGCGCCGCCCCAGCCGCGGCTGGCCAGCCGGCTGGCAACCCGCGCACACGCAAACCCGCACATGGTGGGGATCAGCATGAGCGTCACGTAGCCCGCGCCGCTGACCATGCTCCAGCGCGAGGCGTGCAACAGCTGCCATGATTTCCAGACCGCCAGGACGCCCGCGACCCAACCGAGCAGAAACGTCGCGGTGACCAGGGAAACCAGCGTCGCACGCACGGGCCCGGCCCCACACAGATCTTGCAGATCTTGCGGCGGCCCGGCGAACCAGCGAGGCTCCGCTCCCGCGCTCACGGCGGCAAGCATGCCGCTGCGCTCTCGTTGACGCAAGGGTGGCGGCATGGCAAAAACGTCGCCGATGTCGATGCTGGGCGCGGTCAAGAGCGTGGTCTTTGGTCAGGCGATGCGATGGATGAACGATCCGCGGGTGTCGCGGGTGGTCGGGGATCCGCGCGTCATGAACGCCGCCATGAAAGCCATGAGCCTGGGTGGCACGGTGAAGGCCGAGATCGACAAGGCCAGCCGCTTTGCCGCGGGCATGTTCGGCCTGGCTACCCAGGAGGAAGTCACCGCCCTGCGCGCCACAATCCAGACCTTGGAAGACACTGTCGCCATCCTGGAATCCAAGACCGGCCAGACGACCGGCCAGACGACCGGCCAGGCGCCCGGCCATACCAGCGGCTCCAGCCACTCGACCGGAACCTAGGTCCCGCGCCGCGCCGACCGCGGTAGACCTACATTTTTTCGCGGATCCGCCGTTGTGAGGGGTTGATCCGGGGACGCTTCTGGCCCGGTCCCCGGCCCGATCCATGGCGGCAAACCCCGACTCCTACTACCTTCGGCGCAAATCCGGTAGTCCGGTCGGCCCCTTCACACCCCAGGTGCTGGCGTCCATGCTGCAGAAGGGGACCCTGGATGGCAGCGAGGAGGTCTCCCGCGACCGGCGCAGCTGGATCTCGGTCCGCGAGGTGGAGAAGGCAGCCCCCAGCCCGCCGGCGCCGCCCCCGGCGCTGAGCGCGCGCCTGGCGCCGCCCCCGCCCCTGGGGCCGCGCGCGGTGGTGCCGCCGCCAATCGCAACCTTGACCCCGCGGGTGGCGCCGCCGCCACCGGCCCCGCCGCCTGCCCGGGCCGCCATCGGCCCTGGCGAGGGATTCGTCGAGGGCGGCACCGAGGTGCTGTCGATCGCCGACGGACAGGTCATGATGCACGACCCCGCCCAGAGCATCAGAGCCTTCGAGGGCGGGTCGGATGGCGACGACGGCGGCTTCGATGCGCCGCCCAGCGTGCGCCCGTCGCCCGGGCGCAGCGGCACCGCGGGAGGCATCGGCCCGCCGCTGGTCGCCAACGGCAGCAATGGCAGCCACGGCGGCGCCGCCGCGCGCGCCAGCTCGCCGGGCCTGGCGCTGGAGCTGGACGCTGACGATCTGATCCCGCTGGAGCTGGCGCCCCTGGAGCTGGCGCCCACGCCCGACAAGAGCGCCGCCAACCCCATCAAGGGCATCGGCAACGCCGCCACCGTGCCGCGTCTGGGACCCCTGTCACCGATGCGCGACGCCGCCGCGCCGGTTTCCATGCTGCTGGCCGACAGCGACGGGCTTCACTTCGACCAGACCGAGCCGCTGGGCTCGGTCCCGTTGCTGCCGACGATTCAGCCGGGCGGCCCGGTGTCGGCGCTCGGCGCCGGCGAAGCGGCGCGGACGTCGACCTCACAGCCCGCGGTCCGCCACCGCACCATGTCGGCGGTGCGGCAGCGTCCCGCGCTGGCGCCGCCGCCCAAGAACCCGCGCAGGAAGCTGGTCGTGGCCGGGGCCGCCGGGGGCGCGGCGGTGATCGTGGCGGGTACCTTCTTCGCGCTGGGCGGAATGGATCTGGTGGTGGGCGAGCCGACGGTGGATTCGGTGCTGGGGCCGGTCGCGGCCGCGATCGAGGAGAACCACTACCCCGCGTTCGAAGAGGGCGCGCGCCTGCTGATCGACGCCGCCTCCTCGCGCCCCAAGAGCGTGCGCCTGCGCGCCGTCGCGGCCGATCTGCTCGCCAGCTCGGTGGTCCTGCGCCGCGCCGAGCGCGCGCGCATCGTCAAGGCCGAGGCGATCCTGGCCGAGATCCCCGCGGGTCGCCACGGATCGCAGCCCGAGCTCACCCGGGCGCGCGGCTGGGTGGCGCTGGCCAAGGGCAACGTCAAGGAGGCCAGCCGTCTGGCCATCGAGGCCTCGGATGATCCGCGCACCGCGCTGCTGCTGGGCTGGGCCCAGATCGCCGACGGCAAGTCCAGCGCCGCCGCCAAGACCTTCGAGGCCGCGCTGGCGCGCACGCCGGAGTCGATCACCCTGCGCTACGGACTCGGGCGCGCGCAGGAGGACGCGGGGTCGCCCGCGGCGCTGGCCACCTACCAGGGGCTGCTGGAGAAGGCCAAGTGGCACTTCGGCGCTGGGCTGGCCGTGGTGCGCACCAGCGCTTTTCCGCCGGCCGGCCGCATCACCCTGGCCGAGACCCTGATCACCAAGAACGCCGCCGACGCCTCGCGCACCGAGCTGGCCGACGCCCAGGTGCTGATCGCCCGCGCCGCGCGCCTGATCGGGAAGGGCGAGCGCGCTGACTCGGAGCTGAAGCAGGCGCAGACCCTGGACCCCGGCGATCCGTCGGCCCAGGTGGCCGCGGGCGAAGCGCTGCTGGACCAGGGCCGGATGAAGGAAGCGATGGCCCGGTTCGAGAACGCGGCGCCCAACGCACCCGCGGCGCCAGTCGCCGTACCGCTGGGCGATCTGCGCGTCGCGATGGCCGCCGCCCTGATCGAGAAGGGCAAGGCCAAGCCGGGGCTGGCCTTGCTCGAGCCGGTGCCGCTCAGCGATCCGCGCGCGCGCTTCTGGCGGGCGCGCGCCGCCGAGCTGGCCACCCCGCCCGACCTGGACGCGGCGCGCCGCGGCTACGAGGAGACGCTGAAGAGCAACCCGCGCTTCGTGCCCGCGACGCTGCAGCTGGCCGCGCTGCTGACCCAGCAGCGCCAGGGCGCCGAGGGGTTGGCGGTGCTGAAGCGCGCCGAGGCGGCCGGAGCCTCCGGGGCGGCGCTGCAGCTGGCGCTGGGACAGGCCTTCCTGGCCTCCGGCGACACCGAGCGCGCCAAGAAGACCTTCTCCGAGGCGCTGGCCGACAATCCCAAGCTGGCGACCGCGCGCTTGGGGCTGGCGGCCGCCCACAAGGCCGCCGGCAACCTGGCGGCGGCACGCACCGAGCTGGATGGTCTGGCCGCCCAGGCCGGCGACACGCCGGGCCTGCGCCAGGCGCTGGCCGAGCTGCTGGTCGCGCAGGGGCAACGCGATCAGGCGCTGGCCACCTATCGCGTGGAGATCGACGCGGGCCGAGCCTCGAGCAGCCTGAAGATGGCCGCCGCTCGTCTGGCGCTGGAGACCGGGCACGCCGACGTCGCGCGCGACATCGCCGAGAAGATCGTCGCCGATAACCCGGAGACCCCGGGCGCGCTGGTGCTGCTGGGGCGCACGCGCAGAGCGCTGGGCGACCTGCGCGGCGCGGTCGCCGAGCTGCGGCGGGCGCTGGCCTTCGAGAGCACGCCCGAGCTGCACTACGAGTACGGGCGCGCGCTGCTGGAGTCGGGCAGCCTCGAAGAGGGCCTGGCCGAGCTGGAGCAAGCCCCCAGCCTGGCGGCGGCGCAGATCGAGCGGGCGCGCGCCTTCATGCGCCGTGGCGACCCCGAACGAGCGGTGGGGTCGCTGGAGCTGGCGGTCAAGCAGGCGCCCGCCAGCGGCGACGCCTGGTTGCTGCTGGGCAACGCCTACGACCGCCTGGGTACGCCGGCCAAGGCCGAAGCGGCCTGGAAGAACGCGGTCAAGGCCGACGCCGCCGCGCCCGAGGCCCGCTACCGCCTGGGCCGACTCCAGATGGACCAGGGCCAGCCCGGCGCGGCGCTGGTCCAGCTGCGCGCCGCCGCGCCCAAGGTTGCCCAGGACGCGGTGTGGGCCGCCGACTTCTACTTCCAGCTCGGTTTCGCGGAGAAGGCGCGCGGCTCCCGACCCGCCGCTGCCACGGCGCTGAAGAAGTACCTGACGCTGGCCCCGGCCGACGCCCCCTCGCGCGGCGAGGTCGAGCGCCTGCTCGGCGAGCTCTAAGGACGCTCGCTCCGCTCGCTCGCGGGAAGGGGAGGACCCCTCGATTGACTGTGGGACCCTCAGAGGGTCCCACGCCCCCCGCGAAGAGCGAAGCGGGGACCTCCCAGCGCCTTAGGAAGTGAGCCGACGCGGCTCCGCCGCGCCGGCGTCGATCGCAGATCCGTGGGGGGCACGTGGGGGGCCGTCCGCGGCCCCCCGCGCTAAAAGGTGTAGGCGACGCCGAAGCCGAAGAAGAAGGCGTCGTAGAAGCCGGCTTCCAGCTTGGCCTCCCAGCCCTTGACGTTGGGCAGACGGAAATCGACGCCCGCGACCAGGTTGATGATCGGGACCACCGGCAAGACGTCGCGGCTTGGTGACCGCGGAAGGTTGATCGGGGAGGTGCAGACGCCGTTGGCGCAGGTGAAGCCGGGCGGGTGACACTGGTTCAGGTTGTCCAGGTTGGTGCTGTCGCATCCCTGGCTCGGAAACAGGTAGAGATCGCCGCGCACCACGGCGGCGCCCAGCCCCGCGCCCAGGTGCAGCCCGAACCAGGACGACAGCATCGGGTGCCAGATGAACGAGATGTCGGCGCTGTAGATCGAGAAACCGCGAAACTGCAGGAACTTGGTGTCGACCGCGGGGTCGTGGCCCGATCCCAGCCAGTTTCCGTCGCGTGGCGACATGTTCTGGTACGAGAAGGCGAACGCCAGGTCGAACTCGCCGCTGCGGCGGAAGGCCTCGATCCCGAAGTGACCAAAGGTGAGCAGCGGAATGTTGTGATCGGTGAACAGGCCGAGCAGCCAGCTCGGCACCGACACCCAGCGGGCGCGCAGGCCGACGCCCCAGGCCAGGGACGGCGGCGCCGGGGCCACCACGGCGATCGCCTCGGGGGCGGGGGCGGGCGGCGGCGCGCTCTCGACGGGAACGCTGGCCTCGGGCGGGGCAGGCGGCGGCGCGCCGACGGTGCGGCTGCCCGGCTCCTCGCTGTCACCGGCGGCGCGCGCCGGGGCTGGCCACAGCAGCAGGGCGCCGGCCACGTTGAGCGTGATCAGTATCCCGATGCCTCTCGCGATCGACCGTGCGACCAGCATGGTGTCCTCCTGGGGGGCGCGATTATACGCACGACCGGTCGGCGCGCGCGCGATGCTATCCTCGACCGGTGCGTCCAACCTGGTCAGAGCGTCGCGGCTGGCTGCGCGCGGTGGTGGTCGCCCTGGCGGCGGTGAGCGCGGTCGCGGCCAGTGACGGCGGCGCGCCGCGACCTGGGCCGGCGACCCGCGCCGAGGTCCAGGCCCGCCTGGCGAAGGCGGCGCGCGGGCTGTCGGCGCACGATGTCGCCGACCTGGGTCCCGGGGCCGGCGGCCTGCTGGCGCAGATCGCCGACGACAAGGCGATCGCAGCTCCGATTCGCCTGCGCGCGATGGCGGCCCTGGCGTACGCGCGGGCGCCCGCGACCCACGACTTCCTCGAGACCTACCTGGCTCGCCAGCGAACGTCGCGCGACCCGGTGGACCGTGCGTTGCTGCGCAAGGCGGCGATCGCGCTCGGCTGGCAGAGCGGACCGCGCACCGTCGAGGCGCTGGCCGAGCTGCTGGACCACGACGACGCCGAGGTTCGCCTGGACGTGGTGGTGGCGCTGGGTCTGACCCGCACCCGGCGCGCCGAGAAGCCGCTGCGCGCCCGCCTGGAGATCGAGCCCGATCCGGCGGTCAGGGCGCAGATCGAGAGCCAGCTCCGGATCTTGCTCGGCCCCGAGGCGGCGGGCGCGGCCGCGGCACGCTGACCGGTCAGGATGGGTCGCGGTCTGGATCTTGAGCTGGATCTGGCCCTGGGTCCGGGACAACCCGGTCGGAGGCCAGCTCGCGGCGCTTGCGGCGCCGGTAGGCCTTGACGCCGACCACGACCAGCGTGACGGCGATGGTTATCAGGATCAGGTGCTCGGTCTGGCGCGCGTACTTCACCACCCGATCGATCTCCCCGCCGAAGTACCAGGCCGAATAGACCAGCACCGGCACCGAGAAGGCGGCCGCCGAGAAGTCGTAGATGAGAAAGACCGAGGGGCGCAGGTGCAGCGTGCCGGCGGTGAAAAAGATCGTGAACCGGAAACCCGGGGTGAAGCGCCCGATCAGCACCACCTTGCTGCCGAACTTGCGAAAGTAGGCGCGCACCCGCAGCTGCCGCTTGGGGGTGAAATAGCGACGCGCGAACGGGCTGGCCAGCACGCGACGGCCGAAGAAGCGGCCCATGAGGAAGGCGAGAGAGTCACCCGCCAGCACGGCGGCAAAGCAGACGGCGAACGCGGTGTTGACGTCGAGGACACCCTTGTACGAGAAGTAGCCGGCCGCAATCAGCGAGATATCCTCGGGGATTGGCAGCCCGAGACCGCACAGCAACAGGATCGTTGTCAGCCACAGGTAGGCCCCCAGAGGCGTCATGGTCGCCAGATGAGCAATGAACCATTTCACGCGCTGGGACCTGCCATGCGGCCTGTTGAAATACCATGACGGCCAGCCGGAACACGAGGTCCTGCGTAAAGAATTTCGGCCGGCTCCTCGGGATTTTGGCTGCCTTGCGTTGACATTGCCGAAGCCCACACGTACGGTTTCCACGAAAAAAGGGGAAACCATGCACACGCAACGGCTCTGGCTTCAGCCCTGGCTCCTTGGCTTTCTCGTCACCGCCGTCGTGGCGGGCGCGGGCTGCAAACCCGACTACCCGTCCTGTGAAACCGACAAGGACTGCCACGGCAAGGAATTCTGCGTCGAGCGGAAGTGCCAGCAGTGCCGGGACACCAAGGATTGCGAAGTGGGCCAGAGCTGCAACGCCGGCAGGTGCGACCGCATCCCCGACTACTGCAAGAACAAGTCGGAGTGCCCCGCGGGCCAGGAGTGCATTGCCAATCGCTGCAAGGCCTGCGCGTCGACCAGCGATTGCCCGAGCGGCACCTATTGCGTCAAAGGGGTGTGCGGCAACAAGAAGCCCTGCAAGTCCGAGGACGATTGCGCCCAGAACGAGGATTGCATCGATGGGGTCTGTGCCAGCGCGGTGAAGAAGCCGGCGCCGCCACCCAAGGAATGCGCGCTCGAGCCGGTCTTCTTCGACTTCAACGAGTCGGCGCTGACCACCGAGGCGACCTCGCGCCTGGCGCAGGACGCCGACTGCCTGAAGAAGGTGGGCCGCGCCGCGACGCTGGTCGGGCACACCGACCCGCGCGGCACGCAGGAGTACAACCTGGCGCTGTCCGAGCGGCGCGCGCAGTCGGTGCGCGATCACCTGGGCCGGCTGGGCGTCGACGGCGGCAAGCTGACCGTGCTGCCGCGCGGTTCGCTGGACGCCAAGGGAACCGATGAACCGACCTGGGCGCAGGACCGCCGTGTCGACTTCACCTGGCGCTGATCGGCGGCGCGGACCCACGGGGATCCGGGCCGTCATCAACCTCGGAACCCTGAGAGGGTTCCGAACCTCCATTCGCCCCACCCTGACCTGTGTTCTTGGGGGGTGCGCGCTGGCGCTCGGCCTGGGGCTGGGCGCCGCGGGCTGTGTCACCAGCGGCGACGGCGACAAGATGCGCGCCGACATCGCCTCGCTGCGCACGCGTCTGGACGAGATCGACAAGCGCGACGCCGACTACAAGGAGCAGGTCGCCCGCCTGCGCAAGATCCTGGATCAGGCCACGGCGCTGCTGACCCGCAACTCGGCCGACGTCGGCGCGAAGGCGGCCAAGGCCGAGACCGACATCGCCGCCCTGCAGGGGCGAATCGAGGAGCTGGCCCACGCGGCCGAGCAGCGTGAGCAGCGTGACCGCCAGAACCTGGACGAGCGTAACCGGCTGGAGACCCGCCTGGCCAGCCTCGAAGCGATGCAGACCAGGATCGTCGACAAGGTCGCTCCCACGCTGCCCGACGACAAGGAGCAGCTGTGGGCGCAGGCCGCGACGCGCCTCAACGGCGGCCAGCGCGACGACGGCCGCCGCTTTTACCGGGTCTTCATCCAGCGCTTCCCCGACGATCCGCGCGCGCCGCAGGCCTACCTGGCGATCGGGCATTCGTTCGTGGCCGAGAACAAGTTCCCCAACGCGGCGGCCGAATTCCAGAAGGTGCTCGACGCCTACCCAAAATCGCCCGAGGTCCCGGAGGCGATGTGGCAGCTGTCGACCGCGTTCGTCCAGCTGAAGTTCTGCACCGACGCCCGCTCGCTGCTGTCCGACCTCATGAAGCGCTACCCCAAATCACCGCGCGCCGCCGACGCCAAGAACGAGATCAAGCTGCTGGCGCGCATGCCCAAGGGCAGCTGTACTTCTTAGCGGGGGGGAAAGGCGGCGGCGACGGCACGGCCGGCCACGGTCGGATCCGGGGCGTTCGATATTGCCGAGATCACCGCTGCCGCGGGGGCGCCGGTGGCGGCGACGGCGGCGATTGTATCCAGGGTGATGCCGCCGATGGCGACCACGGGGACCGGCGAGGCGGCGCATATCGCGCGCAGCGCTTCCAGCCCGACCGTGGGATCGGGGCGCAGCTTGCTGCGGGTGTCGAAGATCGGACCAAAGCCGAGGTAGTCGGCCCCGCCGGCGATGGCGGCCTGGGCCTGCTCGCAGCGGTGGGTGGAGATGCCGATCCGCAAGCGGCCGGCAGCGATGCGCCGCGCTTGAGCCAGCGGCAGGTCGTCCTGGCCCAGGTGGACCGCGTCGGCGCCGACCAGCAGCGCAAGGTCGAGGCGATCGTTCAGGCAAAATGGAACGCCGGCCGCGCGGCACAGCGGCAGCAGCGCCCGCGCGACGTCGCGCAGCGCGGCGGCGGACAGCGCCTTGGCCCGCAGCTGCAAGCAGCACGGGCCCGCCGCCAGCAGATCGCGGGCGCGCTGCTGGATCAGCGCCGGCTGGATCCGGGTTGCGTCCTCGGCCACGTCGACGATCGCATAGTAGCCGCGCATCCCAGCGAGCATCGCGTACACTATAGCGCCTTGCCGACGCCGTTCCGGATGCAGACCGATCTGCGCCCCATGGGGGACCAGCCGCGCGCGATCGAGGAGATCTGCGCAGGGATCGGGCGCGGAGATCCGGCGCAGGTGCTGCTGGGCATCACCGGCAGCGGAAAGACCTTCACGGTCGCCAACGTGGTCGAGCGCGTCCAGCGCCCCACGCTGGTCATGGCGCACAACAAGACGCTGGCCCACCAGCTGTACGGCGAGTTCAAGGCGTTGTTCCCCGACAACGCCATCCACTACTTCGTCAGCTACTACGACTACTACCAGCCCGAGGCCTACGTCCCCTCGACGGACACGTACATCGAGAAGGACTCGCTGATCAACGAAGAGATCGATCGCATGCGCCACGCCGCCACCTACGCGCTGCTGACCCGCCGCGACGTGCTGATCGTGGCCTCGGTGTCGTGCATCTACGGCATCGGCGCCGCGGAGGCCTACCTGGGCATGAAGATCGATCTCGCGCGCGGCGTCGAGGTGCGGCGTGACGCCGTGCTGCGCCGCCTGGTCGAGATCCAGTACGAGCGCAACGACGTCGACTTCTCGCGCGGGACCTTCCGGGTGCGCGGCGACGTGGTCGAGATCTTCCCCGCCTACGAGCGTGAAAAGGCGATCCGCATCGAGTGGTTCGGCGACGAGATCGAGACCATCGCCGAGGTCGACCCGCTGCGCGGCAAGGTGCTGCGCAAGGTCGACGAGGTGTCGATCTTCCCCGGCTCGCACTACGTCACGCCCGCCGACCGGCTGGTCAAGGCGATGACCGGCATCAAGGAAGAGCTGCGCTCGCGCCTCGGCGAGCTCAAGACCGCCAACAAGCTGGTCGAGGAGCAGCGCCTGCAGCAACGCACGCTGTACGACCTGGAGATGCTGGAACAGATGGGACGCTGCAAGGGCATCGAGAACTACTCGCGCCACCTGTCGGGGCGCGCGCCCGGCGAGCCGCCGCCCACCTTGCTGGATTACTTTCCCAAGGACTACATGCTGTTCGTCGACGAGTCGCACCAGACGGTGCCTCAGGTCGCGGCCATGTTCAAAGGCGACCGCTCCCGCAAGGAGACCCTGGTCGATTTCGGGTTTCGCCTGCCGTCGGCCCTGGACAACCGGCCGCTGCGCTTCGACGAGTGGGAGTCGCGCTCGCCGCAGACGGTCTACGTGTCGGCCACCCCGGCCGACTACGAGCTCGGGCAGGCGCAGGGGGTGGTGGTCGAGCAGATCATTCGACCCACCGGCCTGCTCGACCCCGAGATCGAGGTGCGGCCGGTGGCGACCCAGGTCGACGACCTGCTGGGCGAGATCCGCGAGCGGGTCAAGGCCGGTGAACGCGTGCTGTGCACGACGTTGACCAAGCGGATGGCCGAGGACCTGACGGAGTACTACGCCGAGCTGGGCGTCCGGGTTCGCTACCTGCACAGCGACATCGACACCCTGGAGCGCATCGAGATCCTGCGCGACCTGCGCCTGGGCGAGTACGATGTGCTGGTCGGTATCAATCTGCTGAGAGAAGGCCTGGACCTGCCCGAGGTGTCATTGGTCGCGATCCTCGACGCCGACAAGGAAGGCTTCCTGCGCGCCGAACGGTCGCTGATCCAGACCATCGGCCGCGCCGCCCGCAACGTGCGCGGCAAGGTGTTGATGTACGCCGATCGGGAGACCGACTCGATGCGCAAGGCGATCACGGTCACCCGCGCGCGGCGCGAGGCGCAGGACCTTTACAACAAGCAGCACGGCATCACCCCGATGACCATCGTGAAGGCCATCGCTGATCTCGCCGGCACGGCGCAGGATGACTTCGTCGACGTAACCCGGCCCGTCAAGAAGGTGCAGAGCGACATCCCGCTCGAGGAGCTGCCGCAGATCCTGTCGGCGATGCGCAAGGAGATGCACGAGCTGTCCGAGGCGCTGGAGTTCGAGAAGGCGGCGGCCATCCGCGACAAGATCAAGGACCTGGAAGAGATCCAGCTGGCCGTCGGCGTGTGACCGCCCGCTGAGCGCTGTTCAGTTCTGGTCTCCGGCGGGCCGCGGCGCGGCCGCCTTCCGGTAGAGCAGTCGCCAGATCTTGGCCCCCTCGGCGTCGCACTGCTTTTCCCGGCGCGAGCGCGCCGCGAAGGGGTTGTCCGGCAGAAAGCTCCAGGGCGACTGGGCGTTGGCGAAGCAGGGTCGTCCATCGTCGCCCGGCGCCTCCAGCACGGCCATGGCCTCGAGGGCGATGTCGAAGATGTCGGTCTCGACGAACAGCTCGCCGGCCGGGGCGAGCGCGGCGTGGATGTCTTGCGCCAGCTGCGGATTGACCACGCGCCGCTTTTGCTGGCGCGATTTCCACCACGGATCGGGAAAGTTGAGGTGAAAGCGGTCGACGCTACCGCCGGCGAAGAGGCGGGGCAGATCGACCGACATGTTGGCGAACACGCTGCGCAGGTTGTCGAGCCCGGCGGCGCGCGCGGCGCGGTTGGCGCGGTCGACCACCTCGCGGCGAATCTCGACCCCGACGTAGGCGCCCTGGGGATCGGCGCGCGCCAGGTCCATCAAGAAATGCGCTTCGGCGGAGCCGAGCTCGACCTCCAGCCGGCGCCCGGGCGGCACTTCGACGCGCGCGACCTCGATCTCGAGCAGGTCCGACTTGAGCGGATTGACGTGCTGGCGAACGCGGCGCACGCGACGCTAGCGGACCTTGTTCTGGTCGGGGCCGGCGTCGGCCGACCCCTCGACGTCGACGGCGTGGAAGTTGAGCTCGAGGTCGTCGATCGGGCGCGCGTCGGCGCCCCCGAAAGGCCGCGCCGCCGCCACGCGGGCAGGATCGCCGGCCGTGGCCCCGGGCCCCACTCCCGCCGAGGCGACTCCACGCAGGCGGGCGCGCACGCGCGCGACCCGCTCGGCCAGCGCCGCCAGGCGCTCGCGTGCGGCCGCCAGCGACCGCCGCAGATCGGCATCGCCGGACCCGTTCATGCCGTGCCTCCCGCCCGGCGGTCGAGGTAGTTGACGTAAAGCTGCTGCAGGATGCCGATCAGGTAGCTGGTCAGCATGTACAGCGCCAGGCCCGACGGCAGCACCAGCGAGAAGGCGGTGAACATGATCGGCATCATCACGCTCATCATCGCCTGCTGCTGATTGTCGGGCGAAGCCGGCGACATCTTCATCTGCAGGAACATCACCCCGCCCATGAGCAGCGGCGTGATGTAGTAGGGGTCCTTCGCGGTCAGGTCGTGGATGTGCAGCATGAACGGCGAGCGGTGGAGCTCGACCGCATAGTTCAAGGTGGAGTAGAGCGCGATCCAGATCGGCATCTGGATCAGGCTGGGCAGACAGCCGCCCAGCGGCGATACCCCGTGGGCCTTGTACAGGTTCATGGTCTCGACCGACTGGCGCTGGCGGTCGTTCTCGTACTTCTTGCGGATGGCCGCCATCTTGGGGCCGAGCTTCTGCATCTTCTTGGCCGACAGCAGCGAGCGCTGGGTCGGGTAGAAGGTCACCAGCTTGATGAACACGGTGAGCAGGATGATCGCCAGGCCCCAGTTGTGGCTGAAGCGATGGAAGAAGTTCAGCAGGGTGAGGATGGGGCCCGACAGCCAGGCCAGGGTGACGTCGACAGCCTCGGTGAGCTTGGGGACCTCGCCGCCCGGATGCACCTTCTCCAGGTCATCGATGATCTTGGGTCCGACGAACAGATCGAAGGGGTAGACGGTGCGGTCGCCGGGCGCCAGCTCGCGCTCGGCAAAGGAAAGTACCCCCTCGCCCACCTCGCCCGGGAGACCGCGCGCGCTGCACTTGCGGTCGCGGGCGGGGTTCTCCGGATGGGGAACGGCCGTGACCAGGAAGAACTTCTCGTCGGCGCCCACCCACAGCACCGTGCCGGTCTTCTCGAAGGTCTCGTTGTCCTTGGACAGCTTCTCGACCGGGTTGCGCTCGGTCTTGGCGCCGACATGGCACAGGATCGCGGCGGTGTTGGCCGACGAGCCGCCGAAGAAGCCGCTGCCCTTCCCTTCGGGGTCCTGGCGGGTCAGCACCTGGATCGCCAGGTGCTGCGGCTGGGGCTTGGCGGTCTTGTTGGTGACGGTCACGTCCAGCCGCAGCCGGTAGCGCGCGCTGTCGGCGACATATCGCTTCTCGATGGCCACCGCGTCGGTCTCGGCCCGGAACACCACGCTGTTGGGTGTCGACTGGACGACCTCCCAGCTGCCATCGCCGGGCGACGCGAAGGCGGAGCCGGGGAAGCTGGTGCGGAACGGCGCGGTCTGCGCGTCCAGGGTGCGCACCACGTCGTATCCGCTGGATGGGTCTCCCTTGCGCAGGAAGTACTTCGGATCCCGGAGCTGCGCGTGCTTGAGGGTCCCGCCGGCGCTCGACAGCACGAAGCGGACCTCGGGGGTCAGGAGCTCGACCTCCCGCTCGGGATGGTTGACCGCGGGCGCGGCGCCACCCGCCACCGGCGGCGCGGACGGGGCGCTGCCCGGAGCCGCCGGCGACGTGGCCGGGATCGCCGGAGTCGGAGCGCCCGCCGGCGCGGTGGCGGTCGCATGCGGAGCGGCCGGTGGCTTGGGAGCCAGGAACTGCTGCCAGGCGACGAAGATGCCGGCGCACAGGATGACTGCGATGAGGACCCGTTTTTCCATTCGTTATGTCCGCTCGGGAACCGGGTCTATACCACCTTGGCAGAAGGGGTGACAGCGGCCGAGGCGCTTGAGGGTCAGCCAGCCCCCCCGCAACGCGCCGTGGCGCTGGATGGCCTCTTCGGCGTACACGGAGCAGCTGGGCTGGAAGCGGCAGGAAGGTCCGAGCAACGGAGACAGGAACCAGCGATAGACGCGGATCAACGGAACCAGCACCAGCCTCATCAGCGCAACCTCTTGGTAAGGCTAGCAAGCTCCAGGGCGGTCGGCGCGAATCCCGATCGGTCGGCGCCCGGTCGCGCCACGATCACGATGTCCAGGTTGGGCGGCACCTCGCGGGCCCAGCGCCGGCAGTGCTCGCGCAGCCAGCGCTTGACCCGGTTGCGGGCGACGGCATTGCCCACCTTGCGGCTGACGGTGACGCCGAAGCGGGTCGCGCGCGGCAGCTCGGCGGCGAGGGCGAAGACCAGGTAGTGCTGGGTCGAGTAGCGCCGGCCCCGCCCCTGCACGCGCAGGTAGTCGAGTCGCTTTCGAACCCGGCGCGCGCGCGGAAAGAACTCGCGGCTCGCGCCCGCCACGCCCGCTCTACTTCTTCGCGACGCTGACCGTGAGCTGCCTGCGGCCCTTGCGGCGGCGCCGTCGCAGGACTTCTCGCCCGGCTCGGGTCTTCATGCGCTTGCGGAACCCGTGGGTCCGCTTGCGGCTCTTGCGGTGGGGCTGGAATGTCCTCTTCACGACCGTAACCTCCGAAAACGAGACGGCGAACCAACGTGCCAACAACGACGGCGCGGCGGAGCACGAGGCTCCCCCACGTCAACGGGCGCTCTCAGATAGCACCCCGGTACCAGCCCTGTCAATTCACCGGGCGCGTCCCCGGGTCCGGTCCTGGGGACATGGTCGCGCTACGCGGTCTTGCAGCGGGTCCTCCGAGGGTCGAAGTGGGCGCGGACGGCAGTGGCAAGAGCCCGGCAGCGACGGTCGCATGGGAGCTCAGCCAGGTTCGTGACGCCGTCTCCGTCGGAGGACCAGGCACGAGATACACAGTACTCGGTCTTCTCGTCGAGATTCAGGCCCTTCCGCGCGTCACGATCGCGCCAGGCCGCATGACATGCGGCCTGGCGAGCACACCTGCGGCAAAGGGTCGTGAAATCCCAGCGGGTCGAAGATGTTGCAGATCCGTTGCTCAAAAACGCATTTCCGTTCAAGACTTTAGAATCTCCCGCCGCACCCCGCCGGCGGATCGCTCCGGGAGCGGTTTTGGGTCTCGGGGAATTTTTCGCCAGTCTTCGAGAGGTTAGCGTGCGCGCCCTCTTGGACCTTGCTGGCGTTGGAAGCGGTCTGATAGAGAAGCGCTCCCGCTCACGAGTTGTTCGTCGCGAGCACCCAGCACCAAGAATCTTTCGCCGCTTCTCTCGCGCCCGTGGCGTCGGAGGAGAACTGATCTTGCCGTTGGCTGTTGATAGAGAGGGGAAAGACCTGTGAAAGAGCTCGCCAGACCAAAGGATTTCTCGTGTGCAGCCCTGTGGATAGGTGGTCTTGAATCATGAATGAGCTCTGGACAGAGGCGGTCCGCTCGATCGAACCGATGGTCAAGCCCGCCCATCGCGATCTGTGGCTGCGCCCGATCGAGTGCGTCGGTATCAGCGATGGGCATATCCGCCTGCGGGCGCCCGACCGCTATCACAAGGAGTGGTTCGAAGATAATTTCCTGCCGCCGATCCTGCGCGACCTGGAGACGCGCGCGCAGCGCACCTTCACGGTGGTGTTCGAGGTGACGGAGGACGAGAGCGAGGCGCAAAGCGAGAAAGACAAAGAGGCCGCGGGGGCGCCGACCGGCTCCGCCGCCCTCTCCTCCTCGAGCGCGCCGGGGGCGTATCCGCAGGCGCCGCGGTCCCGATCCCGCGGGTCGGGCGGATCGACACCAGTGCCGCCGCCCAACCTGGTGACCCGCTATACCTTCGACAAGTTCGTGGTCGGGCCGACCAATCAGTTCGCGCACGCGGCGGCCCGCATGGTGGCCGAGGCGCCGGCCTCGCGCTGGAACCCCCTGTTCATCTACGGCGGCGTCGGCCTGGGCAAGACCCACCTGCTGCAGGCCATCGGCCACGAGATTCACTGCCAGCATCCCGACTGGGTGATCACCTTCGTGACCTGCGAGGGCTTTGTCACCGACTTCATCGGATCGATGATGAACCAAAAGCGGCAGAGCGGGACCAACCTCATGGAGGAGTTCCGGACGCGCTATCGCGAGTACCCCGACGTGCTGCTGGTAGACGACATCCAGTTCCTGTCGAACAAGGACAGCTCGCAGGACGAGTTCTTCCACACCTTCAACGCGCTTCACTACGCGCACAAGCAGATCGTGCTGACCTCCGACAAGCTGCCGGCCGAGCTGCCCGGGGTCGAGGACCGGCTGCGCAGCCGCTTCACCTGGGGCCTGATCGGCGAGGTCGAGATGCCCGACCTGGAGACGCGGGTCGCGATCTTGAAGCGCAAGGCCGAGTTCGAGAAGGTGATCCTGCCCGACGACGTGGCCCTGTACGTGGCAGCCCACGTCAAGACCAACGTGCGCGAGCTGGAGGGGGCCCTGCTGCGCATCGCTGCCAGGGCGTCGTTCCAGAGCCAGCCAATCACGCTGGACGTCGCCCGCGACGCCCTGCAGAAGCTGCTGGCCAACACGCCCACCGGCCTCACCATCGAGAGCATCCAGCGCGAGGTCGCCGCCTACTTCGACATCAAGCTGCACGACCTCAAGGGTCCCAAGCGACACCGGGCGGTGGCCCACCCCCGCATGATCGCCATGTTCCTGGCCCGCAAGCTGACCTCGATGAGCTACCCGGAGATCGGCAGCCGCTTCGGGGGCAAGGATCACTCCACGGTGATCAGCGCCGTCCGCAAGATCGAGCGGCTGTGCGCCGAGGAGCCCACCGTACGCAGCGTGGTCAACACCATCGAGACCCACCTGCGCCAGCCCTAGGGCGGGGGTCCGCCCGCCTTGGCGCACCTGTGGGAATCCCTGTGGACGGATACCAGGTGATCCCGATCTGGTTTTTGTCCACCGGCCCGCGGTCTTGATTCGGGGATGCCCGTCAACAGGCAGGAACACATGGTCAGCGACGGAGAGATCGAGTTATCCCCAACGTCAACACCCCCTACTACACCTACTTTTTAATCTTTCAATTTAAAGATAGAAGGACCCGGAGGACTGACCCCCGCCTGTGGGCGGCCACGGGTAACCAGGAGGACTGAGCGATGGAGTTCAAGATTGAGAAGAACGAGTTCTTACGTGGTCTCTATCTTGCGCACGGAATCGCCGATCGAAAGAGCACGCTGCCCATTCTGGCCAACGTCCTGCTGCGCACCGAGGGCAAGGACCGGATCCTGTGCGGCGCCACCGATCTGAACGTCACCACGCTGGCCAGTCTGTCGGCCAAGGTGGAGAAGGAGGGTGGTCTCACCGTCGCTGCGCGCCAGCTGTACGAGATCGTGAAAGGCTTGCCGACCGACGAGGTCCGGGTACGCCGCACCGAGCAGAACTGGGCCGAGATCCGTTCGGGCAAAGTGGAGTTCAAGGTCGTCGGCATGTCGGATCGGGACTATCCCAAGCTGCCAAGCATCCAGGAGGCGGAGGTCTCGAACGTCGATTCGGGCACCCTGCGCGAGATGATCGGCAAGACCATCTTCTCGGTCTCGACCGACGAGACCCGGCAGCATCTCTCGGGGGTCCTGTTCGAATCGGACGGGACCACCGCGCGCATGGTGTCGACCGACGGCCACCGCCTGTCCAAGGTGGGGCGACCGCTGCCCGGTGGGCCCAAGCTGGCCGAGGGGGTGCTGATTCCACGCAAGGGGATGATCGAGATCCGGCGCGCCATCGAGACCCGCGAGACTCCGAGCGGGATCGGAGTCCACCAGGGCAACTTCGTGCTCAAGGCCGACGACGTCAGCCTGTCGGTCAAGCTGATCGACGGGCAGTTTCCGCCGTATGACCAGGTCATCCCCAAGGACAACGACCGCGCGGTGGTGGTGTCACGGCTGGCGTTCCTCGAGGCGCTGCGGCGGGTGGCCATCATGTCGTCCGACAAGACGCAGGGGGTCCGGATCGGCCTGGAGAAGGGCAAGCTGCGCATCGAGAGCGACAACCCGGATCTGGGCGCCGCCAAGGAAGAGATCGACGTGAACTACAAGGGCGCGGCGCTGCAGATCGGGTTCAACGCCCGCTACTTCATCGAGCTGCTGTCAGAGATCGACACCCCCGACGTTCGGCTGGAGCTGTCCGGCGAGCTGGACCCCGGCGTGGTGCGCCCCGCCGATGGCAGCGACTACGTCGGGGTGGTCATGCCGATGAGGCTGTAACGGCCGCGCGCGGCCCCAAGCCGGGACGTCGGGACGGGACCGTGCCCGGGTGATCATACGGGAGCTGCGCGCCGAGCTGTGGCGCAACCTGGAGCCCTTGCTGCTGCGGCCGTCGGAGGGGCTCACGGTTCTCTTCGGCAGCAATGGGCAGGGCAAGACCAACGTCATCGAGGCGATCTACTTCCTGGCGTGCTTGCGATCGTTCCGGACCAGTCGAGGGCGGGAGCTGATCCGGGCCTACCGGCCGCAGGAACGGTCCGCGAGTCCAGGTCCGCTGTCTCCGGTCACTTCGGCTCTAGCTCCCGGGGTGATGGCTCTAGCCTCCCGTGGTGATTACCGGCCTTCAGGCGGACGTGTTCGTCTCAGCCTTCGACGTGGGGTTGATGTTCCCCGACATCGACATGCTCGGGATCGACCTCGTGTTGCCCGACTTCACGTACTTGCGGGAGAACGCCGGACGCATTGACG
>Ga0207701_10001367_pt1 | contig 25721 bp, 22 predicted proteins | sample KBSSwiSSwithPhiX_FD_184294 | JGI IMG/M metagenome (GOLD analysis project Ga0207701, IMG submission 184294) | Switchgrass rhizosphere bulk soil microbial communities from Kellogg Biological Station, Michigan, USA, with PhiX - S5 (SPAdes) (version 2) | ecosystem: Environmental > Terrestrial >... | reverse complement strand
GGTTCCCGTTCTGGATGCAATGCGCAAATTCATCCATACGGTGGAAACTACTCCCGGTCACGCTTTCGCCGGCGTGCTTTCGGATATTCCGATCGATTAGTTCAAGGGGACAGGTGCAGGGAGCGCGGCGTTAATAGTCGTTATCCTTCGGCTGAAGACCGATTTGTAGCGTCTAAAGCCTGGCTCGCCGTGGCGAGTTCCGGCGAACGGCGGGCGGGTTGTAATGAGTGCCTAATCAAATCCCACTAACCTTTTTTCAGTACCATTTTTTTTACGCCGATTCCTTTCTTTACAACGACGACTTCTCCGACGTTACGTAGCCTTCGAAGGCGCGCACTACCGGGGCCAAAACAACGCCGGGTTCGCGTTTGAGCCGCTAGAAAATCCTTCGAATCCTAAATCCTCCCCGTCTTTCGGACTTGCCTTCTAACAGGCTCAATGATTCGGCCATACGGCGTCCTCATGCTGGAGAATTTTCCTGATACCGAGAAATTTGTTGCAAGTTCAAAGGTTTTCTTTCAGAATGGTAATGTTCTGGGGGGAACATTAGCCGGGCAGTCGCGGCATCAAGTCCGTGGCTGTCCGGCTATCAATTTCAAACCAGCCCGGTTGCGATTGATAGGCCCTCAATCCGCTGCAACAAGTGCATGCTACAACCGCGAATTGCTCACCGTTTAGAGTGAGACAGCGCGGTGGCAATAAGCTCGATCTTATATTCGTTAGGGCAGTGGCTCGACTGGAGCGAGACGCTTCGCTTGATGACTCCCAAAAAGAGTCAGGAGCGGCCCAGTCATTATAGTTGTGATCACCGCCATTAAGACGAGCATACTGAAAGCTTGTTGGGAAAGAATATGAAGTTCATATCCCAGGTTCAGCGCGATTAGCTCCATCAATCCGCGGGTATTCATCAAGGCACCGAGCGGAAGAGACTGGCCCCATTTCATACCGGTTAGGCGGGCAGCTACGGACGTTCCGCCTAACTTTCCGAAGGTCGCCAGAGCAATGATGAGCAGGCAAATGAGCCAGTCAGTGCGGCCATGCAAAAGCCCGATCTCTGTGCGCAAGCCCGAGGAAGCAAAGAAGACTGGCAAAAGCAGAACCGTACTGATGTTCTCAAGCCGCACTCCAAGCTTGGCTCGAAAGTCATGTTCGGTCGGCATGATTAGCCCCGCAACGAACGCTCCGAAGAGTGCGTGGATGCCGAGCAATTGGGTGCAGAACGCGGACGCTAAAACGATGGCCATTACAATTGCGAGCAGGCTTTTTGGCGGCTTCGCCTTCGCGAGGGCCTCGTCGCCAAGCCAACGGGGAAGCCATGGCTTGATGACGAAGAACATTACGCCTGCGAAAACCAGGACGAGCCCAAGGCACATCGCCGCGCCAGAGAAATCCGATGCTTTGACGAATGCGACGAGGAGCGCGAGTAACCCCCAGGCCGTCGCATCACCGACAGCGGCACATGCGGCCGCCATTCGGCCCAACGATGTCTTGAGAATGCCACGATCCTGTAGGATTCGCACCAGGACCGGGAAGGCCGTGATGCTCATCGACACGGAAACGAAGAGCGCAAACTGGATGAAAGGGGCTCCCGGTTGGGCCAGCCGTTCGTAGAAGAGAAACGCCAGGCCGGCGCCGAGTAAGCCAGGAACAGCGATACTGGCATGGCTAACGAAAACCGCGGTGAGCGCTTTCCTGCGCAGCTCCGCCCACTCCGTTTCCATACCGACGGCGAACATGAAAAGGCAAACCCCGACCTGGCTAAGAAGGCGCAGTGGTTCAAGAGCCGACGCCGCAAACACGAACTGAAAAGCACCGGGAAAGATTAACCCGAAAAGTGAAGGCCCTAGCACGATACCGGCCAACATTTCTCCAACTACTGCTGGCTGACCGTAGCGCGTCAAAAGCCATCCGAAAGAGTACGAAACAGTGATGACGGCAAAGAGTTGAAGGAAAAACCGACTCAGTGGGTCCGCGGCGCTTTCTCGTAAATGCGTGGCGAACGAGTGTCCCTCTGTCGGAGTTACGCCAGGCTGGCCGGTAGCAATCGCGCTCGAGGCTTTAAATGGCGAAACCTGTCCATAAGTACGGTCCCCCGCGCGTAATATTAGGAACAGGCCAAGGGCCGCGAGGCCCACGATGATAAGATAATATAGTGCTGTGCGTTGCATGTAATAGCTCCCGATTCTGCCTTCTTCTTCAACCGTCCTTGGAGCAGCGCGGGGGCTAGCTCTGGAGAGATCGCACCAAGTCCCTGATTTTCTCCGCTTCCGGAATATTGCAAAATGTTACGTCAGCATCATCCGTCGCGGCGGAGGAAAATTCCACTGTCCCAATGCCAAGCAAGCCGCTTATGCCGGTCTTCCGCAAATTGATACTCCGCACATCCTGCACCCGGACTTCATTAGAGTTCTTGTTGATGATGCCGTATTCACAGCTCACGCGTCTGTCGGTGACCGCGTATTTGCGCCGGATGCGATCCAGCTGAATCCAGGACACGAGGACAATAGCGAGTCCGAAAAGTGCCGCCCGTATGATCCAGAGAACGCTGTCTGATTCAGAAAAGCGGAAGAAAAACGTAGCCGCTGCGGCGACAACGAGGACGGTCGCAAGGAGCCATTTCCCCAGGTAATGGAAGTGGGAGACGCTGCCTTGCCATAAGGTTTTCTCGGTCGTCGATGGAGTCGGAATGTCCAAACGACTAAAATCTCCGAATCAACGTCCAGTTCAAGTATTTACAGCTTCGGCTCCGTTCTCGGCGGTAGAACTCGCGAAAAGTTGCTCTTACCAGAGCCGGACCACCCCGGCGAGGCCAGTTGCGCCGGTGATCGCCGGTCGGTAGATAATCGTTATGAAATTCATCTATTACGGACACGCCTGTTTCGCTGTCGTCGCCGGTGGAAAAACGTTGCTTTTCGATCCCTTCATCACTCCCAATCCACTGGCGCAGAAGATCGATGCAGGAAAGATCGCTGCCGATTTTATCCTGGTGTCGCATGGTCATGGCGATCATGTCGCTGATCTGGTTGAGATCGCGAAGCGGACGGGCGCGACGGTTATCGCACCGTTTGAGGTTGGCGACTGGTTTGAAAAGAAGGGAGTCAAGAACGTGCAGGCAATGAACCATGGTGGCGCTGCTAGGACGTCATTTGGAAGAGTCAAGTTGACCGCCGCCGTCCACAGCAGTTCGATGCCCGATGGTAGTTATGGCGGAAATCCCTGCGGGTTTGTCATTGAAAGCAGTGACGGCAATTTTTATTACTCGGGCGACACCGCTCTGACTCTCGATATGAAACTTATCGGTGAGCAGACTAAGTTACGATTCGCGGCTCTGCCGATCGGCGACTATTACACCATGGGGATCGAGGATGCTACGCGCGCCGCAAATTTGGTGGGCGTTAGCAAGATAGTGGGTGTTCACTATGACACTTTTCCGCCGATCAAAATCGACCGATCCGCTGCGCACAAAGCTGCCGAGGCGGCCGGCATAGAGCTCCTATTACCCGACACCGGTGAGACTATTGAAGTCTAGGTAAGAAGAGCGCTCAGGTCCGTCGCCTGGTCAGGTCACACGCATGGTCTCGACTTGCGACTAGAAAGCGACGGCGCGCTTCTCGCCAAAAGACGAAGAAGCGCGCCGCAGTTTTAATCCAGCAAAGATTTCTATGAAGCGAGTAGTCCTAGGGCAGCTTTCGTGCGATCAAAGTCCGTTGCTGTGGATAGCGGTAGACTGTGCCGACAGTCCACAAGGTCCCGCCCGGCGTAGCGTCGATCGCAAATAGCTCGTTATGATCCGGTCCGACGTTCGGGCTTTTCACAACCGCCCATTTGGTCCCGTTCCATTGTTCGGTCAGGGTGTGCGACACGCTTCTACGGCTATCGAAAGATTCGCCTACGGTCCACACATTAGCGCTTGAGAGGGCTACGACACTAGGAAAGAACAACGGCGAGCTGCCGTTCACGTTCGTTGGGGTCGCCACTACGCTCCAAGTCGAACCATTCCAATGCTCGGTGAGCGTTCCAGCTTCCGAATAACCCGTCGCCCAGACATCATTCGAAGCGACCGCGGAAGCCGCCAGGAGATGACTGCCCTCGGGTCCGGTGCTCGGCACGATCGTCCAGGCAGAGCCGTTCCAATGCAGGATTAGCGCGCTCGGATCCGTGTTGCTGGTCGGCTGCTGAGTTCCTACGGCCCAAACATCGTTGGAACTGATCGCGGTAACTCCTTGCAGGATGTTATCGACTTCCGGACCGACATTCGGGCTTGCGACCACACTCCAGGTGCTGCCATTCCAATGCAGAGTCAGAGTGGAGTTTTCATCCCCGAGCCGGCCATTGCCCACTGCCCAAACGTCATTCGTTGAGACTGCCGCCAGGGCAGCCAAGTTGCTAAGAGTTGTGGTGCCCGGCGGATTGGGGATTACGCTCCAGGCTGTCCCATTCCAATGCATGATAAGAATCGACTGAGTGGCCGTAGGCGCATAACCGACCGCCCAAACATCATTGGGGGCCACCGCGGCAACTGCCTGCAAGAGATTGATCGTCGAACTGGGATTTGGACTGGGAATAACCGACCATTGGGAACCGTTCCAATGCTGGATCAATGTGGAACCAATCGTGCGGTCGGTCGTATAAGACACGCCCACGGCCCAGACATCATTCTCCGACAACGCCGAGACGCCATGAAGCTCGTTCACCGTGTTTGAGCCATTGCCGCTTCGGATTACCTGCCAGTCGCCGGCGACTGCGTTTTGAAGTGTTAGTAAACTAATGGTCAAGAAGACCAGACCTGCTGTTTTCATAATTGATTTGTTCTAGGTTTCTAAATTGTTCGGCGGACAGATATCACTCGGTTGCGCGGACGCGAACGGCGTTTCGTAACACAATCGTTACGTTAGGCAGGCTTCGGACTTATTCCGAAAGGAGTGCCTTAACGGGCCACAACAAATCAATCTAAGCATCGTTCAGCCGCGAGCGATATATGCTCGCGGCCGAACGCAATCTTTAGCCGCTTCGCTGTGCGAAGCGTGGGGTTTACCTGTCCGGTTACTTCAACGAAACGTCGTCGATTCGGAAGCTCGTAGTTAGAGAGACGTCGGTTGTTGTCCGGAATTGCAGTCGGATGGTCTGGCCCTTATACGCCGCGAGGCTAAACGACTTCTGCGAATAGCTTCCGGCAGTTGTTTTATCCTTGTTGCTGTAGGTCGCCAGCGTTTGCAGCAATGTGCCGCTGGTGTTGCGAACTTCAGCATATAGGTAGTCGTACGCAGTCGTCGCGGATTCGTCCGAGCTGCAATTGAACCAGAAAGTCAGGTTCGCAGTTGCTGTGCTAGGAATGGTGACCGTTTGATAAGTCTGGCCTGTGACGTTGTTATTAACGCCGTAGATCGTGTAACCAGTGCCACTGTGCGGATAGGTGCCGTTGTTATTATAAAACGCCCCGGAACCGGACATCACCCAAGGCGTGATCACGCTTTCGAATCCACCGTTTACGATCAATTCAGTCGGCGTTGGTGTGGGTGTCGCAGTCGGCGTAGCAGTGGGCGTCGCCGTTGGTGTCGGGGTGGGGGTTGGCGTTATCGTCGGGGTCGGCGTAGGTGTGGGTGTGCCGGTAGGCGTGGGAGTAGGTGTGGCAGTGGGCGTTGGGGTGGGGGTTGGGCTGCCCGTGGCCAACTTGAAGCTGCCAATCCGCGTCCTCCAGTTATAAGAGGCAGTCGAGAGGTAGTACTCGTTCGTGTACCAGAAGGTGGTGTCATCCACCGGGTCGACCGTTAGCGCACTGTAGTCGCCCCAGCGATTGCCACTGCCGGTTTGCGAGCCCGTGCCGTCGAAGAGGTGAGCCTCGCCCTGACCAAGAGTGTTGATTGGATCGGTCGCCAAACGTCCGGCATACCGTAATTGCGGCTTAATGCTTGAGCTAGACGCGCTGTAACCGAGCGCGAGATTTCCGAATTTGTCCATGGCCGCGCTTCCCATCCAGCGCCAGGTTGTGTCGGGTTGATAAGTGCTTTGCTGGTACACCGAGACCGGTCCGCTAGTCACATTGCGCAACTCAAACCAGCGTAGAGCCGCGACTCCCCCGGAGCTTACGGTGTAGGTACCGACGACCGATTCATGATCGCCGAAATTCCGGTAAGCGAGGCGAAACATCAGACGGTCGCCGATCGCGTCGAGATAGTTCGCACTCGTAGTTCCATTTTGCGGGACGCACGCGCGGGTACTGGGGCAGATAGCCGTGTATGCAGCCGCCGGCGGATTGGCAAAGGTGGTCCAAGTCGAGTTCGCCGGCGTGGTGAAGTCCACATGGAAATGGTAGGTTGTGTAGTTCGGATTGGTGGATTGACCAGGGAATCCGACGAAAGTGTTCGGCGCGCCGGTTGGCGGCAAGGTGGGGCCATCCAAATCAGCGGGAAGAAAGGCGTCGACCGTGCCACCCAATGGTCCAACTGGGCTGACAAAAGTCGCAGGCTGTCCAAGAAGCATTTTGGCTCGATCGAAAGCAAAAGGCTGAGGACCGAGATAGGACGTTCCCGCGGAATTGAAGACGTTCATGCTCATGTAATAGGCATCGGGCCAGACACTGAGGTGCGGATAATCGAAAAAGTTCGTGCCGAGATGGAACCCATAACGATAATAAGCGCCGGTGGCATCCGAGGTCTGCGAGACCGCCACGCATTCATCGGTTGGAACCGAGGTGCCGGCGAACTGGCTGATGATCCAACGGTTGGCAATATGGTCGTAAAGGACGACGGGGTCACCATTGCCATTGCTTTGGCAAACGCCGCCAAATCCGCTCCAGATCGAAGAGATACTGTTAGGCCCCAGGACTGATGTGCCGGTGGCCTTATCAAAGACCTGGTAACCTTCGTTAACCATTTGGACATACTGGGTCAATCCGACCGCGCCGTTTGTGTCGGGAGGGGCACAATTACAACCTACTCCGGGGTAGGAAATGCCATTGAAGTTGCGAATAGGAGGCTGGATGGTAAGTGCGTTGAAATTGACATGCCAGTTTTGCACCACTGGGTCATTACCGTCGCGATGGCGATAGGGGATGCGCGGGTTTTCGTTCGCATCTCTTTCACCACCGCGTCTGAGATCGGATTCTGTCCAGGCGGGCATGTCACGCAGCGGTTGGGATAAATCGTTATGATAGGAGACACCCACCTGCAGGGAGGTGCCCTGACCTGCCTGACTTGCTGCCTGGGCCTTGGGAGCGGTGCCGAAAAGCCCGGCAATGCCACAAATGGTCAGCAAGGCGCTGATCGAGCATAGTATAAAAGCCAGAATTTTCGGGTAAGACATAGCAGAGCTAGACGTGTAGGATCTTTTCATAATCGTTCGCTTGTTGGGGTTGATGTTGGGGTTGATTTTTTCGAGTCTGGCGACGTTTAGGCGACGCTACAAAGCCTGCCGAGCCTTGTCACAGCTAAAATTCATTACAATAACGTCAGGTCGTAGTGGAAACACGGGACTTATTCCGCTTTACGCGTTTGGTGGATCGGCGCGCAGGGTGAATTTGGTGTTGACCTTGCCGAACCTTCCTGACGCAATCGCTCCCATGATAAATATACGAAGTGTAGCAGTAGTGGCTGTGGCCCTGTCGCTTGCGGCAGCATCAGCTTGTTTTGCCGCGAGCCCTCATATGGGCACGTGGAAGCTCAATGAAGCGAAATCAAAGCTCGTGCCTGGAATGGGCAAGAGTATGACTGTCGTTTACTCCGAGAAGAAAGATAAGATCAAAGTTGAAGTGGATGGCGTGGACAAAGACGGAAAGAAAGTTCATAGCGTCTGGGTCGGCATGTTCGACGGCAAAGCTTATCCGACAAAAGGCAATGGGGGTTGGGACTCCGCCGCCTACAAAGTCGTGAACGATCGCGAGAACGAGATCACGACGATGAAAGGTGGAAAGGTCGTCTGGACGGGGAAAATCACCGTCTCAGCCGACGGTAAGTCGCGCACTGTCACGACGAATGGGACAGACGCAAACGGCAAGAAATTCAAAGGCAAAGCCTTTTACGATAAAGCGTAAATCTAACCTTCCCTTCACCGGCCAGTCGTAAATAGCAGTGATTGGCGTTCAGAGTTGTACTCCAACTGTGAACGCTACGGTAACTGATGGGCAGCTTAAGTCTGCATGACTGGCAACGGACTTTCATTCTCGATCCAAGACAACGAGTCAGGCCCGCCAATCAAAAACACGTCAGGATTGGCGCGGCCTGACTTTTCCCAATTTTGGTATCATCACGGGTCGGCAGCGCCCAATCGTCCTTCGTTGCAGGCACGGCAATCACTTTCCCCGTGCTTTGCGATTTCGCGTATTACTTGTCGGGTTTGACGGGATTCGGGCGCTACCAAAAAGGTGGCGAGTAATTTTCGGAGGCTTGCATCTCAGCCGCAGCGTTCGTCTTTCATCACTACGCAGTTCGTCGGGCGAGCGCAGACAAAATCGGACCTCAGATCAAGATGGGCGGCAAGCCATTTATCCCCAACCGCCTCCGGCCGCACGCGGCGTCCAACCCGCCGGTGCAATCTGAATAAGCTTCGCAATCCCGTAGAATTGCGAGTATAAGTCCGCCTAATGGAGAGCGATAACCTCAAGACAGTATTGGTTAAGCTGGCTTCATTCTGCCACCAGCTATCCGAGAACCAGACAGATTTGGCGCGCATTCTTCTTAACGAAATCCCATCACTCTCGAAAGAGTCGCAGGACACGGCCAGATCGATCGTGCAGCACAACGAAAAGCTCCGTGATGCGATGGGGGATGTTGGGCGGGATCTCGCCGGCTGGATTTAACGCTGCATCAGGCGACGCACCTGCTCCTCTGGCGCTTGTTCAGTTGGAGCAACCGAATTTCGCGCCTGCGGTGAAAGGTTTCGCCTCATCGGCTTCTGCGAGACGCGTAAACGTCTGCGCATCAGATGGCTGTTCGCCGAAAATTTGATCAAGAAAAAGCAGGCGAGCGAACATTGAGCCGTCCGAAGTTTGGCGCAGACACGATGTTTAATTGCATTAAGCATTTAATATGGCAGAGAAATCCGGGTCGGGATATTTTATGGCATTTGATGGCAGTCCAGAGGGAGAGGGGAGTATTTGCCTGGGTCCGCACCACGCAGACGCTCCTGAGCAGGCCGACGCAGCGGGGCGAAAAACCAAATCGAGACCGGCGAACAAAGGCAAGCCAACCCAAAGAGCCGTCCGTCCCAAGCAGGTTCGAAGGTCGCCGAAATCACCGGCAAAAACGGAGCAGAAATTTTCGATTCTGCCGCACGAGGAGAGTAAGGAATCATTCGCTCACTCTGCTCCGGCCGGCACGCTTGCGCGCACAAAGCGTTTGATCATGGCTGCCTTGCGCGTTTGGGAGTTGAAGCAAGGCATTCGAGAATAGCTGCAACTTGTCTGACCCAGCTGCCTATCCGCAGAAAACATCTAATGTATCTTCCTCAGCTCGTTAGGTAACGAAGCTGTTACTTAAATCGATTTGTGGCTCGTCGGTGGCAGCGCGAGCTTTTCGGAACATGAATTCATTTCGTATTCTCTCCTTTGCTTTTCTTTCGCTGGCCGTCCTTGCGTCAGCAAAAGCAGCTAATTGGCAGGTTGTTCCCAGTGCTAACTCTGGTCTCGACGCCAACTCCCTTTCCAGTGTAGCCGCCGCCTCCGACAATGATGTTTGGGCGGTTGGCTGGGCGTGGAATCAGTCATCGAACGCTTATCGCACCGAGATCCAGCATTGGGATGGCAGCCGCTGGTCACTCGTGCGCAGCCCAAATTTAACCAATGGCTATAACTTGCTCAACGGTGTGGCTGTGATCGCTTCGAACAACGTTTGGGCAGTTGGTCAGGCCGCCAATGGCAGCACTTACAGCACTCTGATTGAACATTGGAACGGCTCCGCCTGGAGTATTGTGCCGAGCCCAAACACACCCGGACTTTCTAACGTTCTCACGGCTATCACTGTCGTTTCTGCGAATGATATCTGGGCGGTCGGTTATTCGACTGATAACAGTACCTTTAATAACTTTACTCTCACCCTGCACTGGAACGGCACTACTTGGAGCATCGTGCCGAGCCCGATCCTGGATCATGACATCCTCTTCGCCGTCGACGCGATTGCCTCGAACGATGTGTGGGCGGTGGGTCGGAGCAGACCGGGCGGATACGATGACAAGACGCTGACGATGCATTGGGACGGCTCGAACTGGAGTATCTTCCCGAGCCCAAATGGTATCGGTGATAATGTCTTCTTTGGAGTGGCGGGAATTTCTTCCAATGACGTCTGGGCAGTTGGTCAAGCTGGAAGCTTAAGCACTCTCGCGCAACACTGGGATGGGTCGGCTTGGAATATCGTCGACACGCCGGTTTTCAACTCGAACGCAACGAATTTGGTCCTGGTCGGGATCGTCGCACTTTCCAGCGACAACATTTGGACGGCAGGACAGTATATCGTGCCGCTTCAAGGCAGCGCGCAGTTTACCCTGACCGAAAATTTTGACGGCTCGAACTGGAATTTTGTTCCGAGCCCGAACAAGAAGAATTCCAATAATCGTCTGCACGGAATCACAGTCACGCCTAACGGCACGCTTTGGGCGGTCGGTACGACCGGAGTCTTTGCGAAACCTGAAAAGACAATGATCGTGCGTAAGAGCCCCTAAGGCGGGTCGGATTGAGTAATGGTATATTTTTTAGGTATGGGTTGATGGTAGATGGCTAGTTCATAGCCGTAGGTTAAGAGTTAGCAATCGGTTAACAGCGATTGCACCGGCAACACACCAAAAGGACCGAGTCCATTTGCGCCGAGAACTTTCAACTGAAAGAGTGCGCTGTCTGACGTGGGCAGCGCGCTCCAGCCCATCCTCGATTTACCTGAGTTTCTGTAGGTTTTCGAGGTTCAGCAACGCGTGTTGATTGGTTGGAATTGGCATCGGCACGGCGCTCCAGCTCATCAGGGCCTTCTCAATCACCGGCCCATTCGTCTTTAGCCAGGCATTCATTTCGTCCTCGAGGTTCTTGCCGTAAAGACGATGCGAATAGACAATCGAGCAGCCCGCGTTATCCGCTAGTTTGAAGCGCGCAAAGGCTGCCTCGAGAAAGTCTGGCTGCGCAAATACTACCGCAATGTAGTGTTCGGCCGGATGGCCGGGAGTTCGAGGCACGGAATTCGTCTTAAGCACAACTCCATGATGGCTCTTGTAATTCTCCAGGACCCTATTCGCGGTGGCGGCCAGTCGTTCGCCACCGTGCACGTCCGGATAGCGATTAATCGTGACCATATCCACCCATTGCTGCAAGTCCTCTTGCCCTTTGGGTGTATATTCGTGTTGATCGTTCTTTGACCAGCGATGCCAGTAACTGGTCTCTCGAAAAACGAAATCGGCCTTGGCTGAGCTGCCGGGACCAGGGGAGGGGCCCACTGCCCAGGCACTCGGCACAAGCGCGAGCAACATGAAGTTCTGTAAGATGGCGCGTTTCACTTCGCCAGAGTCGATCAAATTAGCGCCTGCAATACAAGCATTTAAGATACATATTTGCTTGCCAGTTACGAAAGCGGCTGATTCAATCGTTCGGTCATGGCCAGGCAATTCAAACCCGTTCGTTTCTTCGTGTTGATGGCTTTGTTCGCGTTCGTTTTATGTGGTGTGACCGCTTTCTACACCCATCGTGCCGAACATGGACGGAGTCCTGACGAACGCGCAGGCTATTGGGTAGGGAAAAAAGTAGGAGAGGAAAGTGCGCCCGACGCCAAACTTCCGACTGCTGCCGCCCTAAACACGATGGCCCAGGACTACTTCCAGCGTCAGGGATCGGGTGGTAACAAAAGCGATTGGGATCTTGGATTCGAGCACGGATACGAGGACGGCTTCAAAAACACGCATCCGAAGTCGTAATCTGCTGGAGGGACGTGCGCTGTCACGTCCGTGTAGCCAATATTGGTGAACTGGCTAAGCCATGCCACCATGGTTGCTACATCCACAAATATTCTCGGGGAATTTGCTTGACTCTCGGGTCATCCGCCCGGTATTACAATGGAAGATTCCGCCTGGATGCTGGCTGCCATAATCCGGATCTAAAACCCCCAATCTCTCCATGAAGACATTATCGTGCATCAAATCGATTTGTTCTGCGATGAAATCTGTTATGTCGCCACTGTCAGTATCGTTCCTCTTATTGTTAGGCGCGTTACCCCTCGCAAAGCCTTGCACTGCGGCGGAGTGGCGAGATGCCGGCACCCTCGTTACACCGCGCTATTGGCACACCGCGACTTTGCTAAAGAACGGGCAAGTGCTTTTAGCCGGGGGCTCGATCGGTGGTAACGTAGCGACTGCCAGCGCCGAACTCTACGATCCGAGACGGAACGCGTGGAAGGCGACGGGTGGCATGACCAAGGAGCGCATCAACCACACAGCGACGCGGTTGCCCGACGGGAAGGTGCTGGTGGCCGGTGGAGGCAATCCTTATGGGGTTCTGTATCCTCCCGCCGCCGAGATCTACGATCCGATGACGAGGAAATGGAGGCCTACCGGCAAGCTCCTCACGCCACGCGACTCTCACACGGCCACGTTGTTGAAAAATGGCAAAGTGCTGATCGCAGGTGGCTATACCTTGGGTGCCCTCCTCGCGAGCGCAGAACTTTATGATCCAGAGACCGGCGCTTGGAGCGCTACAGGCAGCATGTCCAGGACGCGTTATAATCAGACCGCGATCTTGCTCGGCAATGGCAAAGTGCTTGTAGCAGGTGGTAACAGCGACTCTCGTCTCGCGAGTGCGGAACTCTACGATCCTGTTAGCGGCAGTTGGAGTGAGACCGGCAGCCTAAATGTCGCCCGAGAGTACCATACGGCGACGTTGTTGCCCGACGGCAAGGTAATGGTGACCGGCGGCATCAGCGGCGACGGGGATTTCAGTGACAGCGCAGAACTATACGACCCCGCGATGGGCGCTTGGAGCGAGACTACGAACATGTTCAGCGGGCGCGCGTATCACACCGCGACATTGCTGACTGATGGCGACGTCTTCGTAGCATGCGGTGTCACCGAAAAGCTCGCTTTTTTCAAAAGCGGAGAAGTGTACGACCCAACCAGCGGCATTTGGCTCGATACAGCCAGGCCTAGCACCGGTCGCTATTATCACACTGCAACATTGCTGCGCGACGGCACCGTGCTTTTGGCCGGTGGCGCAGACCAGGACGGTTTCGTCACCACGGCAGAGATTTACGTGCCGTGACCAGTTAGACAGCAGTTCGCTGGTTGTAACTGGGATCGTTGATTCCGGGTAGGTAACTTCGACTTCACTTTCTATCGACGTCACCGCGCCCGGCTACAACTGTGATGCGAGCGATCGCTCTCTTATTCTACCCGCCTGACACGTTCGAGGGACGCATGACTGAACCCACCGGAATCGTCATAAAATCCGGATCTTACACCTGCTCTTGCTCTTTCCAGTAGGGGAAGAGGAAGGTTAGGAGCACGAGCAGGAGTAAGAGGTGTGATCTGCCGCACTCGTGCCGATCTCTTTGCCGTGCACGGAGTTATCGGGCGGCAAGGTTTGTGGTGGCGACATAACTCTCATCGAAGGATTCGGGAAAGGCTTGACATTTAGACTCGGCATCGCTAGCCGAATAAGAATGAAAGCAAGGCAACTGTGTTTTCTTCTTGCTGCGATGATATTCCCCTCGCTGCAAGTGTTTGCAGACTCCCCAGTTACCTTCGAAGTCGTGGCCACTTTTCAAGGCCCTGGCTCGTCCGCGGCGGTTGCGAATGTGATCAACGACCTCGGTGATGTGGGAGGTTGGTGCCCTTTACAGCATTCGACCGTCGGGGGCTTCATCCGCCTGCACAATGGGCATTTCACTGATCCCATAACCGAGCCTGATGGGACGGGCGCAACTTACATTGGTGGGCTCAACAATACTGGCACCGCCAGCGGCTATTACGAGACTGACACCGGGGTTGCGGGCTTCCTTTACTCAGGTGGAGCTTTTACCACTATCTCAGTGGATCCAGTTTACACCTACGTGGCAAAGGTGAATGATGCGGGGAATTATTGTGGCAGCACGTTGTCGGGCGCTTTTGTGAGTATCGATGGGACACTGACAACCTTCAGTGTTAACAGAGGGGCCGCGGGCGCCGAGGGCATCAATAACCTGGACCAAGTAGTAGGCGGCTATTATGTAGACGGTATCAATTACGGTTACCTTCGGGATGCTGATGGAACGCTCCATTTCCCGTATGGAGTTCCCGGCAACTGGTTTACGACTTTGCGGGATATCAACGATGCCGGATTGATGGTCGGGACGACGGCGGGCGACACGGGCACCCAAGGCGTTGTTTTTCGTTCTCCCGGTTCGTATGCGCTTTACACCTATCCAGGAGGGGGCGCTACCTCGTTTACTGGGATCAATAATCGTGGCTTAATGTGCGGCTACTATCTTGATGACAAAAACGATGCCCACGCATTCATCGTTCGGATGAGACCTGCTACCGGAGAGTAGCAATGTTGGAAGGACGAAAGGTGTTGTTGTGGCTGGGATCGGTCAGATACCTGACTGAGTGAAGAAATAAGATTGACATTCCGCCCTGGGTTCGCTAGCGGAAACGGTATGAAATCGAGACTAATGTTGCCCCTTATTTTGTTGGCTTCGCTTCTGCTAGCGTCACCCCGGAGCTTAGCCGACCCGCCGGTCACTTTTGAAGTGGTAGCCACTTTCGACTATTCCGGCGTCAGTCAAACGAGCCCGACCGGGATCAATGATCGCGGCGACGTCGCAGGGTATTTTCTGAATCAAGCGATTGACCTTTTCGGATTTGTCCGCTTTGCCGACGGCCATTTTAGCGGACCAATCATTGACCCTAACGATACCCAGGGCCTCACTTTTGTTAGCGGCATTAACAATCAGGGGACTCTTTGTGGCTCCTATATTGTGGGGGCGAGTTATTTTAGCTTTCTCGTGTCGGGCTCGAACTTCACCGACCTTACTGTGGTCGACTCCGATACGGATGTTAAGGGTCTGAACGACGCGGGTAATTTCTGCGGAAACAGTTATAATCCTCCGAGTGCTTTTGTAAGTATCGGCGGAACGGTAAGCAGTGTCGTCGTCCCCGGAGCGGTTTCAACGAATATGAATGACATTAACAATTTAAACGAGTGCGTGGGCACTTATCAGATTGCGGATCGCGGTTTCGGTTTTCGGCGGGCTGCGGATGGGGCGCTAACGTATCCAATATTGGCTCCTGGTGCGGAGTTCACCATCCTTAGAGGAGTCAACGACAAGGGCAGAATGGTAGGGTCCGTTTTGAAGGACTATGTATACCAGGCAGTTTATTTCCCATCGCCAGGTGCGTTTGCAATCTATGATTATCCCGGGGCGGTCGAAACCGACTTCACTGGCATCAACAATCGCAACCTGATCTGTGGCAGCTATGTTATGCCCTCAGAGAGTGGGGGACTTGTGACTCGGGGAATCATCGTGCGGGCAAAGACGGCGACGAGCGACTAGCTCAGCCGGAGGTACATGCTACGGCCGCGAGTAACACGCACTTTGCGATCAAAAGCCTGTCAGACTTGGATCCTCAGGCCGCACCTTGAAAGCGCTTGACGTTCATGGTTGCAAAGGATTTGCGCCACTGGACGCCACTGTGAGCGTCCCACCAGCACTAGATGGACAAAAGGATTGACATTTGACTTCGGAATCAGTAGCTCAATGGCTGTGAAACCCAGACATCTCCTTCTCTTTGCAATCTTATTAATGTGCCCTTGGCGGGCTTTTGCCGGACCCATTACGTTCGAGATCCTGACGACATTCGATTATCCCGGGGCGAATGCTTACACGACGGCCACCGGAATCAGTGAGCGCGGTGATGTGGCGGGAACCTACCTCGACCAGTCTTCCATCTACCGGGGCTTTGTACGCTTTGCGGATGGCCGCCTGAGCGACCCGATCATCGAGCCTGATGGGGATTCTACTACTTTTGCGGAGGGTATCAACAGCTCTCGGACTGTCTGCGGAGGCTTTTCGGCCAGCGGTGAGAACAAGGGGTATTTTCTTGCCGGTTCGACCTTCACTGAGTTTGATCTCGGTACACCTTTTACTGATGTCCGTGACTTGAACGATCTAGGTAATTTTTGTGGCGACACAATCAGCCCTAGTGAAGGCTGGCAAGGCTTTGTTATCATCGGTGGCACGCTCAGCACGATTAGCCTCGGCGACGGAGGTACGCCGTCGGCCGCTGGGATCAATAACCTGGATCAGGTGGTCGGCTCATACTCCCAGGGCGGGCGCATTTTCGGTTATCGTCGCGATGCGGATGGCACTCTCTCCTATCCTATCGTAGTGGCGGGCGCCTTGAGCACTCAACTACATGGAGTTAACGACAGTGGTGTCATGGTGGGATACGTTTCAATCGAGGGAAAGATCTCAGCGGCGCTTTTTCAGAGTCCGGGTCAGTACACCTTGTATGATTATCCCGGAGCGACCGAGACCTACTTTTACGACATTAATAACCGAGGCTTGATTTGTGGCACCTATTATCACACAGGGACAGGAAAGGTCGCTCATCACGGATTTATCGCCCGGGTAAGGCCGGCGACCCGGGAGTAACTTGCCCCTGGGGCGGAGCCGCGGCCGCACTCTGTTCGCGCGTCCAAGACGGACTTTTATGGCATCAACAACCGCGGCTTGATTTGTGGCTCCTATTATAAGGGAACCGGAACAGGTACCGGCACCGACGGATTTACCGCTCGGGTAAGGCCGGCTGCACCAGCGTAGCTAGCGCTGCCCGCGTCACTGCGTTGCGGGGGTCGTCCAGCGGGCGACGTAGGCGTCGCCCTGTGGGTCGACGTGAGGATTGATTGTCGATTGCCCACGCTTCGCACAAGTGAAGCGGCTAAAATTGGTGGGAGTGTTTGTCGGCCCCGCCGCGCTTGAGATAATTGCACGAATTTGCTTGACTCTTGCTTGTCTTTATCTAAACAAATCGGCCGAAAATTCGTTGCTCCCCTCGGAGAAAGAAAACCTCGAACCTCCAATCCAGACTCCATATCAAAACGTCGCTCTCCCTTTCGTCGGTTCATTCCCCGAATTACTCAACTCATTTTCGAGTATTGGCCTCGCTTATTGTAGCACTAGGCTTCGGCATTCTCTTCGCACAACCCGCTGGTGCCGCTGAATGGACTGTAACCGGCAGCCTCAAAGCGGCCCGGTATTGGCAGACGGCGACATTGCTCAATGACGGTAGAGTGCTCGCCGTCGGCGGCCAGGGCATCAACGCAATTCTACGAAGTGCGGAGCTTTACGCTCCGACCACCGGCACCTGGCGGACGACCGCGAGCATGGCGCGCGCTCGCATGTTCCACACCGCGACGCTCCTGACTAGCGGGAAGGTGTTGGTGGTCGGCGGTTTCAACTACGCGAGCGGGATTCTCGGCACAGCCGAGCTTTACGATCCGAAGACGCGAAAATGGACGGCTACGGGTAGTCTCGTCGCGCCGCGTTCCAACCACACCACGACATTGCTGGCCGACGGAAGGGTGCTGGTGGCGGGTGGCACGGATGGGGTTGATCCGATCAACACGGTCGAGATCTATAATCCCACGACTGGCACTTGGACCGCTACCGGCAGTTTATTGGAAGCGCGTCTTAGTCATGCCGCAACGCTATTGCTCGATGGCAGAGTGCTCGTGACCGGTGGTTACGATGGCGGCGCCCTGGAAAATGCTGAGATTTACGATCCGGCTAGTGGAACATGGAGCAGCGCGGGTAGCTTTATCGACGCCCGGTGGCTTCATACAGCGACTTTGTTGCCCAGTGGGAAGGTCCTGGTCGCGGGTGGCGCCGGGACTGAGTTGACACCGCTGGCAAGCGCGGAAATCTATGACCCGGCGACCGGGCGTTGGTCGGCGACAGGCAATCTTACTTACGCGCGTGATAGCCACACCGCAACGTTGCTGCCCGATGGAACCGTGCTCATCGCGGCGGGAGTTACCGGGAGGCTTGTGTTTCTCGGAACTGCCGAACTTTACAACCCAACGACAGGTGTCTGGACCCGCACCGCGAGCCTCACCACTCGTCGCTATGATAACCCAGCGGTTCTGCTCCGGGATGGGACTGTGCTCGCGGCAGGTGGCGGCACTCCTGATGGCTCCACGGCCAGCGCAGAGGTGTACGAATCGGCGAGTCCGTAGTTTACATTGCTGCCTTGGGGCAGCTTGTTGGGGCATGTACCGTCGTCCGTGCTTCGTGTCTCGGCCCATTGCACACCTAGAACTGGAGGGACGTGCGCAGTCACGTCCCCTGTTTCTAAGAAGGCCAAGCGGAAAGGCTTAGAACATAGAAAAGCCTGGAGAGCCGGTGTGTTACTGGTCCTTGGCGGGAAATCTATTCCAACTAAAGATGCAACCAATCGGACAATTCCAATCGAATCTAAGAAGTATACCGAGAGGGATTCGCGGCTGATGCCCTATTGCAATCTCTGGTCTCCAGTTGATCGGTCCGGCTTGTATCGCGCCCCTTGGGGGAGTCTTATGGCAAAGAAGCTAAAGATTGAATATGATGCGGCCATTGTGGCCGAGGCTGAGAAATACTACGCGGCCCATCCTATGGGCGCCGCGGCTCAGCGACATCCGCACATAAGAATTGACCACGGTCGCTACATCGCGTCCACCGCTCGCTCAATCAAGGGTGGGGTCATTGGCTTCGGCACCAGCATCGCCTCTGCTTTGCGCGCGTTCGACGAACTCTATGCTCGAACTCCCTGGCCGCGAGCTCGTTGATCCAGATGGAGCTAACCCGGCCGAGTGCCAGCGGTGTCCTGGCCGAGTAACTCAGCAATAGCCTTCGGCGCGGTAAAGGGAGCGAATGATTCCCACGGCTATGGGCGATTCCATATTTGTCGGCAATCTTTGGGATTGACATCAAGACATGCATCTCATCAAGATGCGCCAATTGATTCGAATCAGGCGTGGACGCTTGACCTTTTGGGGCTTCCTCCCTCTTCGGACCTGTAATCCCAGACAAATCACCTAAATAGAGGAACCCATTATGTATTCACTGAAGGCAACCATCAAAGCTCTTAGTTTTATCGGCGCAATCGTTTTAGCTGCAGCGACAAGCGAGGCAGTCAGCCCGCCACCCGACGGGGGCTATCCGAACCAAAACACTGCTGAAGGCGATGATGCGCTCTTTAGCCTGACAAGCGGCAACGACAACACGGCACTCGGGTTCAATGCTCTTTATGGGAATACCGTTGGCCTGTACAACACCGCGGTCGGTTCTCAGGCGCTCTTCGCCCTTTCCGTCGGCGGCGAAAATACCGCGGTGGGCTTTCAGGCGCTCTACAACAGCAAGAAAAGCTTCGACAACACGGCGATTGGTTTTGAAGCGCTCTACAACGACAAAACAGGTTGGGACAATACTGCGATCGGAAGTATCGCGCTCTTAAATAATGTGGTCGGCACGGCAAACACGGCTATCGGTTACAATGCGCTCAGCGCTAACACTGAGGGGGGCAATAACATTGCCGTGGGGATGGGGGCCGGCAAGAATCTTACTTTCGGAGATTACAATATTGATATTGGCAACAACGGCGTCGCCGGCGAAGCCCAGACGATCCGAATCGGCAACATCCAAACGTCTACTTATATCGCCGGCATCTACCAAAGCACCGTCCCTGCAGGCATCCCCGTAATCGTTGACTCAAAAGGACATCTGGGAACAACAACTTCCTCCGCCCGTTTCAAGGACGGCATCAAGCCGATGGACAAATCGAGCGAGGCGATCCTTGCCCTCGAGCCCGTCACCTTTCATTACAAACACGACCTTGACCCGGATGGTATCCCTCAGTTCGGCCTTGTGGCCGAGCAAGTGGAAAAAGTGGATCCTGATTTGGTCGCATGCGACGATCAGGGCGAGCCTTACACTGTGCGCTACGAAGCGGTGAACGCGATGTTACTCAACGAGTTCTTAAAAGCACATCAGAAGATCGAAGCCCTGACGCGAAAGAACGAAGGGCAGGAGTCTACCAACAGAGAGTTGAAATCCGCAATCGCGCAGCAGCAAGAGGAGATTCAGGCCCTCAGGGAAGCAATGAAGGCACAGGCTGCGCAAATTCAGAAGGTAAATGACCAGCTAAAAACGCAAGTGACTCCGCGGGTAGTGGTCAACAACTGACGTTTGCTATGCAAGAACCGCCGCCCCCCGGCGAGCCTTTTTGTTTTGAAGGGCGTTGCAGGTGGCGTCGCGCTTTTGCTCGAGGCCGCCTTTCCGTGTGGAGCCAAGGCTGGGGTATTTCCGTTTGCAGTCGAAGTAGAGGATCTTATTTGGCTTTACTTCTCAGACCGTTCGGCTCTACAACGGACCCGATGAAAGCCCCCGCTTTTCGTCTCGTTCTTCTGCTTGCCTGTTTGGTCCTTCTGCCAACTTACGCCTTCGCCGGCAGTGCAATTTGGAAGCCTCACCCGACCAGCGGCGATTGGAACAACGCTGCTAACTGGAAACCGAGAACGATACCCAATGGGTCGGGCGATGTAGCGACGTTTGGGGTCTCAGACACAACGAATGTGGAGCTACCTGCTAAACAAATAGAGGTCGATCGCGTCATCTTTAATTCCGGTGCGAGCGCGTTTACCCTTCAGGCCGACTATTCAAGTATTTTCACTCTTAGTGGTACGGGAATTACAAATAGCTCGGGCTTGGTGCAGAACTTTGTGGTTTTCGGTGGTTACGGCCCTGGCTTGACCTTTACCAACCAGGCAACGGCGGGTGCACAGACTAACTTTACCGTCGGCCCGGAGCTCGGCCAGATTGATTTCCACGACGAGGCGACTGCTGGCTCCGCCATTATCACCATCGTGGGAACGGAATTTTTCGAGGACGGCTCTGCTGGGCTGGGTTTTTACGAGAACTCCACCGCCGCCAATGCTGTGATCACCAACACCGGCGGATCAGGCGAAGACTCGCAGGGCGGAGCAACCTTGTTCTCTGACGATTCCACCGCTGCTAACGCAAGCATTACCAACGAGGCATGCACCGATTCAGCTGCCTACTACGGTGGTGGCACTGTTTTTATCGGCAATGCTACTGCCGGAGACGCTGTTATCACCAGTGAAGGCGGCGCCGATCAGACGAGGTATCTCGCCGCGGGTGACACGGCATTTTTGGATAGTGCCACCGCAGGAAATGCAATCATTACTACTACTGGTGGAGCAGGCGCTGCTACCCTCGATTTCTATGATACTACGAGCGCCGGCAATGCGACCCTTATCGCGACCGGCGGCTCCAATGGTTCGGATGGCGGTATTATCCGCTTTTGGGACACATCCGACGGCGCCACCGCGCGGGTCGAGCTCTTCGGCAATGGCACACTCGACGTGAGTGGTGTTACCGATGCTGGTGTAAGTATCGGCTCGCTAGAGGGTGATGGAATTGTGTCGACCGGTGCCACTACGCTTACCATAGGGACGAACAACCTCAGCACTGTGTTCAGCGGTGTCATCCAAGGGACTGGCACGGGGCGTGGCACGCTAATCAAAGAAGGTTCCGGGACCTTAACCCTAAGCGGAGCGAATACCTACACTGGTTACACAGTCGTGCTCAACGGCTTTCTTCGAGTGGACAACCGGACTGGCTCCGCCACCGGCATTGGGACGGTGCTCGTTTACGGTCCCGCTACAATAGGTGGCGGCGGGATTATTGGTGGGACCCTGACCACATCTGGCGGCGTCTTGGCGCCAGGGACCGGAGCGGCCACACTAACGATAAAAAGGAGACTCACCATTAACAACGGACCCTATACGTGGAGGGTCAAGACGGCCTCGGCCCAAGCAGACAAGGTGATAGCAAATGAAGTCGACCTTAACGGCGCGGTTTTCTCCGGGATTGCCGTCGGCCATGCAGTGCTGCCGCCCGGCACAACCTTCATTGCCATCAAGAACACTTCATCTGATCCAATTATCGGGACCTTCAACAACTTGCCCGATGGCGGAAGGATCACGATCGGTAGCAACACTTTCCAAGCCAACTACGAAGGCGGCGACAGAAATGATCTGACATTAACGGTTGTTAGCAATTAGTTTGAGAGTTCAGAGCGATGGCGAGCAAGGCGAACACATTATGAAGAAAGTGACACTAGTTATCCTGCTGATCTCATTGGTCCTGATGATTCACAACAGCTTCGCCGGGAGCGCCACCTGGGATCTCAACCCCACCAGCAGCGACTGGAATACCGCCACGAACTGGACCCCGGCTACCGTCCCGCAGCGCGACATGGACACGGCGACCTTTGGCGTCTCGAATACCACGAGCATTGCAAATTCTGACAAGCTTGGGATTGCCGGGATAGTGTTTCTCCCAGGGGCGAGCGCTTACTCCTTCACCTTGATTACGCAACGGACGGTCACCTTTGTCGGTAACGGAGTGATCAATAACTCGGGTGTCACGCAAAGCTTCGTCGTTGGTAACAACGCAGGATTCAAGCAGGCCACCCTGACGTTTACCGGAACTGCCAATGCCGGCACCATGACGAGCTATACCAACTATGGATTAGCTGGTTTGATCAGTTTTGAAGATGAGAGCTCGGCCGGGAGTGCGATGCTAGTAAACTCAAATTCGGACCCATTGAATCAGAGTGGCCTGATTCAGTTCACCGGGGGCTCGACGGCAGACCACGCCATCTTTGTGAATAGTGGCATCGGGACCCAAACTTATGGGGGTAAGATCAACTTCTATGATAGCACGACGGCAGGTTACGCAACGTTTTACAATCAGGGAGCTACCGGAGGACTAGGTAGCGGCGGGTCCATTCAGTTTTATGATTCGGCCACGGCCGATCATGGCACTTTTATCTGCAAAGGAGCGCCAACTAGCGAATCTAATGGAGCGTCCCTTACGTTTAACGATGATTCTACCGCTGGAAACGCGACCATAACCGCCGAGGGAGGGGCCGTCGCCGGCGCAAACGGCGGTGTAATCAGTTTCCAGCCGCGTTCAGATACGGGTGACGCCACTGTGATTGCTAACGGCGGCGCGGCGACTGGAGCATCCGGCGGCGTCATAAATTGCTTCAATCCGACGGGCAACGGCACCTTTATTGTAAACGGTGCGACGGTGAGCGGGGCACTCGGCGGATATCTTAATCTCTCCGCGTTAGACAACGCGACGATCCTCACAACCCCGAGCAGCAATGGCGGCGGAGCTGCCGAGATAGTCGCAGCCTCGCCTACGATCGGTGCCCGAATCGAACTATTAGGAGATGGCTCGTTGATTCTTCTTAAGGGCCTTCAAGCGGTCACGGTGGGTTCAATTGAAGGCGAAGGCAAGGTTTCCCTCGGACGAGCTGCTCTTTTTCTAGGAAGCAACAACCTGAGCACCACCTTTTCAGGTACGATCGAGGATGGCGATATTGGCCAGGGCGGCATGTTAGCCAAGATAGGGACCGGCACATTTACCCTAACCGGAGCCAACATTTACACCGGCGAGACGATAGTCGAATCAGGAATCCTCCTCGCTAACAACACCAAGGGCTCTGGCACCGGGACTAACACCGTCCAGGTCAATGGCGGGACCTTTGGCGGGGGCGGCAAGGTTTCGGGCGACGTTATCGTCGGGACCGGTAGTGGCACCGGCGCTATCCTTGGGCCGGGCGCCCGTGGCATCATCCCGGGCACGTTCACGATCAAGCGGACACTTACACTCATGGCTGACGCTACCTACAAGTGCACCCTCGACAGCCGCACACTCGCAGCCGATCAGGTCAGGGCCAAAGGGGTAATTATTCAGGGAGCACAGGTTCTCTTCGATGATCGCGGCAATAACATCCTGGCCACGGGTACAGTCTTCACCGTGATCAATAACACGGCCGCGACGCCGATCTCAGGCGTCTTCGCTAACCTGGCGGACGGCGCAACGGTCATAGTCGGCAGCAACATTTTTCAGGCAAACTACGAAGGCGGCGACGGAAATGATCTAACACTGACGGTTGTTCCTTAGCCTTACCCTCCCGGAAACAACACGCTGATGAAGATCAACATTACCCTTCTTAGTATTTTTCTGTTCGCCGGCATTCAGCTCACCTATGCCGGCAGCGCAACATGGCGCGCCGACGCACAGAACAGGCGATGGGTCAATTCTAGCAATTGGACGCCTGCCACGGTGCCGAATGGCCCTGCTGACACTGCCACCTTCGGTAAATCAAGCGCCACGGTGGTAGCTCTGTCCCGAGGTTCGATCGAGCTGGATCGGATCGTCTTTGAGCCGGCAGCGAGCGCGTTTAGTTTCACAGTCCGGAGTGCAGGCAGCCTCTTGCTTAGCGGCTTTGGGATTGAAAACGACTCAAGGACGATACAAACGTTTGTCATAGGCTCGGGCGTTCTGGACACTCTCGCCTTCACTAATCAAGCCACGGCCGGCGCTCAGACTGTTTTTACCGTAGTTGGTGATGGCACGGTGCTCAATTTCTATAACGACGCATCGGCCGACAGCGGGGTCTTTACAATAGAACCTTCAAGCGGGGGCATCCCGCCGCAGCTCCTTTTCCGTGACAACTCGACCGCGGCTAATGCCAGCTTCACCAGCCTTGGCGGATTGGGCAACCAGTCAGATGGCGGCGATACCGTCTTCCACGACCTTGCCACAGCGGCTACCGCTGTCTTCCTCAACAAAGGCGGAACGCAAGGCGCCTCTTCTGGTGGTAAGACTTGGTTTTATGGCAATTGCACCGCAGGCGAGGCTGTTATTACTAACGAAGGCGGCGCGTCGGACCTTGTCGCCGGCGGCGCCACCTTTTTCATGGATAATGCGACTGCGGACAACGCCTTGATTGTCTGTAATGGCGCGCAAACCGCCTCCAATGGTTTTGGTCAGCTCTACTTTAATGAAATAAGTCTTGGCGGAAGCGCGATGCTGATTGCAAATCCTGGATCCAATGGCGGTAGCGGCGGATTAATTCAATTTAACGACTCGTCTGATGGCGAGCAGGCTCGAATCGGGCTTTTCGGCAACGGCACACTCGACATCGGTGGTTCCGACCGTGGGCGCATAACTATTGGTTCTCTGGAAGGTGACGGCATCGTCTTACTGGGCGCTATTCGTCTTACGCTTGGCGGCAACAATCTGAGTACGGTATTTACCGGAGTAATCCAGGAGGATGGTGCGATGACTAAACAAGGCTCCGGCACGTTGACTCTCAGTGGAGCGAATACCTACACGGGTGGCACAATCGTCAATGAAGGCTCGCTTAACGTCAATAATCGGAGCGGCTCCGCTACCGGTGGTGGAATAATACAAGTCAGTGGCGGCATGCTTAGCGGCGGTGGCTTCATATCGGGCCCCGTGACTGTCGGAAGTGGCAGCGGGCCGGGCGCCGTCTTGGCGCCGGGGAATGGCTCGACCACGATGACCTTGCGAAGCACAGTTACTTTCCGAGCTGACGGATCCTACGACTGGCGTCTAAAGACGGTTCCCGCCCGAGCCGACAAAGTGGTCGCTAATGGGGTAACGATCGAGAGCGGCGCACAGTTCGAGGCAATTGCGGTAGGGAACGCACAACTTCCCGACGGTACAAGCTTCGTCGCGATCAACAACACCGCGGCGACGCCAATCGCCGGCAGCTTCGATAATTTGCCTGATGGCGGCACAGTTAGTTTGGGCAGCAACACGTTGCAGGCCGATTACCAGGGGGGCGATGGAAATGATCTCACGCTCACGGTCGTGCCGCAAAGCCGCAAGCAGGATCGG
>Ga0207701_10001364_pt1 | contig 25752 bp, 18 predicted proteins | sample KBSSwiSSwithPhiX_FD_184294 | JGI IMG/M metagenome (GOLD analysis project Ga0207701, IMG submission 184294) | Switchgrass rhizosphere bulk soil microbial communities from Kellogg Biological Station, Michigan, USA, with PhiX - S5 (SPAdes) (version 2) | ecosystem: Environmental > Terrestrial >... | reverse complement strand
GTCTGCCGTTTTAAGAGAAGGCGCATCATTTATGCCATCGCCCAGGTAACCTACAGCACGGTAATATGCTTTAAGTGCCAAAATGATCCTGTTTTTTTGGTCCGGGGAACAACGGGTGAAGATGGTCGTATTCAGAACCCTTTGCTTTAAAGCATCGTCAGAAAGAAGTTCCAATTCATTTCCCTGCAAAAGACCTTTAACGGGCAAACCGATTTCTTTACAGATCTTTTGTGTGACAAGGTGATTGTCGCCGGTGATAATTTTTACCTCTACTCCAATCCTTGCCAATTCGGCAACGGTTTCATCAGCATCCTCTTTGGGAGGATCAAGAAAAGCTATAAAACCTTTAAACTGCAACTGCTGCTCATCCTGTATCGAAAATCTCTCCTTCGGTTGTACCGGCTTTGTAGCAATTGCCAATACCCGGAATCCATCGGCACTCAGCGACTCGTATTGTTCATTTGCCTTCACCAGTAATTGCTGGTCTTCGGCGCAAATTTTAAAGACCTCCTCCGGGGCGCCCTTGCAAATAAGCAAATTGGATTCTTTTGTCGTAACAACTACGCTCATTCTTTTTCGAACAAAATCAAAAGGAATTTCATCCATTTTGCGGTAACTCGGAACATTTAACCGTTTATGCTCAAGAATTGCATCATCCAGTGGATTTCTGATACCTGTTTGAAAAAGACTGTTAAGATATGCCAGCAGGAATAAAGTTTCAGACGTATGTCCGTTGGGATCAACATATTTAATCAGCCTGATTTTGTCTTCGGTAATCGTCCCGGTTTTGTCAGTGCACAGCACTTCCATGCTGCCAAAACTCTGAATAGCTGTTAATTTCTTTACTACTACTCCCTTCTTCGCCATTCGCATGGATCCTTTAGCCATCGTAACAGACATAACCATTGGTAACAATTCAGGTGTTAATCCCACCGCAACAGCAAGGCTGAACATAAATGACTCGAGCAAATTGCGGTTAAAGACCGCATTGATAAGAAAAATAAACAATACTAATACAATTGTGATCCGCAGAATCAATAAACCAAACTGTTTCATACCACGGCTAAACTCTGTTTCTTCTTCCCGATTCACTAACTTTTCGGCGATTCTACCAAACTCGGTGGATCGTCCCGTTCTTACCACCACCGCTCCTGCGGTACCGCTAATGACGCTTGAACCCATAAAAGCAATGTTATTTAATGCAGATAACTCCGCGGTAGCATTTGGTATAGGCTCACTATGTTTTTCGCACGGAAACGACTCTCCAGTCAAAGAAGACTGGTTGACGAAAAAATCCTTCGCAAAAAAAACCCTTGAATCGGCAGGAACAATCTTGCCTGCATTCAGCAATATGATGTCGCCGGGACAAAGCTCCTCCTGTGTAATTTCTTTTTCCGTTTCATTTCGTAAGACTGTTACCCTTGTTTTTACCGTTTGTTTTAGTTTTTCCGCGGCATTTCTCGCATCTTTTTCCTGCAGGTAGTCTATTATTACGCTAACAAGCACTATGGCAATGATAATTGTTGCATTGATCGTCTCACTTAAAGAAAATGAAATAATAGAAGCTGCAAGGAGTATAATGATCAGGGGACTTTTGAAATGTGAAAGCAGTTCCAGCCATTCACTCTTTTTCTTGGCAATTCGAAATATATTAGGACCGAATTGCTTCAGTCGTTGTTGAATGTCTTCTTTTGATAACCCTTTCTTTGCACTACTATCATATAGTCTTATCACTTCATCCGCTTCACACCGGGAAAGTTGTTCGTATGAGTGATTTGCAGCTAAGAGCATCTTTTTAATCGAAGTTGACTAAGGCGATTTTAATTCTTAATAATATTACACACTGGCCACCGGCTCACTGATGATTTTTGCCATAATACCAAATGATCTGCGTCAGCCCCGGCGATAAATTGTTATAAGTAATTAACATTAACTGTTTGCAAACTTAATCATGAACAGTGAACAACTGATTATCCGCCTGGCGCCGCGATATTATGCCCGGGTACTACCTTTAAGCGCAACGGTAAAAACCTATTCGCTTTCGCAGGTCAATCAGAATTTAGATGATTTGAGGAGCGCCAATATCCAGGGGTGCGGCAGTTTTTGATCTCAAATTAGATCATGGAAATATTTTATTCAACAATTCTAATGCTATGTCACGTTGGTTCACACCAGTATTGGAAATTCATAATCCATGGTGTTTACAAAAAGTATCCGCAGGGGTCAAACTCAAAATATTTCTATAGGTAACTTGCCATTGAATTATTATCCTGTGTAGTTCATTAAACCATGAAGGCTAAGAATCGCTCTGTCTCATAAATGGCGTTATGTGCCGATGGAGATATCCGGGGTAATATAAGATCGAAGGCGTGATCCGTTTGTGGTATCAGTTGCATTACAGCCGGCACTCCTGCCCCGGTCAATTGCGAATATAAATGGCGGATGGCATCCAGGGGGGCAAGTATGTCATGTTCACCATGAATAATTAGCGTTGAGGGGCAATCTTTATTTATGTGACTAATGGGGGAAAACAGGGTATAACCTCCGGGGCTTTCATCAGGATTTCCTCCAAGCATGGGAGCTAATTGTCCTGGCTCTGCCTCTTTATCAAAACCAAGACGATGATAATTCTCGCCCATGCGCTTCCTGAGCCATTGTGGCATCCCGGTGGAACTTCCTTTTTTCTTTTTTGCCAATGCTGAATGTGTAGTCAAATGTTGACAGGTGTGATAATAGGTAGCTTCCAGATCGGCCTGGCCATAAAATGAAATCACTGCTTTAACGCCAAGATCAACTTTTTCTAAATCAGTTGGTGTGAATTGCCTGTTTTGAGAAGTATATGCTGCAAGCAGGGCGATATGAGCACCCGCCGACCCGCCGCCAATCACGATTCTTTCAGGATCGATTCCATAAGCAGCTGCATTTGCTTTCATCCAGGCAATGGCATGTTTGGCATCATGCACCATTCCCATAAAATCAGTTTCAGGAAAAAGCCGGTATGCGACGTCCATCGTCACATGGCCTTGCGAAGCCAAATGCCTGAAAAAAATTCTGGTACCAAAATCTTTATCAAGTGCTGTCCATGCACTACCATGCAGGTAGATAAAAGCAAGTCCGGAGTGATTTATACTATTTGGTGGTTGCCATATATCACATAAGAGTTCCCGGCTTGTACCCGCAATTGTGTGAAATGAAATGTTTTGATTGAAGATCGGGTCCGGAGATTGCGGGAGTTTAAAGACGTATCTGTTCCGGAGAAAAAAGTCTTTCCTTTCCTGCGGGACATGATCTTCCCACCGCTCCCCAAATGCTTTTTCCAAGCTGGTTAGTGAATCCGGAGCACGGGTTATTTTGATAACGTGAATTAAATAAAGTAAAGCGCCACTGCTTCCGATGATGATTGCCAGCCATGAATTCAACAGTATTCCGCAAAAAGCAGTTAGTACGCCAATTATGAACAATATGGGTGATAAAGCAGAAACAAAAACTTTAACCATCCAAACCGCAGGAATAGTGGGCTGGCGTAGCCTTGCCAAAGCAAACCTCGCAATCAGCGAGTTTACTGATGCCAATAAAATGGCTATGATTAGAAGTAAGGTTTTCATTTAGTCAGCAAATGACTCGTGTGACCTGGAGATCCCTTCTTTACGTAAAAGCATCATTGCAAACACAACAATCCAAACCAGGAAAACGCCAATGTTAACCCGTTGCCAAATGCCAAGTCGGGGTGTAGGAAGATTAGCTGAAACCGCGGAGCTATCCAACCCAATCAAGATACCAAACAAAATAAAAACAACTATACAGATAATTGACAACAACCGGAATTTCCGTCCCAGCGCTGCAGCCCCAAATCCAATTATGAGGAGCATGAGCGCAATTGTCAGCAGGGCAAATAGAATATGGATCGTGTCAGTCAGCGATCCCTCGCCTGCCGCCAGGTCCTCACGAAGGTGCATCGGAGGCCAGAAAAAACCACTAAATCCATAAATAAGTATCATCACTGCCGCAACCTGCAGCTTCCTGTTGCGACCTGATGATAACCAAATCCCCCAACCAAAAGGAATGATGAGCAATGAATAAAATGGACTGAGTAAATTCCATAAGACCCTTGTTGGAGATCCAATTGCTGACAGCTCACTGACAGTTTGCGATGCCACGTTATAGCCCGGGTCCTGTATCGGCACAATAATATTTATGGATAGATACCACAGGGAAGAAAGGATACCACATACGAGTAATAATTTATTCAAGATTTTTTCCTGAAATCCTACAGGTGATGAAACAGCTGTTTGCATGGTAATCTTGATTTTAGATGTTTATCACGGTCTAATCGAAATATTGGATTCAAAGATGAATAAATGCCTCGCCAACCAACATTATCCCAATACATTCAGACTTCATTTCAGCTTTCTTACACTTTTAGAAATAAGGCAACCCCACTTTTACAGGAGGGAAGCTATTGATAACAGAGGCCAGGGCCATTCTTATTCATCATATGAATATTGCGGCACTTCTAATTCCAGTTTACTCTCGACGCTGGTGACACCCGGCGCATGCCACGCTGCTACTTCAGCATCGACTCTTTCGGCAAACGAACGAACCGTTCCCCGAAGGATAACTTTGCCTCCCACTACTTCGGGAGTTATTTTTTCTGCGTCAATGGCGGCACTGCGGCGAAAAGCATCATTGATCTTTTGCTGAATACCTGAAGGAGTAACCCTGGGTCTTACTGAGATCAAATTGGTAACAGAACGTACTCCGGCTATATCTTCAATGGCATTTTTTGCGTTGCTGCGCTCATATTCCCATTCCACTTCCCCTTCCAGCCTTACGTTGCCATCTTCCACTTTTATCTTGATACGTTCATCTTGTACAGCAGCGTGCCACTCCAGCGCACTCAATACATCCTCGGCGATTTCGGCATCAGATCTAAAATCAGCCGGTGATATGCCAACATGGATATCTTCTGCAATGGCCCTGACACCGGCCACACGCCGGGCGGTATTTTCAGCCAGGGTCTTTTTGGAGTAACAATCTACGTGCCCTGACAGTGTCACCACGCCGTTCTTAACAGCAACTCCAATTGCTGAAGAATTGAGCAAGGGTACCCACCTCAGTTCTTCCATTACATCGTTCTGAATTTTACTGTCATTTTTCATTTCTAAAATTTTTATTAGTTGGAGTACAGCCCTATTGTTTATCGTCTTCTCACCTGCTAATCATGTCCAAAAAATCGCTTGCCAGTTAAAATGGTTTTCTTACTGCAAATCTATCGCCTGGATGGTCCCATAATAGTGATGATCATCAACCCTTAAGTTGACTGTTCTCATGGATAAATGAAACGAAATGGATTTACTTCGGGTAGCAGTCGAAAATTTGTGCAGAGCCGTAAATGAATCAGCACGGCGTTGCACATTAAAGAAGAGGATCATCCAAACTTAGTTTTCGCATAACGATTCTTTAAAAAATTATCATATGACAGGAAAAACAAGTAAACATTTCGCCTTTGAAGTGAGTTTGAACTGGCTCGCAGATACTAAGGGAATACTCTCTGCCAGGGATGCCAATGGAACTATTCACATTGGCACACCCCCCGCATTCGGTGGTGACGGCAAACCATGGACGCCGGAACATTTGTTCCTGGCTTCAATCAGCAGCTGTTTTATGACAACCTACCTGGCCTTCGCGAAGAAACTTCATTTCGGAATTTCCCATTTCGAATGCAGTGCAACAGGCCTGATTGAATTAATAAATGGCCGGTATAAGTTTACTACCATTGATCTTTACCCGGAAATATTTATCGCGGACGAAGACCTGTGGGAGAAAGCAAATCTTGCCGTTGAAAAAACACACAGGTATTGCCTGATCAGCAATTCAGTGAATGCGGATATTTATTATCATACCGAAGTATTTTACAGACCAGCAAACGAAATAGGCAACCAATTCAATCCAATTACGCCTAAAATAGCTCACGAAGAATTGGAAACTGAAAGAGTGCCTGGAAACAACTAATTATAATGATTATGAGAGCCATTCAAAAATACTTGCCGGATCCACGCCATACGGAAATCAAACGCATTTTTGTCAGCGCTAAACCTGCAGAAGCCTGGAAGGTAGCAAGGCATTTTGATGCATCCGCGATTTCATGGGTCCGCCTCTTATTTGATATCCGCATGCTTCCTGAAAAACTAAGAGGTGACGTGCATCCCCAAAAGGATCACCGCATAGGAATCGATCAGATTACGGAAGATGACACGGGGTTTATGATCCTTCATGAAATTGCCGGCAAGGAAGTGGTAATTGGATCCGTGGGTCAATTCTGGCATTTAACGATTCCGTTCGCCAAAATTGATCCATACAATTTTAAAGATTTCAGGGAACCAGGTTGGGGAAAACTCGCCTGGGCAATAGTTGTGGAACCTTATTTAGACGGCAGCACAATAAGCTTTGAGCTACGAACTACTGCCACAGACGAAGACAGTTGGAAGAAACTCAAAAACTATTATCGAATTATCGGCATAGGTTCAAAGGCGATACGCAGTTCATTAATGACGCATTATGAAACGGTTTTAGGCAGGATGGAATTGCCCGATGAGGACAAGCTTGCATTGCCCGGAGATGAAATCATTCATGAAGTGCGATACTCTTATACTCACGCGAAGAACATCGAAGCCCCGCCCGATATTATTTGGCAATACCTGATGCAATTGGGTTGTGACCGTGCCGGGTGGTACAGCATTGATTTATTGGATCATGATGGCAAACCGAGTGTTAATCACCTTGTCAAAGGGTGGGAAACAAGAAATATTGGTGATAAACTTGCTGCAACACCGAACGACAGGGATGGTTTTTTTGACGTCTATGCCGTAAACCACGAAAATTACTTTGTAATCGGGGGACATAGTCGTAGGCTTGGAAAAGAATTTAGAATGAGTTGGTCCTTTGTACTGGAATCAATTGGTGTAGATGCTACTCGCCTCATCACAAGAGTCAGGCTGAATATAGAACCAGGATTCAATAGTTGGTTGCAGGGAACTTTGATTGCACCGTTGATCCATGGGATAATGCAACATGTGCAGTTAAAAACCTTGAAACGTTATGCGGAAAGGGATGCTATGTTGCGGCAATCAAACATATCTAAAATGGCGTTTTGATCTATTGACAAAATTAAAGAGTGTTTGTATTTGCTTCTATTCAAAGAAAAAATCGTTGATCAAACTGGGTCCCTGTCTTTGCGCGAAAAGTGATTTGCTGAGGCTACGCGCAATCAAACTTTTGTCAACATGAAACATTCAATCTTACTGATCTTCTTGTATTCCATCGGGACGCATGCCCAGATCATAAATATTACAGGCCCTTCAGGCAGTGGTCAGTTCGGCTATTCAGTTACAGTTTTGCTTAACGGCAATTATGTTGTTACTGATCCGTTTTACGATGACGGTCCTGTCTCCAATGTTGGGGCCGTTTATTTGTATAATGGGATCACACATGCCGTTATTAGCACATTAAAAGGAAGCACGGCAGAGGACCAGGTTGGGGGAGCGTATAATGGCATTATCACGTTGACCAATGGAAACTTTTTAGTAATTACTCCAAACTGGGATAATGGAACAGCAACCGATGCAGGTGCAGTCACTTTTGTTGATGGAACCTCGGGCTTATCCGGCGTTATAAGCAGCAGTAATTCTCTTGTTGGAATTTCTGCTAACGACAAGGTGGGTATCGTAAAGGTTCTGTATAACGGAAAATATATAGTGTGCAGTCCAAAATGGGATAACGGATCTGCCATTGATGCAGGCGCAATAACTTGGGGAAACGAAACAGTCGGAGTTTCAGGATTAGTAAGCAGCTCCAATTCGCTCGTAGGCAGTTCAACTGGTGACAACCTGGGTGAGGGCGGAATTACCGTATTAAGTAATGGCAATTATGTAATATGTAGTCCAGAGTGGGATAATGGAATTATAAACAACGCAGGTGCAGTTACCTGGTCAGATCGAAGTTCAAACATAACTGGTGCTATAAATAATACGAATTCGCTGGTAGGATTGACAGCCAATGATCGGATCGGCGAAGGTGGAATAACCGTATTGAACAATGGGAACTATGTGGTAGCAAGCCCTAATTGGGACAATGGTATCGCAACTGATGCGGGGGCAGTTACCTGGGGAAATGGGACTACAGGCATTACAGGAATTGTAAATAGTAATAACTCGCTTATCGGAACAACAACTAATAATTGGGTAGGATTTAACGGCGTAACTGTTCTGGCTAATGGAAATTATGTAGTAATCAGTTCGCGTTGGGATAGTGGAACTGTAATTGATGCTGGTGCCGTCACGTGGGCTAATGAGGCTACAGGTGTAACCGGAGAAGTTAATATCTCTAATTCACTTGTAGGCGATCAACCTAACGATCGCTTAGGCGAAGGAAAGGGTATGCCTAACCCGGTAATTGCACTGACTAATGGCAATTACGTGGTAAACAGCCCTTACTGGCACGCCATGGGTGCCGTTACCTGGGGCAATGGGACTACGGGCATAACAGGGAACGTAAGCAGCAGTAATTCGCTGGTATATAACCAATTTGGAGATGCCGGATATATCGATGTAATACCACTGGTAAACGGCAATTTTGTGATTTGCAATCCGAATTTTACTAATGCAGCAATATATCGGGCCGGAGCAATTACGTGGGGGAATGGTATCAATGGCACAAATGGAGTCATAAGTAACAATAATTCGCTTGTGGGTAGTGCAACTGATGATCAGCTAGGAAGTGGTGGAGTAATCGCGTTGAGTAATGGTAACATTGTTACGTTAAGTCCAAACTGGGACAATGGAACAGCAATAGATGCAGGAGCTGCAACCTGGAGCAATGGATCTCTGAATATCCTGGGAACAATTAACGCAAATAATTCTCTTTTTGGTAAGGCCAATGACAAGATTGGATATGCGGGAGGCATCGCGCTGGCAAATGGTAGCTATGTCGTAAATAGTCCACTATGGGCGAACGGAACAGCAATCGATGCCGGAGCCGTTACGTGGGGAAATGGTCTTACTGGAACGACCGGGCTTGTTAGTAGTCACAATTCCCTAGTTGGTAGTTCAATAGGGGATTTGGTGGGTACAAAACAAAATGGCCTGAATTCTGGAATAACTCCTCTGACCAATGGTAATTATTTGGTAGCAAGCTCGAGTTGGCACGGAGAAGGTCCGGTTGGTGCCGGAGCCGTTACATGGGGAAGCGGTACTACTGGTGTTACCGGGTTTGTTACTAGTAATAATTCATTAATTGGAAGCAAATATGACAATGTTGGATATTTTGAAATAACAATACTCAATAATGGTAACTATGTCGTCAATACTCCGTCATGGAATAATGGCACTGCAAGTTTTGCTGGAGCCGTGACTTGGGGAGACGGCAATGCAGGAATATCAGGAATTGTAAGCATCAACAATTCTTTAATTGGCACCACTGGTGAGGACGCAGTAGGGACACCTGGCGCAATACCATTGAATAATGGTGACTACGTGCTACATAGCTCGTCCTGGGATAATGGAAGTACGGTTAATGCTGGCGCCGTTACTTGGGGTAATGGTACGGCCGGTGTCGTTGGCTCTATTACAACCTGTAATAGTTTTTTAGGAAAAACTCCCTCAGGCGGACCTGGGTTAAACTTCGCTTATGATTCTAACTATGCATACCTGATAATAGGTCGTCCGTCCGATAACATGGTTACCATTTATTATCCGGCTAAAGATATTACACTCGCCACATCAATGGATAGTGTGAGTGCAAACATTACGGCCAATAGTGCAGTGAATTTAATAGCAAGTGAAGGGTGCCGTCTGATTGCGACTGTCACTCCGAATGGTTCCATGCCGCTGAATGGAACCGTCAAGGCAATGTTGTGGTTGGAAGATACAGTTCCCGTTTACAATGAAATTCCTTTTGTTGCCCGACATTATGAAATTGAACCAACTATTGACCCTTCCTTATCCACAGGCAGGATTACGTTATATTTTACCCAACAGGAGTTTGACGACTTCAATGCTCATCCCGCGAGTACGATGAATGCCCCGGTTGACGGTAATGATTCGACCGGCATTTCCAACATTCGAATTGGCAAGTATCCTGGTAAAAGCAATAATGGTACGGGATTGCCTGCAACTTACACAGGCGGTTTCTCCCTCATCGATCCTGCTGATAACGATATTGTATGGAACAATAGCCTTCTTCGCTGGGAGATCAGTTTTGATGTGACGGGATTCAGTGGCTTTATTCTTCAAACCAATATTCCCGCATTGCCATTAACACTTCTTGAATTTACAGGGAGGTTTGTTAACCAGGACGCCTTGCTGAATTGGAGGACTGCTGATGAAGTCAATACCAGTTCTTTCGACATAGAAAGAAGTAACGATGGCAGGTCCTTTACAGTTGTTGGAAATGTTGCTGCCATCAGCCAGCCGGGTGTTCATTCCTATACTTTTACCGATGTTAATATCCGCGCATTGGGCGTGCCCACAGTTTATTATCGTTTGAAGCTGATAGATATTGACGGCAGGATTACTTATTCGAATATTGTCACATTGGTAACAGATAGTAAAATTAATGTTGTGTTTTATCCCAACCCCGTGATGAAAGAAGGAAACCTGGTGATCACGGTTACTGAAACAGAACAACTGGAGGGAAGAATCCTGGACAATACCGGCAGAACAATAGCACAACACGAGTGGACCCTTCTGCCCGGAATTAATTCGTTAAAGCTTAATACGGTCAAGTTGCCTTCAGGACTGTATTACCTGCAACTCAAGGGTAAGAACACAAACAAAAACATTCGATTCCTAAAACCATAACCACACATGAATTCGCGGCATGCCTTATATGAATGTCACTATGCACCCAAATATAAATACCCTGCTGAAGATAAAGCTATCTTGTTACGGGTAGCTTAAAGGATTTAAGTATATCAGTTCCATCCGCCGCCCAAAGAGCGGTAGATATTTGTCACCGTATTAAACTGACGCAGCTTGGTCTCTATGAGCTCCATTTTTGATTCCAGTGCATCGCGTTGAGTCATCAGCACCTCGAAATAATCTGCTCTTGCCGATTTAAACAAATCATTGGAAATATCAATGGAGGTTGTCAGGGCATCCACTTCGCCGGTTTTAAGACGATAAGACTGTTCGAGGTTGCTGATACCGGAAAGCTCGGTTGAAACCTCAATGTATGCGTTCAGTATCGTCTTTTCGTAATTATACAAAGACTGTATCTGTCTTGCATTCGCATTATAATATTCAGCTTTGATGGCACTCTTGTTTATGAATGGACCTGCCAAATCTCCTGCGAGGGAAAACACAAGTGACTCCGGAAATTTTAACAGGTAGGAAGGATTAAATGCATTAAAACCCAGCGTCGATGAAATTTCAAAAGAAGGATAGAATTCGGCACGTGCCACCTTTACATCCAATTTAGCAGCCGATAATTCCAGCTCAGCCTGTTTGATGTCGGGCCTGTTTCGCAATAGCTGTGACGGGATACCTGCGTGCACCTGCTGTGGCACGAGGTTTAAGAAACTTGTTGTATCCCTATCTACCGGCTGAGGATAGCGTCCCGCCAAAAAGTTTATTTCATTCTCCCTCTCTTTTATTTTTTGAAGTATGTCGAACTCCAGGCTTTGAGAGCTCAACACTTCCGCTTCAAATTTTTTCACCGCCAGCTCCGTTACCCGTGCAGCCTGCTTTTGAACTCTCACGATGTCCAACGCGTCTTGTTGCACTTGTATTGATTTTCTTACAATCTGCAATTGATTATCGAGTGCCAGCAACTCGTAATATGAATTGGCAATCTCAGCAATCAGGTTTGTGACCACAAAGTTTTTACCTTCGATAGTTGCGAGAAATCTTTCGATAGCCGCCTTCTTTGAGTTGCGCAGCTTTTTCCAGATATCGACTTCCCAGGATGCAGCAACTCCAGCGCGATAGTCAGGCAACCATTCTGGCACTGCCTGGCCGGGTTTTATTTCCGTGGAGGCGTCACCTGCGCCCTGGCTGGTATATCGTCCTACCTTATCAATCCCGGCACCTGCACCGCCCGCAACAAATGGCAATAACTTTCCTTCCTTTACCCGGATATCATTGCGCGCAATTTCTATTTCCTGTAATGTGACTAAGAGTTCCTGGTTGTTTTTTAGTGCGGTATCAATGATCCGGGCCAGGTATTCATCTGCAAAAAAATCCCGCCATTGAACCGCAGCGGTATTTATCGTATCCGATGCATTGGCGAATTGAACCGGCACCGGTTTGGGTTCATGCCCTTGTGCAACTTCCGGAATTTTACAGCTTACATAGCCGATACAGGTAAGGACAACAATGAGACACTTATTAACTGGGTTGAACATTGTAATCAATTTGTTCTGTTAAAGGATTGAGTTCCTCGTTTTCGACGATTGGATGTCTTTCTGAAATGCGCGCAAAAATGTAGTAGAGGCCGGGGACCAGGATAACTCCAAAAATGGTCCCAAGCAACATACCCCCGGCTGCGGCCGCGCCAATAGTTCGGTTGCCAATGGCGCCGGGCCCGGTTGCAAATACCAATGGTATTAATCCTGCAATAAATGCAAATGACGTCATCAAAATTGGCCGAAACCGTACAGCTGCACCTTCAACAGCGGCCTGCAGCACTGTGCTGCCTGCGCGATGCTTTTGAACAGCAAACTCAACGATCAATACAGCATTTTTACCCAGCAGACCGATCAACATGATTACTGCTACCTGCGCATAAATATTATTATCTAATCCCAGTATTTTAAGAAGGAAAAATGCTCCGAAGATTCCCGCAGGAAGTGAAAGAATTACCGGGAAGGGCAAAACGAAACTCTCATATTGCGCAGCCAATAGCAAATACACAAATACCAGGCAAATCATGAAAATGTAAATTGCTTCGTTGCCCCTTGAAACTTCATCTTTCGATATACCAGCCCAGTCAATGCCAAATCCCCTCGGAAGTTTGTTCTTTGCGACTTCTGCTACCACCTTAAGTGCGGTGCCGCTGCTATTACCCGGTGATGCACCACCGCTGATCTCAGACGAATTATACATGTTGTGCCTTGTTATTTCCGATAACCCGTACACTTTATCAATTTTCATGAAAGCGGAGAACGGAACCATTTCCCCGCGGTCATTTTTCACGTAAAGATTTAAGATGTCCGATGGCAGTGCCCGGTACTGCGGCAATGCCTGCACCATTACTTTATACTGGCGGTCATATTTAATAAAGCTTGTTTCATAGTTGCTGCCCACCAGCGTAGACAAAGTATTCATCGCATTGTCAATTGTCACACCCTTTTGCTGCGCAATATCATTATCAATATTCAGCATATATTGCGGATAGCTGGCGCTGTAAAAAGTAAACACTGACTCAAGCTCCGGCCGCTGACTGAGTTCCTTTACAAAATCATTACTTACCTTCTCCATTAACTTATAGTCACCAGTACCGGCCTTATCGAGCAACCTCAATTCAAAACCGCCAGCGGCACCATAACCCGGAACTGCGGGTGGTGGAAAGTATTCTATCGTGGCGCCTTTGATACTTTTTGTCCTTTCTTCCAGTTCGCTGATTACTTGCTGGACTGAATGTTTTCGTTCCTTCCAGTTTTTCAGGTTAACAAGGCAGGTACCGGAATTAGCACCTGTACCCTCAGATAAGATTTCGAAACCCGCGAGGGAAGAAACGGATTTGACGTCTTCTATTTCGCCCGCGATCTTTTGCAATTGATCTGCTATTTCATCGGTTCGCTCCAATGTAGATCCTGGCGGCGTCAATATCACCGCATAAAAAACACCCTGGTCTTCGTTGGGTATAAACCCGGACGGCAATTGCGAATTGAAATACCAGGTGCCGAGGCAAAATCCACCAAGTAATAGGAACGTTATTGCTCTCCTGTTGACAATGAGTTCAAGTACTTTTTTATAATTACCTGCCGTGCTGTTGAACCAGTTATTAAATCCGGACAACAAGCCATTGAGCCATGTTTTTCTTTTTTTGACTCCGTGAGTATTTTTCAACATGACGGCACACAATGCCGGCGTTAGCGTCAATGCAACAAGGCCAGACAAGACAATGGATGTCGACATGGTAATTGAAAACTGCCGGTAAAAAATCCCTACAGGACCGGACATAAATGCTACCGGGATAAATACTGCTGCCATAACCAGCGTGATCGCAATGATGGCGCCGCTGATCTCATGCATGGCCTGCTCAGTCGCCTGCAACGGAGCCAAATTTTCTGATTCCATTTTTGCATGCACAGCTTCCACAACGACGATCGCATTGTCCACCACGATACCGATGGCCAATACCAGTGCAAACAATGTGATGAGGTTCAGCGTGACGCCAAAAAACTGCATGAAAACAAACGTGCCGATCAGGGACACCGGAACTGCAATGGCAGGTATCAACGTGGAACGCCAGTCTCCTAAGAATAAAAACACCACGAGACCAACAAGTAAAAACGCTTCCACCAAAGTATGGATCACTTTCTCAATGGAAGCATCCAGGAATTTGGATACATCATAGCTGATTTCGTATTCCATCCCTTTTGGAAAAGCATCGCCTTTGATCTCTTTCATTTTTGCTTTGATATTCTCAATCACCTTGCTCGCATTGCTGCCATAAGATTGTTTGATCTGTATAGCGGCCGATGGTCTTCCATTTAATTTCGAATAGAGATCATAATACGTACTGCCAAATTCGATATCGGCGACATCTTTCAATCTCAGTAATTCTCCGTTCGGACTCGATCTTAGAATAATGTTCTCATAACTTTTGCTGTCATTGTATCTCCCAGGATATTTTAAGACGTATTCAAAGGCCTGTGATCGTTTACCGGAGCTCTCTCCCGTTTTTCCGGGCGATGCTTCAAGACTTTGCTCGTCCAGGGCCTTCATCACCTCGTCTGCAGAAATCTTATAGGCCAGCATGCGGTCGGGCTTCAACCATATCCTCATTGCGTATTCCCTGTCGCCAAGAATATCGGCATATCCAACACCATCAACCCGTTTTATTTCGGATAATATATTAATGTCGGCGAAATTGTACAAAAAGTTTCCGTCAAGAGCAGTATCCTTGCTATAGACGTTTATGTACATGAGCATATTGGATTCTTCTCTTGTGATCTTGACGCCTTCCCGAACAACGATAGGAGGTAATTTATTAATAACTGAAGCCACACGGTTTTGAATATTGACAGATGCAAGATTTGGATCTGTGCCTAAATTGAACACTACCTGGATGGACGCAACGCCATCATTACCGGCGTCCGAAGCGATGTATTTCATTCCCGGAACACCGTTGATGGCCCTTTCCAGGGGGATAACAACCGATTTTATCAATAACTCTCCGTTTGCGCCGGGATATTCCGCCGCAATATTTACCTTGGGGGGCGAGATCGATGGAAATTGTGTAACCGGCAGTTGCGTTATCGCGAGCACGCCCAACAGGGTGATGATAAGAGAAATGACAATCGACAGAACCGGTCGGTGTATAAATCTGTTAAACATATATTTTTCTTATAGGAATTGAACTTCGTTATTTGATCAATTGAAGGGTCGAAATGACATTTTTAGGATCCGCATAGCTGTACGATATTTTATCATCCTCTTTTACATTCTGAACACCTTCGAGCAGGATTTTATCATTTTCCGAAAGACCTGAACCCACGATGTACAAATCAGGTAATGTATTTTTTATCGTGATATTTTTTGATCGCACGACGTTGTTCTGATCTAATACATACACGTAAATTTTGTCCTGTATTTCGTAGGTGGCTTTTTGAGGAATGATCAGCGCGTTTCTTACAGGTACGTTCATTTGAACTTTACCCGTTTCCCCATGTTTTAATACCAGGTCAGGGTTCGGGAACTTTGCCCTGAAAGCAATATTTCCCGTTTCATTGTCAAATTCACCTTCAACGGTCTCTACGGTGCCTTTGTACTTATGTGTCTGACCATTTGCCAGCAGAAGCGTTACATTGTTTCTTTCATTGGTTTTTGAAGCTTTGTAGTCCAGGTATTCGCTTTCTGAGACATTGAAATAGACGTACATTGATTTATTATCGGATAGTGTGGTCAATAAAGTTCCTTCATCAATTAGACTTCCGAGCTTGAACCGGATCCTGTCCACCACTCCATCAAAAGGAGCTTTGATCTCCGTAAACGACAGGTGCAGCTGCGCCAGGGATAACTCAGCTTTTGCTTCGTCAAGTTTTGCCTGCGCGATCGACTGTTCTGTTTTTGAAACAATGTTTTTCTCAGCGAGGGTTTTTGTATTCAGCATTTCCAACTCGGCCTCTTTCATCGCTGCCTGCGCCTTCAGCATTTCTGCCTCATAAAGCTTAGGCATGATCCTGAATAGCACCTGTCCTGCGTGCACATATTGCCCTTCATCTATATTAATATTTTGCAGGTAGCCTTTTTCCTGTGCACGTATCTCGATGTTACGCACTGATTGAATCTGCGAGACATACTCTTTGGTGACGGTGGTATCTGCCTTAAACGGGGTAGTCACGGTGAACTTACCAGTTTCCACTTTTTTTTCCTTGGCTTTTGCAGAGCAGCCTGCAGTATAAATTAAAGCATACATGCTGACCAGCCATACGATCCTGTTCATAGTTAGTAATTGATTGTAAAATATTAGATCCGGAAAAGAGTTTCAGCAGGGTTGCCTGAATAGTACCGGTTTAACCCGGAAACAGCAACGCTTGCTATTATAAAAAAAGTTGTGAAAAAGTATGCATCATTAATACCCGGGAGGGAAATGCATATACTGCAGGCAAATCAAATTCTTAACACCCGCTGAAAAATATACCTGGCGGGGAATGAATGAGAATAATTTTCTGAAAAGTGCGAGCTGTTTATGACCGTTGGTGCACCACAATCAAATAGCGATACGCTCGCCAGTAGTGAAAAAAATTCATGGAAAGATGCCTTTTTCCGGTCGGGCATGTAATTTTCGTCATCGTCATCCCATACAGTGTCCGGCAAAAATGCACCGTCTTCCTGGTCCTTATTGGAAGTTGAAATGTTTTTGTGCTGGAAGTCCTGAACCAAAGGAGCGATGACCGTATCATGTTGTGCGCCGGCTAAGGCCCGATCATACCCACTAAAGAGCAGGAGCGCGGCAAATATTAAGTATATCAACCTTGATCTTGTCATTCAGGGACAAAAGTAATATGGTAATACGTTATTGTAAATACCTGTTAAAACATTTAACAGTCAAAAAACACCTTATACTAACCTCTGTTAGCGTAAAAACTGAACTTATATGGGCGAAAACCTCCGCCGCAACACAATTTTTAATCTTTTGCGGTATTTTGCTATAATATGACAAGTGGCGTTATGGCTTCGTGACAGTCCGTCCACCCAGACACCGATAATGAATAAAACCAAAAACGAAACTGCATGAAACCATTAACGGATCCCACTTCAGCAACCCGCAACTTGTCGTCCAGCCGCCGCGTACACGTGATCGGAGCGGGACCGGTGGGTCTGCTTCTGACGGCACTACTTCAATCAATGGAAGGATTCTCCGTTCGCCTATATGAAAAAAGACCTAAATATACACGGACCCGGATGGTTAAGCTGTCTTCATTTCTTGTAGCGGAATCCGTCGAGAGCTATTGTGCGGATTATGTTGACGGTGAGAACATCGAAGCCGTGTTTGACGTGGCTGAAATCGAAGAAAGTCTTGCATTCAGGCAGTCTGTTCCCGGCGACATCATGTCCCTTATTCGCGAATGGGTTCAGGGATTCTGTCCTCTCAACTCCATAGAAAATGCACTCAGTAATCTCATTGATAGCCGGGGCCTGAATGGAGTGGAACGCATTCAAACTAATTTAACTGTGGACGAAGCGATGACGATGATGGAGCCGGGTGATATCATCGTTGACTGTTCCGGCTGCAAGTCACTGCTCCGGGATCACCTGTCGTCTGATGCCGGAGCCGGTGAAAAAGATGCCAACACATTTAATGTACAGCTGGAATATGCCATTGTCGTCACCTTCGTGTATAGCCAGCAATACCAGTGCAACGAATATTGTAAATACTACAAGAATGCCGAAAACCCATCCTACAAGTTTATTCCCGCCGTTGATCGTACCTGTTACGATGGAAACCTCAGCTTTGTCTCGGGAATTGTAAATATTACTCCCAAAGACTACGAAACAATGCCCGCAACTTTTGATGGTGAGTGGCTTCGTATACACTTTCCCGAAGTGGCGCGCTCCATGGACCGATTTATCGATAAAATAAAACTGGAAACGAATGGCGAGATAATCGGCAATCTCGATGTAGTGCGCATTCCGTTGAATTTGTACCGGGCACGCAACGCAACCAACCGTAACAGGCTGGCACTGGAAGGAACGGACCATCCATTCTCCCGCTCACCGGTATTCCTTGTCGGTGATTCCGCTCTTGGCTCTCCTTATTTCCAATCGATTTCCCTTGGCCTGGAGTCCGCAATACACCTTGCGGGACTGATAGGACAACGCAACCTTCCGCTTGCGGATATGTTCAATCGCTATGAACTCTACATATATAAACAATGGCTTCGCGTTTACATGCGCAGCAAGATGATCAAACATAATAAGGATCTTTTTCAAAATATTGACGACCCTTTCAGGCTGCTGGAACTCCTGCATATTTATTAGCGGGGATTCGTAGACCGCCATCGGGAAACTTTCGCAGTGCCCGTGCCGCTTTGTAGAATAATTATGCTGAGTTCCATTTCGCCAGGCACAAGATCTATTTCGGGTACACGAATTTTGTTGCCGCTTCTATCGTCTTTAAAGGTCTTACTTCTATCGTCGCAGACGGAACAAAAGAGAATTCCGGGTTTTGTTTTGCTATTTCAATTGCCTCATCAATATTGTCGGCCAAAATGTGATAGTACCCAACATGCGTTTCTTTAGTTGGATCGATAGGCGTATTATTCCACCCGCTTGCAGTTTTTTTAAGAATGCAACCTTCTCTTATCAAGGGCTGAGCAGCAATCAGGCTTTTTTTCGCTTTTAATTGACCAATGTAAACCTCGCATTGTTTTATAAAAGCAAGGTGTTCTCCTTGCGTGAGGGCGGCTTTGGCATCTCCTTCGTTGCGGATGTACAGCATAAATTCCTTTGCCATATCATTAGAAGTTTAATATAGATTGAGAGAATTATTGTCGATTTGATAAATACTTTATTGTGTATTACTTCGACCGCCTCTTGTCTCCTGAAACTTCTTAAAGCGTCAAAGCAAGAACCTGTCCCTCTTCCAGCATGAGGGTTTGTGCAAAACGATATTCCATCTCGTTCTATTCCACAGGGCCACCTGTTGAATCTACCGTCTAGCCTGTTCAATTTTCTCAATCATCTGCTTTGCGTTGTCATTTTTCGGATCCAGCTCCAAGGATTTCTTATAATTCAGCAAAGCTAAATTAAAATCCCCCTTATTATAAAAGGCCTCGCCCATACTGTCATATACGTTTGAAGAAGAGGGGAATTCCCGGATGTTGAGGTCGAATATTTTTATGCAGTCATCAAGCCGTTTACTATTCATCAGGTAATATCCAATTCGATTCAACAATCCTTCATTGTCAACGTCATAAATGTAGCTTTGCGAAGCTTTGATACTTTGATAGAATGAAATAAAGTCATCGATTGATAAACTATCCAATTGCTTCCTAAACTGGTAAAAGAAAGACTTTTTAGGAAGCGTGTATTTTTCTCCTTTTAAGATTGACCGGATGGCAAAAGATATTTCAAAAACCTTTTCATTAACATTATTTCCTAATAAGATGATGTATAGATCTTCCCCTGCGTTATAAAACATAAGCGCTTCAAAGTTCCTGGATTGACCATCGTGCTGATGTTCCTTTATATTTTGATTATCGAAAGTTACATTGCCTAAAGCAGCTTGTGCCCCCGGGCTGTTATAATGCTGGCCTAGTTCGAAAATAGATTGTTTATTGATGACCTTTCCGGCATGAAGGCATTTGGCCCATTTAAGTAAATCATGCGTTGTGACATACGCTGCACCTGACATCGGCAGTTCGGTCGGATCTTCAACCAGGTCATTGTTAAATGACTTTGCGATATTCTTATTCACCCGTGACGGGTTCATTATTGCAGTCTGCATGTTACATGGTGCAAAAATGAATTTTTCTGCAAACCTGTTAAAGTTCATTTTAGTGATATGCTCAACCACGAATTGCCTCAATGCAATGTTATTATTGTTATAATAGTAGCTTGTGCCGGGTTTAAAAGCCAGCGAATCCAGTTGTTTCAGATCCTCGAATATGTCTTTGTCATTATTTACCTTGTCCCAATTAATATCAGGCAACCCGCTGGTATATTGCAACAAGTCCTTTATAGTAATCCCGTTGGCCCAGCCCGGCAACCCGGGGACAAACCTGGAAACGGGATCGTCCAATTTGAGTTTTCCCTGCTCTTTAAGCTTCATGAGACTCGCCGCACTGAACTCTTTTGTAATGGAGCCAATATTAAACCGATAGTTAGCATTCAACTTATTTTTTTTTGCAGCGTCAGCATAACCAAACGATCCCTCATAGATTATTTTGTCATTTTTTGAAACAAGCACATTGCCGTTATAAATTCCAATATTATTCGACCATCTCATTACGGAGTCGATTTCTCCTATTTCGCTGGGTTGGGCGAATGATTGCGCCGTCTGAAAGACGACCATTACCGCCAACGCGATAGAATCTTTCGCGTGTGTGTGAATTTGCATGTTTAAACAAGTTGAATTTTGTGAACAAAGTAATGACTAAATGTAATGTTCAGCCAGCTGATCTTTCGGGCGGTTGGCCCGACAGTTGAGCGGCCTTTTCATTATTACGAAGGCAGGAAGCAACAAAGGTGAACCTAAGAAATGCCGTCAATGATTTAAATAGGAAAGATCATTTAATTTCTTTTCGAGTGACATCACTGAGCGGGTTGGAATATATCTCAGGAAATATCTAGCCATGCCCGATAAAACCGGGTGGTGGGCCATCTTTCCAAATCTCCATGAAGTATTTACTATGAATGATACCTTTTTCTCCCGTAAACTCTGATATAGAGGAAATATCTCGGAAAAATCGCGATTGGATTTTTTCATTAAGAGGGCGAGGCAATAGGCGTCTTCGATTGCCTGGCATCCACCCTGGGCTAAATTGGGAGTGGTTGCGTGAATGGCATCACCCGTAAAAACAATTTTATCCTGGTACCACTTGCGTTTTCCAGTTCCGAGGTCCGCTAAATCACTCCTGATAAAATTTTCCGAGTTGATTAGTAACTCTTTTACTAACGGGTGAAAATCCTTGTATTCTCTTAGCAACTCATCACGGATTGTACGGGGGTCATCTTCACCGCCTATTTCGGCATTCTTAATTGCCAACCAGAACATGGTAGTAGAATCCATTGGCACAAATAAGAATCGTTTTTTATCATACCAGATTTCAGTGTAAGTCTGATGATATTGCCCAGGTACACGTACGCTGGTAATACCGCGCCATATCGCCTGTCCCGAATACCTGATTTTTATTGCCGGAAACATTTGTGACCTGGAAACCGAATGAATACCTTCAGCTATTGCAGTGCAACCTGATCGGAGGGTTAAACCATTGGAAAAAGACAGATCACAGAAATCTGTTTCATTTCTTATTTCTGTCAGTTTTGAATTCAAGTGAATTTTTTCTTTGGGTAAATTCGATACGAGAATGTCAATCAATTTTGCCCTGTGAATTATCGTTACGGGTGATTCCGTTGATGTAACCCGGATAATCTTTAGATTTTTATCGGAGATATGAAAATTCCTTGTCTCATATCCCGCATTTGTTATCTGTACCCGGTAGCCAAATCTTTCCAATATATCAAGTGCGGCTTTTGAAATGCTAATAGCCGCTCCAACTTCCGTAAGGCGGGGAGCTTGTTCAAATATTTTAAAGTCGATGCCTTCCCGCTGCAGGGCATTAGCCAAAGCAAGGCCACCGATGCCCCCTCCTATGATATTCACAGTCTCCATTTCAATTATCAGGCTTATCCGTTCTTACTTGACAGTAAAGCGGGCACGAGGTTGCCCAACTTATTTGATAGGCGCGTACCATCCTTTGATAAAACGGGATTTCAAAACCTCATCAATCAGTCACCACCCATTTTTGATGCAGGCAAAACTGTTCATCATACATGAATTTTAAAGTGTAGGTGCCCGGCTTTAAAGGTTTGAATTCAAAATCGGCGGTTTCACCCACGCCCAAAAGCTGGCTTTCCTTTATCATGGTTTGTTGCCGGGCGGGCAGATCGATTCCGTCTTTGGCAATAAATTTTATGGACACCGGTGTACTATCCTTCATCATCTTAACTACCATTTCGCCGGCTGGCGCAATGTTCACAAACCGTATACGATGTATTTCACCCAACCTGGCGTATTGTGTGGGCTGTTCATAGCTGCCATTTAATTCAACATCCTGTATGGAAAGAGGATCTGTTGTTTTCCATGCCACCACATAATAATGATCCATTCGCGGATCATACGTTTCACCTTCCTTCAATACAATAATGGGTCCATAGAGTCCGCTGGCCACCTGGTGCGCATCATTCATATGGCTGTGGTAGATAAACGTTCCGGGTCTCATCAATGTAAGTTTATAAGTAAATTTTTCACCCGGTAATATAGACGGCGACATTTTACCATCTGATCTACTAAAGTCAGGAACACCATCGGCCCAACTATCCAGGTCCAACCCATGCCAATGAACACTGGTGGCGAAAGACATATTATTGGTAACAGTAACGTAAGTGGGCTGATATTGTTTCAACACCAGCAATGGCCCCGGCGCGGACAGGGTATTAGTATCCTCTTTAAAAAATGAAGAAAATGAAAACCCATTTCGCTTATACTTACCCGTCATATATTCATTTGCGAAAAGACTGATCTCCTTTTCAGGGCCTTTTGAAATCAAATCACTGGGCCCGGGTTTAATGTAAATAGGAACAACTAACCCTGCCATATGCTGTTTCGTATCCGGCTGATCCAACTCCGTCATACCAGGAAGCCGAATATCTGTCGAAACATGAAATGACAAATGACAATGAAACAACCAGTTTCCCGGCCGCGATGCTACCCACTGCATACTCATAGTAGAAGCAGGTAATATTGTCTGAGTAACCACGGCTTTTTCAAACCCGGGTTTAAAAATACTGTCTTTTAATAATGTTCCAAGTGATAATATGTGATAGTTAAATCCGTGCAGGTGCATAGGATGGGGGCGGCCGGAAGCATTGACAACCCGCCAGCGCAATGTATCACCAACAGATGGTGTGAAGGCTTCGGTATACGGCCATGATTTACCATTTATAGTCAGTGCGTCGAGAAACCCATTTTTGAAAAGGGAAGTGTCAATAGGCGTACTAAAAATATTCACTACAAATACACGGTCAGGTTTTGAGCCGCCTTTTGGATCAACGATAAAAGCGCCGCCTAATTGTTCTTCTTCATTTCCATATGTATAAGGCCAACTCCCGATTCTTGCACGATAGAGATAAGTACCGGATTCCCCGGATTCAAAACGGATATCTTTGGTTTCCCCGGGATTTAGTACTAGACTATCACTTGTAGCCGATGGCCGTTTTTGCAATCCAAAAAAAGTAATAGTGGAATCTTTCAACGAATTGTGTAGTGTAACATGAATTCTTGCTCCGGTCTTCACACGTATCATTGGAGCCGGAACAGTTGGCGCGTTACCTTTTTCTGCAATAGTGACCACACGCAGTCCCGGGCGCTGGTTTGTTTCAATATAAAAATCACTCCATACAACCTCAAGATTCAATTCGAGAGTATTATTGAACAGTTTGCCTGCAGGTATGGTATTGTCATTAGCAACAACAAGGGGATAATCTGATTTGTCGTCCGGATAAACCAGCCGGGGGTGTTTTATCCTGGGAAGACCGGCTAAAGTATAATAAGTATCCGGGGCGCAAGCGATAGCCGCTCTCCGGGCACTGCTTTTTTCAGTGCCCGGTGGCATAAATACAAAGAGAACGAATATCAAAGGCAGCAATAATAGTTTAATCACGTGGTGGCTTGTAACTCTAAATATAGAATTATTTACTAGTACGAAATTATTATTTATGCCACCAGGCGAAAACTTGCTATTGCAGCCAAATTAGCTCGCTTCGTGCCGAGCTGGTATTTCATGATTCTTATTCAGGCAGGCAGAAATCGATTGATAGGACTTCGACTACTTAATTATAAAGTTTCGTACCGTTATCTCACGCGCTGAAAATCCAAATCCTGGAAATCATTGTGTCAAATGGACCTAACTCCTATACAATCCTTCCAATCACCTCTATCAATATCTTTTTTACATTATCCGCATTCTGTTGGAATATCTTTAAAACCTCTTCCCACGAAACAGGCGCCTCATCTTCTTTCCAACAGTCATAGTCCGTGCTCATCGCAATGGCGGCATATGGTATTTGTAATTCGTTGGCCAAACTGGCTTCTGTGGCCACAGACATATTAATAACGTCCGCACCCCAAAGCTGAAACATTTTGGACTCGGCTTTGGTAGAAAACCGCGGACCTTCAATGGTAACTACCGTTCCTTTAGGATGAACAGGGAAATTCAATTGCCTGGCAGCGGCGAAAAATAATCCTCTCAATGTTTCATCAAATGGCGTAGCCATTGCCACATGCACGATACCGCTTGCAAATTTCTCAGCGAATGTGTTGATCCTGTGTTTGGTGAAATCAATAAACTGGTCCAACACTACAAAATGTCCGCGACCAATCTCTTCTTTTAAACTACCACAGGCTGTCGTAGCCAAAATACGAGTCACGCCAGCTTCTTTCAATGCGTATAAATTGGCGCGGTAATTAACTTCGGTGGGAGAGTACTCGTGGTGTTTGCCATGACGGGAAATCAATATGACCTCTTTTTCATTGATCATCCCATGTTTTAATACCGATGTAGGTTTGCCATAAGGGGTGGAAACCTCTTCTTCATGAACATTGTTTAATATTTGCGGATCTTCCAATCCTGAGCCACCAATGATTCCAATTTTTATCATATAGAGTTTATAATCTGTCTATCAAAATGCTTCCTGCTTCCTCAAGGTCTCTTCCAAAACTGATGATGCCTTCCCGGTGTCCTCCCATTACAATTATTTTTTCTTTCCCTAATGCGGTTTCAGCAAACAATCTTTTTATTTCATTCGCCATTTCAGCGGTTCCGTAGGAAATGTTTTCACTGCTCGTTGGAGCATGATGAAGGAGCCTGTTCCATAAATCCAGGTTGTGTATATGAATAACTGCATTGGTTGCTGCCGAACATTCATATATCAAAGCATGTGTAAGTGATTCCGAAGAAGCTTTTACAGGGCCCATACAGGTGACAGTGTTTGTACTGAGATTATAATTAGTAACCAGCGAATAATGAGATTTGGTTAATGTCGGTAATCCACCGGTAGCTGTGCCGGATATCAAAAATGTCTTTTCATTGCATCTCATGCTGATGTTTCCAAATCCGATACCATCAGGATACAGGCCAATCCATCCCTTGTCATACATGATTTCACGCCACATACTCAATTCAGCAACTTTGTCTAATGGGATATCGTTTGAAAGAATCCAATTGCAGTTAAATTTTATATACCCTTCATCCATCTGATTTTTTTTCCGGAAACAAGTTAAGGATGCTTTCTTTATTGGGCG
>Ga0207701_10001363_pt1 | contig 25754 bp, 29 predicted proteins | sample KBSSwiSSwithPhiX_FD_184294 | JGI IMG/M metagenome (GOLD analysis project Ga0207701, IMG submission 184294) | Switchgrass rhizosphere bulk soil microbial communities from Kellogg Biological Station, Michigan, USA, with PhiX - S5 (SPAdes) (version 2) | ecosystem: Environmental > Terrestrial >... | reverse complement strand
AAGGGAAATTCGAAAAACAAGACGAGCCCTTCGAAACCCTATGCATATTACGTGAAACCGGAAAAAAGGAATTCATGCTGAACAACGACGCCTACGAAAAGTTTTCTTTGCATGTAGGCAAATTTCCATGTGTATTCATCGCCCCCGACGACATCCGCATGATCACTGAAGGCAGCGAAGAAAGAAGACGATTTACCGATGCCATCCTTTCGCAACTCGACCCCGAATACCTGCAGCGCCTGATGAATTACAATAAAATATTGCAGCAGCGTAACAGCTATCTGAAATCATGTGCTGAGACCAGATCGCACGATGCCAAACTACTTGATGTGTATGATGACCAGCTGAGCAAGGATGGAAATTACATTTTCAGAAAACGAAAGGATTTCCTGAAAGAATGTATAGCACTGGTGAAGGACTTTTACAGGAAGATATCAGGCACAAACGAAGATGTTGATCTGTTATATGAAAGCCAGCTGTTGCGTTGGGACTATGAAGAAATGCTTACATCAGTCAGAGAGAAAGATCTGATAATGCAGCGCACCACATCAGGCATACACAAGGACGATATCAGTATCTCACTGAACAAACAACCTTTCAGGAATATCGCCTCGCAGGGACAAAGAAAAAGTTTGCTCTTTGCATTAAAGCTTGCAGAATTTGAAATGCTCAAATCAAAAAAAGGTTTCGCTCCTCTCCTTTTGCTGGATGATGTTTTTGAAAAACTTGATGAATCACGTATGCATAACCTGCTCGATTGGGTATGCGTGCAGAACGACGGACAGATCTTTATTACTGACACACACCGCGAAAGAATTGTAAATCATCTCGAAAAACTCATTACTGCATTCCAGCTCATCGATTTATAATTTTCTGTTACCTTCGGCACATGGGTGAATTTTCAATGGGCGATGCTTTAAAACAATTCCTTAACCAGAGCAGGTTAAAAGGATCGATGCAGGCTTTGCAGATCGAGGATGTGTGGGAACAGATCATGGGTAAAACTATCGCTCGCTACACCGATAAAATAAAAATACACGGCAATACACTTTATATTTCTTCTTCAGTTGCACCGCTGAAACAGGAGCTTTTGTACCAGAAAGAAAAAATTATTCAGCGGGTAAATGAAGCGTTAGGGGAAAAAGTGATAAAGGAAGTAGTTATACAATAATTAAAATTGCTTATTCACCCCCGGCGCCAGAGGCGTCACCCCCTCAAGGGGGTTTTCTTTTTCTATTTTTTTAATAAAAATCTTTTAATACTTCACTATTCTCGGGTCAACTATACCATAAATAAAATCCGCCAGGATATTTATCACAATAAAGAAAAAAGAAGAGATCAATACTGATCCCATTACAACAGGAAAATCAAGATTTTCAAGTGCGTCAACGGTAACTTTTCCAATCCCCTTCCATCCAAAAATATATTCCACAAAAAATGCTCCCGCGAGCAATTCAGCGAACCAACCTGTAATAGCAGTGATCACCGGGTTAAGCGCATTGCGCAACGCATGCTTCCAGATAACTGCTCTTTTACCAAGTCCTTTCGCATAAGCTGTTCGGATATAATCCTGGTTCAGCACATCGAGCATTGAACTTCTTGTGAGCTGTGTAATGATGGCCATAGGACGAATGCCGAGCGTAAGCGCCGGAAGTATCAGATTCGACAGAACAATCTTTCTTCCTTCAAATGGATCAGTTTCAAATAAGCTGCCTGTCATGCTCAGACCTGTATAATGGCTCAATACAAATCCAAAAAAGTAGGCGATCATAATTCCCATGAAAAAAGATGGCGCGGAAATACCTAACACAGAAACAAATATTGATGAGCCGTCCATCCATGTATCTTTCTTAACTGCAGCAAGTATGCCGAGCGGAATTCCGAATATTATGGCGATCATCATCGCAGAAATTGCGAGCACGATCGTGCCGGGCAAAGCTTCCATCAATACATCCCATACGTCTCTTTTTGACTGGTAAGACCTTCGCAGGTAGGGTACTTTGATAGCCAGTTTTGTTTCACTACCGATGAATATGCCTTTCAGCTTTTTTTGTTTTATTTCATCTTTTGTGTGTATAGCAACCGGTGAAACATCATTGATATAGGTAAGAAATTGTTTCCACCTGGGCTTGTCGAGATTGAGTTCTTTCCTGATGTTTTGCTGAGTAGCGGCGTCAGCTGTTTGTCCCATTACCAATCGGGTTGGATCGCCGAAACCCTGGAACAGGAAAAATACAACGATGATGACCCCGCACATGACGAGCGCACCATAGATGATTTTTTTTAAAATATAATTTATCACAATTTATTTTGATCCTGCTATATACCTCAATGCTTCATCAAAATCCACCGCACTCCACTTCTTCATAATAGTTCCATCATTAATCAAAAACAAAGTGGGGTTGTAACGCGCAGCAGTCTTGATAGCAGTTCCATCAGTTTTTAAAGTCTGCAATTGCGGCATAAAACCCTGGCGGTTATCTTCAACATCCAGGTTGGTCACCAGGAAACCTTTAATATTTTTCTTAGTCGTCTCATTAATGATTATATCCATTTTTTCAATCCATTCATCTGGTTTATATCCATCCTTCAAAAACAAAAATATCTTCGTACCGGGCTCTGTCAGCAATGCCTGGGTTGTATCGGTGCCACTGTTCGTTTGCAAAGAAAAATCCCTGATAGCAGCGACGGCAGTTCCTTTCCTCACTACTTTGTCCTCCCTTTTTACGAACTTATAAGAATCATCAAAATCCGCAGGGAAATTTTCAGTGGTAAAGCTCGACTGCTTTCCATTTTTTTCATACGTGAACATGATCACTGTGCTGTCGGGTACCGCTCCTGCCGGAATCTTCATTTTTTCAGGAATGTTATTGCCAGCCTTATACGGCAAACAATCCACAACCGGCAGATGCTCCAGTACATACCATTGAAACGCGAATGAAAATACGACTGTGAAAAATAAAATAATCTTAGCTGCGCCACGGCTTATAAAAGGTTTAATCCGGTTTCTATAAGGCATCAGCGCTAAAATCAGTATCAGCAGCACAACATCTTTAATAAACGACTGATTTGCCTGTAACGGAATGCAATCGCCGAAGCATCCGCATTCCCTGATTTCTCCTGAGAATAATGCGTATCCGGTAAGGAATGTAAAGAATAAGATCAGCATCAGCAGCAGCCAGCTGAAGATTCTCATTTTCCAGCCTGTCAGCACCGCGACACCTGCAATGATCTCAAATGCGATCATGATCACAGAAAGTGTAAGTGTATAATTGTTGAACTCCTGCAGGTTCCATACTTCGAAGAATTCCTGCATTTTGTAGCTCAGTCCCAACGGGTCATTGGCTTTGATGAGGCCTGAGAAAATGAAGAGTATGCCTATAATTACCCTGGCTATTCTGATGAATATTTTCATTTATTTTATTTAAGCTCTGTGGTCAGCGCGCGCACCGCGCCTCTATTCAGACAATATCAACGCAAACAAAGAATAATTAATTATATCATGATAATTCGCATCCAGCCCCTCACTGATCAATGTCTTTCCCTCATTCGCGATGATTTGACGCATACGCATCAGCTTCATCAATATCAGGTCAACAAAACTCTCCTGGCTCATGCTTCTCCAGGCTTCGCCGTAATCATGATTCTTTTTCTCCATCAATGCCTTCGTTTCCGCGATCTTCTCATCAAACCATTTCTCTACCTGTTCAACAGGAATATCTTCTATGGCATCATGGCCAAGGTCAAGCTGAATTAACCCGATCACACTATAGTTCACCATTCCCCGGAATTCATCCCTGATATCATCTGAAATAAGTTGTGTTTTCTTCTCCTGTATGGTGCGTATTCGCTGAGCCTTAATAAATAACTGGTCGAGGATTGAGATTGGCCTCAGCACCCGCCATGAAGTGCCGTAATCCTTTGTCTTTTTTATGAAAATGTCCCTGCATGATTTTACAGCCGAGTCGTATTGGACGTTTGTATTACTCATCAAGAAGAAATAATCAATTTGTTCAGTTCTAATTTTAATCCTGAATTTTATTGGTCAAATGTAATAATTACAAGCCAATGTTTACTTTGAATTGCAGGGGGAAACTACTTGCCGCAAAACATCCCTTGATAATGGGCATCATAAATGTTACACCAGATTCTTTTTACGAAGGAAGCAGGTGTGATGATGCCGATGCAGTTTTCCGGCAAACTGAACGCATGCTGAAAGATGGAGCGGATATCATCGATATCGGCGCGCAAAGTACCAGGCCTCAATCACACCTCATATCTATGGAAGAAGAGTTGACGCGGCTAGCGGGCATAGTCGATGTGGTAACCGATAAATTTCCTGAAGCCATTTTTTCCATCGACACATTTTACAGTAAAGTCGCCGGGATATGTGTTGCCGCGGGAGCTTCCATCATCAATGACGTGAGTGGCGGACAAATGGATGCCGGTATGCTCGAAACAGTGGCAAAACTCGGTGTGCCATTTGTGTGCATGCATATGAGGGGCACGCCTCAAACAATGCAGCATCTTGACGATTATGATGACGTAACAAAATCTGTTCTTGACTACTTTATCACCAGAACAGAAAAATGTAAAGCGGCTGGAATTAAAGATGTGATTATTGATCCGGGGTTTGGATTCAGTAAAAATATAAAGCAGAATTTTCAGCTGCTCAATAATCTCGATAAGTTCAAAATGCTCGACAGACCCATATTGGTGGGCCTGTCGCGCAAATCAACTATTTATAAAACACTTGGCGTAACCGCCGGTGAATCGCTTAACGGAACAACGGTAATGAATACTGTTGCCCTTATGAAAGGTGCTTCAATACTTCGTGTTCATGATGTTAAAGAAGCAAAAGAATGCATCACCCTTTTTACTCATCTTGAAGGGTGGTGAGCTGGCTGCTGTGCCTGTGGCTGACGGCCCCTCATGCGTGGATCCATTCCTGGTAATCCCGGATTAGGTTTTACAGGCTCGCTCACTTCGAGTACTTCAATATCGAATATCAGGTTTTCGAATGGCTTGAACTTAGCCCCCGGAGGAGCTTGCGGGCCGTATGCAAGCATTGATGGTACATATAATTTTCCTTTACCACCTTTCCCGAATAAACGCATTCCATCGTCCCATCCTTCAATAGCACCTCTCTGACCTACTATGAAAGAATACGGTTGAGCATGACCGAAAGCTGTATCGCGGTTGGAATCGAATACTACTCCTTTGAATGTTGTTCCTTCATAAGAAACCTTTACAGCTTTTCCTGAATCAGCAAGGGGCAGATCGCCTTTCTTGTCGATGGCCACAAAAACACCTTTAGCTGTTTTCTCGGTTTTAATGTTATTGTCCTGCAGATATTTTTCAATTGCTGCTATTTCAGAAGATTTGATCTTATCCATATCTGCTTTCTGATCTGCCATTACCTCTGGTTCTGTTTTGAAAACATCCACCACCTTAATGGTCAGTGAAAGCTTATCACTTTTCTTGATATATGGAGGAAGCTGTCCGTTCTTTTTCTGCAGGCTGTCTGCGAGCATCACGATCACTGCGCTGTCACCCTTTCTTAGCTTGTTAAAAACTTCGAGCGGATTGTAAACCGCGCCCATACTGTCTACACGTGCATATGTTGGTAAAGCGCCTACACTTGTTGAAATGATTGAGTCGCGAACCTTTTGAGTATAATGCACTTTAAGAAATTCACCAGTTTTTACAATCGGATTTTTCTTATCGGAAATTATCTTGTATAAAATTCCGCTTTTTGTTTTTTTGAATCCACCACCTGTGCATCCGCCAATAGCAAATAGTAAAATAAAGCCCAGGAAAATGGTTGTTGTTTTTTTCATTAATGTTTGATTTACTTTAATAGTTCAGCGTTTTCTTTCATCGCTATTTTAAATTTTTCTACAGTCTGTTCAAGTGTGTCGAATGTCCTTCCGCCGGAAGCGTTGAAGTGACCTCCGCCATTGAAGTATTTTCTTGCAAATGTGTTCGTATCAAATCCTCCCTTGCTCCTGAAGCTCCATTTTCTTTCTTCGTCCCTGTCTATTACTAATCCCGCCAATTTTATACCCTGAATGCTGAGTGGATAATTTACCAATCCTTCAGTGTCGCCGGTTTTTACCTGGAAACGCAGGAGGTCTTTTTTGGATATGGCGATCAGCACGGTGTTGTATTCATAATATACTTCCATGCGGTTCATGAGCACATGGCCTATAAATCTTAGCCTGTTCTCAAGAAAGTTGTCATATATATTTTCATGCACCTTTGAATGTTCAAGTCCCCTTTCCTTTAAAAAGGCCACCATATGGTGAACAGATGCAGATGTTGATGCAAACCTGAACGAGCCTGTGTCGGCCATAACTCCTGCATATAAGCATTCGGCGATGGGGGTGTTGATCTTGTCTGAATGTCCCGACTGTACAATGAAATCATACACCATTTCTGCCGTAGAACTTTTTGCAGTGTCGCTGATGCCGTAATCAAAATTTGCGGTGTCGGGCTGCTGGTGATGATCTATAAGCACCTTTGTTCCTTTGAAATCATACAGCTTCTGCGAAAGATTTTTTGTTCTATTGAATATGTTAAAATCAAGACAAAATAACCAATCGGCCTTATTAAGAGCATCATGCCCTTTCTCCGGGGAAAGCTCATAGTCTATCACTTCGTTGCTCGATTGCATCCAGTTGAGCCATGTTGCCCAGTTCGTTGGTGAGATCACCGATACTTCATGTCCCATTGAAATAAGAAAATGGTACATTCCTAAAGATGAGCCCATGGCATCAGGGTCGGGTTTCTGGTGCGTCGTAATCACTACCTTTCTTGGAGCCGTCAATAATGGAAATATTTCCTGTACAGGTTTCATCAAAAATGAGCGCAAAGTTGCGGAATTAATGCCCAATCGCCAATTTTACTTACACAATCCACAAGTTCTTTTACCTTTGCGCCCAAATTGAAAAACATGAGCAACCGTACGTTTACTATGATCAAGCCAGATGCCATGAAAAACGGTTACGCCGGTGCGATCATAGACAGGATCATTAAGGAAGGATTTAAGATCATTGCCCTTAAACAAACCAGGCTGAGCGAAGAAAAAGCCGGTGAATTTTATGCTGTTCACAAAGCAAGGCCATTTTATGGTGAGCTGGTTTCATTCATGAGCAGCGGATCCATTATCGCAGCCATCCTTGAAAAGGAAAATGCCGTTTCTGGATTCCGTACACTGATCGGAGCAACCGATCCTGCTAAAGCTGATGCAAATACCATCCGTAAATTATATGCTGAATCAGTTGGTGAAAATGCCATCCACGGCAGCGACAGCGACGAGAACGCAAAGATTGAAGGAGATTTCTTTTTCAGCGGTCTCGAAAGGATTTAAATTTAACATATGGAACAGCCACTGGTAGGAATAATAATGGGCAGCGACAGCGATCTTCCTGTAATGAAGCCCGCTGCTGATCTCCTGAAAGAATTCGGGATCCCATTTGAACTTACCATCGTGTCTGCACACCGCACTCCGCGGCGGATGATCAAATATGCAGCGGATGCAAGGCAACGCGGTATAAAGGTCATCATCGCCGGAGCCGGAGGCGCCGCACATCTTCCCGGCATGGTAGCCTCCATAACTTCATTACCCGTAATTGGGGTACCTGTAAAGTCTTCCAATTCCATCGATGGCTGGGATTCTGTTCTATCTATCCTGCAAATGCCCAATGGCATTCCTGTGGCAACTGTTGCGTTGAATGCTGCAAAGAATGCTGCTATACTTGCTGCCTGTATTATCGGTGCTTTCGATGAGAAGACCGGTAAGCAAATAGATGAATACAAAAAGCAGATGGAGAAAGATGTGCTGACTAAAGTAGGAAAGGTGAAATCGGAGGGTTGGAATAATTTGTTTGATGAGTGAAGGTGAGTAGTCAGTAGTGAGTGATCGTTTTAACAGGTAATCACTACAAATTTTTGTTCAAGCGTAAGGGAATGATCAAGGATCATTTTTAAAAAGTTTTTACCCCACTTTGCATAATAGGGCATAAAATTATCCACCCTTTCCTGGAGGCTGTTATTTGGGAACAATGCGTTCTTCACTGCACTGAGCTGTCTTTTCTCCACTTCATATTTTCTTCTTTCTGCGCGCAACAGTTTCTTTTCGAGTTCATGCAATGGTTTGATTGCGCGGGTTTGCAAAGCTGCAACATGAGTAGTAAGCGTATCATCTACCTGGCCAGCCACTGTTTTCAGCCTGTCGTAATATGAAGTAACATTCGTGATCTCTCCCGTAAGGGTAAGCTGGTTTTCAGATTCTCTTTTAACCAGCTCGTTCATCAGAATGCGTTCATCCTTGAATATACCGGCAACAGGTATGCGGATCTTGTCGATTTTTTCCTTCCATTTTTCTTCCATCACCAAAAATGAATTTCTCATCACAAGAACAGGGTAAGGAACATGATAATATTCGAAAACACCTTTAAGCTCCAGCCAATAAGCTATCTCCCCTCCTCCTCCGATGAATGCAACATCCGGCAGCATCGTTTCCTGGTACAGGCCGCGCAGAATAACATTGGGACTGAACCTTTCAGGATGATCATTTAATTCTTTCTTTAATGCAACTGCGTCGAATGTAATATTTGTGTTCACCACTTTCCATTCATCCCCGGATCTTTCAATACGTTCGCGCACATTATCTTTCAGATAAAAAAGATTAATCTCCCGAGGTTGAGCCTGTGCCTTAAAATTACCTGACAGCGCTTCTATTGTTTTTTCTACTACTCCAAATGAGTGATGATTGAAAAGCTCATCTTCAAACACCCCTATCATTTTTCTTTTAAGGTTGTCATTATCCGGTATGAGTACTACTAATCCGTATTCACCAAAAAGTTTATCGATAAGCTTGAATGTAGCCGTCTGTATATCCGGACTCTGGAGATAACATTCTTTGATCATTTCAATAAGCTCCTTTCCGTGAGGCATTACTGATAGTTCTCCTTCCACGCGATTAATGATCTTTTCAAGACCTTTTGTGTTCATTCGTCCGATCGCGCCTGACTGATCGGTTTCCCAATTGATCTTTTCACCATCCAGGAATATATTTCCCAATTCATCGAGGTCAGCATCTTCGCAACCCATGTAAAATACCGGAACGAACTTTTTACCTGGAAACTTTAAAGTGAGGTCATCCGCAAGCTTTATAGCATGCAGGATCTTATACACAAAAAACAGGCTACCGGTAAATATTGCCGGCTGATGTGCTGTGCAAACAGTAAAAGTATTTTCGTTTAAAAGAAGTTCAATATTCTCTTTTACTTTATCTGAAGGCTGGAGTTGTTTGTATTGATTGGTAAGTTCGTTTACGATAAGCTTTCTATCGGTGCTGAATTGTTGTCTTTCCTTTATCGCGGCAGCGATACCTTCTGTTGAAACAGGATGATTATAGAATGATCTGAGATTTTTATCCGCATTCACAAAGGCGATGGCCAATGGTGAAAAGAATCCTGTATCCCCGTAAGACAGTTGCGTAGATGAACAATCCATAATCTCAGTAAAAATAACTACTCTTGGTTGCTGTAAAATGCCTGCCTGTATTTTTAACTTCTTATTTTAACTCGTATGCAACGATCTTATTCCGGAAGAAAGTTGGGACGTAAACGATCCTGTTAGCAGCATCATAGCCGATGTCAGCTGAATTCACCTGTTGGTCGCGTGTATCGAGCAGTTTTTGGGTGGTCCCATCTCCGTTCACATAATAGACCACACCCTGCCAGCATGACACAATAAATTCATTGCCCTGCACGGGTTCAACTCCATCAGTATGGCCTTCCATGCCATCTGCAATTTTATCCAGTGATCTTCCTTTGCCTAAACGGTAGAGTCCGCCGTTGTCGAGAATATAAATATCCTTATTGTACACCAGTACACCATTTGGCCCCTTCAGGCTGGTACTGTCGAGCAGTTTTGAAGGCTTGCCGTTTTCTATTTTCCAAAGTTCCCTATTGCGTGAGTCTGTAACGTAAACGTTCCCTTTGGCATCGGCAGCAACATCATTAAGAAAGATTGCACCCGGGATTTTGATATGGTTGGTAATTTGTCCCTTTGTGATATCTATGGTAACAAGCTCATCGAGGTCGGCTACCCATAGAATATTTTTTACAAGAGCCAGTCCCTTTGGGGCGTTGAGTCCCGGTACCCAGTCTGTAGCGATGATCTTTCCGTCGAGGCTTACTTTTCCGATAGATCCGCTGCCATCTTTTCCATCTCCTTTGCCATCAATGTTGGATACATAAAGCGTCTTACTTCCGGCATCAAATAAAACGGATTCCGGAGTTTTAAGCGTTGAATCGGTTTCCCATTTTTTTTCGAGCGAGTGCTGAGCCTGGAGGGTTATGCTTAGTGCTATTGCTAAGAGTGTAAAGATCTGTTTCATCTGCTTGTTTTTTTGGATCAGCAATTTATGAAAGATTTATGATTGACTATGCGGTAAGATTATTCATCATGCAATTAATCGCTGAAGTGCGCCCCACCCCCGGCGCTTCGCGCCACCCCTTGCCTTTCGTTTTCTATTCTTTCACTGAAAACTTATAGACAGTTGTCTGGTTAAAAGTTTCTCCAGGCCTTAAAATTGTATTAGGAAAAGTCGGCTGATTCGGAGAATCAGGAAAATGTTGTGCTTCAAGAGCCAACCCTCCATGCTTCACATACTTCATCCCCTTCTTTCCGATCAGCGAGCCATCAAGAAAATTTCCTGAATAAAACTGCACGCCGGGTTCTGTCGTAAACAATTCCATATACCTGCCCGAATTAGGATCATGAACAGCCACCGCAAGTTCAGGCTCAGCCGTTTTCTTTTTATTCAGCACATAGGTATGATCATATCCTCCCGGAACCTTTTCAATATCAGTTCCGATTTTAGCAGGAACAGTAAAATCCATGGAGGTGCCCTTTACATCAGGCAATTCACCAGTAGGGATAAGATCATTATTCACTCCAACATATTTATCTGCGTTGATAAAAATCTCATGACCCAGTATGGTTGAATCCTTTCCGGCAGACAAATTAAAATAACTGTGGTTGGTAATATTAACGGCTGTCGGTTTATCTGAAGTGGCCTTGTATTCAATTTTCAATTCATTGTTATTCGACAACAAATACACTACTTCAACACTACAGTTGCCGGGAAAACCTTCTTCACCATCTTTACTTGAATATGAAAATTTTACGCTGCTGTCACCCGGTAATATTTCTCCTGCCCAGAATTTTTTGTTGAAACCATTGATGCCACCATGCAGTGTGTTACCATTATTATTGATCGGTAATTGGTACGGTTTGCCATCAATAGCAAACTTACCTTTTGCGATCCTGTTAGCATAGCGGCCGGTGATACAACCGAAATACGGATTCTCTTTTTTAACGTATCCCTCCATTGAATCGAAGCCCAGTACTACATCTCCCATATTCCCACCTGAATCCGGCACCATTATATTAGTGATCGTGCCGCCATAATTAATAATTTTAACTTCCATTCCAGCAGCATTTTTAAGTGTATACTGCATTATTTCCTTTCCATCGGCATTTCCATACTTCTGCTGTGTAACAGAAGATTTGTTTGTTGTGCTCATAGTATCGGCTGTTGAATTATTATTTTCATTGCCATGATTTCCGCCACATGCGGTTAAAGAAAAAACTACTACAATAAAAAAAAGTCGGGAGATGATGATCATGAATCTTTAGGTTTTTTTATCAGTTGATTACTTCCGCTTCAAGGTCGTAATCGTAAGCTTTGGTAACGCGCGCCTGTACAAACTCTCCAACTTTCAATTTTCCTGTAGTATCGATTATCACTTCATTGTCCACCTCCACACTGTCGAATTCAGTTCTTCCAAGATATTTTCCTGCTTCTTTTTTATCAACAAGCACTTTAAAAACTTTTCCAATCTTGTCCTGGTTCTTTTCAAAAGAGATCTGCTGCTGCACTTCCATTATTTCCTGTGCCCTTTCTTCCTTTTCTTCCTGCGTAATATTATCCGTTAATTCATAGGCACCGGTATTTTCTTCATGACTGTATGAAAATATGCCAACCCTGTCAAACCGGTGCTGCTGAAGAAAAGATTTTAATACTTCCACATCATCACGTGTTTCACCTGGAAACCCTGCTATAAGCGTAGTGCGGAGGCAAATGCCGGGAACTTTATCACGCACCTGTGCAACCAGGTCATCCATTTCAACCTTTGTGATCTGCCGTTTCATTGCTTTCAGCATATTGTCGCTCGCATGCTGCAAAGGCATATCAAGGTAATTGCAGATATTCTCACGCTGCCTCATCACATCCAGTATCTCCAGCGGAAATTTTGAAGGATATGCGTAGTGTAACCTTATCCATTCCAAACCTTTTATATCGGCAAGCCTGTTGAGCAGGTCGGGTAACATTCTTTTTTTATAAATATCCAATCCGTAATAAGTAAGTTCCTGAGCGATGAGCATGATCTCTTTCACGCCCATTCTAACGAGGTGTTCTGCTTCTCTAACAAGGTCTTCGATGGTCCGGCTTACGTGTTTGCCTCTCATTAACGGAATAGCGCAGAAAGAACAGGTTCTGTTGCACCCCTCTGATATCTTCAGGTAGGCATAATGTTTAGGTGTTGATAGCAATCTCTCCCCTAATAACTCTGACCTGTAATCTGCGTTCAATTGTTTCAATAATCCCTGGAGTTCCATGGTGCCGAAAAAAGCATCTACTTCGGGGATCTCCAGCTCGAGATTATTTTTATAGCGCTCACTCAAACATCCGGTAACAAATACTTTATCGAGCTTGCCGCTTCTTTTCAGGTCAACCTGGCTGAGAATAGTATTGATCGATTCTTCTTTCGCCTTATCAATAAAACCGCAGGTATTCACCACAACGATATTATGATCGAGCTTCCTGTTCTCGTGTACAACATTAATATCATTGGCTGCGAGCTGGCCACTCAGCACCTCACTGTCTACCAGATTTTTGCTGCATCCCAGCGTGATAATATTTACTTTGTCTCTCTTGAGCGTCTTCGATTTCATGTATATAAAAACAAAGCTGCAAAGGTACAGATACATGCACCATTTGCAGCTTTAATAAACTTATTTAAAACTTAATTTAATTAAATGCGAAACGGAATCCAAGACCAAACCTGCCGGCTTCAAAATCCGAATTGTCGCCTATAAAAAATGTAGGCCGCCAGTCGAACGAAAATGATAATGGAACTCCATCGATTTTATAATCAAGTCCGCCTGTTGGTTTCAGCAAAAAGGCAGAATTGTCTTCATCGAGGCCCACACCTGCACCAACACCCGCAAACCACTGTAATCCGGGAGCACTTTCGATCATTTTGTGGTATTCGTAAAAAGCCTGGATGGCAACATAATTACCGAAAAGAACTTCGAATTTTCCTACGTTGTTTTCGCTAAAGAAGTGTTTGTAAGAAGGTCCCACCAATGTGCTGCCGTTACCAAAATCAAGACCAAGGCCAATTGCGTTGCGGTAGTCTGATCCGTTAGCTGCTCTTTGTGCAGAAACATCAGAGGCTACTACCAGGAGGAATACAACGATCAAAACGCTGAATAATCTTTTTCTCATAAAATATTTTTGTGCAAATGAAATTAAAATTTTCGTTCCAAGCTATTAACACACAATCATCGCCACTTATTGTGTCCTTTCTCTACAATCACAATTCCCCCAGGTTAAACAAGCTATCAACAAACTCATGTTTATTAAACACCAGCAGGTCTTCCATTTTCTCTCCTACTCCAATAAACTTCACCGGTATCTTAAACTGGTTCGCAATAGCCAGCACGACCCCTCCTTTTGCTGTACCATCAAGTTTTGTAATAGCTATTGCCGTTACATCTGTTGCCGCAGTAAAATGCTTCGCCTGCTCCAGCGCATTCTGCCCGGTAGAACCATCCAGCACCAGCAACACCTCATGGGGCGCATCGGGAATAATTTTCCCCATCACCCTCTTTATTTTAGTAAGCTCCTCCATCAGGTGCGCCTTATTATGCAGCCTCCCGGCAGTATCAATGATCACTACATCCATACCTTTTGAAACCGCACTCTGTACAGTATCGAACGCTACTGACGCCGGATCGGATCCCATAGGCTGTTTAACTATCGGTACCCCGGTTCTTTCGCTCCAGATTGTAAGCTGTTCGACTGCTGCGGCCCGGAATGTATCTGCAGCCCCCAGCAAAACAGATTTTCCTGCCTTCTTAAAATGATAGGCAAGCTTACCGATAGTGGTTGTTTTACCCGCACCGTTTACACCGACCACCAATATAACATAAGGCTTTGTGGGTAATTCTGAGGTAAAAGTATATGAACCCTGGGGCGGGTCGGTAAGCATGTTCTCAATTTCTTCCTTAAGTAGCCGGTTCAGTTCACTGGTACCCACGTATTTATCTCTGGCAACACGCTGCTCGATCCGTTCGATGATCTGTACCGTGGTGTCAATCCCTACATCTGCGCTTATCAGGGCATCCTCAAGATCATCAAGCACCTCTTCATCAACGGTAGATTTACCGGCAACAGCCTTGGTGATCTTGGATAGAAATCCTTCCTTGGTTTTCTGCAATCCCTGGTCAAGCGTTTCCTTTTCTTTTTTACCGAAGATCTTATCGAAAAATCCCATCAGGAAAAATTTTGTTCATTAAAAACAAAAAGCCGTTCTCTCGAGAACAGCTTATGACAAGTACTTACTTATATAATTATTTTTGAGCGAGGAATTCCTTCACTTTGTCTTTATGCACGATAGATTCCTTGAAAGTATACGCGCCTGATTTGGGACTACGAACTGCACGGATCACTTTAGTCCAGTTCTTAGCTTCAGCGGCTGCCTTCTGGTCCTTCGTTTTAATCGCGGTTTTAGCTGCTTTTGCCATGATATGGGTTATTTAATTTCTTTATGAATGGTGTACTTCTTCAGGTTCGGGTTGTATTTTTTCAACTCGAGTCTTTCGGGAGTATTTTTCTTGTTTTTTGTGCTGATATAGCGGCTGGTTCCGGGCACAGCTGTAGTCTTCTGCTCTGTGCACTCTAAAATTACCTGAACCCTGCTTCCTTTCTTTGCCATTGTATTATTTGTTTAATAATCCATTTTCTGTGGATATGTTAGATTTTGATTCCCCTGGCCCTTAAGTCCTTAACCACACTGTACAAGCCATTTTTATTGATGGTACGGATACCTTCGGTAGATAGTTTCAGGGTGATCCACTTGTCTTCTTCAGCAAGGAAATAGCGTTTGGTCTGCAAATTGGGCAGAAACCTGCGCTTGGTCTTGATATTGGAGTGCGATACCGTATGTCCGCTTACAGGTACTTTCCCGGTGATCTGACAAATTCTTGACATGACGAAATTTTTGGACGGCGAAGGTCGGAAAATATTATTAAATAGCAAAATAGATTTAAAGGTAAAGAGAATAGGAATTAAGTAATTTGACTCTTTTTAAGCAATACATCTAAATGACTCAAAATAAGCGAAAAACGATCCCCCGCGACATCAGTTGGCTCAGTTTTAATGGGCGCGTACTCCAGGAAGCTGCCGACACCACTGTTCCCTTAAAGGAACGTGTCAAATTCCTGGGCATCTTCTCCAATAATACAGATGAATTCTTTCGTGTGCGGGTAGCCACCCTGAAACGCATGGTCGAGTTCGGTTCCAAGATCAAAAATATGCACCTCGAACAGGATCCGGCAGACATTCTCACAGATATACAGGATATCGTACTTGACCAGCAATCCGAATTTAACAGGATATGGGATGAAGTGCGCGAAGAACTCGCCACTAACAGGATATTTCTGGTGAACGAAAAAGAACTGAACGAAGAGCAGCAGCAGTTCGTTACTAATTATTTTGAACAGGAAGTGCGCTCAAATATTATCCCGCTGATGGTAGAAGGCATTACTCAGCTCCCCTACCTGCGCGAAAAATCCATTTACCTTGGTGTGGTGCTTTCCAAAAGTGACCATTCCCTGAAGCGCAAATATGCTATCATCGAAGTGCCTTCAAAAGTTATCGGGCGATTCAAAGAAATTCCCGCGCCCGACGCTGAACATCATATCATTTTACTTGAAGACGTGATCAGGTTCAATCTCAAAAGCATTTTTTCTTTCTTTGGCTACGATCATTATGAATCGTGGGTGTTTAAAGTTACTAAAGACGCTGAGATGGATATAGATAACGATGTGTCTACGTCTTTCATCCAGAAAATTGAGAAAGGACTCAAGAACCGGCGAAAGGGTAAAGCCGTGCGGTTTGTATACGACAGGGAAATGGATCCCTCACTGCTTGAATTCCTGATGGTAAAACTGAATCTTTCTAAAAAAGACAGTTTGATTCCTGGTGGCCGGATACATAACTTCAGGCACTTCATGGATTTCCCGGATGTATTCAGCCACAAAGGTCAAAGGAAGAAACCTTTTCTTCATCCACTCCTGCGAAATGTTCAGCGTGTAACGGATGTGGTACTTAAGCGCGACGTGATGCTGAATTTCCCCTATCACTCTTTTGATCCGGTGATCGATCTTTTAAGAGAAGCAGCCATAGATCCTTCAGTTACTACTATAAAAATTACGGCTTACCGGCTCGCGCCGAATTCCAAGATCGTGAACGCACTGGTAAATGCGGTACGCAATGGTAAAGCAGTGACGGTAATGCTTGAGATACGCGCAAGGTTCGATGAAGAAGCGAACATTGAATGGAAGGATTACCTTGAAACAGAAGGCGTAAAAGTGCTGATCAGTATTCCTAACCTTAAAGTACATGCGAAACTTTGCCTCATTACAAAAAAGGTTGAAAAACGAAGTGTACAATATGGCTTTGTAAGTACGGGGAACATGAATGAAAGGACAGCTAGTTTATATGGAGATCATTGCCTGCTCACTGCCGATAAAGCCATAATGTCTGATGCTAACAGGATATTTAATTTCATTGAGAACTGGAAAGCCGGCATGCAGCCGCTTAAGAACTGCACGAGCCTTATCCCCTGTCCTATTTCATTGCGTCCCGAAATTTCGAGATGGATCAACAGGGAAATTAAAAATGCCAAAGAAGGAAAGGAAGCAAGAATATGTTTGAAGATGAATTCTCTTTCAGATGAAATTTCTATAGATAAATTATATGAAGCAGCTAAGGCCGGGGTAAAAGTTTTTCTGGTGATACGGGGTATATTCTGCATGTATTCCGAGAACAAGAAATTTGTTTATCCTATAAAGGGTATCAGCATTGTTGATGAATACCTGGAGCATGCAAGATTATTTATTTTTTATAACAATGGAAATGAAAAGGTTTATATTTCATCAGCCGACTGGATGGTGCGTAATCTCGATCACAGGGTTGAGGTAACTTGTCCCATTAAAGATGTGGGCATTAAAAAAACACTGATCAATATGTTCAACATCCAGCTGTCAGACAATGTGAAAGCAAGGGTTCTCGATAACGAATTGAGAAACCAGTATGTTGACAGAAACGGTGATGATAAAAGAAGATCGCAGGAAGAAATTTACAATTACCTGCAAAAGTTTAATGAGGTTAAAATTGAATTAAATGCGATTGGCAGCTATTGATATCGGAAGTAACGCGGCGAGATTATTAATATCGGATGCCACAACGAACGACCAGGGAAAAACACAGTTTCAGAAATTAAATCTTGTGCGTGTGCCATTGAGACTGGGATTTGATGTATTTGAAGACAATACCATTTCAAAGGAAAGAGAGGACATGATCATAAAAACGATCTGGTCGTATAAGTTGCTGATAGAAGTTTATGGAGTTGAATACATGAAGGCGTGTGCCACCAGTGCGATGAGAGATGCAACGAACGGTATCGAGATCATTAAAAAAGTTAAGGATGACACTGGTATTGAAATTGAAATTATTTCCGGTGATGCGGAAGCCAGCCTGATATATGAGAATCACGTAGCTGAGAATATGGACAAGGAACATTCTTATTTATATATAGATGTTGGCGGAGGAAGTACGGAGCTCACTTTTTTTGCGGATGGCAAGCTTGCATTTAAAAGATCATTCAATATCGGAACGATCAGGATTTTAAAGAAACAGGTAGATGAATTTATGTGGGATGAAATGAGGGATTTTCTTAAAAGAGAAACAAAGGGCCACGAACGGGATATGGTGGCTATAGGTTCTGGAGGAAATATCAACAAGGTATTTAGTATCAGTAAAAGAAAGGAAGGAAAACCTTTGCAGCTTGATCTTTTGAAAGACTATTACAGGGAGCTTAGCAGCTTCAGTGTGGAAGAAAGAATAAGAATATATAAGTTGCGCGAAGACCGTGCCGATGTGATTGTTCCTGCCTTGTCGATTTACGTGAATGTAATGCGGTGGGCGGATATCCAGGAGATCTATGTTCCCAAGATCGGTCTTGCTGATGGATTGATACAGCATTTATATGCAGAAGTCAAAAGTCAAAAGTCAAAAGTTAAAATCTAAAACCTCAATGAGCATCCATAAAGAACTAAAAAAGATCACTACCAATACCCTTCTGAAAATGAAATCCGTCGGAGAAAAAATCTCCATGATCACTGCTTATGATTATTCATTCGCACGGATATTCGATGCCGCCGGAATCGATGTAATATTAGTTGGCGACTCTGCATCAAACGTAATGGCAGGACACGTTACCACCCTGCCGATAACATTAGACCAGATCATCTATCATGCAAGCTCTGTGATAAGGGGGGTAGACAGAAGTCTTGTAGTAGTTGATCTTCCATTCGGTTCATATCAATCAAACTCAAAGGAAGCACTTGCGTCTGCCATAAGGATCATGAAAGAAACGGGTGCACATGCAGTGAAGCTCGAAGGTGGAAAAGAAGTTGTTGAATCTGCAAGCAGGATACTGGCAGCGGGTGTGCCGGTAATGGGGCATCTTGGTCTGACGCCTCAATCGATATATAAATTCGGAACATACACAGTGCGCGCCAAGGAAGAAGCGGAAGCGGAAAAACTCAAAGCAGATGCTAAATTGCTGGAAGAATCAGGATGTTTTGCTATTGTGCTGGAAAAAATTCCGGCGAGTCTCGCTAAAGCGGTTTCCGAAAGTATTCATATTCCTACTATCGGAATCGGCGCAGGCAAATATTGCGATGGCCAGGTTCTGGTAATGCATGATATGCTTGGCATCAATACAGAGTTCAAACCACGCTTTTTAAGACAATATTTGAATCTCCACGAACAGGTAACAGGTGCGGTACAGCATTATATTAAAGATGTAAAATCTAAGAATTTTCCCAATGAGAATGAGCAGTATTGATTGCAGATTTTTCAGAAATACACATTTTATCTTTTAAGAAAATATTAATCTTCTCCTCAACAATTTCTTTGTTCAAAAAAATACCCATCATAATTATACTGAATTTCTATCGAAATGATATTTAATACCCTGCAAATTGGTTTATTTTTTGATCACTCTATCTAAAGCTTTGATCATGAAAAAACTACTTTTAATTGCAGCCCTGGGATTATTCAGTTTAACCGGGGTGTATGCACAAGAAAATGCACAGCAAAAAGAACGCAAAGAAGCACATAAGGATTTAAAAGATACTGATGTGCCACAGGCTATCCGGGAAGCTTTTGACAAGCAATTCAGTAATACCACGATGGTGAGCTGGAAAATGAAAGATGGTAAATACGTTGCCATGTTCACACAGGATACGAAAAAACAAATAGCTGAGTTTAATCAATCCGGTGAATTATTGGCAAAAGGTGAAAAAATAGAAAAGGATGCCCTGCCAGCTCCAGTAACTGATGCAGTCAAAACTGCTTATTCAGGCAGCAATATCGAGGAAGTTTACAGAATAGAAAAAGATGGGCAAACGCAATTCAAGGTTAAGCTTGATGGCAATCCGAAAAAGATAGCTATTTATGATACCCAGGGGAAACTATTGAAAGAAAAAACTGCACAGCAGTAAACATTAGAGAGTTTGAGCAATACTACAGGATCCCGGGTAATCAAATTCGGGATCCTGTAATTTTAATGCAATATTTCAATATGAAAAAGATATTTTCTTCCACCTGGTTTATTACATCAGTTGTGGATATCGGTGATGTTCTTGAAAAATAAAATCACTATTCAACGTACTGCTGAAAGAGCTTATTAATCTTTTCTAAAGGATCAGAACATATCCCCGGATGCACTTTAGATGTCTGCACAACTGTACTGCGGACTGCAGTAAGCCAGCGAAAACGAGAAGCAAGATCAAGTTTAGCAATCGGACTATCCGATCCGGTACCATTGGAGATAGATTCAAACGCCTGAAGATGCTCATGGAGCTCATTCAGGTCGATGGTATCCGAAAGCATCATCAGCTTATTCGTGTTTAAACGTATAAGTGAATGAAGAAATTTATGCGTACGGCAATACAGTATCACTCCCACATTCAGGAACTCCTCCCGTTCTACTTTTGGTACAACGCGGATGATGGCATATTCAAATGTGTGCGTGTCTTGCATTTTGAGCTTCGTTTTCAAATATATCTGCGTTATTCATACGGGTGACCAGAAAATCAGCATAAATGTTCCGGACCTCATCGGGTTTTTCAGTAAATATGCCATCGCTCAACCATTCATCAGGAAGCAATGATACAATTGAACGTATGCGATCAGCAGTAAGAATGGAACGGAAATGTTCACCAGCATTTTTCAGATCAGTCGCTTTTGGAAGCAACACATGATCCTTTACCTGGGTGAAAGGTCGTTTCGCATAATCCTCCCAGTTATTCCAGGAGTGATGGAAATAAAGTGATGCCCCATGATCGATCAGCCAGAGCTCTTTATGCCAGGTGAGCATGTTTGTATTCTGGGGAGTGCGGTCAACGTTCATCAAAAGGCAATCGAGCCATACTATTAAAGATGCCATTTCCTGATTAACTTTATTTACAGCAGGGTCATAAGTAATAGCGCCTGAAAGATAATGCAGTGCAAGGTTCAACCCAACACTTGCTTTAAGCAGATCCTGAATCTCTTTATCGGGCTCAGTACGTCCGAAAGATGTATCGAGCCAGGCAAATACCAATTCCGGCACTTTGAGACCGACTGCACGTGCCACTTCCCCGCCGATCAGTTCAGCTATAAGGGCTTTTACTCCCTGCCCGGCCCCTCTGAATTTGAGCACATACAAAAAATCATCATCAGCTTCGGCTATTGCAGGTAGTGAGCCACCTTCGCGCAATGGTGTTACATATCGGGTTACGTTCACTTCTCTCAATGAAGGCCGGTTCATGCCGTAAAGTAAATCTTTTTACATGATGGATTGATCACAGACTCTCTTAGTGGACAGTTCTGCAGAGAAGCCAATTAATTCATAACTTAAACTTCATGACGCCTTTAATTAAAAAATAACACATGAATCGCCGCTCACTTTTAAAAGGATTGGGCATAACAGCCGCCGCAGGCACACTCCCATCATTAACAAACAGCCAGACAAAAAATGCGGATGATAAAGTAACCATTACTAAAGTAGAAAGCGTGCGATTCAGCGACAAAATAAAAATCGGTGGTGGATCTGGTGGTTCCGGCGAAACTGAATTCTGCTGGGTGCGGCTGCACACCAGTAACGGAATCATCGGCACAGGAGAAACCTATCCTTTCACCAATGGAGAGCTTGGAGCATTAAGAGACTATACACAGTTATTAATTGGAAGCGATCCGCGCAACATCGACGGGCTATGGAAAAAGATGTACCACGACATGAGTATGCGGAATGCCGGAGGCGCAGACATAAGGATCATCAGCGCGATCAATATGGCTCAGCTTGACATACTTGGTAAGTTAACTGGCTTACCGGCGTACCGTTTGCTTGGCGGTAAAACAAGAGAGAAAGTGAAAGTATATAATACGGTTACCGATTACTGGGCTATCAACGATATGAAAATGGGACAGGATACAGAGAAGATCGTAAAGTTTCTGCTCGACCGTAACATTACAGCGATGAAGATCTATCCTTTTGAAGCAAAGGATGAGATGATCACATCTGGTGAACTGGATCGTTGTGTGCAATGGCTGAAACAGATCAGGAACACCGCCGGAAACAAAATGGAAATACTGATAGATTGCTGGGGAAGGTTTGATCTTCCATCTTCACAAAGAATATTGAAAACAATTGAACCATACAATGTTATTCATATGGAGGACATGATGGTTCCGTCGAATGCACAGCAGGGTTACGCAGTGCTTGCCGCGGAATCTTCTGTTCCTATAGCACACAGTGAAACAATTGCTACGAGATATGAGATAAAAGATTTCCTTGAGAAAAGAGCGATGGATATTTTAATGTTTGATATCTGCTGGTGCGGCGGACCTACAGAAGCCAAAAAAATGTGCGACATGGTGGATGCTTACAACATACCGGGATCACCACATACTGCAGGCGGACCATTACTATGGCTGTCGTCTATACATCTGTGCACTGCCATTCCCAATTTCTGTTATATGGAAAGCAACTATTGGAAATACACACACCAGTTTCCTTACTTCCTTAATAATGTTCCGGTGCCTGTTGATGGATATGTTAGACCTCCTGAAACTCCCGGCCTTGGAGCGGATATTCGCCCGGAGTTATTTAAGAGTGGGGATGCGAAGGTAGAAGTGATTGCCTGATTGATTTCATTTATAAGGATCGCCGCTGGCGGCCATTATAATACAAAAGAGGTGAAGTATAAGTCCCGGGACTAACAATAAAAAATAGCCTATTGCAGTCACAAAGAACCACAGTATACCTCCACCGACGTCGCCTTTATAGACTTGCCCTGCTCCGGGAATCAAAAAACTTAAAAGGGCGGCTACACCCGGGCTCCATTTTCTTTCTTTGTTTATGCTTTGTGTGAGCTCTACATTTTTAGCTTTTAGCTGAACGGGATCAACTATCTCTCCGCAGTGTTTGCATTTTATTGCATCGAAGAGTATCTCTTCCGCGCAGAAGGGGCATTTTTTAACTGCTGGTTGAAGAGTTGTTTCCATTGTGGATGGTTTACGCAGTTGAAAGCTACTATTTATTTTTATGATTTACCGCTCCACAGATCCTTCACTTCGCTCAGGATGACAATTTCCTTTTTCTCAAACATTAAACTTAATCCCCTGCGCGAGCGGTAACTGGGTTGAATAATTTATTGTATTCGTTTGCCTTCTCATATAATTCTTCCACGCATCACTCCCACTTTCCCTTCCCCCACCAGTCTCCTTCTCCCCACCAAACGCCCCTCCTATCTCCGCGCCGGAAGTACCAATATTCACATTAGCTATCCCGCAATCACTGCCCCTATGCGATAAAAACATTTCTGCTTCCCTTAAATTCAAAGTCATAATTGCGGATGACAATCCCTGCGGAACTTCGTTCTGTATCGCGATCGCCTCATCAATATTTTTATATTTCAGCAAATAAAGGATCGGCGCAAAAGTTTCGTGCTGAACAATTTTAAATCCAGGTTGCGCCTCAGCAATACATGGCTTCACATAACATCCACTCTCATATCCATCACCACTCAATACACCTCCTTCAACAATAAACTTCCCTCCTTCCTTCTTACACGCTTCTATTGATTTTAAATACTGTTCTACCGCTCCCTTATCGATCAAAGGACCCACATGATTTTTTTCATCGAGCGGATCACCGATCGATAATTGATCATACGCAGCAACCAATTTCTTTTTCACAGTGTCATATACTTCTTCATGAATCACCAGTCTCCTTGTAGTTGTGCAACGCTGGCCAGCCGTTCCCACAGCACCAAACACACTGCCGAGTATAGCTATATCAAGATCCGCATCCTTTGAAATGATGATGGCATTATTGCCTCCCAGTTCGAGCAGCGCACGCCCGAGTCTTGCACCAACAGAGGCACCCACAGCCTTACCCATCCTTGTTGAACCGGTTGCAGACACAAGTGGAATACGGATATCATTTGACATCCATTCTCCTGTTTCCCTTCCGCCGATTACAATGGATGACACACCTTCAGGAACATTATTTTTATTGAAGATTTCCTCAACAATATGCTGGCAGGCTACCCCGCATAAAGGAGTTTTTTCTGAAGGTTTCCAGATGCAAACATCCCCGCAAACCCATGCAAGCATGGCATTCCAGCTCCATACCGCTACCGGGAAATTAAAAGCCGATATGATGCCCACTATCCCGAGCGGGTGCCATTGCTCATACATTCTGTGCGCCGGACGTTCGCTGTGCATGGTTAATCCATGCAGTTGCCTGGATAGTCCCACGGCAAAGTCGCATATATCGATCATTTCCTGCACTTCTCCCAATCCTTCCTGCAGGCTTTTACCCATTTCATAAGAAACGAGCTGGCCCAGGGCTGGTTTATGTATCCTTAATGATTCCCCGATTTGCCTCACGATCTCACCACGTCGCGGTGCCGGCCAGAGCCTCCACTCTTTAAATGCCTTTTCAGCCTGGTCAACTACCTCGTCGAAGTCTGACCTGGAAGCCATGGATACGGTTCCGATCAGCTTGCCGTCTACGGGTGAGAAAGATTCAAGGGTTCCACCGCCACCATTTATCCAGCGGTTACCGGTAGATACACCGTCATTTTTTTCTTTTAAGTTGGGGAGATTGGAGAGATAATTCATAGACGGCGAAGGTAAGGAATCGCGAAGCGTGAGACGTGAGGCCTGCCGGATACTATTTCCCCCTCAAAAACGTTATATCCACCAATAACTATGAAAAAACTTTACCTGATCCTGGCCCTTGTGAGCCTCTCTACACTTTCATACTCCCAGTTACGTATGGCCATACTCGGAGGGCCTCATGCTGCTTCAGTAAAAGAAACTAACTCGATCCCATCCTGGGAAACAGATATCAAACCCGGGTTTTCCAAAAGAACAGGACTTAACCTCGGCATCATGGTAGATGTGCCCTTTTCTTCCAATAACCGCTGGCACTTTCAACCCGGATTAATGTACATGGAAAAAGGAAGAAAATTTTACATGAGAAACGATACCCTCAATTCAATTCTCACCGATACCATTTCATTATCATACAGTCTTGGGGTTAACTACATCGATATACCCCTCAACTTTACCTATAAACTTCCGCTGAGCAAAAAGGCTTCATTCTTCCTTAGTGGGGGACCATACATTGGATTCTTTTACAATGGCAAACAAAAAAATGAAACACGTATATATTCATCCAACACTTTCAAAGATGAAGAAGTACGCCTGGAAGCTGGTAGCGGACAGGGAAAAATCAAAACATTTGATGCCGGTGTAAATGCACGTGCAGGTTTTGAGATCGGAAACGTAATGCTCTCTGGTTTCATGAGTGAAGGATTGACCAACTTCTACACTGCCTCTTACGATGGAACATTCAAACACCAGGTGCGCGGCGTTTCTTTAGGCATCTGGCTCAACAAGTCTACACAACCTACTAAAAAAGCAGTGCCTGTCCTTGTTATACCAGCTGACACCGATAACGATGGAGTAGAAAATAAAATTGATAAGTGTCCTGACGTACCAGGTACTTCGAAATATAATGGTTGCCCTATTCCCGACACAGATGGTGATGGCATGAATGATGTGTTCTATCCAAGGGGCACGGGATTATGGAGGATCAAGACCTTCCGCGTGTTCAATCGCTGGGGAGAAATAGTTTACGAGAAGAATTCCTTCCTGCCCAACGACGCATCTGCAGGCTGGGATGGAAAGCACGGTGGGCAAAAGCTTACACCGGATGTGTATGTGTATACCGTAGAAATTGTTTGTGATAACAATAATA
>Ga0207701_10001361_pt1 | contig 25784 bp, 22 predicted proteins | sample KBSSwiSSwithPhiX_FD_184294 | JGI IMG/M metagenome (GOLD analysis project Ga0207701, IMG submission 184294) | Switchgrass rhizosphere bulk soil microbial communities from Kellogg Biological Station, Michigan, USA, with PhiX - S5 (SPAdes) (version 2) | ecosystem: Environmental > Terrestrial >... | reverse complement strand
AACCTGAAGAGATCTCCGCGCCCTCCTCGGCTCCGTGGCAACCTGAAGAGATCTCCGTGCCCTCCGCGGCTCCGTGGCAACCTGAAGAGACCTCCGCCCTCCGCGGCTCCGTGGCAACCTGAAGAGACCTCCGCCCTCCGCGGCTCCGTGGCAACCTGAAGAGATCCCCGTGCCCTCCGCGGCTCCGTGGCGTAATTCTCCGCGTCTCCGTGGCGGAACTACTGCGGCTGATCGCTGACGACGACGCCGTTCACCACGACACCGGTCACGTGCGAGCTGAACTCGAAGGGATCGCCGTCGAAGATCGCCACGTCGCCATCCTTGCCGGCCTCGAGCGATCCCACGCGCTTGTCGATCCCGAGGATTCGGGCCGCATCGATGGTGATGAGCGCCAGGGCCTCATCGAACGACAGGCCGTTGGCCGCGGCCTCCGCCGCCTCGAACAGCACGAGGCGCGTCTTGGGCACGTAGCTCTCGTAGCCGCTCTGCAGTGCGACGGGAATGCCGGCTTTTTTCAGCGTCGCCGGCGTCTCGAACGACACGTTCTCCATCTCCTCGCCGACGCGCGACATGGTCGGGTGGACGATCACCGGCACCTTCGCGGCCTTGATCTGGTCGACGACGAGATATGACTCCGCGGCGCCGTCCAGGATGATGCGGATGTCGAACTCCTTCGCGATCCGGAGCGCGTCCATGATGTCGACCACGCGCTGCGCGGTGATGAGAAGCGGCAGCTCTTTCTGAATCACTCTGCCCAGCACCTCGAGGCGGAGGTCGCGTGACGGGCGCTTGTCCTCCGGCCCCGACAGCTTGGCCACGTACTCCTTCGCCTTCACCAGCTCGGCGCGCAGCATGGCCACTTCCTTGGCGCGCGTGCCCGGCGACTTGCCCTGTCCCGCAAACGCATCCGCGCCCAGCGTGCACGCCACCGCGGCGACAGGCACGAGCGTGGCGTCCTCGACCTCGTTGCCCACCGTCTTGACGATCATCGTCTGGCCCGAGACGAGCGCGCCGGGCGCGTGGCCGGTGTGAATCGTGGTGACGCCGTGAATGCGGACCCACTCGACCAGCAGCTCTCGCGCGTTGTAGGCGTCGACGGCCCGAAGTTCCGGCTGGATCGCGGACGACAGCTCGAGCTGCATCTGGTCGTGCGGCTGGTTGAACGCACCGGCGAGCCCGACCACCGAGTGCGCGTCCACCAGGCCCGGCGTGGCGACCGTCGCCGTCAGCGTCCGGTAGCCGGCGGGAATCCGCACCTCACTGGCGCGCCCCACGCGCTCGATCTTGCCGTCCTTCCCGATCAGGATCACGCCGTCCGTGATCGCAGGGCCCGCCATCGTGTGCACTGTCGCAGCCTGCACCGCGACCTGCGCCATCGACGGCGCCGCGTTGAAACACAGCACAACCGTCGCCAGAAAGCTCAATCTCATGCTTGTCCCTTGACCGAACTGAAGTTCGGCCCTACGACTGCTTGGCCCAGGTTGGCCCTACGACTGCACCGCTTCGTCCTTCGTCCTTCGTCCTTCGTCCCTCGTCGTCCTTCGTCCCTCGGCATTCGTCATTCCCTGACGTCATCGTCCGCTTCGTCATCCAGGTGCAGCGTCTGGCCACGGCCCGCGCCGTAGCCGCCCGTGGCGAAAAGTCGATCCTCGGGGACGCTGCGGTCGAACACCTTCTTCCCCTCGACCCACGTCTGCTCGACGTGCGTGTAGACGCTCAGCGGGTCACCCGAGAGCACGAGGAAGTCGGCGTCCTTGCCGGCCTCGAGCGAGCCGACGCGCGACTCGAGCCCCAGCATCCGCGCACCTGCCATCGTCATCGCATACAGCGCCTTGTCGCGCGACAGCCCCGCGCGCACGGCCAGGCCGGCCGACCGCAGGAAGATGCGCGAGTCGGTGATCGGATCGTCCGTGTTGAAGCCGACGAGCACACCCGCCTTGTCGAGCACCGCCGCCGTCCTGAACGCGACGTCCAGCGTCTCGAGCTTGCCGCCCGGCGAATCCACGACGGTGAGCGAGGCAGGCAGGCCTGACTTCGCAATTTCGTCGGCAACCTTCCAGCCTTCCGAGACGTGCTGCAGCACGGGCTTGAAGCCGAACTCCTGCGACAGCCTGATCACCGTGATGATGTCGTCGTGCCGGTGGGTGTGGAAGTGCACCGTGCGCTTTCCATCGAGGACCTCGACGAGCGCTTCCATCGCGAGGTCGCGCGCCGGCATCTTCGAGGCATCGTCGCCCGCCTTCCGGACCTTGTCGCGATACTCGACCGCCTTGATGAACTGCTCGCGCACCAGCGCCGCGGACTTCGCGCGCGTGCCGGGAAACGGTCCCGACCCGGTCGTGCGGATCGAATTGGTGCCGTTGGCCATTTTCAAGCCGCCGGCAATGCGTCCGTCGGGCAGCGCGATCTCCAGATCCTCGATCGTGTTGCCGCGCCGAAGCTTCAGGTAGATCGTCTGCCCGCTCAGCAGGTGCCCCGATCCCGGCATGACGTTGGCCGTCGTCACGCCCCCGGCCTGCGCGCGGCGGATGCTCGTCGAGCGCACGTCCACCGCGTCGAGCACGCGCACATCGGGTTGAATCGGCGCGGAACTGTCGCCGCCGGCGGGGCTGCCGATGTGGCTGTGCGAGTCGACGATGCCGGGCATCACGGTCTTCCCGGCCAGATCCACCGTCGTGGCGCCCCCGGGGATCGACACCTGGCCCGCCGCGCCTACGGCCACGATCTTTCCGTCCCGAACGACGAGCGTGCCCTTCTCAATCGCTGCGCCGGTCACCGGAAGAATGTGTGCGTTGGTGAACGCCTGGGCCTGCCCAGCGCGCGCGATCGACGACGCGCCGAGGGCGATGACAGCGTACGCCGTGAGCGCAATGAGGCGAAGCGGCATAAGGGGGGACTCTAACACGAGGTCCTGGACCTATGGACCTATGCACTTATGGACCCGTCTAGAACCCGCTGAGGGTCCAGACGTCGCTGGCCTGCGTGGCGGCGAAGATCGCGAGCTTCTTCCCATCGTGCGAGGGGACCGACCAGCTCACCGCGAAGTCCTTGTCGGCCTTGAGCCACCCGCAGCGCCCCGTTCAGCGGCACGTACGCCAGCGACGACTCCTGGCTGTTGTTGAGCGTCGTGAAGAACCCGAGCCCGCCGGGCGATCAGTCCAGGGCTTGCAAGTACCGCTCGCCCGGCACATCGATGTCGCGCACGCGCTCACCATGCATGGTCACCAGGCGGATGCAGGACGTGTGGCGCAGGACTTCAGTCCTTCGCATCGCCTGCTGCTAGACTGCAGGAGATGCTGGGACGGCTCGGCTTCGACTTCGCGGCACTGAGCCTGGCGAGCCTGCTGACGGGCGTGCAGCCGCCGGCGCCCTCCGCCACCGCATCCGTCGTCCACCGCGTGGATCGCACTCAGCTGATGGCCGACGTGCGGGAGCTCTCCTCGGATCAGTATCAGGGACGCCGCACCGGCACACCGGGCGGCCTCAAGGCACGCGCCTGGATCCGCGATGCCTTCGCCGCCATCGGCCTGAAGCCGGCCGGGCCCAACGGGTTCGCCGAGCCGTTCGCATTCACGTATCACGAGGACCACGCGCAGGGTTCGTCGGGGCGGCCCGTGATCACGGAGTACAAGGACGCCGCCAACGTGCTGGGCTCGATCCCGGGAACGAAAACTGGCGCGCGATACATCGTTGTCAGCGCCCACTACGATCACCTGGGCGTCCAGAGCGATCGCATCTACCACGGCGCCGACGACAACGCCTCGGGCGTTGCGGCACTGCTGGCCGCGGCCCGTTGGTTCGCCGCGCACCCGCCGCGCCATGCGATGCTGTTTGCGGCTTTCGACGCCGAGGAGCTGGGGCTGAAGGGCGCGAAGACCTTCGTCGCGTCAGGCCTCGTTCCACCGCAGAAGCTCGCGATCGACGTGAACCTCGACATGGTGTCGCGCAACGAGCGCCACGAGATTTTCGCGGTGGGCACTTATCAGGAGGAGTGGCTGTCGCCGATCCTGCAGGACGTGCAACGCCGGTCCGCGGTAACGATCCGGCTTGGTCACGACCGCCCGGTCCGCGGGGGCGACAGCGGCGAGGACTGGACGGACCTCTCGGACCAGGGTGCTTTCCGCGACGCCCGCGTGCCGTTTGTCTACTTCGGCGTCGAGGACCACGCGGACTACCATCAGCCGACCGACACCGCCGACAAGATCGACCTCCAATTTTTCGGCGACGTCGCGGACATGATCATCGACACGCTCGTGACGCTCGACGCGCGGCTCCCCTGATGCCCGCACCGAGGGCCACGTGCCCGAATTGCGGCGCACCGGTCGAGTTCCGGTGGTCCGGAGCCGTGCAGGCGGTCTGCCCGCACTGCCGGTCGGTGCTCGTACGCCGGGATCTCGATCTCAGCAAGGTTGGCGAGGTCGCCGAGCTCCCCCCCGATCCGTCGCCCATCCAGATCGGCACCACGGGCCGTTTCGAAAACGATGCGTTCACCGTGACGGGCCGCATCGTCTACGCGTACGACTCGGGCACGTGGAACGAGTGGCACCTGGCCTTCGAGGCCGGCACGAGCGGCTGGCTCTCTGACGCTCAGCTCGAGTACTCCGTCTACCGGCAGATCGCCAAGCCTGGCGACATCCCCGCCGACAGCACTCTGACGGTCGGCCAGCGCTACGGGCTCCACGGTGCGTCTTTCGCCGTGACAACGCTCACGCATGCGCACTACCGCGGCGTCGACGGCGAGCTGCCGTTCGAGTACTGGGACAAGGAGGACGTCCTGTTCGCCGACCTCGCCACGGAGGACGGCCAGCTTGCGACGATCGACTACAGCGAGTCGCCGCCGTTTCTGTTTCGCGGCATCTACGTAGACTTCGACGCCCTGCAACTGAAGAATCTGAAGCCGGTGCCGGCAGGCCCCGAGGCGAAGACGTCCGGGTTCAACTGCCGGAACTGCGGCGCGGCGATCGAGCTGCGTGCGGCGCTGTTCACGAAGACGGTCGCGTGCACAAGCTGCGGCGCCCTCCAGGATCCGTCGGATCCCAACGTGCTCGTGCTGCAGACGTTCGCCAAGCGCGAGCGGATCACCCCGAAGATCCCTCTGGGCTCGCGCGGCCACCTCCATGGTCACGACTTCGACGTCATTGGCTTCCAGCGCCGCAGCATCGTCGTCGATGGCGAGACTTACAGCTGGGATGAATACCTGCTCTTCAACCGCGAGCAGGGGTTCCGGTATCTGAGCGAGTACCAAGGCCACTGGAACGACATTCGCAACGCGCGAGGCATGCCCCGGCAGACGCGCTCGGGCGACAAGCCGGCGGCCCTGTTCAACGGGCGCACGTTCGACGGGTTCCAGACGGCGGTGGCCCGGACCGACTACGTGCTCGGCGAGTTCCCGTGGCAGGTACGCGCCAACGACACGGCGACCGTGACCGACTACGTCGATCCGCCGCTGATGCTCTCGGCCGAACGGACGCCGCAGGAGGTCACCTGGTCGCTGGGCGAGTACGTGCCGGGGCGCCAGATCTGGGACGCGTTCAAGCTGCCCGGGGATCCTCCACCCGCTGTCGGCGTGTACGCAAACCAGCCATCGCCATATGCAGGGAAAGCCGCGCGCTACTGGGGACTATACGCGCTGTTCGTGTTGCTCCTGCTCGCCGTCTGCGCCGTGCGTCTCCTCAGCGCCGCCCGCGAAAACATCTTCCAGGGCAGCTACGTCTTCCAGCCCGGCACGCAGGAGGCGTCCTTCGTCACGCCCGTCTTCGAGATCGGCAGCCGCGCCAGCAATGTCGAGATCGAGGTGCGAACCAATCTCCGCAACAACTGGATCTACCTGAACATGACGCTCATCAATGCCGACACGGGCGACGCCTTCGACTTCGGCCGCGAGGTCAGCTACTACTTCGGCAGCGACAGCGACGGCTCCTGGACCGAAGGCTCGATGCAGGACTCGGCCGTCCTCCCGACGCTGCCAGTTGGGCGGTATTACCTGCGGATCGAGCCGGAGAGCGAAGCGAGCAGCCAGCCGATCAGCTACTCGGTGGTCGTGCTCCGCGACGTGCCGTCGCCCCTCTACTATCTGATCGCGCTCGGCGTCCTGCTGCTTCCGCCCATCGTCGTCACCATGCGGTCGAGCGCGTTCGAAGCCCGGCGGTGGCAGGAGAGCGACTTCGGCGATTCAGACGATGATGATGACGATCGCGGTGACAGTAGCAGTGACAGTGACGACTGAAGCGACACCTGCGGCACAGGACTTCAGTCCTGTGCATCGCGACACGAGGCTGCAATGAGCCGTTTCATCTATCTGCTCTTCGGGCTCCTGACGATCTCCCTGGCGGGATTCGCCGACTACCGCGGCTGGAGCCTGGTCCGGCCGGCGGAACTCCACAATCTGCCGAAGTCGATTCGCGACAACCCGGGGTCGTACCGCGCGCTCTATCGCGGCTCACCCCATTACTTCGGAGGCAAGTAACCTCCCATGAGCACGCTCACCAGCAACATCCTCGCGGCGATCATCTTCGCCGCCCTCGGGATCGTCACGTTCTTCGTCGCCTTCGTGGCGATCGACCGGCTCACGCCGTTCAACCTCTGGAAGGAGATCGTCGAGGACCAGAACTCGGCGCTCGCGATCCTGATCGGCCTGATGGCACTCGGCATCTCGATAATCATCGCGGCAGCGATTCACTAGTGATCACTTGTGGCACAGGACTTCAGTCCTGTGCTTCACGCCGCAGAACGTGTCGCTGATGAACAGAACTGAAGTTCTGTTCCACATGTGTTACTCATGGCCCCTGCGTTGCTCACCTCCGTCCTCCTCATCGCGTCCTGCGGGCTCGTCTACGAGCTGATCGCGGGGACGCTGGCGAGCTACCTTCTGGGGGACAGCGTCACGCAGTTCTCGACCGTCATCGGCACGTACCTGGCCGCGATGGGCGTCGGGTCGTGGCTGTCGCGCTACGTGGGACGCGGGCTGGCGACGCGGTTCGTGCTCGTCGAGCTGCTGGTGGGCCTGGTCGGCGGCTTTTCGTCGGCGATTCTGTTTGTCGCCTTCGCCTACACCTCCAGCTTCCGCGTCGTCCTCTACGCGCTGGTCTTCGTCGTCGGCGTGCTGGTGGGGCTCGAGATTCCGCTGTTGATGCGCATCCTGCGCGATCGCTTCGACTTCAAGGACGTCGTCGCGCACGTGCTGACCTTCGACTACCTCGGCGCCCTCGGCGCGTCGCTGCTCTTTCCGCTTGTGCTCGTGCCGCGCCTGGGCCTGGTCCGCTCGGCGCTCCTCTTCGGGCTGATCAACGCCGGTGTGGCCGTGTGGACCACGCGGCTGCTGCGTGGGGCGCTTCCGCGGCGCCGCTGGCTGCACGCGGCGTCCCTGGCCGTCGTCGTCCTGCTCGTCATCGGGTGGCTCGCCGCGGATCGCATCCTCGAGATCGGCGAGTCGAATCTCTACGCAGACGATGTGGTGCTGGCGAGGAATACGCCGTACCAGCGAATCGTGCTGACCGCGTGGAAGGACGACCTTCGGCTCTTCCTCAACTCACATCTGCAGTTCAGCTCGAAGGACGAATACCGCTACCACGAGGCGCTCGTGCACCCGGGGCTCTCGGCACAGCCCGAGGCGCGGCGCGTGCTCGTGCTCGGCGGAGGCGACGGCCTGGCGGTGCGCGAGATCCTGAAGCACCCGCGAGTCGAGCACGTGACGCTGGTCGATCTCGATCCGGAGATGACGCGCCTGTTCTCGACGCACCCTGAGCTCACGAAGCTGAATCACGGCGCGTTCGCCGATCCGCGCGTGCATGTCGTGAACGCGGATGCCTTCGCGTGGCTCGAAGAAACGCATGACCTCTACGACTTCGCCGTCGTGGACTTCCCGGACCCGTCGAACTACTCGATCGGCAAGCTCTACACGACCGCGTTCTACGGCGCACTGGCGCGCCACCTGCCGCCCGACGGCCGATTCGTCGTGCAGAGCACGTCGCCGCTGTTCGCACGCAAGTCGTTCTGGTGCGTCGTGCAGACGGTGGAAGCGACGCGACTTCTGGCATCGCCCTATCACGTCTACGTGCCTGCGTTCGGCGAGTGGGGCTTCGTCATCGGCGGCCGGACGCCGTACCGTCAGCCCACGACCCTTCCTTCGGATCTGCGCTTCCTCACGCTCGACACGCTGCCAGAGCTCTTCACGTTCCCGCCCGACATGCAGCGCGTGCCGGTTGAAGCCAATCACCTCAACACACAGGTGCTGGTGCGCTACTACGAGCAGGAATGGGACGGCATCAATCGTTAAGTGCGAAGTTGGAAGTGATAAGTGCCAAGTGAGTACGTTCGGCCGAACTAAAGTTCGGCCCTGCGTACGTGCTGCCATTGTTTCCTGGCCGGCCTGTAGCCCGAAGCCTGTAGCCTGACGCCTGTCCTACAAGAGTTCAGAGACCGGGTTCAGATCGTTCTCGGCGAAGCGGCCCGGGCGAAGCGGCGAGGTATCGATCGTCGTCGCGCGGCCGTCGAGGATGATCTCGGCGAGCAGGTGGCCGAGCGCAGGGGCGTGCATCACGCCGTGGCCCGATGAGCCGTTGACGAGGAAGAAGTTCGCGCACCCCGGCGCGGCGCCGAGGATGGCGTGCTTGTCCGGCGACATCTCGTAGAGCCCCGCCCAGCAGCACTTCAGATCGACGGGTACGTCGCGGAGCACCGGCAGCCGCTCGTGCGCGATGCGGGTCACCTGCTCCACCCACACCGGATCGACCGAGTCGTCAAACGGGCGGTCCGGCACGCCGGGCGTAGGCCACAGCAGCAGCACGCGGCCGTCGCGGACGCGCAGGTGGAAGCCGTCGGCGCAGTAAATCGTCATCGGCATCGACCAGGGCAGCGCCTTCGTGCGCACGGTGCGGGCGACCTGGCGCCGGAGTGGCGTCACGGGCTCGTCGACGCCGCACGAGCACGCGAAGTCGCCCGCCCATGCGCCCGCGGCGTTGACAACGATGCCGGCGGGGATCGTGTCGGTGCGTGTGCGGACCGCGTTGACCGAGCCGACGGCGTCGCGCTGGAGGCCCAGCGCCTCGACGCCCCACTCGATCCGGGCCCCAAGCCGCGCCGCCGCGGACAGGTAACCCTCGAGAATGCCGTACGGGTGGATGAAGCCGTCCGTGGCACAGAAGGCGCCACCCGCGATGCCATCGAGGACCACGGCCGGATTGATGCGGGCGATGTCCTCGACCGAAACCTCGACGGCCTCGGGCAGGCCTTCGGCATGCTGCACCGCGCGCGCCTCCGCGAGAATACCCATCTCGTGCGCGCTCGACGCCAGCCAGAGATACCCAACTGGCTCGTAGCCGCACTCGCCGCCGATCTCCTCGCGGAAGCGCAGCAGTTTCTGGCGCGACAGCAGCGAGAGCCGCACGTTGATCGCGGTGGCGTATTGCGCGCGGAAACCGCCGGTGGCGCGGCTGGTGCTGCCGCCGCCCGGGCCATCGGCGCGATCGATGACGAGGATATCGCGCGCGCCTCGCGCCGCCAGGTGGTACGCCACGCTGGCCCCCATCACGCCCCCGCCGAGGATCACGATTGCCGGCATCACGGCGAGCGTAGTCAAACAGGCAGTCGCAATCAACACCTGCCCATGCAGCCCAGGACTCGTGCAGCAAGGATTCCCGCACACAGGACTAAAGTCCTGTGCCACAGGTGACTGAGACGCTGACAGGAGCACCAGTGGAGCAGAACTTCAGTTCTGCTCGTTGGCGACACTACAATCCGGAAGTGGCAGCCGTTACGCGCCGCGGGTTCCTGCAGACCGTCGCTCTCGCGGGCCTGACGCGCAAGAGTGGATCCACGATCGCGGGCGGCTTCGTGCACGAGTCGCAGGCCATCGGCCACCGCTTGCGCGACGGCGCGGCATTCCCCGCGCCGCGCGACGAACGCCGTGTCGCGATCGTCATCGTCGGCGGCGGCATCGCGGGGCTATCGGCCGCGTGGCGCCTGCAGAAGCTCGGCCTGACCGATTTCGCGCTGCTCGAAATGGATCCCGAGGCCGGCGGCAACGCGCGGTCGGGCGCGAACGAGGTGTCGGCGTATCCGTGGGCCGCGCACTACGTACCGGTGCCGGGCCCACGCGCGACGCTCGTACGGGAGTTGTTCGCCGAGCTGGGCGTCCTCGAGGCCGACGGCACTTGGCAGGAGCGCGCGCTGTGCCAGGCGCCGCAGGAACGGCTGTTCCTGCACGGCCGCTGGCAAGAGGGCCTCGAGCCGCGAACCGGACCCACCGCGCGCGATCGCGATCAGATCTCGCGGTTCGAGGCGCGCATCGACGCGCTCCGCGCGGCGGGCGAATTCACGATCCCGACGGCCCTCGGGGTGAAGCCGGACTCCCCCTTCGATCGGATGTCGATGGCCGAGTGGCTGTCGCGCGAAGGGCTCGATTCACCCTGGCTCCGGTGGTCGGTCGACTACGCGTGCCGCGACGATTACGGGGCGCTGTCCGCGTCGACCTCGGCCTGGGCCGGAATCCACTACTTCGCGGCGCGCGAGAAAGACGATCCGGGCCCGCTCACCTGGCCGGAAGGCAACGGCTGGATCAGCAAGCGCCTGCTCGAGCGCGTCGGCCGGTTCGTGCACACCGACAGCGTGGTGTACCGGATCGCGAAGGCGGGCACGAAGTGGCGCGTGCTCACACCGGCAGTCGCGTGGACCGCCGATGCCGTCATCTTCGCCGCGCCAAGTTTTCTGGGTTCGCGACTCATCGAGAACGGACCGCCGACGGACTTCGAGTACTCCCCGTGGGTCACGGCCAACCTGACGCTGGATCGCTGGCCGGTCGAGCGCGGCCTCGCCGTCGCCTGGGACAACGTCATCTTCGATTCCCCCGGCCTCGGTTACGTCGTCGCCACGCACCAGACGCTGCGGACATTCGTGCCGCGGACCGTGTGGACCTACTACTGGGCGCTCGCCGACGGGACACCTCGTGCAAACCGGCAATGGCTGCTCGCGCAGGACTGGGGGACTCTGAGAGATCGGATACTGGACGACCTCGCGCGCGCCCATCCGGACATCCGGGACTGCGTCAGCCGGGTGGACATCTGCCGCATGGGGCACGCGATGATCCGTCCGACGCCGGGCTTCCTCGGGTCCGCTGGCAGGCATTTCCTCCAGGCGTCGAAGGACGGGCTCTTCTACGCGCACTCGGACCTGAGCGGCATCTCGATCTTCGAGGAGGCGCAGTATCGCGGGGTCACCGCCGCAGAGTCGGCTGCCGCCCGCGTGGGGGTCCATTGACCTTGGGGACTGTCCCCCGCGACTCCGCTGAAGCCGGGGACTGTCCCCCGCGAATGCCAGAGGACAGTCCTCGAAGACAGCACTGCGGCCAATTGGCCCCAATCCAGCTCAACCAGAATGGCAATAGGCTTGCACATTGAAGGGGTTGCGCCCAGAATGGGCGTACCTGCCCGGAACGCCGGAGGCGTTTCATGACTCTGACTCGATACGCTCTAACTGCAGGCTTGGTGCTGGCAATGGCTGGGCCTGCCGCGGCTCAGCAGAGCCGCCGCGGTGGTGGCGGTGGTGGACAAGCGCATGCCGCCGCACCCACGCCGCGGGGACCCGTCGCGACACCACGGCAAGGACCGGCACCGCGCTCGTACGCCGCTCCGCGCGCCGTTGCGCCGCGCGGCGGCGTGGCGCCGTATCGCGCGCCGGGCTACGGCTACGCCGTCCCACGCTCCAACTACGGCTACGCCGTCCCACGGTCCAACGGCTACTACCACGGGGGCGGGGCCTGGCGAGGGTACTACCCGCACGGCGGGTACTACGGACACGGGCACTCGTATGGATATGGCTACGGCTACTGGCGTCCGTATCCGTACTACTCGTTCCACCCGCACTTCAGCATCGGGTTCGGGATCTTTTCCGGTTATCCCGTCCCGTACCCGTACCTCTACTCGTATCCATACCCTGTGCCGTACCCGGTTCCGTACGCCGTCCCGTATCCGTCGTATCCGGCACCTGCACCGTATCCGTACGGGAACCAGTATCCGCAGCAGTATCCGCAGCAGCAGCCTTACCAGCAGCCGCCGTATCAGCAGCCGTATCAGGACAACCAGTACTCGAACCCGTACCCGCAGCAGTACCAGGAGGGGTCTCAGCAGCCGAACACAGTCGACGTCACGCCTGGGGTCACCGGCGGCCTCAGCTTCGACATCAAGCCGTCGACTGCTGAAGTGATTGTGGACGGCGAGAACTTCGGCCAGGTGGGCAACTACTCTCCGAACGCGCAGCAGCCGTTGGCGCTTGCGCCAGGCCGCCACCGCGTGGAGATTCGCCAGCCCGGGTACCGCAACATCGCGTTCGACGTCAACATCGTCGCCGGCCAGGTGCTGCCGTACCAAGGCACGCTGCAGGCGAACTGAGGTCGGGCTACAGGCTTCGGGCTTCGGGCTCCAGGGACGTTACTGGAGCCCGATGTCTGTACGGGGTGTAGTCTGGGGTTGTACGGGGTGTAGTATCCCGCCATGCGCTATCCGATCGGCTTCTCCACCCTCGGCTGCCCCAAGTGGCCGTGGCCGAAGGTCCTCGAACAGGCTGCCGCGATGGGCTACTCGAGCCTCGAGATCCGGGGCATCGAGGGCGACATGGACCTGCCGAAGCGGCCCGAGTTCGCGGCGCGTCGGCTGACTGATGTACGCAAGGATCTGGCGGCCACGGATCTGGTCATCACCGACCTCGGTGCTTCCGCGCGGCTGCACGAGCGCGATCCGCGCGTGCGTGAACAACAGCTCGACGAAGCTCGGCGCTTCATCGACCTCGCCCACAATCTCGGCGTGCCGTGGATTCGCGTCTTTCCAAACGAGTACCTGAAGGACGAGCCGCACGAGGTCACGCTCGCGCGAATCGGCGACACGCTCGCCGAGCTCGGGCGGTTCGCGAAAGGCAGCGGCGTCGGCGTGCTCGTGGAATCGCACGGCGACATCACCGAGTCGAAGGGCCTGAGCGCGATCATGCAGCGCGCGGAAACGGTGCCCGGCACCGGGCTCGTCTGGGATACGCACCACACGGTCGTCGAAGGCAAGGAAGCGCCCGCCGACACGTGGGCCGCGATCGGCAAATGGGTCTACCACACGCACATCAAGGACTCGGTGGACGACGGCAAGGATCGACGCTACGTGCTGCTCGGCACTGGCACGGTCGGCGTGAAGGCCATCGTCCAGGCGCTCGTAAAGGGCGGCTACAAGGGCCGCTACAACTTCGAGTGGGAGAAAGTCTGGCACCCCGACATCGACGAGCCCGAAGTGGCGTTCCCGCAGTACGCACAGCAGATGACGGCGTGGCTGTCCGAGGCGGGCGTCAAGCCGTCGTGATCGACAAGGCGCTCGTCGCCTCCGTGCGCCGTGAGCTGAAGGCGGCGTCCGACCCCTCCCGCGCGCCCGCGATGCAGGCCTGCATGAAATCGGCGATGCCGTACTACGGCGTCGCCATGCCGGGCCAGCAGGTGATCTGGAAGAAGCTGTTTCGCTCGACAGCCATGCCCGACGCGTGTTCGTGGCGCGAGACGATACTGTCGATCTGGTGCAGGACTGCAGCACCTCAGCACTGACAGTTTTATGCGGCCCGCCGCCCACTCTTGAGCAGCGCCGGAATCAGCGTCACCACGTCGGCCGCGGCGGCCACATCCGCCCGCACGCATTCCACGCTGCGTCGCGCAATCGCGCCCAGCCCCAGCGGACCGCCCGACCGTTCCAGCAGCGGCACGTCGAGCAGCATCGCGCCGATCGTCCGACCCGCGATGCCGCCCATCATCATCACGTACAGCAGCGTGATCAGCGCGAGCACGGTGAAGACCGCGAAGCGGGCCGCGTGCAGCAGCTCTCCCACGCTCACGCCGCAGAACGCCGCCGTCGCGCCAATCACTGTCAGGTAAATCGATGCCAGCAGCAGCCCGTCCAGCGATGCCGCGAGGAACCGCCGGGGCCCCCGGCTCGGCGCAGTCGCCGTCACCGTCACCGATTCCCGGCTCGCGACCGGCTCCGCTCTGGCCACGGTCTTGTTGTGGCGGTCGAGCAGCTGCTTCAACACCTGCATGCGCGCATCGGGAATCAGGTCCGCGGCGTCCGTCCATGACAGCGCCTGCTGTTGCATGTGCGGCGCGCTGGGGTGCGGCGAGCTCGCTGCCTGCGCCGCAGGCAGCTGGTCCGCCAGCATGCCAATGACGATGTCGGCGTCGACACCGATGGCTTCGGCATACGCGCGCACGAACGCGCGGGCGTAGAAGCCCGGCGGCAGGCTGTTGAAGTCGCCTTCCTCGATTCGGCGCAGGTGAGTCACGCCGATGCGGGTCCGGCGGCTGATTTCCGTCAGGCTCAGGCCCTGGGCCATCCGGGTTTTGCGCAGCTCAGCGGCAGTCATCTGGAACTCTCGTCGAGGTCTATCGGGCGGGGAGTGTCAGGACATTACTCGGCAGGAAACGGTGTGCGAATTTCGCGTGCCGATCCGTGCAGAATTGACAACCGATGCTGCTGGCCGACCTGGTTGCCACCTCAGCCGCCGTGAAGGCTGTGAGCGGCCGTCTCGACAAGATCGGCCGCCTTGCCGCACTGCTCCAAGGGCTGAGCGGCGACGAGGCGCGCATCGCAGTGACCTTCCTCAGCGGTTCGATTCGCCAGGGTCGGCTCGGCATCGGCGGCGCGGCCCTCCGGGAGGCCCGGGACGTCTCACCTGCCGATCAGCCTCGACTCACCCTCCTCGATGTCGATCGCGCCTTCGCGGAGATGGCTGCCATGGCCGGACCGGGATCCGCTCGCGCGCGCCAGCATCGACTGCGGGACCTGCTCGCGGCGGCCTCGGCACTCGAGCAGGACTTCCTGATGCGCCTGCTCTTCGGCGAGCTGCGTCAGGGCGCGCAGGAAGGCGTGCTCATCGACGCCGTCGCACGCGCGGCCAGGGTTGCGCCAGCGCGGGTGCGACGCGCTGCCATGCTCGCCGGCGATCTCTCAATCGTCGCAGAGGCGGCGCTCGCTTCCGGAGAGGCCGGCCTCGAGCGCTTTCGCGTCGAGCTGTTCACCCCTGTTCAGCCGATGCTCGCCGACTCGGCCGACGACGTCGCGGCGGCCGTCGAGGGGTTGGGCGACGCGGCGATCGAGTACAAGCTGGACGGTGCGCGCGTCCAGGTCCACAAGTCCGGCGATCTCGTGAGGGTCTATTCGCGCGCACTGAACGAGGTCACCGCCGCAGTGCCGGAAGTCGTGGACGCTGCGCGCGCGCTGCCCGCCGAGACGCTGATTCTCGACGGCGAGGTGCTCGCGCTTCGCGCCGACGGCATGCCGGTGCCGTTCCAGGAAACGATGCGCCGCTTCGGTCGGCGCCTCGACGTGGACGCGCTCAGGCGCGAGCTGCCGCTCTCGCCGTTCTTCTTCGATCTGCTGCAGGTGGACGGCCGCGAGACGCTGGACGATGCGCAGTCGGATCGATTCAGGGTGCTCACCGACCTGCTGCCGTCGTCGATCGTGATTCCGCACGCGACCGGCGTCACCGGCGAGCAGGCGAAGGCGTTCCTCGACGCCGCGCTGGCGCGAGGGCACGAGGGCGTGATGGCGAAGCGGCGCGCCGCGCCGTACGCCGCCGGCAGCCGCGGGTCCGACTGGCTGAAGGTGAAACCCGTCCGCACGCTGGACCTCGTCGTGCTCGCGGCGGAATGGGGCAGCGGCCGCCGCAAGGGCTGGTTGAGCAACCTGCACCTCGGCGCACGGGATCCGGTGAACGGCGGCTTCGTGATGCTCGGCAAGACTTTCAAGGGCATGACCGACGAGGTCCTCACGCGGCAAACGCGCGAGCTGCTCGCGCGCGAGATCAGCCGCGACAGCTACGTCGTCTTCGTGCGGCCCGAGCTTGTCGTCGAAATTGCGTTCAACGGCATCCAGGCAAGCCCCCACTACCCCGGCGGCCTGGCCCTCCGTTTCGCCCGTTTGAAGGGATATCGCACCGACAAAACCGCGGCTGAGGCGGACACCATCGAGACCGTGCGCGCGGTGTACCGTCAGCTATACTGATTGCCTCTTCCCCACAACCACGATTGGAGGCGTCGGTGCGCCGCCTGTTGCTGCTGGCGCTTGTTCCTGCGGTGCTGCTCGGCGTCCGGCCGGCGGCGCAGGAGCCTGCGCAGAAGCCCTCGCAGAGGCCCGAGCAGGCGCGCTCGTCGCCCCGCGACGCGCCGATTTTCCGCCTCACCGTCTCGCTCGTGCAACTCGACGTCGTCGTCACCGACGGCAAGGGCCGCCACGTCACGACGCTGGGCCCCGAAGACTTCGAGGTGTACCAGGACGGACGGCAGCAGCCTGTGACCGCGGTGAGCTACGTGGACAACGCGGAGGTCTGGGAAGACACGTCGGGCCTGCCGCCCCTGCCGCCCGAGGCGCTGCGTCCGCGCGACGCGCGCCGCGCGATGGCGATCGTCGTCGACGATCTGCGGATGTCGTTCGAGAGCATCTACTACTCGCGGCGGGGACTGCAGCGGTTCCTGGACCGCGAATTCCAGCAGGGCGATCTGGCGATGCTCGTGACGACGACCGGCCTCTACCGGCCGGAGCTCACCTTCAGCCCCAAGGTGCTTCGTTCCGCGGTGAACCGGCTGCGGTTCTCGCTGTGGGACATCCGCCCGGCCAGCATTCTCGATCCGATCGACATCGGCGGCCGAGCGGGGTCCGGGTTCGATCCTTACGACAGATTTCAGCAGCGCAATTTCGCCCAGGATTCGATGGCGAAGATCGACGCGTCGATCGATCTGCTGAAGCCCCTGCCGGGCCGCAAGTCCGTGATCCTGCTGTCGGAAGGCTTCACGATCTTCGGGCCCGGGCTGGACAACGCGCTCATGCGCGATCTGATGCAGCGGCTCGTCGATCACGCGAACCGCGCCGGCGTTGTCGTCTATGCGCTGGATCCGCGCGGTCTCGTCTACACGGGACTGACCGCCGCCGATGGCGCTGGCGGGGGCGTCGGGCCAATGGGACGGGACATCGGCAGCATGCGTTCCGCCGCGCTCCGCGAGAGCCAGGATGGCCTGCGGTATCTCGCGAACGAGACGGGCGGCTTCGCCGTGGTGGACAACAACGATCTGGCCGGAGGCATGAAGCGCATCATGGTCGATCAGCAGGGCTACTACTTGATTGGCTACCAGCCCGAAGCCGGCACCCTCGCGCCCGACTCGACCGGAAAGTTTCGCCACATCAAGATCAAGGTCACGCGGAAGGGCCTGAAGGTCCGGACGCGGAGCGGCTTCTACGCGGTCGCCAGCGAGTGAATTACGCAGATAAATAGTCCACAGATTTCGCAGATTTTCACAGATTCAAACTTTTCTTGAACACGTCTGTGGGATCTGTGAAATCTGTGGACCGTCTTCGGTGTTATCCGGCCCCAATCAGCGTAATCCCCGCCGAAATCTGAACTTGTCGATTCCCAGTTTGCGGATGCGGAATTCCAGCGTGGATGCCGGCATGTCGAGATGTCTTGCCGCGCCACGCGGTCCTGACACGCGCCCGCGCGACGTAGCGAGCGCGCCTTCGATCGCCGCACGCTCGCTGGCCGTCACCTGATCGACCAGCGGCGCGACTCCCCTGCCGCGCGATGGAGCATCCGGTTCGAGCCGCAGCGTGCTGCCGGTCGAGACGATCACGGCCCGCTCGATCACGTGCTCGAGCTCCCTGACGTTGCCCGGCCAGTCCTGCGTCATCAGCTCGCGCAGCGTCTGCGGGCTGACGCGCGTGACCGGACGCCGGAACCGCGCGGCGTACCTGGCAGCAAAGTGAGCGACGAGCGGCGGGATGTCGTCCGGATGCTCCCGGAGCGCCGGCACGTGCACGGGGAACACGTTGAGGCGATAGAAGAGGTCGCTGCGGAACCGGCCAGCCGCGACGTCCGCCGCGAGATCGCGATTCGTCGCGGCGACGATCCGCACGTCCACCTTCACGGTGCGCGAGCCGCCCAGCCGCTCGAACTCCCGCTCCTGCAGCACGCGCAACAGGGTCACCTGCGTGTCCGGAGACAGCTCGCCAATCTCGTCGAGGAACATCGTGCCGCGATCGGCCAGCTCGAACCGCCCGCGCCGCCGTTCGAGCGCGCCGGTGAACGCGCCGCGCTCGTGCCCGAACAGCTCCGAGGCGAGCAGTGTCTCGGGAATCGCCGCGCAGTTGACCTTGATGAACGGCTCCCGGGCGCGCGGCGAGCGCTGGTGAATCGCCCGCGCCACAAGTTCTTTGCCGGTGCCGGTCTCCCCCGTGATAAGTACCGTCGCGTCGGTCGTCGCCACCTGCTCCACGCGCTCGAGCACGCGGCGCATCTCGGCCGAGTCGCCGACGATGTCCTCGAACCAGGGAGACTGGCCGAGCTGCGCGCGAAGCTCGAGGTTCTCGGCGTTCGCCTGGTCGCGCAGCCGCCGCACTTCGTCGTATGCAAGCGCGTTCGATACGGCGACGGCAAGCGCCCGCGCGACGGCCTTCAGGATCGCCAGCTCGGTCGCAGAGAAGGGGATCGGATCGACGCGGCTGAACGCCGCCGTGCCGAGCAGCATGCCGCGGACCAGCAGCGGCACCGATGCGTAGGCCCGGATCCCCGCGGACGCCATCCGGGACTCGTGCTCGTACCATGTGTCCTTCGCCAGCAGGTCCGGGCACATGTACGGCTCCCCCGCAAACGCGCGAGTCACGACCGCATCGTCGTACGGCACGAGCGGCCGCGGAGGAAGTTCCAGCTGACGGTTGAACTCGGGGCGGTTCAGGTACTGCTCCACCGTCTCGTTTTCGCTCTGCACGTGTCCGGCGATGTGCGCCGCGAGAAGGTGGTCATCGCCGGATTCCAGCGAGATCAGCGCAACGCCTCTGAAGTGCACCACGGGGAGCAGCACGTCGGCGACGGCCTCGAGCACGCGTTGGAGAGACCGCTCGGTGCTGACCGCTTCCCAGGCGCGAAGGACCAGGCTGTGAGGGACGGCCACTAGTCCGACTGCAGGATCGGGAGGCATTCTGAATTGGCCACATGATAGCTGTTAATATTGTTAAATCGCAATAAATTGCTAACTATTATTGTGTTTCAACGAATGAACGGCCAGATAACCTGGATTTTTCAACTTTCCGCACGGGCACGGCCGATGCTGCGTGAGAACCCATGATCACATCGCAATCCAGAACCGGGAACTCGCCTGCTCTCGCCATCGAGGCTCAGGCGCTCGTCAAGACTTACCCGAAGAACGTTCGCGCCCTCGATGGCCTGTCCTTCCTGGTGCCTGCGGGCACGATCTTCGGGCTGCTGGGGCCCAACGGCGCGGGCAAGTCCACAACGATCAAGGTGCTCAACACCCTGACGCGGCCCGACTCCGGCATCGCCCGCGTCGCCGGCCTCGACGTCGTGAAGCAGCCCGACGAGGTCCGCCGGGCGATCGGCTGCGTCGCTCAGAAGTCGGGTGTGGACATCAATGCCACGGGCCGCGAGAACCTGGTGCTGCAGGCGCAGTTCTACGGCCTCCGCGGCGCCGCGCTGCGGAGCCGCGTGGAGGCGCTGCTCGACCGCTTCTCGCTGGCTCCTGCCGCGGACCGCGAGGCGCGCGGCTATTCAGGCGGCATGAAACGCAAGCTCGATGTGGCGATGGGGCTGGTCCACACGCCGCGCGTCCTCTTCCTCGACGAGCCGACGACGGGCCTGGACCCGGAGGCGCGCGCGGATCTCTGGAAGGAGATCGGCCGCCTCTCGCACGAGGACGGCATCACCGTGCTGCTGACGACGCACTACCTGGAAGAGGCCGATCATCTCGCCAGTCGCCTCGCCATCGTCGATCGCGGCCGTGTCGTTGCGGAAGGCACGCCGGATGCGCTGAAGGGGGAGCTCTCGGGCGACGCGATTCACGTTGACCTCGCTCAGGTCGTCGAGGAACGCCGCGTGCGTGCAGCGCTCTCCGGCGTCTCGGCGATTCGCGAGCTTTCGGTCGAGGGCGCCGGCGTCCGCGCCCGCGCCGACAACGGCGCCACGGTCGTGCCCGCGATGATCACGGCCCTCGAGTCGGGCGGCGCACGCGTCGCCTCGGTCCGCGTCACGCGGCCGTCGCTCGACGATGTGTACCTGCGGCACACGGGACGGACCTTCAGCGAAGCTGACTCGGGAGGAGCACGATGACCGCGCTCACACATTCGTGGTACATGACTGTCCGTCATCTGCGCGCGCTGCAGCGCCAGCCCTGGTGGATCGCGATCACGCTCATCCAGCCGATCATCTACCTGGTGCTCTACGGCCAGTTGTTCCAGCGCGTGGTCGATCTACCCGGCTTCGAGGCCGCCAACTACGTGTCCTACGTCACGCCCGGCGTGGTGATCATGATGGCGCTGTTCGGCGGCGGCTGGAACGGGATGGGAATCATCTTCGAGATGGACAACGGCGTGATGGACCGGTTCCTCGTCTCGCCGGTGAGCCGCGTGGCTATTGTCGCCGGGCGGCTGATCCAGATGAGCATTCTCGTCGTCCTTCAGGCGTCGCTCCTGCTGGGACTGGGGCTGCTGATGGGCGCTCATTTCGACGGCGGGGCAGTGGGGCTGCTCGTGCTGCTCGTCAGCGCCGTGCTCGTCGCCGTCCCCTTCGGCGCGCTGTCGAACGCCATGGCCCTGGTCATCCGTCGGACCGAGTCGGTCATCGGCGCGAGCAACTTCATCCTGCTGCCGATGACGTTCCTCTCGCCGGTGTTCATGGCGACCTCGCTCATGCCCCCGTGGATTCGGGCGGTCGCCCGCTACAACCCGGTCGCGTGGAGCGTAGAGGCGGCGCGCAGCGCGATGTCCACGTCGCCCGACTGGCGGGCCATCGCGATGCGCATCACGTTGCTCGTCGTGCTCTCGGCCTTCAGCGCAATGGTGGCGACCCGGGCGTTTCGCTCCTATCAGCGGTCCGCATAAGATACGCAGGGCAGAGCTGAAGCTCTGCCCCACACCATGCGCACTCAAATCGCGTCGGTCATACTGCTGGCGATGCTGACACCCTCTGCGGCGTCGCCGGACGCACTCGCGGATCGCGTCGCGGCCCTCACGAAGCCGTTCAAGGGCACCGTCGTCTTCTACGCCAAGAACCTCAAGACGGGAAAGGACTTCGGCGTCGGCGCCGACACGAAGGTGAAGACGGCGAGCACGATCAAGCTGCCGATTCTCTGCACGCTGGAGTCGCTCGTCGCGCAGGGCAGGGTGCGGTGGGACGAGCACATCGTGCTGAAGCCCGAGGACAAGGTAACCGGATCGGGCGTGCTCGGAAGCCTGGCCGACGGGACTGAACTCACCGTTCGCAACCTGGCGATCCTGATGATCATCGTCAGCGACAACACGGCAACGAACCTGATCCTCGACCGAATCACGGCCGATGCCGTGAACGAGTACCTCGACTCGATCGGCATCCACCAGACGCGATCGAATCGCAAGGTGCGCGGCGACGGCACGCAGCTCAAGGAACCGACGGGGTGGAGCAGGGCAGGGCTGCTCGAGGAGAACAAGAAATACGGGCTCGGGGTGAGCACGGCGCGAGAGATGGTGCAGCTGCTCGAGATGCTGGAGCAGGGGAAGATCGTCAGCGGCGCGGCCTCGAAGGACGTACTGGACATCATGAAGATGCAGCAGGAGCGCGACGGCATTTCCCGGCACACGCCCGAGGAGCTGGTCGTCGCCACCAAGCACGGCTCTCTCGATGCGTTGAGGAGCGACGTGGGCATCGTCTACGACAAGGGAGGCCCGATCGCGATGGCCATCACCGTGGACGACATGCCGGAGACGGATTACTCGCGCGACAACGTCGGCGACGTCCTCATCTCGCGGCTGGCGACGGCGCTGCGTGAGGGCCTGGCGGGAAATTAGGCCGAACCAAAGTTCGGCCCCACGTACGAAAAGTTCGCGCCTCGCCAACTAGACCCATGGACCTATGGACCCATGGACCTTCCTAGTATCGAAACGTGAGCCCCACCGTGACACGTGAAAAGTTGAACGCGCCCGGCTGCAGATCGAGCAGGTCACTGACCGTGTTGCCGCTGAGCGATCGGAAGTACCGGAAGTCGCCACGGATCCCGACGTTGTGCGTGAGAAAAACGTCCACGCCACCGCCAAGGTCGTAGCCAAGGTCGTTCACTGAATAGCCGAACAGCCCGACCAGGTCGAGTTGCTGGCGGATGAGACCGAGGCCAGCGACGGCATACGGCCGCACGCCAGGTCCGCTCGACTGTCCGTACGGCCCGCGGCCCTGCAGCGGTATTCCAACGGTCACGTTGGCCATAGCGGTCAGCACGTTGTTGTGCGCGAGGCTCACCGGGAATCCGGCGAGATCGACGTTGGTCCCGAAGAACTTCGGCGTGAAGCCGACGTCGCCTTCGACACCGAAAATCCCGCCGGCAGTGACCGCGACGCTTCCGCCGAATGTCGTTCGCGATTGATCACCGACGAAATCGGCCAGCGGAGCGCTGGCAGATCCGAAGAGGTTGCCGCCGACGAACGGTGTCAGCAGGATCTCGGCCCGGGCGGGAGCGGGACCGGCCAGGACAATGGCAAAGAAGGCGAGGGAAACTCCCGTGCGATGTACAAACGACATTCGTCCGTCTCCGGATGAGACGGCAGGCGATTGGCTCCTGAAATTCGGACGATGGCCGAGGCGTGATGGTCTGGCCTCGCTCCCGGGTGGGGCATCATTACGCTGACGCCCCATGCATGATGTCGCGCTTCTCGCCACCCTCGCCGGCGGCCTGACCGCGGCGCTGGCGCTCGGTTACCTCACCGAGCGCCTCCATCTCTCCCCGATCGTCGGCTACCTGCTCGCCGGCCTGCTGGTCGGCCCCTACACACCCGGCTTCGTCGCCGATGCGCATCTCGCAAGCCAGCTCGCCGAGGTCGGCGTGATCCTGCTGATGTTCGGCGTCGGCCTCCAGTTCCATCTCGACGAGCTGCTCGCCGTGCGCCGCGTGGCCGTTCCCGGCGCGGTCGTCCAGAGTGCGATTGCCACAGGGCTGGGTGCCGCGGGCGCGCACCTGCTCGGCTGGGCGTGGCCCGCCGCGATCGTTTTTGGCCTCACGCTCGCCGTGGCCAGCACCGTCGTGCTCGTCCGCGTGCTGTCCGACAACCGGCAGCTCCACACGCCGACCGGCCATGTGGCTGTCGGCTGGCTCGTGGTAGAGGACATCTTCACGGTGATCGTGCTGGTGGTGCTGCCGAGCCTCGCCGGCGCCGGCGCCTCGGTCACGTCACTCGGCCCGGCCATCGCGCTCACGCTGGCGAAGGTCGCCGGCCTGGCGGGGTTCACGTTCGTCGTCGGCACGCGCGCCATCCCGTGGCTGCTCGATCGGGTCTCCGCGACGCGATCGCGCGAGCTGTTCACGCTGACGGTGCTCGTCATCGCGCTCGGGATCGCGGTGGGATCGGCCGCGGTGTTCGGCGTCTCGATGGCGCTCGGGGCGTTCCTCGCCGGGATGGTCGTGGGCCGGTCCGACTACAGCCTCCGTGCCGCGACCGAGGCGCTGCCGATGCGCGACGCGTTTGCCGTGCTGTTCTTCGTCTCGGTCGGCATGCTGCTCGATCCGCACGCGGTGCTGCAATCACCCTTGCTGGTCATCTGCGCGCTGATCGTCGTGCTGGTGGGGAAGCCCCTCGCCGCGATTGCCGTCGTCCTGCTGATGCGCTATCCGATGCGCGTCGCGCTCGCGGTCGGGGTGGCTCTTGCGCAGATCGGCGAGTTCTCGTTCATCCTCGCCGCCCTGGCGCAGCAACTGGGGCTGCTGCCAGCGGAGGCGATGAACACGATCGTCGCAACCTCCATCGTGTCGATCGTCCTCAACCCGCTGTTGTACCGGCTGCTCCCGCTTTCGGGGGCCGCGCCATCGCTCGGCGATGCCAAAGCCGCCGAACCGGCTGCGATGTCGACGGCCTCTCCGGCGCACCGCGCGGTCGTCGTCGGCTACGGGCCGACCGGGCGCGCCCTGACGCGCCTGCTGCGGGCCAACGGCATCGAGCCGACGGTCATCGAGCTCAACATGGAGACCGTGCGCGCCCTGCGCGACGAGGGGATCGCCGCGGTGTACGGCGAGGCGGCGCGCGGCGACGTGCTGCGGGAGGCCGGCGTGGCCACAGCGGGCCACCTCGTCGTGACGGCCGATACCGACGACGGCCGCGAGATCATCCGGCTCGCGCGCGGGCTCAACCCGTCGATTCACGTGCTGGCACGAACCGCGCACCTGCGGGACGTCCACGCGCTGCGGGACGCCGGCGCGCAGGGCGTGTTCTCCGGCGAAGGAGAAGTCGCGCTCGCCCTGACCGAAGCGCTGCTTCACCGCCTCGGTGCGACCGCCGACCAGATCGATCGCGAGCGTGCTCGTGCGCGCGCCGATCTGACGCGCTGACGCCTCGGAGACATTTCGCCACGGAGTCACGGACAGCGCGGAGAATCCTTCTTGGTACTCCACGGAGTCACGGAGAGCGCGGAGCATTGCTGTGATCGATCGGAAACAGTTCGAAGTGACGAACTTCCTCAGCGTCAGCCAGATTGACGCGCAGGCCTGCAGCGTCGCAGCGGTCTTCCCGGCCGCGCTGTGTGACGCCTTCAAGCAGCGGCCCGCGAGTCACTAGCGCGCACGCTGTGCTCCCTGCATCCCATCGACGATCCCTGACGATCTCCGGGTTCTCCGCGGCTCCGTGGCGGCTAGAAAATCTCCGCGCCCTCCGTGGCGTTAACCCTCCGCAGTTCTCCGTGGCTCCGTGGCGCAAAACCTCTGTGGCGGAGTCAAGCCCCAGTCCGTTCGCTCGAGCGCCGCCAGCGCGGAGTTCACGAACACGGCGGCCAGGGTTGGCTCCCCGGGGGATCGCGCCGCGCGGGTGGCGTGCGAAGTCAACGGATTGGCGCCGGAGGTCATGGTTCGAAGGCGCCGGGGGGCCGACCATTCTGCCATGCCGCCGCGGACGTCTCAATGCGGCGGAAGGAGGCAGAGATGCGATCGAGGACATGGATCATGGCCGTCACGACGATCGCGACGGTACTGGGCGTCGAGCTGACGATGGCTGCGCGCTGGACCACCAGCCGTCACGTCGATCCGATCATCGTCGAGCGCGCACAGCGATACATCGAGGCTGTGCTCGCACGCGATCTCGGATCCTTGATGGGGTTCTATCGCAGCGACAGCATCGAGATGCCGCCGGCCCGGGAGCCGGTGGACGGGCGAGCGGCCATCGAAGGCATGTACACGAGCCTGTTCGCAGGACCGGCCAGGGTGATCCGTTTCACCCAGAACCATCTCGAATCCACAGTCATCGGCGATGCGGCCTATGACGTCGGGACCTACACGCGGACGATCACCGCGCCAGGCGCGCCGGCGCCGATCGACGAGCAGGGAAAGTTCGTCGCGATCCTGAAGCGAACGGACGGCGAGTGGAAGGTTGGATACCTGATTTACAACAGCAACCACTCCCAGGCGCTCTCACCGTGCGCGGGCGCCACGGAATCGTCACACTGACAGCGCGGTGGCGGTTGCCACGGAGAGAGGTCGCCGCGGAGGCGCGCAGATTCTGGGGGAGGTAGCCAAAGAGCCGCGGAGGTCTTCGCCGCGGAGACTCGGAGAAAACGGAGATTTGTTCTTTGGTCCTGCTATCGAGGGACGCGCGTTACAGGACAAAGAAGTGTCTCAGTGTCCCCTCCGTGGCGATATTCCTCCGTGGCCTCCTTGGCGAATTAGCCCTGGCGCAGCACCTCGATCGGATCGATCCTCGCCGCGCGGCGGGCGGGGAGCCATGCGGCGAACGCGCCCACGGCGGCGAGCGTCACCGCAGCCCCCG
>Ga0207701_10001360_pt1 | contig 25788 bp, 22 predicted proteins | sample KBSSwiSSwithPhiX_FD_184294 | JGI IMG/M metagenome (GOLD analysis project Ga0207701, IMG submission 184294) | Switchgrass rhizosphere bulk soil microbial communities from Kellogg Biological Station, Michigan, USA, with PhiX - S5 (SPAdes) (version 2) | ecosystem: Environmental > Terrestrial >... | reverse complement strand
CGGCTACGACGGCTACCTGGTGTCCGAGTACTGCCTGCCGTGCGTGAAGGATCACCGAATCGCCGGCATCGACGAGATCGATCGCGCCAACGCGCTGGCACTGCGCTACATGAAGCAGCTCGTCATGGTGACCGGCGCGGTGTGACCGGCTTCACTCTCGGGCGCCGGCCTCGCACGCGCAGCGCATGCCAGAGGTCCCATTTGGCCTGAAGGGCCAGCCAGATCTGCGCGTCCCAGCGGGTCAAGCCTTCCAGAAGGAGCGCGGTGTCGGCGCTGACCGCCCGGCGCCGCCGAATGATGGCGTTGAGGCGCTGGAACGGGATGTTCATTCGGCGGGCGGCCTCGACTTGCGACACTTCGAGCGGCTCGAGAAACTCCTTGAGCAGCATTTCGCCCGGATGCGTGGGCGGGCGATGAGTCGGCAGCATCGAAGTCCTCTTCAGTAATAGTCGGCGCACCGCACGCGCTATTTGACGTCGATCTTCGCAGGCACGATATCGGTGGGGATGAACTCGCGATCGACCAGGCCCTTGACGTCCAGGTGGCGCTCGAGGATGCCGGCTTCGAGGGCCATGTCCGCGATCCGCTGCATCTCGTCGTCTCCGGGCGTCAGCATGCGGTAGCTGACGCGATCGGGCGGCTGCGTCAGCACGAAGCGCACCAGCGACTCGTCCTGGCGGAAGTACGGTGAGACGACCTTCGCGGCCTCGACCCGGTGCGTCTCCGCCCACTCGCCGCTCTCGGCGATGCCGCGGACCAGATCGCGGACGACGGCCGGGCGCTCGGCGATCAGCTTGTCGGTCACCACGAGCACGCACGAGATGAAGTGCGGCCAGATGTCCTTGGCGTAGTAGAGCACGCGCCCGGAGCCGTCGAGTTCTGCGCGCGCGCAGTGCGGCTCGCCGACGAAGTACGCGTCGATGGCCTTGCTGGCGAGCGCGCCCGGCATGTCGGGCGGCGGCAGCTCGACGAACCGGACTGTCGCCGGGTCCACGCCCTCGTCCTTCATCAGCTTGCGAATCACCAGGTACTGGTTGCTGTATTTGCTCGGGATTGCGAACACCTTGCCTGTCAGGTCCTTCAGCGACCTGGCCGGCAGATCCTTCCGCACGATGACGGTGGATCCATCGCGATGGCCGAGATACGCGATCCGCACCGGGACACCCTGTTCCCGGAGCTTCATGGCCAGGGGCGCGATCATGAACGTCGCATCCAGCCGCCCGCTCTTCACCGTTTCGACGACGGTGGGGAAGTCGGTGAACCTCTGAGACTCGAAGCGCGTGCCGCGGCTGGTCTTCGTCGCGTAGTCGGTCACCGGACACGTGAGGTGGCACGTGACCGGCAGGAAGCCGACGGCCAGCGTCTCGCGCGCCTCGGGCACTGGCCCCCGTGACGCGGTCCCGCTCGAGCGCTGCCACGGGTGCAGGCGCAGCAGCGCCAGCACCGCCACGGCCACCAGCGCTCCAAAGCTCCACTTTGCAAACGGAGACAGCTTCATTTTCCGTTCCCCTGATGCACAGGACTAAAGTCCTGTGCCACAAGTGTCACCGACAACGGTGGAGCAGAACTTTAGCGCTGCTCTGCAGCCTACAGGGACGCATGTGGAGCAGAACTTCAGTTCTGCTTGAAACCCGCTCTGGCGCCCTCCTGCGGCTTCAGCCCGAGCACGCCGAGGATCCGCCGCACCGCGCTCACCACTTCGGGGTCGGTAGGATCGCGCGGCCGTGGCACCTTCAGCACGACCTCGTCACGGATGCGAGCGGGCCGTTCAGACAGCACGAGCACGCGATCGGCCAGTTGCGCGGCCTCCTCGATGTCGTGCGTGACGAGCAGCACCGTACGCGGCTGCGTGCGCAGGATCCACGCCAACTCGAGCCGCATCTTCAGCCGCGTCAGGTAGTCGAGCGACGAGAACGGCTCGTCCATCAGCAGCAGCGGCGTCTCGCCCCCCAGCGCGCGCGCCAGTTCCACGCGCTGCCGCATGCCGCCCGACAGCTGATGCGGATAGCTGCCGGCGAAGGACGTGAGCCCGATCAGTCCCAGCAGCGCATTCGTCCGCCGCTGCCGCTCGAGCGGCTCGGCGATCTGGCCGAGGCCGAGCCGCACGTTCTCGTCCACCGTGAGCCACGGGAACAGGCCGTCCTGCTGGAACACCATGCGGAGGGCCGCAGGCCGATCCACGCGGCCGCTCGTCGGCGTCAGCCACCCCGAGCACACGTTGAGCAGCGTTGTCTTGCCGCACCCGGAGGGGCCGACGATCGCGACGAACTCGCCGTCACGAACCTCCAGGTCGATCCCGGCGAGCACGTCCACCTCGCCGTACGAGACCACCACCCGCTCGAGGCGGAGCAGTTGCGCGGTGGCCGCCATCAGCGCTCGTAACCCCAGCGCACGCTCGGGATCTTCGTGAGTTGCACGAGCAGGCGGTCGAGGCACGCGCCGATCACGCCGATCACGAACATCGCCGCGACGAGCAGGTCGATCCTGAGGCCGTTGCGCGCGTCCCATACGGCAAAGCCCAGGCCGTCGCGCCCCGCAATCATCTCTGCCGCCACGACGACGAGCCACGAGAGACCGGCCGTGACGCGCAGCGTGGTGATCACCTGCGGGGCAATCGCCGGCAGCGTCACCGCGCTCAGCAGGCGCGAGCCCGTGATCCCCAGATCGCGCGCCACGCGGAAATAGACGCTGGGGATGTTCGCCACGGCCGCGGTCGTCGCCAGCACGATCGGGAAGAAGGCTGCCATGAAAATCAGGAAGATGGCCGGCGGATCGCCGATGCCGAGCCAGAGAATGGCGAACGGGATCCACGCGAGGGGCGACAGGCTCCGGAAGAAGTTCACGATTGGCAGCAGCGCGTTGCGGGCGAGGGCCGAGTGCCCGAGCAGCAAGCCGGCGGGCACCCCGAGTACGACCGAGAGCACGAACCCCGTGGAGACGCGGAACAGCGACGCGATCACGTCGTTCACCAGGCGGCCGGTCTTCAGTTCGAGAGCGAGGCCGCGCGCAACGTCCCACGGGTGGGGGAAGAGGGAGGTCGGGAACAGGTGCGCCGACGCCAGCGCCGCCCAGAGGATGACGAGTACAGTTGGCGTGGCCACCGCGAGCAGACGCGCTCTGAGACTGGATGAAGACGACGGCATGTCCAACGGGCTGAACGTCCGGCTAGTATGGCACCCCGGTCCGGCACGCACGGCGCCTCGTTGAAAAAAACGCCGGCCGTAATCAAAACACGCGAGGCCGCGCATCACGCGGCAGCGTCAGAGGCGACCGCTGATACGATCGGACTTCCGGCTCGCCGGTCCTGATGCCACGGTCCTTCATCATCGCCTCGCTGCTCGTGCTCGTCGCGATCAGCGCCTCGTGCCGATCCACGCGTGCGCCCGAGGCCGAACTGTCGCCTGCGGCCTATCGCGAGACGGTCACTGCCTTCTACACGGGCCTCTCGGCGATGCAGACGACGCAGGAGGTGCTGGCGCGGCAGAAGTTCGACCGCGTGGTGGCGCTGGCGCCGCAGGAGCCCGCGGGATGGGCGAACCTGGGGCTGCTGCTCTTGCGCCAGCAGGAGCTGGAACAGGGTGCGCAGCAGCTCGCGCGCGCCGCATCGCTCGCTCCGGAGAGTGCCGCGATTGAACGATTGCAGGCGCTTGCCGAGAGCCGGCGCGGCAGTCTTCCGGAAGCCGCGACGCACTGGCGTCGGGCGCTGGAGCTGGATCCCCGGAATCTCGAGGCCGCCTACGCGCTCGCGCTGGACACGGAACGGCAGGGCGGCGCGGCCAACGACGCCGAGGCGGCGAAGATCCTCGGCGAGCTGCTCGCGCGGCAGGAGAACCTGGCGGCGCGACTGGAGTACGTGCGGCTGTCTGCAAAACGCGGGGATCAGGCCGCGCTCAGCGCGGCCCTCGCGCCGCTGGCGGAGGCGTCGAAGGCGTGGACGCCCGAAGCGCAGGAGCAGGTGAAGGCCGTGCAGACGACGGCGGCCGGGAACCCGCGAGCCGCAGCCGTGCGCGTCGCGTTCCTGAAGAACTTCCTGCTGCGCGAGCCCGCGTATCGCATGGCCCTTGCCGCGGTCCTGACGCCGCGCGAGGAAGTGGGCCAGCCGATCATGCGGTTCCTGCGGCTGAAGAACCCGGAGCCGCAGCCTGCGCCGGCCGACATCGCACTCACGTTTGCAGTCTCGGCCGAGACTGCGGCCCCGGCTGGCACTACGTGGGTCGGCGCCGTGTCGCTCAACGGGGAAGGCAATCCGGCGCTGGCCACCGGTGGCGCAGCGGGCATCCAGATCGCCGGGCTGCCGGTCAGCCTGACGTGCCGCGCCGCGAGTGTGCCCGGATCGACCGGCCTCTCGCCTGACGGCGTCGCATCCGCAGACGTGACCTACGACTACCGGACCGATCTGGCCATCGCGGGCCCGGGGGGATTCTGCCTGCTCAAGCAGGATGAGCGCGGACGCTTCGCGGACGTCACCGCGGCGACGAAGCTGCCGGCATCGTTGCTGGGCGCGCCGGCCTATGGCGTGTGGGCCGCCGACATCGACACGGACGGTGACCTCGATCTCGTGCTCGCGCCGCGCGACGGAGCCGCGGTGGTCCTTCGCAACAACGCCGACGGAACGTTCACGCCCAGGGATGCCTTCCCCGGCGTGACGCGGGTGCGCGGCTTCGCGTGGGCCGACTTCGACGGCGAAGGCGTGCCTGACGCGGCACTGCTCGACGAGGCGGGCGCCGTTCACATGTTCCTCAACCAGCGCGGCGGCAGCTTCCGGGCCGAGCCGCTGCCCGGCGCCCCATCACAGGCAGCGGCGATCGCACCGGCCGCCATGGGCGGCGCGTTCGATCTGCTGGTGCTGTCGCGCGACGGACAGGTCACGCGGCTCTCGCGAAAGGCCGGCGGCGGCTCGTGGGAGGCGAGCGCGCTCACGCGCGCCGCCCCACCTTCGGATTTGGCCGCTGGCTCCGCGCGCCTGCTCGTCGCCGATCTCGACAACAACGGCTCGCCGGATCTGATCGTCGCCTCGGCCGCCGCGGCGAAAGTGATCCTCGGCGGGCCAGGAGGCGCGTGGACGCCGCTCGCAGCGCCGGTGCCGCTCGGCGTGCAGGCTGTCGCCGGCCTGGAGGGCGACGGCCGCCTCGATCTCATCGGCCGGCTTCCCGATGGCCGGCCCGGCCGCGCCAGCGTCAAAGGCTCGAAGCCATACCACTGGCAGATCCTGCGCACGCGCGCGACGACTGTGACGGGCGACCAGCGGATCAACTCGTTCGGCATTGGCGGAGAGGTCGAGATTCGATCCGGGCTGCACGCGCAGAAGCAGGTGATCGCGAGCCCCATCGTCCACTTCGGGCTGGGAGAGGCCACGAGCGCAGAGGTCGTCCGGATCACCTGGCCGAACGGCGCCCTGCAGTCGGAGTTCGACGCGAAGGCGGACACGACGGTGAAGGCCACGCAGCGGCTCAAGGGGTCGTGCCCGTGGCTGTTCGCGTGGGATGGCAGCGAGATGCGGTTCGTCACCGACCTGCTGTGGCGATCACCACTCGGCCTCCGCATCAACGCGCAGAAGACTGCCGGCGTGCTGATGACGGAAGACTGGGTGAAGGTCCGCGGCGATCAGCTGAAGGCGCGCGAAGGCGCCTACGATCTCCGCGTCACGGCGGAGCTGTGGGAGACGCATTTCTTCGATCTGATGTCGCTGATGGTCGTCGACCATCCCGAAGGCACCGAAGTGTTCGTTGACGAGCGCTTCGCGGTGCCGCCGCCGAAGCTGGCGGTGGTGACGACCGGGCCGGTGCAGCCGATGGCGTCGGTGCGCGACGACCAGGGGCACGACGTCTCTGAGCTGGCATCATCGCGCGACAACCGGTTCCTCGACTTCGGCGGGCGCGGCGAGTACCAGGGCATCACGCGCCGGCACTTCGTCGAAATCGAGCTGCCAGAGTCGGCGCCGGAATCCGGCCCGCTGTGGCTCATCGCGCAGGGCTGGGTGCATCCGACCGACAGCTCGATCAACGTCGCGATCTCGCAGGGCGCGCACGCGGCTCCCGAAGGACTGTCGCTCGAAGTGGCGGATGCGCACGGCCGCTTCCGGCCAGTCCAGACGGGCCTCGGCTTCCCGTCAGGCAAAGACAAAACGGTGCTCATCGACCTGTGTGGCACAGGACTTCAGTCCTGTGCATCTCGTCGCTTCCGCCTCGTGACCAACCTCGAGATCTTCTGGGATCGCCTGGGTTGGGCCGTCGGCCGTCCTGACGTGAACGTGACGCCCCGAAGGCTCGAGCTCGCCACGGCCGATCTCGTGTATCGAGGCTACTCAATCACCGGGCAGCCCTCGCCGAGCGTGCCCGAGCGGCCGCGATACGTGCTCGAGGGAACCGGCCCGCGATGGCGCGATCTCGAGGGCTACTACACGCGCTACGGCGATGTCCGCGTGCTGCTGAAGACAGTGGACGATCGGTACGTCATCATGAACGCGGGCGACGAGTTGCGACTGCGCTTCCCCGAAGCGCCGCCGCCGGCGAAGGGCCTCGTCCGCGACTTCATCGTTGCAGGAGACGGCTGGGTGAAGGACGGAGACTACAACACGAATTTCTCGCGCACGGTGCTGCCGCTGCCGACGCATGCCAGCGCGCGCTACGACGCGCCGCCGGGCCGGCTGGAGGACGATCCCGTGTACCGCGCGCACGCGAACGACTTCGCGGAGTACCACACGCGCTACGTCTCGCCCGACGTCCTTCGCCAGGCGCTCGCCGTCCCGGCCGACGTGGTGAAGCGATGAGGCAGCCGGCCCGCCTCGTTCTCGTCGTGGTCTTCGCACTCCTGCTGGCGACGCCGTTCCTGATCCGCCGGTTCCACCGCTCGCCTGGCGCAGCCGCGCCGCCGGGCGGCGTGAATGCGCTCGCGCAGTACGGGTTCCGGTTGACGGAGTCGGCGAAGGCGGCCGGCATCGACTATGTGCACTCCGCGCCGACGCTGGACCCCAAGCTGGCGCACATCATGCCGCAGGTGGCGTCGATGGGCGCGGCCGTGTCGGTGGTCGATTTCGATCGCGACGGCCGGCCTGACCTCTACGTCACCGACAGCAAGGAAGGATCGAAGAACCGGCTCTATCGCAATCGCGGCGACGGCACGTTCGAAGACGTCGCGGAGAGGCTCGGCATCGCCGATCTGAACCACGCCGCAACGGGCGTCTCGATGGGGGCCGTCTGGGGCGACTACGACAACGACGGCTACGAGGACTTCTTCCTCTATCGCTGGGGCCGCCCCGAGTTGTTCCACAACGACGCCGGCAAGGGCTTCACGAACGTCACCGCGACGACGGGGCTGCCGGCATGGGCCAACATCAACACGGCCGTCTGGCTCGACTACGACCGCGATGGCCGCCTCGACCTCTTCTTCGGCGGCTACTACCCCGAGTCGATCAACCTCTGGAAGCTCGCCGACACGAAAATGATGCCGGAAAGCTTCGAGTACGCGAACAACGGCGGCCGGAAGTATCTCCTCCACAACCTTGGCGGCGGACGCTTCGAGGAGGTCAGCGCGAAAGCGGGCATCACGTCGAGCCGGTGGGCGCTCGCCAGCGTCGCCGCAGACCTGCGCGGCACGGGCTACCCCGACATCTTCATCGCCAACGACTACGGCGTCTCGGAACTGTTCATCAACGAAGGCGGGCACTTCCGCGAGGTGGGGCGCGACGCCGGCGTGGGCTACGCCCCGAAAAGCGGCATGAATGCATCGGTCGGCGACGTCCTGAACCAGGGGCGGTTCGCGATCTACGTCTCGAACATCTCGGAAGAAGGCATCCTGCTCCAGGGCAACAACCTCTGGGTGCCGACGACGAGCGCCGGCGGCGTGACGCACTACGAGAACATGGCGCGATCGATGGGCGTCGAGCTGGGTGGCTGGAGCTTCGGCGCGCAGTTCGCCGATCTCAACAACGACGGCTTCCTCGACCTCTACGTCGTCAACGGCTTCGTCTCGGCGTCCCAGCAGGACAGCTACTGGTACGACTACTCACGCATCGCGGGCGGCAACCAGATCGTCATCTCCGACGCGAAGAACTGGCCGACGATGGGCAGGCGGAGCCTGGCGGGGTATCAGCAGAAGAAGCTCTGGCTGAGCGACGGCGCGGGCCGCTTCCTCGAGGTGTCGCAGCTGGTCGGCGCGACCGATCGCTATGACGGGCGATCGATCGCGCTCGCAGATCTGTCGAATCACGGAATGCTCGACGTCATCGTGGCGAACCAGCGTGGGCCTCTGCTGTTGTATCGCAACCAGGTGGCCGCCGATCGGAACTGGATCGCCTTCGAGCTGGAAGGCGGCTGCAAGTCCGACGGCGCGACGGGTTGCACGAACCGCAGCGCGATTGGCGCGCAGGTCACGGTGCGCTGGAACGGCCAGCAGCAGGTGCAGGAGGTCTCCGGCGGGTCGGGATTCTGCTCGCAGAACCAGCGGCGGCTGCACTTCGGCCTGGGCGCCGGGGGGACGCCGGACAAGGTCACCGTGCGCTGGCCGTCCGGTAAAGTGCAGGAGCTGACGCGCCCGGAAGTGAACCGCGTGCACAAGGTCGAGGAGCCCGCATGACCACGCAGCAAGCGATCGTCCAGCCGAAAGCGCCGCGCGCGGCCTGGCTGAAGGTCGATCGCCGCTACCTGGCGCCGGCGCTCATCACCTGCGTGCTCCTCGCCGGGCAGCTCACGTTCGGTTTTCTCGAAAGCTGGTCGCGCACGTTCCTGGCCATCGCTACTGCGATCCTCACCGAGCTCGTGGTCGTCCGCGCGCTCTACGGCGCGTGGCCGCACCTGGCGAGCGCGTACGTATCGGGCATCAGCGTCGGGATCCTCGTCCGGTCGCCTGCCTTCTGGCCCTACGCGCTGTGCTCGGCGATCTCGATCACGTCGAAGTACGTGCTGCGGGTGCGCGAGCGGCACCTCTGGAACCCGACCAATTTCGGCGTGGTGATGATGCTGCTGCTGGCGCCTGACGCCGTGGCCGGCCTGAGCGTGCAGTGGGGCAACAACCTGCTGCCGATGGTGTTCGTGTGGGTGTTCGGCAGCGTGATCCTGTGGATGGTCGACCGGTTGAACATCACGGTCACCTACGTGCTGTCCTTCCTGTTCTTCGCCGTGCTCCGCGCGTGGATAACGGGACACACGATGATCAGCGAGATTGCGCCCATCACGGGGCCGATGTATCAGCTCTTCATCTTCTTCATGGTCACGGATCCGAAGACCACCGTGCGCCGGAAGTGGGCACAGTCGCTCGTGGTCTTCATCATCGCGGCCGTGGAAGCCGTATTCCGGCTGATGCAGTTCGTCTACGCGCCGTTCTACGCGCTCTTTCTGGTGGGGCCGATCGCGAACCTGATCGAGATCTGGCAGGACGAACGGCGAGGCAGGCAGGGCGTTTCACGGTAGCGGGTAGCGGGCAGCGGGCAGGGGGCAGCTGGCAGCTGCCAGCCGATAGCTGCCCGCTGATAGCTGCCCGCTGATAGCTGCCCGCTGCCCGCTGCCCGCTGATAGCTGCCCGCCTTCTGAAACTACTTCGCGAGAATTTTCTTCTGGTTCGCCAGGATCTTCATCTGGTTGCCCTGGATCCCCTTCTGGTTGGCCAGGATCTTCGCCTGGTTCTTCTCAATGGTCTTCTGGTTGGCGAGCACCCTCGTCTGGTTCGCGAGGATCTTCGTCTGGTTGGCAAGCACCTGCTTTTCGCTCATGTGGACTCCTTGAAGTGCGAAGTTGGAAGTGAGAAGTGCTAAGTGAGAGTGCTGAGTGCTCCGTGCCGGGTGCGAAGTCAAAGACCAAGCTGGCGGCTCGCGAGCGCGGTGCCTTCGACCCGCGCGCGGATCTTGTCGAAGGCGGTCTGACGAGCCGTTGACGTGTCGTCGGCGAACGGCGAGAAGCCGCAGTCATCGGTCGTGCCGAGCTGGCCGGTCGGAATGACTCTGGCCGCTTCGAGCACGCGGTCGCGCACCGTCTCTGGCGTCTCGACCTTCGGCTCGATCGGATCGGTGACGCCGACGAAGACGCGCTGCGACGGTTTGAGCAGCGGCTTGATCAGTCCCAGCACTCGCGGGCGTTCCCGCTCGCTGGCGAGCTGGACGTAGAAGTTCCCCACCTGCAGCTGAAACAGGTCGGGCAGCAATTGCGCGTAGTCCACGTCGGCGCTGTGCGTGGAATCCCGATCGCCGCCCGGGCAGGTGTGGACGCCGAGCCGCTGGCGTTCGCTGTCGCTGAACCGGCCGAGGACCTCGTTGTTGATCGCGATGAACGCTCGCAGCAGTCCCAGGCTCGGATCGAGCTTTGCCGCCAGGCGTCCCTCGGTGAAGTCCAGCTGCACGTTGTACGCGCCCGCGTCGAGCGCCCGACGGATGTCGGACTCGGCCTCTCGTTTCAAATCCTCGAGAAAAGCCTCGCGCGGGTACCCCGGAATACCGTCGGCCGGATAGAGCAGGCTCAGCGCGGACGGCGCGATGACCGCCTGCTTGACCGGACGACGAGCGTGAGCGAGCGCCGCTGCGGTGTAGCTCGCGGCAAACATTCCGTAGCGGAACGGTCCTGCGCTCAGGCGAGGAAGCTGCCGGGTGTGGCCGTCCGCGAACGGAATCGTGACACCGTCCGGCGCCAGGTTGGTCAGCCCGGTGAGCGGGTACGTCGCGAAACTCGACTTCGTCTGTTCACCATCGGTGATGACCGGCGATCCCGTGGCCTCGAACGCCGCGATGGTGTCGCGCACCGCTTCGTCCCCTGCCCGCTCGAGGTCGGCCTGGCTGATGCGTCCTGCGCCGAACGCCTGCATGGCCTCGATGAGGGCCGCCGGGCGCGGGATGCTGCCGATGGGCTCGGTGGGCAGAGACATGGCCTGCCGAGGCTACGAGCGTGACGCCCGACGGACAATCCCCGAATTGCACTAGCGCGGGACGGCAAACAGGTAGGGCAGCCGCTCGACAATGTCGTCGGGCGTCGTCTTGAAGCGATCGGCCGACTCGATCAGATCGCTTGCGAGTACCGGGTACCAGTCCCGCCGGGAGCGATCCCGCAGGCCGGCGGCGTCGAAGGGCTCGATGGCGCGATCGATACGCGATTCCAGTGCCTGTTGTGCGGACTCCGATCGCGCGTCGAGCGCCAGGTCCGCGCACGCCCCCAACTCCGGACCGAACGAGGAATGCGCGGAGAGCAGGAAGCCGGGCGCAAGGTCGGGCCGGCCGAGCCGGCGCGCGGTCTCGCTGTAGCTGGCCGCCGCGAAGTAGAGCAGGCTCAGCCGCTTGAACATCGCCGGCGCATCCATGTTCGCGTAGAGCGCCGCGACGAGCCGCTCCGTGATATCCAGCTCCGCCAGGGTGACGCGCTCGTACTCAGCGAGCGCCGCCTCCCGGCCGCTGTCCGACGTCCGATCCAGCGCGTCCACGAGTCGCAGGATGCCGAGCAGAGCAAGCGGGAAGCCGGTCGAGAGCAGCGGATCGATGACGCCCGCTGCCGACGGCAGCAGCGCCCAGTTCGTGCCGGCCACGCGCGCACTGCGGAAGGCGATCCGCGGCGAGTGGACGAACGGCAGCACGGGTTGCGCATCGCGGAACTGATCGGCCACCGACGGCAGCGACGCGAGCAGCCGCCGCCAGGCAGGCTCGCCTTCGGACGCGCCGAGCGAGGCGGCGAGCCGATCGGTCAGCGCAGCGCCCGCGCTGGTGATGCCGTTGTTGAACCGCAGGATCCAGATCCAGCCCCCCGGAAACACCTGGTGCAGCGCCGCGTCGTCCATCGGGTAGGGAGGCACTTCGTCGGTGTCGTGCAGACGATCCCAGCGCTCGACGTTGCTGAAGTGAGTGTAGAGGCCCTCGGTCGGCGGCAGCCAGCGCCGCGTCTGCTCGCCCAGGTTCAGCGCGCCGTGAAGGAAGCCGCGCGGCCCGCTGGCGTCGATGACGAATGGCGCCGTTACGCGGATCGAACTGCCCTGACGCGATCCCTCGAGCGTCGTCTTGTCCCCCTCTTGCCTGATGCCTTCCAGCCGCGTCTCGTCCAGATAGATGGCGCCTTCGCGCTCGGCCTCGCGAACGAGCGCGTGATCGAAGTCGGGCCTGTACCAGTGCGTGTCGGCGATCTCGTCGTGAGGGCTGGCGCCGACCATCAGCTGCCGATCCCGTCCGGTGTCGCTGCCGAATGCCCTGCCCGGCTCATGGAAGAAGAACGTGAAGCCGCGCTTCAGCCCGCAGGCCACCTCCGGCCGGCGCCGCTGCCAGGTGCCCCACTTCGAGAACGCACGGACCCGCGGAAGGTCGTAGCGGTCGGCGAGCTCCTCGAGCAGCAGGTTGGCCAGCGGCGTGGACGACTCGCCGATCGCAAACCGTGGGTGGCGGCCCTTCTCGATCAACGCGACGCGGCGGCCACGCTTCAGCAAGGCGAGCGCCGTCAGCGAGCCGGCGAACCCCGACCCGATGATCGCGACATCGGCGTCAACGTGATCGACGGGCGTCAGCGTCATGAACGCTGCTCGAGATTCATGGCGTGAAGGCGCGCGCGTGTCGAATCGAGGCTGGTGGCAGGCCCTGCGAACCGCTCGAGGTCCCACAGATCGACGAACACGCGGCCGCGGCCCCGCGCGTGCTGAAGCGCGAGCGCGAAGCTTCGCTCGATGTCGTCGATGCCCGGCGAGGTGAACTCGCCCAGATCGATCAGTGCCTCCATGGTGCCGTTGCCGGGGCGGGTCGGCACGAGCGACACCACCGAGGCGCCGCAGTCGAAGGCGGCATCGAGCGACCGGCGCAACCACTCGTCCTGCTCATCCAATGGAACGAACGGCGGCGAGATGAGCAGGAACACGCGCAGCGCGACGCCGCGGCGTTCGAGGGCGTCGGCGGCGTCCGCGAATCCACGGAGCGTAAACCGCTTGTTCAACTTGTCGAGCGCTTCCGGATGCGCCGTTTCCAGCCCCATGGCGACTTCCAACGCCGGCCGGCCGCGTCCGCCAGTCGCATGCCGCTCGAGTGCGTCGATCAGCCGATCGACGCGCGGGCCAACCAGCGAGGGATGCGACTCCACGATGACCCGCGACAGGCCCGCCAGCGCCACGGCCACATCGTCATAGTCGGACTCCGGGACCGCGCGTGGGTCGAAGAAGCTGCCGGCGTTGTACAGCTTGATGCCGGCAACGGCTTCACGGCGCGACGCCAGTTCCTCGCGCGCGGCAGTGATTTGTGCCGGAATCGCGCCGCACGGCGTATCCTCGTCGGTCGTGTAGGCCCAGAGGTCGCACATCGCGCACCGCCACGGGCACTCGCGTCCCGTCAGCAGCACCGTCGCTGTTCGCGCCGGATGGCCGTCCGCATCGCGCTCGTCTTCGACGATCAGCTCCTGGGATCGCCACGGATCGTGACGCCGGCGGAGGCCGCGGCGAGCGAGCACGAAGCGATCGCGCGCGGCCGCGGTATCGGGATAGGCGTTCACTGCCTCACGCGTAGAGCTGCTCGAACGCGTGCCTGTAGTCGCGCTCCGAGCGCCCGAGCTTCTGACGCATGGCGTCGGCCGACGTCGCGCCGTGCTGGAACCGGCGCTTGGGGAAGACGGGCATGTCGAGGCCCGTGACCGCCTTGACGCCCCGGCGCACGATCTCGCCCTTCAGGGAATACAACGTGGGCACGTCGTACTTCGTGAGAGCGGCGAACGGAATGCCTTCGGCGACTTCCGTGACGTCGGGTCGCGTGTACGGGCTGAGGCCGTCGAACCCGTATTGCGCGGCCGGCGCGTACGTCCGTACGTAGCTTCGGCTCAGGCCGCCGCTGTAAGTAAGGGAGTGCTTGATGCGGCCGACTCCCCAGCCTTCCTGATAGAGCATCAGGTTGTCGACCACGCTGCGGATGGTGAGCTCTGGGTTTTCCTCGATCGGGTAGTCCTTCAAGTTCTCGTCGCCGCCGTCGCCGTCGAGCAGGCATCGCCAGTCGGCATGCCGATCGCGGATCCCCTTGCAGAGGAGCAGCCCCATCGCGGCGCACTCGACGTCGAGCGACTTGTAGTCCTCGAGCACGCGCAGCGTCCGATCGACGTCCAGATCGTCGGCCGTCGCCTCGATCTCCTCGAGGAACAGCGAGAGGCCGGTCGACTTCAGGAACTCGCGGGCCTGTGCGACGTCGGGGCCGTCCCCCAGGTTCAGCACGAAGGCCTTGAGCCGCGCCGGTGAGAGGCCGAGCCGCAGCATCGTGTGGTACGTGACGAGGAACACCGAGCCGCTGTCGATCCCGCCAGAGAAACTGACGCCGATTGGCGCGGTGTGCCGTCCGTCGCGATCGACGTCGAGCAGCCACTTCTCGATCTCGCGCGCGAGCGCCCCGATGTAGCGCTCGCCGATGACGTCGAGATCCGGCGGAAGGGCGCCGCGCTCTGGCGCGAAGAAGCGCGTGTAGGTTGGCGACGGGTCGGGACAGCCGACCAGTGCCAGCTCGACGATGTGATGCGCGGGGACCATGCGCGTATAGCTGGGATGGAACTGGCCATCGAGGCCGGCGTCGGCGAGCGCCCGGTGCAGCGTGTCGATGCGGTCGGCGACGAAGAGCGCGGGCCCCTCGTGCCGCTTCGCCAGAAAGTACCGCATCGGACGATCCATCGATCGCGCCATCCGCACCGTGATCCCGTCCAGCGTGACGATCGCGAAGGATCCGTCGAGCGCGCGGACGCCCGCGGCGTCGCCGCTCATGACGCGGCGGCGCGCCTCATCGGCGTCGGCGTTGTAGAGGCGGGTGAGGCGAGGGTCGAGGAGATCGACCACGCGATCGATGTGGCGTCGCATGCGGTCATTCTAATGCCACACGCCGACGCCACTTGCCTTGCCCGAGCCAAAGCTCGGGCCTACGTCTGAATGGCTCGGGCCGACACCTTGCTGCGACATCAGGGCGGATGGCCCACGGTCCGGAGCGCCGGCATTCGTGCCTTCGCGATGTCGGCCCAACGAACGAGCAGGAAGTTCCGGCTCTTATTGTTCATCGCCACGAGCAGTCCGCCCGGGAAGTCCGGCCCCAGCGACGCCGAGGTGACGTCGAGGCCGTCGGTGGAGTCGGCGCCGACGCGGAAGGTGCCGACCATCGTCTGATGGTCGTGCGGTCGTCCGGCCTCGCCCTCGCGCTTGTAGATGTGGAAGATGCTCTCGCGCGGCAGTTGATCCACCGAGACGATGTACCCCGTGCGGTCGGCCAGCGCGTAGATGCCGATCCCTTCACGATCCTGCTGGTAGCCGGTCGTCCCGAACAGCGCGAGCTCGCGATCGGCGCCGGGCGCGTCCGGGTCCGCGTGCCACTTGTGGATCCCCGCCTGCTCATCGGCGTAGTAGACGTAGCCGAGCTCGTCGTCCACTGCGACGGCCTCGATTTCGCCCCCGCCGCTGAAGTTGCCGAACCGGCGAACGAACGTGCCCGTCACGCGGCCTGCCCCGTCGTCGGCGAGACGGTACTGCCACAGGTAGTTGGTCGCAGGCCCCGCCTTCGGCGACACGATCGCGAAGATGCTGTTGTCCGATGGCCGGCGGTAGAGGCCGATCCCCATCGGCGCACCTTCGTTGCCCGGCGCGCCCACCAGCACGTGGAACCCGGCGCTCGAGACCTCGCGAAGCGCGCCACCATCAGGTGGAATGGCGAACGCGCGGAGCCGGCGTCCGAGCCGCTCGGTGACGACCGCGATATCCGTCGGCACGCCGGCCAGTGGAAGCCCGTACTCGATGTCGACGTTGTTCGGTCGATCGAGTCCCGTGATCATCTGGCGGATCCCGCCGTCGAGGCCGAACACCGCGAGCGCGCCGTCAGGCGCGGCAACCTTGACAGTTCCCACGATGAGGCTGCGGGACGGATCCTGCCGGTTGATCCAGATCGCCGGGTCGTCCGGGTCATGAGCAACCGTCGCGGTTGCGCGCAGTGGCGCAACCGCAACCGCATTGGAGGCGTCGGTTGGCGCTGGTGGCGCCTCCGTGGCCGCGCATGCCGCGAAGAGCACCGCGGCGAGGCAAGACGCCCTGGCGACACGCGCCTTTCTCACGGCCAAGTCGACCTTCACGCCAAAGTCGAACCACGAGCGGTAGCGATCTTTAACCACCACTCTTCAGAGTAGCGCAACGGCGCGCCGCTCAGTTTGCCTACCAGGCATCACCCGCGCGCCAGTCGGCGACGATGTCGCCGTGGAGATCGAGCTCGGGGGATCGTGGTGTCCGCAGGATCAAGACGCCGCCGTCGTCGTCGTGCGTGCGCTCGAGGCCGTGCGGGCCGTTGACGAAGGTCGGGCCACGCCAGCGCTCCCAGCCGAGCCGTTCGTAGAACTCGGGTGTTCCCGTGGAGAGCGCGCCGAGCGCGTGCTGCTCGCGAATCAGCGCGTTGATGCGCTTCACGACGTCCGACGCGTAGCCCCGACGGCGGTGTGCCGGCGCTGTCGCAATCGCCTCCACATAACCAGTGCGAAGGACCTGGCCGGAGCAGACCAGTGTCCGCTCGACCAGTGCGCCGTGGCTGACGACGCCGGCGGGCCCGTCGATCCAGACGTGTGTCCCGCCGAGAGCGTGCGCCCAGTCGTCGCCGGAGAAGTCGCCGTCGAAAGCGGCATCGAGCAGCGCCCGGAAGTCCTGTAGTTGCGCGGCCGCGAGGAGCGCCGACCCGGCCTGCCGAAGATCGGCCATTTCTGCCCAGTCTAGAGCAGTCCACTTGGCATTGCGCATCGCCGCGAACTTCCGATATGTCGCTGCCGTGAACGAGCTTCGCGGCCGGCGTCGTGACGTGCGGCGTCTGAAAGCATTTGCCGGACCGTTGCCCGGACTCTACAGATCGCGAGCGTGACGTGGCGGAGCCTCTCGAATACCTGGGCGTTGTCGGCGAGATCGAGGCGCGGCTTCGCGCGCTCGGACTTGAACCGGTGCTCGTCGGAGGGATGGCTCTGGTGATTCTCGGGTCGCGCAGGGTAACGCGCGACTTTGACTTCGTAATTACGCAGCCGGCCGACAGACTTGCCGCCCTGGTCGACATCCTCTACGACCGCGGTCTCGAGCTCGTCGCGCGTGTCGATGCTGACGGAGACGTGGTTGCGACGATCGGTAACCGAAGAGTGGCCGTCGCACGATTGCGCATCGATGCTCCGGACACCGCGTACTTCTTCAATCCGGCAACGGAGTTGCGAATAGACCTGTTGTTTGACTTTCCAATTGCTGCGTCGAAGCTTGCCGCTCAGGCGACGCGGACCAGAATTGGCGGGCAATCACTCGTCGTCGCCTCAACACGAGATCTGCTGCAGTTGAAGGAGATTGCCAGAGGACGTCGGTCTGAAGCAGGTGACGCCGACGACATCGCCTTTCTCAGGGCCCTGCAAGAACGCTCGACGTGAAGAATCCGTCAGTCGGTTCGGACCAATCGTCACTCGAGCGTGAACGAGACGAACATCAATCGCCCCGCACGCTGTATCTGCAACACCACCGCCGAGCCGCGCGAGAGCCCGGCGAGCACGTTCCTGAGCGCCTGCAGCGTGTAGGTCTGCTGGTTGTTCAGGCTGCGAATGACGTCCCTCGGCTGAAGCGGCGTGTCGGCGCTCGCTGTCCTGGCGACGACGATGATGCCGAACGGGTCGCGGAGCGAGGCGGACGAAGCCGCGATGGTGGAGTCGATCTCGACGCCGAGGATGCCCAGCTCCGAGACGAGGCTCTTCTCCGGATCGGCCGCCGCCGACACGGTGTCGAAGTCGTCTCCCTGCTCGACCGGCGCGACGCTCAGGCTCACCTCCGATCCGGCGCGGAGGACCACGAGCTTCACCGGCTCCTTCGAGTCCCTGAGACGGAAGTTGTAGCTGACGGTCGGCAGGTTCTCCGCCGGCTGGCCGTCGACGGACACCAGGATGTCGCCGACCTTCAGGCCGGCGGCCTCCGCGGGGCCGCGCGGCCAGACGTCGGACACGATCACGCCGTAGTCGCGTGCCAGGCTGAGACCGGCGGCCATCGCCGGCGTGATGGTCTGCAGGCTCATCCCGACTTCCTGGCGGCGCAGGTGACCGAACTGCTTCAGTTGCCGGAAGGCGGTTCTGGCCGTCGCGCTCGGGATGGCGAAACCGAGTCCTTCGTCGCCGCCTCCCTGCGACAGGATGAAAGTGTTGACGCCGACGACCTCACCGCGGATGTTGACCAGCGGTCCACCCGAGTTGCCCGGGTTGATCGGCGCATCGGTCTGCACGTAGATGGCCGGTGAGTCCGGATCGACCTGCCTGGCGACTGCTGAAACCAGGCCGTGCGTCAGGCTGTTACGCAGTCCCAGCGGACTGCCGAATGCGAACACCGTTTCTCCCTGACGCACCTGTGTGTAAGTAGCCAGGGGCAATGCAGGAAGCTTGAGCCCGTCCACTTTCAGCAGCGCCAGGTCCAGCTCCGTCGCGATGCCGACGATGCGCGCCTGCACCAGCTTCATGCGTCCCGAGAGCGCCGTGGCGAGCGTGCCGTCGGCGTTGTCCGAGGGCAGCACGATCTGCACGCGCTGCGCGCCGCTCACGACGTGCGCGTTCGTCAGGATGTAGCCCTCGGCGTCGATGACGAATCCCGAGCCGACCGACCGCTGGCGGCCCACGACGACGCTGGCCTCGCCGCCCTTGCCGTCGGCCTCGCGCGCGCCGTAGCTGTTCACCAGAATCTGCACGACGCTCGGCCAGACCTTCTTCGTCAGCGCGTCAACGGACTCGTTCATGCGCGCCAGCTCGTCCTGGGCTGCCGGCTTCGTCGCCGTCTGGGCCGAGGCGCCGGACCCGGCGAGGGCGAGGGACACCAGAACGAATGGGGAGATCCGGGGAAATCGAGGCAGCCGGCGACGCGACATCAGTGCACCTCGCGAGATGGTTGACGGCTAAGCATACAATTCCTTGCGCGGCCGTCGCATTCGTCTGAAGATTCGCCTACAGGCGTGGAGGTGTGAAGATGCGCGTGCGAAGACTCCGGGAACTCATCGCTCTCATCGCCATTGTTTCGGTGCCCGCGATTGCCTTGGCTCAGACCCCTTCGGAGGCCTCGCGAAGCGTCGCCGGCGGAGGCATCCTCGTGCCGGGATGGTCCGGCCAGATCGACGCGAACGCGGAAAAGGCGGGGCAGACGATCAAGGACGCGAAGCTCGCCCAGGAAGGCTCGGTGCTGCACGTCACGACAGGGCCCGCGGTGACCTACTGGAACCCCACCAACAAGGTGTCAGGTGACTACACCGTGAAGGCAACCTTCACGGAGCCGAAGTATATGAACCTCAACGATCACCCGCATCCATACGGCATCGTGATCGCGGGCAACGACCTGGGCACTGCCTCGCAGAGCTACCTGTATTGCGCCGCGTACGGCAACGGGAACTTCATCGTGCGCGGGTTCGGGCCCGAGCCGTTCCAGATGAACGGCCGCCGCGGCGAGGCCAATGCGGCGGTGCACAAGGCGGCTGGCCCGGGAGAGCCGGTGACGCAGGACATCGCGCTGTCGGTGAAGGGCAGCCGTGTCGAGTGCGCCATCAACGGCACGGTGGTGGCGAGCTACGACAAGGCCGACGTCGTGGCCACGGGCAAGCTCAAGTCAACCGATGGCGTGTACGGCCTCCGGTTCGCGCACAACACGGACGCGACCGTCGCCAACCTGAGTGCCGGCAAGAACTGACGAGAGATTGGGGTCGGGGCAACGTGGCAGGAAGTGAAACTTATCCCGACCCCAATTACCCGAGCCCCGACAGGGCCAGCGAGGCCCAGGGCACCTCCGAATACAGCAGCACCATCGCGTAGGTCGCTATGTACAGCGCCCGCAGCAAGCGGTCGTCCGGCAGGCAGGTGACCAGCGCGAGGACGATCACCAGCCATCCGAACCCGGCCACCGGCGCGAACGCGTAGGTCGTCAGGCAGAAGAGCAGGATCACAGCGTGGCGGGCCACGAGCAGCCTCCGCGTCAACGGCGCCAGCCAGAGCCCGGCGGCCAGGGCCTCGATCGCGAGGGTGCCCCACGTCGCCACGAGTACGAGCAGTCGGAAACGCGGGGGCGCGTGCAACATGGGGGGCGCCAGTAACTCGGCGCCTTCCGGCAGGGGCGTCAGATACTCACGGTTCTCTCGCAGCTGGGCGTCACTCAGTCCGCCGACCAGCTGCACGGCCTCGGTGAAGCGGTCGTCGGTCAGCAGCGTCACCGCGAAGAAGCGGCCATCGCGATAGTCGGGCGACAGCGCCGCCTTCCAGAGCACAGCGAACGCGAACACGAGGCCCAGCAGCAGGCGGCTGGTGCGAGCCAGCTGGCTCGCCGGATCGGCGAACCGGAGCGCCATCGCGACACCGAGACACCAGTACGCGAGCAGGTAGATGTGGTTGTCCGGCAGGGGCCATTCGACGAACACGCGCACGGCGACGAGAACGGCCAGGGACAGCCACACCGCGGGCGCCCGCAGCCAGGCGCCGCTGATCAGTCCGAGCATCGACAACAGGAGCAGCGGCGCGCGCACGAACCACGGCCCCATCGGCCGGAGCAGCAGTCCGACCAGGGTGAGACGAAGCGCGATGTCTATGGGACCGGTTGGTCCGGAGGTGGTGATCCAGCTACGGAGCCGCACGGAACTCGTACCGGCGCAGCAGGTGATCGCGCGGGGCCAGCGAGCCCGGGGCGAACTCCACGCGCCACACGTCGATTCGCACCTGGTCGGCGGGCTGGCCTCGCCGGTGCTCGCGCGCGACGACTGCACGGGCCAGCCGCTCGAGCTGACGATCGCTCGGCAGGATCTCGGCGGAGGCCGCCAGGTCCTCGAGCGACGGCGGCACGGCGAGCTCCTCGGACCGCTCGGGAGCTCGAACGAACATCCTGACGTAGCGGAACGGCCGCTCGTCAAGCGTCGAGAACATCCCGAAGCCGCCGCCCTTCCACGGGCTCAGCATCTGCACCTCGGTCATCACGATCTGCGTGGCGGCCACGACGGCCAGCACTACGGCGGGGAGTGCCGCCCAGGAGCGTTCCCGCATCGTCCCGGGTTTCACTTCGGTGCGACGACCTCGTAGCCCGACTCCACCTTCTTGTAGTGGGTCGTTCCGCACTGCGAAGTGGCCCCGCTGGACGTGCATCCTGCAGGCAGCGTCGGGATGATCGCCCCCGGCGGCGGTTCGACCACCTGGTAGACGACCTGCCCCTCGTGCATGGCCTTGGTGTAGAACGTGCCGTTCTCGTAGAGGTACGTCGTCTCGCTCACAACGACGGGCGCCGCCTCCTTCGGCGGCTTGGCGAGCAGCGTCCCGATCGCGATGCCCCCGGCCACGCCCACCGCGATGCCGGCGGCGGTTTTCCATGCGTCGTTGTCCTCGTACACCGCGACGCCGCCGCGATAGGAGTAGCGCCCCCTCGCGGCCGCACCTTCTTCTCCGACGACGACGGCGCCGCGAGGCCCGACGGCCACGGCTGCCTCGTCGCCCACCGCGACACCGCCGCGGGCCGCCGGCGCGCGATAGCCCCGATTGACGGTCGAAACGCCTTCCTCCGTCTTCACGGCCGTCCCGTGCCGGGTCGCAACCGCTGCGCCTTCGTCCGTCTTCACGGCCGCGCCGCGCTTGCTCACGGCCGCGCCGCCCTCGTCGGTCTTCACCGAGGCCCCTCGCCGCGCCGCGCGCGCCTGCGCCAGGACGCCCGACGTGGCCTGCATGGCCAACGCTGCGCTCAGCCCCGCCGCAATCGCGGAGCGGGTCCAGTTCCGGTTGCTCGTTGTTGCTGCCATCACGACCTCTTGGGTTCCTGGTACCGCTACTTACTCGGCGAGCTTGCCGCGGGTTCCGATGCGGACGGAGCCGATCCCGTCGCCTGGGGCTTCCCCACTACGACCTGAACGCGCTCGTAACCCGGCGGCACGGCTGCGGCGAACGTCGCATCGGGTACTTCGGCACCAAATGTCCACTTGTCGAACATGACCTCCGTCGTCCTCGGGTGTGTGGAGGTCTTGCTGGTGATGCGGAACTTCTTCGGCAGCGGATCCCCCTGTTCGGCGACCCAGAGATCCCAGTCGACCGCCGGGTGCGTGTAGGCGACGTGAAGGCAGGGCACGCCGTCGATCGTCTCGCGGCCGACGTAGCCGCCGCCCGACTTGGTGCCGATTAGCGACTCGTACGGCGAGCTGTACAGGAAGTCGGCCATCGGCATCGGCATGGCCAGATGATCGGCCAGCCGGTCGAGGGTGTCGTCGATCGTGGACGCGCCGTTGACGCGGGCCCACACCTTTTGCTTATCCGCGACGAATGTCAGCTTGCTGCCGTCGTACCAGCCACGCAGGTCCATGTCGCCCGTCACATTGAAGGCGAGACGATCCGGCCGCCGCAGGGTGAGCTGCCGCGTCGTGTGCAACGTGATTTCCTTCCCGCCACGGGCGCGGGTGCGCACGTCGGTGGTCTCGACGGAGAAGGTGCGAGCGTGAGCGAGGTGATCGCTCATCCCGCGGACGATCTCGTCGCCGCGCTGCCTCTTGGCTTCAGGGGTCGTGGGCTCCCTGGAGCAGCCCGCTCCGGCCAGGCAGACGACGCACGCGATCAGGGCTACGCTCGTTCGTGCGCGGGTTCTCCGTGCGACTCGATCCATCGTGCCTCCGATTGTTTCCGCGTAGCTCGCATACGTTCCGCGGCGGGTACCCGGCCAGGAGCAACCCCAGCACGACTATTCGGCGGGCAAGCGTGGGCTGAGGGTAGCACCAGAACCCGAAATGAAAGCTCGAGCGTTGCGGAATTGTCGGCGCCAACGCATTAAACTCTGCCTGTGATGCTTCGCACCGCCGCCCTCGTCCTGCTCGCGCTGTCGTCGGCCCCTCCGCCCCTGCAGTCGCCGCCGGAGAGCGCGTTCACCGTGCTCGAACGGCAGCCGGACGGCCCTCGTATCACGCCGTACCTCACGTATCAGATCGGCATGGCCTGGCGGCAGGATGACCGCCGGCGCGCGAGGTTCGCCGCGATCCGCACGGAAGCAGAGCTCCAGCAGGTACAGGCGGACCTCAGAGCGAAGCTGCTGCACGCGCTCGGCGGCCTGCCGTCCACGAAGACTCCGCTGAACGCGCAGGTGACCGGCCGGATCCAGATGGCCGGCTATCACATCGAGAAGGTCATCTTCGAGAGCCTGCCGGGAGTCTTGGTCACCGCGTTGGTATATGTGCCAGACCAACCGGGAAAACATCCGGCAGTGCTCGTGCCGTGTGGCCACTCGACGAGCGGCAAGGCGTACTACCAGGCCATCTGTCAGCGCCTCGCCGCCCGCGGCTACGTCGTCATCTGCTGGGATCCGGTGGGGCAGGGCGAAAGGAGCCAGTTCTGGGATGCGTCTCGCCAGCGCAGTCGCTACAACCTGATCTGCGGCGAGCACGCGGTGCTCGGCAACCTGGCGTACCTGGCCGGCACCAGCCTCGCGCGATGGGAAGTGTGGGACGGCATGCGCGCGGTGGACTACCTGATGACGAGGCCCGAGGTCGACGCCGCCCACGTCAGCATCACCGGTACCAGCGGCGGCGGCTTCCAGGCCGCGTTCATCGCGGCGCTCGACACGCGCATCAACGCCGCGGCGCCGTCGTGTTACATCACGGCGCTTCCGATGCGCGTCGCCAACCGCATCTTCATGGACCCCGATGCCGATCCCGAGCAGGATCCCTACCGGATGATCGCGGACGGGATCGATCACGCGGGGCTGCTGCTGCTCATCTATCCGCGTCCGGTTTTCGTCGCGGCCGCTGTCCTCGACTTCTTCCCGATCGAGGGCGCGAGGTCCACGTTCCGCGAAATCTCCGCCATCTACCGGCGCTTCGGCCACGCCGACCGCATCGGCATGACCGAGGGCTACCACAAGCACGAGTACTCGGTTGAGAACCAGGCGGCGGCCTTTGCGTTCCTCGATCGCTTCAACGGCATCACCTCGCCGGCGGCGCTGGCGCCCACGACCGTGCTGGACAACGAGGCGGTGCGCTGTACGACGACGGGGCAGGTGCTGCTCGATCATCCGGACGGACGGTCGGTGATGGACGAGATCCGCGACTACTACAAGGCGCACGCGGGCACGCGCGCGACGCCGCTCGCAGCGTCCTACCACGGAGCTGGTTACCCGGGCATCGCGCAGTGGGCGTTCACCCCTCGACAAGCCCAGGGTGAACGGAATGTCTCAGGCGCACGGGTTGAGTGGGAGTCCGCAGGCACCTCGATCTTCGATGGCACCGTGATCGACAAGTACGTCGTCCATCACAGCGACGGTCTCGTGATGCCGCTACTGCATCTGCATCGCGAAGGCGTGGCAGGCACGCGGACGATGCTGTGGTTCAGCGATCACGGCAAGGCCGGCGCGGCCGACTGGGGCGCGATGCAGAAGCTCCTCGCGGATGGCTACGACGTCGTGACGTTCGACGGCCGCGGGCTCGGCGAAACGCGGATGCGCTACAGGGCCGTGTCGGAGGACGATCCGACTCTGGTGGCCGGCGATTTCGACACCGCGTACGTGAGCCCGCTGTCGAGCGTCCTGGCCGACTACGTCTACAACACGCTGCTGACGGGCCGCCCGTATCTGCTCCAGATGATCGAGGATGTCGAGATCGCGGCACGCTTCGCGCGGACGCACCTGAGGGCGACCGATCTTGCTGTCACTGCCGAGGGCGACGCCTACACGCTCGCGCATGATGCGGCTGGTGTACTCGAGACCGTACACCTGGTCCCGAGCAGCAGCGGGCGACTGCTCAGCTGGTCCGAAGTCGTCTCGCAGAAGCGTGAGATCTGGCCCGTCCAGTACGTGTATCCAGGCGGCGCTTACTTGCGATAGGACTCCACTCTCGCGCGCCCTCCGATATTTCGGGATGCACTCCGGCCCTACGGAGGGGGCGGCGCGGACTCATCACCGCGGGCCCTGCGAGAAGCCCAAAGCCCCACCAAACCCGGGACTCCATCCCCTTCAGTCACAGGAACGCGACTTGCACCTTCTACGCTCCACGGCGATCGGTTTCCGTGACGCTCTGCTGAGCGCACTGGGACAGGCCATCCGGGCCCGGAGACGCACAGCATGAGCCGCGCGGCACAGACTGCAGGGATCGCCTGGCTGGTCACGGCGATCTACTACTTCTATCAGTACTCGCTGCGATCCGCGCCGGCGGTGATGATGCCGCAGTTGTCGGAGGCGTTCGGCCTGAGCGCGATGGGCGTCGCGTCGATGGCGGGCCTCTTCTACTACGGTTACTCGCCGTTCAGCCTCGTGGCCGGCGTGGCGATGGATCGGCTCGGCCCTCGCAAGGTCGTGCCGATCGGCGCCGCGGCGGTCGGGGTGGGCGCGCTGCTGTTTTCGACGGGTAACAGCCAGCTGGCCAGCATCGGCCGGCTCGTACAGGGCGCGGGCGGCGTCTTCGCGCTCATCGGCGCCGCCTACATCGCGTCGACGAATTTCCCCGCGTCGCGGGCGGCCACACTCATAGGCGCCACGCAGATGTTCGGCATGGCCGGCGGCTCCGCCGGGCAATTCGTCGTCGGGCCACTGATTGGCGCGGGCGTTGTGTGGAGCACGTTCTGGGCGGGCATGGGCATCGCAGGGCTCGTCATCAGTGCGTTGCTGTTCGCGCTGCTGCCGCCGTCGGCGCCGGCCGAGAGGCGCGCCGACTGGCTGAAGCCCGCGCTCGCCGCGCTCGCCCGCGTCTTTCGCAACCCCCAATCGATCCTGTGCGGGATCATCTCGGGCCTGCTGTTCATCCCGACGACGATCTTCGACATGATCTGGGGCGTCAGGTTCCTTCAGGAGGCGCACGGCGTGGAATACGCCACGGCCGTGCTGCGCTCGTCCACGGTGCCGGTCGGATGGATCATCGGCTGCCCGCTGCTG
>Ga0207701_10001358_pt1 | contig 25797 bp, 20 predicted proteins | sample KBSSwiSSwithPhiX_FD_184294 | JGI IMG/M metagenome (GOLD analysis project Ga0207701, IMG submission 184294) | Switchgrass rhizosphere bulk soil microbial communities from Kellogg Biological Station, Michigan, USA, with PhiX - S5 (SPAdes) (version 2) | ecosystem: Environmental > Terrestrial >... | reverse complement strand
CTGTCCGAAAAAGTCGGTGTCGTTTTTGGCGTGGCAAACAAGCGCAGCATCGCCTGGGCGATTGCGAAGGCGTGGGCGGCAGCGGGTGCCCGATTAATTTTTAATTATCAAGGCGAGCGCCTAAAGGAAAACGTCGCGGACCTGGTCGGCGAATTCGGCGAAAACGTGCCGCTTTTTCCCTGTGACGTTTCGAGCGACGAAGAGATCGCGAGATTTTTCCAAGAAGTGCGCGGGCAGACCGATCGCGTCGATTTGCTTCTGCACTCCGTCGCATTCGCTCCCAAGGAAGCGCTAGAAGGCGATTTCGTGAGCACTACCCGCGAAGCGTTTCGAGTCGCCCACGACATCAGCGCTTATTCGCTTGTCGCGTTGGCGCGGGAGGCTGCACCTTTAATGACGAATGGCGGAAGCATTGTCGCCATGACCTACTACGGCGCTGAGAAAGTCGTGCCGCATTACAACGTCATGGGAGTAGCCAAAGCTTCCCTCGAAGCCAGTACTCGTTATCTTGCCTACGACCTCGGGCCGAAGAAAATCCGAGTGAATTGTATTTCTGCCGGCCCAGTCAACACCCTGGCAGCGCGTGGCATCAGCGGTTTCATGTCGATGCTGAAACATTACCAGGAACGGGCGCCCTTGAAGCGAAGCTGTGAGCCTGCGGAATTGGGCGCGACTGGGGTGTTTCTCGCGAGCAACGGCGCAGCTGGCATTACTGGACAAGTCATCTATGTCGATGGCGGCTACCAGATTATGGGAATGTAAGATTTCTGCTGCTACCGGTAATCATATTCTTACGATTACGGTTACGAGCATGAGGCGAAATAAACGAGGTGATATGATCGCACGTATTTGGCATGGCTGGACCAAGCCGGAAAAGGCAAAGGCTTATGAAGACATGCTGCGTGATGAAATTTTCCCCGGTATCGCACGACGCAACATCAAGGGCTATCGGGGCGCGGAATTATTCATTCACGAAGATGGAAACGAAACCGAATTTGTGACCTTGTTACGATTCGATTCGATGGAGGCGGTGAAGGAGTTCGCCGGTATGGATGAAAGCAAGCCGGTGATTTATCCGAAGGCAGAAGCGCTCCTTACCCGAATGGACGAACGCTCGCAGCACTACCGGATTGCCATTTCTCGCTGAGAGATTGTAGGGCAGGCGCTCCCGCCTGCCATCTAATCGGCAAGCGGGAGTGCTTGCCCTACAGCGCTGCTGCGGCAAAGCTCACCATGAGATGGGAATTGCATCCGAACTGCGACGTTTGCTAGGCAACGATGCCGTAGCTGACGATCCACAAACATTGGCCGACCATAGCGGCGACAAATGGTTCGCTCACGAAACACCAGAAGTCGTCGTCTTCGCCGGCTCGAGCGGTGAGGTTAAAAAACTGCTGCGATTTGCTAACGAGAATAAAATTCCCGTAACCGCCCGGGGGGCCGGGTACGGCTATGTCGGCAGTTGCGTCCCAGTTCGGAGGGGGATCGCCCTCTCTCTCGTGCGGATGAATCGAATCAAGGAAGTAAGTTTTGCCGATGCAATTGCAATCGTTGAGCCCGGAGTGATTACGGGTGAGCTAAAACGCGCGGCTCGCGAGCAGAAGCTGTTTTATCCACCCGATCCGGCAAGCTTCGAGCATTGCACAATTGGCGGAAATGTTGCCACGAATGCCGGCGGCCCACGTTGTCTCAAATACGGCGTTACCCGCAATTACATTACTGGTCTTGAGGTCGTTTTGGCGAACGGTGAGGTGCTTCGCACGGGGGGACGCGTTCACAAAAATAAGACCGGCTTCGATCTAATCGGGTTGTTTGTCGGGTCGGAAGGAATGTTGGGCATTGTCACCGAGATCACGGTCAAGCTTCTGCCGCTGCCTCCGGCACGCGCGACCCTATCTGCGTCCTTCAATAGCATGTCCGAGGCAGCGGCAATGGTTCAGCAAATTTTCGCCGCTGGATTTTTGCCCTCGTCGCTCGAGATCGCAGACAAATTTACGCTCGAAGCGGCACGACAAGATTCGGGGGCGGCACACGTTCCATCCGGTAACGCGCACTTGCTCGTTGATCTCGACGGACAGGATCAAGCGGTAGGTGCGGAAATGCAGAAGATGCGCGATCTGATTCAGGGCCGAAAACCGACCGCACTTGAGATCGCCGCGAATGAAACAGACTGCGAGAAGCTTTGGGCGCTCCGTCGCCAATTCAGCAATTCACTGCGTGCGACCGGGCTGACGAAATTGAACGAAGACATCGTTGTTCCGCGCAGCCGTTTGGTAGATCTAATTGCATTTGCCGAGGCACTCTCCGGGCGCTCAGGATTTCCGATCGCCTGTTTCGGTCACGCCGGAGACGGGAATATTCACGTCAACCTCATGGCGGATCGCTACAATCGCGAAGCTGCCGTACGCGAGAAAGTGCGAGGAGTGCTCGATGAACTGTTCGCCCAGGTGCTGGCATGGGGCGGAGTCATCACCGGCGAACATGGAATCGGGCTGGCCAAGAAACGCTGGTGGCCGGAAGCCAGCAGCGAAGTTGCGCGGGGCCTTCATCAGACGCTCAAGCGCGCTCTCGATCCAAACAATATTCTAAACCCAGGAAAATTTCTCGACTGAATTGTGGCTGCGGTCGCTGGCCGCCGCTACAGTTGCAGCTCCGCGAAAATGGCGTTGTGATCACTAGATCGCCTGGAGGTTTCGATCACCCGCGCTGAATTTATTTTGGCGTTCCGCACAAAGATATGATCGAAACAAGCTGCCGGGAAAAGTTTGTCGGCGGGCAAACTGATGCGCTGAGCGAAAGGAATATTTTCCCAGCACCAGAGAAAGCCGTTGTCGCGTAAGGTCCGCGTTGTTGTTTCGTCGGCGAAACGCGGATCATCCGGCGCGGTGTTGAAATCACCGCCGACAACGCAGCTTACGCTTCCCAGCTTTCCGTAAGCCTCGTTCATCTCGTGGATGTGTGCGACCAGTTGTTGCATCGATTCCTCCCGAATGGCGATGTCCTCGGCGATTTCGCCGCGATTACTCTTCAAATGGATCGCGTAAACCAGCAGGACATGGCGCGGCGCGACTTCGTAGGCAGCAAAGGCAAATCCACGCGGTGGCACGAGTGGTCCATTTGGGTTCCACGTTTCGAACCAGGCGCTCAGCGGCGAGATACGACTGGCAATTGCGACCTGCTGTCCGACATCCTGACCTTCTCGCGGCGGAAAATCCGAAACAACGTCAACCTTGAAGCCGGTGAGGGGCGAGACGGCAATGGTTGCATTGTCAAAATCACGCACCTCTTCCATTCCGATCAGATCTGCATTGATCCGGCGAATGTCTCGATGAACCGACGCGATTTGCGCCCGTTCCGACGCCACCGAGGCATTGGGGTGTCGGCCGGGAAACCATTGAATATTCCAAAACGCCACTCGCACGGTTTGCGGGGGAGCGGCAGATGGAGTGGGGGCTTGCGCACCAGAATTTCTGCTGATCGCAAGAAGGGCGACGAGAACGATCCATCGCGATTTCGTCATGAGCCCGACGATAGCGCAAATTGATGATGCCGCGCGGATTTACTCCTACCGTAGATTGACTTCGGCAGTCCCATCGCAAAGCTCCCATCGTGCTGGGGTTGAATGAGAAGATCGAGCGTTCGCTCCTGAAGATTTTTCTCAGCGTTCTTGGATTGATTCTGCTTCTTGGGGCCGTCGGCTATTTCGGCTCGAGTGCATTTCGCGCGTGGCAAGTGCGACGCTTGCTAGCCGAGGCAAATACTCTCATTAACGAGGGCGATTATAAACACGCCAGTCTCGATGCCCAACACGTGTTGGAGCTAAGTCCGGAAAACGCCGACGCAACGGGTGTGATCGCGCATTCGGCCGAGAGTGCAGGTTTGCGCAGAGCGATCGAGTTTTGGCGACAAGTAACTGAATTGAGCAAGAACGCTGAGGGTGATCTCAGTGCCTGGGCACATTGTGCCGTTCGGTTCGGCGATGCCGACAGCGCGAGCAAAGCACTTGATGCCATGCCGGCGCCAGCTAAAGAAACGGCAGATTATCACGCTCTGCGGGGTGATGTTGCCCTGATCAGGCACGATCTGGTTGGGTACGAGAAGGAGTTGCTAGAAGCCAAACGATGCAATCCGCAAGACAAAAAATATAATTTGGCACTGGCAACACTCCACGTTGCGGCTAACGACTTTGCGACCCGCGAAGCTGGCGTGCGCGAATTGCTCGATCTGTCTGACGATAAATCTTTTCATCGGGATGCCATGCACCGTTTGGCCGACGATGCGTTGCGTCGTAATCAAATAACCCGCGCGCTCGAGTACGCCCGCGACCTTGATAGTCTGTCCAACCGCGATTTCTCCGATCGTCTCCTTTTGCTTTCGATCTTGAAGGCTGCTAACGAGGCCGAAACGCAATCGTTACTCGAGCAATTAAAGAAAGATGCGAGCGACGATGCCGTGAAGATCGGTGCGTTAATTGGGTGGATGAATTCACAAAAATGTCCGCCGCAGCGGTGGCGTGGATGAAAACACTGCCACCGACATTGTTGGTAAAACGAACGACTCCGCTCAATCTGGCGGACGCCTTCATGGCGACCAGCGACGGGGAGGGATTACGCAAATTTTGCGTGGGAACGAAGTGGGATGCTTTCGAATACATGCGAAATGCACTGTCCGCGCGGGCGCTGCGTGAGTTGGGCCAGGTGCAGGAATCAAGTCAGCAATGGAAGGAAGCGGTCGCTAAGGTTGGTACGCGTCCAGAACAAATTTTTGGATTAGCCGACCTGGCTCGCAAATGGGGCTGGCAAAGTGAAGCGGTCGATTTGTGGTGGCTGGCGGCGAAAGATCCAATCAATGCCGAGAAAACTTTGCGGATGCTTTACGAGTTCTATGCCAGCCGACGCGATACGCAGGAGCTTTATCGTGTGCTAGTCCATCTCGAGAAAGTGCGGCCCACCGATCTGTCCGTGCGTAACAATCTTGCGCAAATCTCGTTACTCCTAAACTTGAACCCCGACCAGGCGTATCGCGCGGCACGGGAGGTCTATGAACAGGAGCCAAAGAATCCGGACTACGCGGCCATTTATGCTTTTTCACTTTATCTCCAAGGCGACGTGAAAAAAGCGTTGCAAGCGCTTGCTGGTTTTTCCGAAGCGGAGTTGGAACGACCGCAAATTGCCGCGTACTACGGCGTCCTCCTGGCGAACATTGGTGATTTCTCGCGCGCGGCGAAATTTCTTGATTTGGGCGAAAAAGCGAATCTGTTGCCGGAGGAGAAAAAGCTCGTCGAGAAGGCGCAGTTGACGGTTGCACGGCGTTAGCCTGGTTGTCCGAGGCGGCACGCATTTCGCGCGGTTAGATCGATTCTTATGAGAGAGAAAGCTTTTTCGCCACCAACCCCAGGAAACTGATGAAGCCCGGAACTTTTACTCACACGCTCGCGGTGATCATTTCCTCGATCACTTCTTTCTTCACTCATTCCGCGCCGGCGAAAATTTTGCCGGATCAGGAAAAGATGAGCAAGAAATCCGATCGCAATTCGGAGGATTCATTTTCAATGCTGCAAATGGGTACGGTATTTGTTTCGGCGCGAGAGGTTCCCCCCCGGCACGCGGCAAGGTACCCGTGGAAGAAGGAAATTGTGACGACCGTTTTCTGGATCGGCGAGCAACCGAGCGGGAACAATCCTGTCCCAAATCGTTCGAGTTCGTGGGACAAAAATTGGACCCGGAATTACGGTGGATTCGACAACCCGGATCGCGCCCACCGTGTTGATTACATTCCGGCGAATTTTGTACCGAAACAAAATCCTTTTTATTGCGCGCTGCCCTATAACGACAAAGCCGCAACTGGTCATCGGTCGGAAGCGCCCCAGGTCGTCCCATGGTTCAAGGACGCCTATCAGGGTCCGGCCGTTAGCACGTGCAAAGGCCGCTGGGTCGCAATCCGCAAAGGCGATCGCGTAGCCTACGCGCAATGGGAAGATGCCGGTCCTTTTCGCACCGATCATTGGCAATACGTTTTTGGCAACGAGCGGCCCAAACCAAACCTAAACAAGGGCGCTGGCCTCGATGTATCACCCGCGGTGCGTGATTTTCTCGGACTCGGTGACACCGACGTGACCGACTGGCGTTTTGTGGACTTTGAAGAGGTCCCTCACGGGCCGTGGGCGCAATATGGGGACAACAACACCTTTGTCATCATTCAACGGCAGGGCGGTTCCCGGACGGTTCGAAGCCACTCGGCCGCTGATTCAGTTCGGTAGAATTTTGGCCGGATAATATTCGCGTATGTTAGCCGTGGCTAGAGCGTGCGAGTGGAACACAGGCCGGTGGCCTGTGCGACCAGCGGGGATTTTGCCCGCTGTTCTTTCCACCAAAACTTCAGCGGAGTAAAACTCCGCTGGGCGCACAGACTTGGAAGTCTGTGTTCCGGTCAGGATGCGCCTTGCGCGGTGTCAATTCGGCAAAGCGACGCGGCGCCGTATCTACAACCTGGCCGATCGAGTCTTTACCCTGGTTGCGAGCCGATCTTACTGTGGGGATTCTTCTGTCCTAGGCGAAGGTTGAGGACGTTGTTCGCGCCTTTCGTTCGTGCGTGAGAAGAAAAAGAACAATGCAATTAGCCCCGCAAGAATAACGATGAACAGAAAACCGAAACTTAGAACGCGCAGCGTTCGATATTTTTCGCGGCCGCGTTGCCAGTGCAGTCGCTTCTGCGCCAGCTCCAGCTCGAGCGCGCGCGCCAACGCCTCCGCGCCGGTGTCATTTTCCTCAGGCATGGTGGGAAAATAACAATTCCGTTTCGAAAACCGAAATGCAATCTCATCGCCGGCAACTCCTGGCCCACGTCCTGCCAATGGTTTTGTTCCTGGCTTTGCTCGCGCTTTGCCAATTCCTCACGGCCTGCGGCCAAATATTTTTCCCGCGTCATGCCGAGTTCTGGATTTATCCGGCGCAGACGATCCTCTGTGGCGCGCTGCTGCTTTGGTTTCGTCGCTGCTACCAATTTCATCGACTAAAAAATGTCGTCTTTACCTTGTTCATCGCGGTGGCCGTTTTTGGCATCTGGATCGCGCCGCAATATTTCCTTAACTTCGCGCCACGTACTGTTGGCTTCGACCCGACACTGCTTGAGAGCAACTCTGCTACTTATTGGTCGACGATTCTTTTTCGTTTCCTTCGTCTTGTTGTCGTCGTTCCGCTGGTGGAAGAAGTTTTCTGGCGCGGTTTCCTGCTTCGCTTTGTTGTCGACGAACATTTCGAGCGAGTTCCATTTGGCAAATTTAACTGGCTCTCTTTCGCCGTCGTGACTGTTGCGTTTACCTTTAGTCATTCGCGCCCCGATTGGCCAGCCGCGTTTATCACAGGCGCGCTTTACAACGTTGTTGCCTATCGCACCCAAAGTTTGGCTTCGTGCGTTCTCGCCCATGCCGTAAGCAATTTACTCCTTGGTTTGTGGATAATGCAGACCCGCCAATGGGGATTTTGGTAAGAAGGGCAGAATTTTGGCGCCATTGTGTCGAGGCGTATCACGATTGTAAGACCCAGCGGCCAAGGCGGATCGATTTCCGGCATCGCCCGATTCCAATCTTAACCATGGCACTTCACGTGCTCTTAAAGAGGGGATGCACGCGACCTTTATCCAAAAAGTAATTATCTGTGCGGTTGCGGGCTTTGCCGCCGCTTGCCTGATCCAATGGGCTAAGGTTTTCGTGGAAGGCGCCGATAAGGCCCTGAATGGCGGTTACGAACATCGCACCGTCATGGGGAGCGAAAAGAAGTAGGCGAAATTCTTGCCGCTCTTTGCACCGCGCATAACTTAATTGCGCGGATGAAGATTGGTTTCGCTCAAATTAATCCGACCGTCGGCGATTTGCGCGGCAATTTCGAGAAGATCGCCTGTGCCTACGATCAACTCGCTCGCGCGGGGGCTGATATCGTGATTGCCCCAGAATTGGCGGTGACTGGATATCCACCACAGGATCTTGTCTTCAAATCGCGCTTCGTTCCGGAAAATCTGGCCGTGCTCGACCAGCTGCAAAAAAGGCTGAACAAACCAGCATTGCTGGTCGGTTTCGTTGATCGCAACGAAGGCCGCGGTAAACCTTTTCATAATGCTGCGGCACTGCTTCAAGCAGGAGAGCCGTTGCAGAAGACTCACAAGTCACTTCTCCCCACCTACGACGTCTTTGATGAGGATCGCTACTTTGAGCCAGCTCGCGAAATTGCGCCGCTGAAATTCCACGGGCATCGCATTGGTGTCACCATCTGCGAAGATATTTGGACGGAACGTTATTTGCCGCGTCCGTTTTACGATGTCGATCCAGTGCGCGCACTCGTCGCTCAAGAAGCGGAAATGATTTTGAATGTGAGCGCGTCGCCGTTCAGCCTCCGCAAACCAGCGGTCCGGCGAGAAATGATTTCGGGATTAGCTGGCACCTATCAGCGCCCGATTTTTTATTGCAACGCCGTCGGTGGAAATGACCAACTTGTCTTTGATGGCAACTCCATCGCGGTGAATGCGCGCGGTCAACTACTCGCCCAGCTCCCGGCTTTCGAGGAGGCCAGCGTAATCGTCGATTCCGAGAGTGTCCAAGCTCCGGAGATCCCTTCAGCTGATATTGTTCAGGAACTTTACTCCGCCTTGCGTCTGGGTTTGCGCGATTATCTGGCCAAGTGCGGTTTCAAAAGTGCCGTGCTCGGTTTGAGCGGTGGAATTGATTCCGCTGTCGTGGCGGCGATTGCAGTGGATGCGCTGGGCCCCAACAATGTCACCGGCGTTTCCATGCCCAGTCAATTTTCTTCGCGCGGCAGCATTCTCGATGCGCTGGCCCTGACAAAGAATCTGCGGATTCAATGTCTGGAAATTCCGATCGCCGACGCTTTCGCAGTTTTCAAAGCGCAATTCAAAGAAGTTTTTGCTGGCCGAACCGAGGATGCGACGGAAGAAAACATGCAGGCGCGTTTGCGTGGCATGACGTTGATGGCACTCTCAAACAAATTCGGTCACCTTGTTCTCTCAACCGGCAACAAAAGCGAACTGGCGGTCGGTTACTGTACAATTTACGGCGACATGGCGGGTGGGCTCGCCGTCATCAGCGATGTGCCGAAGACTATGATTTATGAGTTGGCGCGCTTTATCAACTCAGAGGCGTCGCGGGCGGGTAAAGGCGAGATTATTCCGGTGTCGACCATTGAAAAACCTCCGAGCGCGGAATTGCGTCCAAACCAGAAAGACCAGGACACCCTTCCGCCTTATGATGTGCTGGATGCGATTCTGCGATTGCATGTCGAAGACAATCTGAGCGTGGCAGAAATCGTCGCGCAGGGGTTCGACGAAAAGACGGTGCGCTGGGTGCAACGTCGCGTCGATCTCAATGAATACAAACGCGCCCAGGCCGCCCCCGGCCTGAAAGTAACGAGCCGCGCATTCGGGGTCGGCCGCCGGATGCCGATTGCGCAGCGGTATGTGGGCTAACGGATCTTAGCCAAATCTAAAATTCAAATCTCGAATGGAATCAACGAAAATTGTCCAAAACGAGCAAAACAGGGCCCGCAACTTTATCCAACCATCAGGGTTTCACCTTGATGGAGCACGTCGCACATCAAAATTTCACTGGCGCTCGTGGTCTTTTGCCTGTGAGTTATCTTATGACTAAGCGCGGACTTCTTCCTGTCGTCGTTTTTCTTGGTCTTTGTTTCTCGCTGGCGGCCGAGCAAGCCTCCGCTTCCCCCTCCGGGCATGGCGGCGCGTTCACGCTCGCCCAGTTGCGGAGTATGGCCGCGGCAAACAATGCTTCGGTTCTTCTCCAACCGACTCTGTTCAGCAGCTTGGACAATCCCGTATTCGGGCTTCCGTTTTCAAATCGAGACGTCTTTTCTTTAGCGACCACTTTTAATTTGGTCGGAACAACGCCCCAAAGTTTTCTCCCTTTCTCACCCGCAATGGAATCACCCAGGGTCAGCCGTCCGGCAACATCCGCCAAGGATTCATCCGATCGGCTATTCGATCTACGGCCGAACTTTGATTATGTTACCGGCGAAGTGGGCTTTTTGTATGGCCACTCGAGCGGGAAGTTCGGTGGTGATTATCTGCAAGGATACATCTTCGGTGAAGTAGGAAACGACAGAGTTCATATCAGCGCTGGAGCCTCTTACGAGGAATGGAACGGACGCGTTCCACGTTGGGGACGCTAAACAGTCATCTCCGAAACCGAAGCAACCCGAAGAATGCACCGTGCAGGAATCGAACCTGCAACCCGCTGATTAAGAGTCAGCTGCTCTGCCAATTGAGCTAACGGTGCAAAGTGCTTTTTCCCAGGCAAATGCTGTTGGAACGCGTATATTCGTGCTCCCAAAAGTTGTAGCGAAAGTGGTAGCATAAAATGACACGTTCTGATAACATTTGCTCATGCGGGATCGGAAATTACTTATACCTGTTCGCGCGACAACTCGGAAGTTTTATCTGCATCCTCCGCCAGCAGGTCGGAATGATTGGCACGTGCGGTTCAGGGCGCCCTCCATCGACGGGACAAGACGAAACATTTTTCGCAGTACGGGCACGAAGGAGATTGCTGCGGCGAAGCGAATTGCAGCGCAAATCATTGAATCATTCTGGACTGACGCAGGACGCGGCGCAGAGCCGCTAAAACTTCGGAATAATAACGCTACCGTTGGCGAATTGCTCGAGCGATATGGACGAAGTGCCGTCCAGCGTCCGAGGACAATCCAATGCAATGCACGATCACTGCGCTTGATCGTAAGAACAGTCCACGGTGGGAATCCGGACGAAAAATCCACGAGCGTCCTGACGGCGAGCCTTATTCGTGAATTCGAGAAGCGCCGAATCCAACGCGTCGAAGAAAACGCGGACGTTCCGAATCGCATCGCTCTGATTCACCGTGCTCGAAACTCGACTGCGAGTTTTGTACGGCAAGCACGCTCCGTTGTGGCATTACGAAAGATGAAGTTTTACGAGGATTTGAAATTGCCCGACCTAGCATCATTTCGGGGCGAATCTGTTGAGACTCCACAACGTTCGTTGCCTCGCCCTCTAGATATGAAAGCGTTAAGCGCAATGGAAGCGGCGGTTCCCGCACTTGCTGACAAAGATCCAGCGGTCTATGTGGCGCACCTATTATTTTCGCGCCTAGGTCTGCGAAATATTGAAATCGTCAACGCCCGATCACATTGGATTAGCGACGGCAGTATCGGCATAATAAATAGGCCGGAAGAGGATTTCTTTCCGAAAGGGTGTGAAGGCTGGGTCCCGATCGCACGCGACGTGTTGGCGGAGATAACGAAGTACCAGCCGCTAACATCGGACGGTTATTTGGTGCCAGGCAGGAATCAAACGGAACGGCACGAAGCCGTCTATCGCCGTCATTCGAAATGGGTTTCGCAATGGATCAAAGGACGAGCCAAAACGAGTTACGAACTTCGTCGTTATGCGGGCTCCCGATTGCTCGACATGGGCGCGACGATTTTTGAAGTTCGTGATTTTTTACGTCACCGTGACGTGCAGACAACGCAGCAATGGTACGCCTATCGGCTGCAGAACCGGCAGCTCCGAACAATCGGAATGACTGATCTATTACCAAAATGAGCCGAACGACTGGTGTTCGAAAGCCCGGCGGTGTTCCTACTCGCGGCAACAACGCCTGGCACCGGGCGCTGCGCCGCAGTGGTGAGCAAAGCGTTCAACGCTCCGCGCGGCTTGAATGAGCCGGTCGGTAGATCGCTTTCAATTTTTAGACGGACACGTGCGCCTGAACGTTGGGCGAGTGATTCCGCCGACAGGAGGCGCGTGGGCCGAAAATATCGCGACAACAATTCGCGTACGTGTTGGACATCCGTCGCGCGCGGAATCATCGAAGGCTTCTCCTAAGACTCAGGGCTTAACGCACTTGCGATCTGACATTCGATGCCGTCCGGATCGTCGAAATACACACGCCCCCCTTCGCGCCTGGGTGTAAGGCCGGCGGCTTTGAGTCTCGCGACCGCATCGGCGGGATCGTAATTCGCGATGCTGTAGCAGTAGTGATGCAGGCCCGGCTTCTCGCCCTCGAAGAGCGCCAGCCAGCCTTTACCGGTCGTGAGGAAGCCTTCTCGTCCCGTCGGCTTCATGCCAAGGTGTTTTTGATACCATTTCTGCGAGCGCCGCACATCGGTCACGCTTAACGCAATGTGATTGAGATCGGTGGCATTAAAAGTGGGCGCCGAGTCTGCCGGAGTCGCTGCGGCGGGTCTGGGTTGCTGATCGGCGAAGGCGATGGTTGCGCCTAGGCTCGCGGCAAACATGCCGGTCAAATGCGCGATCAGTTGCCGCCGGGTCAGCCGGCCGTGCTCGAAGTCGTTGATCATTTCGACAATTTGAGTTTGCATGGTCACTCCTTCACCAATTTGAAATTTATCTCGTTTAGAATCGAACTGTCTTGATTTCGTTTTTCGTCGCGGGTGTGCCACTGAAGGGCAGCAGCCCGGCAGGATTGGCGAGCGTTCGTTTCATTATCGTTCGCATCAACGTTGTATTGTTCCGCTTCGCGTCGCCAGTTATCGCCAGATAATTGTCTGCAAACGGCTAATTCTGGCTATCACTAGCAGCTTCGTCGACAATCATCTCTCTCGCATGCGTTTTTGACAAGTGGTGGGGAATCAGATGCGACACTGATGTGGAATCAGGCGGTTCTCGGGTGCTTCTCGTTTGAACCAGATGACTTGGCGAGGACTGGATTGGGAGACGCGACGGACTTAAAATTGCAATTTTAGCGATTTCAGCGCCTTTCGCCGCACTTCAAATCTCGTGCACTTTACCTGGGTAAATTACCCGAACTTGCGAATTTCATCTGTTTATCAGATCGGGAGCAGAAATCGGCTCATTCTTGCATAAATTCTTGTTCAAATTGCGCTACTTTCGGACATCAGATTCGAGCCCCGTAGGCTCCGCGAGGTCGCGGTCATTGCCCTTAACGCGAGGACTCCCAGGCCAAGACACAAGGGAATCCGTTAAGATCGTCGCGATAAATCCGGAGTGTCGCCACCGCGATAAGAGGAAAGCAGCTCGTCAGGGTCCCAACTGTGCCAAGACCCGCCGCGCACCGCTCGGCATTGTCTTTCCCCTGCTTTCTCTTTCAGAAACGGCCATTTCCGCAATACGCTGGCGGAATTCATAGTCCCGCGATACCAATCCTCACACCATTGCCATACGGAAGGGATTATCGCCACTATAGCGAAGGACGCGAAATTCCATCGCCCAGACAAACACTCAAAACTCTTGTCTGGCGCGGACGAGGGCAATAGGGTCGAGTCGTAATTAGCGATGGGATCGCTCAGCCCGGCAATCAGCAACACAAAAGGGGTGCTCGCGCGCAGCCAAACCAACGTTTCGAGTTGGGCGCAAATGGCGCTTCTGTTTGGCTGTGTCCTGACGTTATTCACTGCCTGCATGGTTGGGCCGAACTACAAGACGCCTAAGGCCAGCGTCCAAGCGCAATGGATGGGTGTTCCCTCCAGTAGCCGGCAGCGAACAAAGATCACGCAGGCGTATTGGTGGAAATGTTTTCGGGATCCCGTGCTGGACCGCCTGATCAAGACCGCCTACGCAAACAATCTTTCACTGCAGGCAACCGGTGTCCGAATTCTGCAAGCACGCGCGCAGCTCAATCAAGCGATCGGCAATCTCTTTCCGCAGCAGCAGGGACTATCGGGCGAGGTGAATTACACGAGATTAAGCACGCCAGAGCGCGCGTTCGTCCCAGCAGGATTGACTCCAAACTATACCATCGACAAGGTGCTGTTTTCTTCTTCGTGGGAGATCGATTTTTGGGGCAAGTATCGACGGACCATTGAATCGGATCGCGCGACATTTTTCGGCAACGTCGCCTCCTATGATGACGCGCTCGTTACGCTCATTGCGGATGTGGCGACCAGTTACGTCAACATTCGCACCCTCGAAGAGCGAATTCGGGTGGCCGCAAGAAACGCGGAGTCACAAAGGCAAAGTTACCAGCTGGCCGAAGCGCAGTTCAAATCTGGCGAGAGTGATGAGCTTGATATGCGCCAAGCCGAAACTCTGGTGGGCCAGACCGAAGCCCAGATTCCGCATCTGCAAAATACATTGAACCAAACGAAGAACGGCCTCGCTGTTCAGCTTGGTGTAACACCTGAGGAAGTAGACCGCCTGTTGGCCGGACCAAGTCACATTCCGATTGCGAGCGGCGAAGTTGCGGCAGGGATTCCGCATGACCTGTTACGTCGCCGCCCCGATGTCCGTGAGGCTGGGCTGACGGCGGCCGCGCAAAGTGCCCTAATCGGCGTAGCAAGGGCGAACATGTTTCCGGCCTTATCGCTGTCGGGGGAATTCGGGTTTCATTCCAATAATGAACTGAATCATTCCCTGTCCGGAATGTTTTCGTGGCAGAGCAAAGCAGCGCAGGCGGGGGCTTCTTTTATGTGGCCAGTCTTCAATTACGGCCGTCTGGTGAATCAGGTGCGGGTGCAGGACGCGCAGTTTCAACAGGCTATTCTGAATTACCAAAACACGGTTTTGACAGCGCAAGAGGAGGTAGAGAACGGCTTGTCCGCTTTTTACACCGAACTTCAGGCCTTATCGAAGCTTACAGCAGCGGCAGCAGCTGCACACCGTTCAACCGAACTATCTCTGATTCACTATCGATCGGGTGAGACCACTTACACAACCGTGCTCAGCACCCAACAAGCACAGCTTAGTGTTGATGACTCGGTCGCAAGCTCCCGCGGATCCGTTGCTCTCGGCTTGATCTCCATCTACCGCGCACTTGGCGGTGGCTGGGAATTGAGGCAAGGCGGCGATGTGATCTCCGATGAAGTTAAAACTGAAATGGGTCGGCGAACTAATTGGGGACGGATGCTTAAACCGGAGCATCATCTGCCAGCAACATCTCCGGAACAGACACCTGAATAGATTTTTCAAGATGAAGAAACGATCGGCCTGTTACACATTGCTCTGCATTCTTCTTATGGTCTCGGGTGGTTGTCGGCGGCACTCGGAAACAAATAATTCTCTGCCGTCAGTTACGATCAGCCATCCCATTTCAAAGCCGGTGACTGAGAATCTCGACCTTACCGGAACGGTCGGTGCTTCATTGAGTGTTAATCTCGTGGCACGCGTCACTGGTTACCTGGAGTCGGTGAATTTCAAGGACGGTGATTATGTCGAGAAAGACCAGCTGCTTTTCGTTATCGAGCCAAAGCCGTACGAAGAGCAGGTGACACTTAATGAGGCGGCATTGGTGCAGGCGCAAGCCGAGTATGATCGCCAGGTGGGACTAAGTAAACAAAACGCTACCTCCGCATCTACTCTGGAAAAACAGCTTAGCTTGCGTGATCAAGCTAAGTCGCAGGTGGAGCTGGCCAAGATTAATCTCGGATACACGCGCGTGACCGCGCCCTTCGCGGGCCGGATCGGGAAGCGCCAGGTTGACCCGGGGAATCTTGTTGGAGCAGGGGGTGCCACTACGATAGCGAGGCTCGAGCAAATGACTCCGATCTACGTGAACTTCAACCTCAATGAGCGCGATGCTCTTCATCTCCGCGAGATGATGCAAAAAGCCGGACTCGCGCCCAAGTCACAGGTGGGAAAGGCCCCGATTTTTATCGGATTGAACAATGAACAAGGTTACCCGCACGAGGGCGTACTCGATTTCGCCGATAACGACATCAGCGCTTCCACCGGCACAATTGCGCTACGCGCTGTTTTTGAAAACAAGGATAAGGCATTGTTTCCTGGATTGTTTGTGCGCGTGCGCATTCCTCTCGGCCAGCCACACCAGATGCTGGTCGTTCCCAATAGCGCCATCGGCAACGATCAGCAGGGGGACTATGTGTATGTCGTGGAGGGCAACGACGTCGTAGGGCGGCGCTCGATCGTGAAAGGTCCGCTTACGCCCGATGGTTGCGCCATTCGCGAGGGCCTCACTGCCAACGATCGCGTGGTGGTAAACGGAATCCTGAACGCACGTCCGGGGGCGAAGGTGACTCCGATCGAAAGCAGTCCGCCGGCCCCCCCGCCAAAATCCTGACCCGCACCCGGCGTCATCATGTTCGCCAAGTTCTTCATCGAGCATCCGGTGCTGGCGAACGTCATCGCGTTTGTCATCATGCTGCTCGGCGGAGTAGCTGTCTTTCTTCTCCCGGTCTCGGAATATCCGCCAATAACGCCGCCGACAGTTCAAGTAACTACTACTTATCCAGGCGCGAGCGCGAAGACGCTGGTGGAAACAGTCGCGCTGCCGATCGAGCAACAGGTCAACGGCGTTGAAAAAATGCTCTACATGCAATCGAACTGCACCGGAGACGGTCGCTACACACTCACCGTTACCTTCCAGGTCGGGACCGACCTGGACTTCGCTCAGGTGCTGGTGCAGAACCGGGTGTCGGCGGCGATCGCGCAGTTACCTACGCCGGTACAACAGCAGGGCGTTGTCACCAAGAAGAAGGAAACGTCGCCGCTTCAGATCATTACCCTTTCTTCAAAAGACGATCGCTACGACGCGCTCTTTCTCAGCAACTTTGGCGCGCTACAATTGCGCGATAAACTCGCGCGGCTTCCCGGCGTGGGCGACGTGGTCGTCTTTGGCATTGGCGAATACAGCATGCGGGTGTGGCTCGATCCGCATCAACTGAACCAGCGCGGCCTCGTTCCGCAGGATGTCATCAATGCCATTCAACAGCAAAATACCAACGTCGCCGCCGGCCAGCTCGGCATGCCACCTACGCCGGCGGGGCAGGATTTTCAGTTGACCGCGAATGTACCAGCGGCCCTTTCCGACCCGGCGCAGTTCGAGCAGATTATTTTAAAAACGGACAGCGGAGCAGGTGGGCAAATCACACGCCTGCGCGACATCGGCCGGGTGGAGCTGGGGGCGCGCAGTTACAGCCAGGTTTTCAAAGTCGATGGTAAACCGGCCGGTGGCATCGCCATCTATCAGCTTCCTGGAGCAAACGCCCTCAATACCGCGAAAGGGGTGCGCAAACTTCTCGACAGCCTCGCTCCCGCTTTTCCAGCGGGGCTGGTCTACCAGATTCCATTCGACACCACCACTTTCGTCCGTCAGTCCATCAGCGAGGTTTATCGCACGCTTTTCGAAGCGGGCGCGCTCGTCCTCATCGTCATCATCGTTTTCCTGCAAAACTGGCGGGCCACGCTCGTGCCGGCTACGACTGTGCCGGTAACAATCATCGGCGCATTCGCGGCCATGGCGGTGATGGGTTTCAGCATCAATCTGCTGACGCTTTTCGCCGTGGTGCTCGCCATCGGGATTGTGGTCGATGACGCTATTGTGGTGGTGGAAGGCGTCTCGCAGCATGTCGAGCGCGGGCAGTCGCCAAAGCAGGCCAGCATCGACGCCATGCGGGAATTGTTTGGGCCAATCATTGGCATCACCCTGGTGTTGATGTCGGTGTTTTTGCCGCCGGCGTTCATGCCCGGCATTACCGGGCAGATGTATCGGCAATTTGCGCTCGTTATCGCCGCGACGGCATTGATCAGCGCCATCAATGCTGTGACCTTGAAGCCAACGCAATGTGCGCTTTGGTTGCGCGCGACTGAGCCGAACCGTCGCAAGAATATTTTCTTTCGCGGTTTTAACTCAATGTATGATCGCGTGGAGGGAGTCTACCTCCGCGTCATCCGCGCGATGGTGCAGCGCAGCCGGCTGATGGTTTTAGTTGCGCTCGCGCTGGTCGCCCTCGCGGGGTGGGGACTGACGAAAATTCCCACCGGTTTCATTCCGGCGGAGGACCAGGGCTACCTCATGGTTGCGGTGCAGGCGCCTGATGCTGCGTCGCTGGCGCGGACCGAAAAGATGATGGATGAAATCGCTCGCATCGGTCTGCAAACGCCAGGTGTGGAACGCGCCATCGCCATCGGCACGGGCGGACCTTCACCACTCGATGGCGATGTCTCGTTAGCTAATGCCGGGATTGTGTATTTGATGCTGAAAAACTGGGACATGCGCGGCAAAGGCGAGGATTTGCCGCACATTTATCAAAACCTCTCGGCGCAACTCAACAGGATGCAAGAGGCGCGCACCCGGCTGCTAATTCCGCCGCCAATTCAGGGACTCGGCGCTGCTAACGGCTTCCAGATGCAAGTGGAACTTACTGATGGCAGCTACGATTTCGCCCGGCTCCAGGCCATAACCGATCACATGGTGCAGGAGGCGAATGCCGCGCCTGAGATCGACGATGCTTTCACGGCTTTCCGCGCCAACGTTCCACAGTTGTCCTTGAGGGTTGACCGCGCTCAGGCCGCAACCTTGAACGTGGATGTGGGGGACCTCTACAACCTGTTGCAAAGTTCGCTCGGATCGACCTACGTGAACTTATTCACGCGCTTTGGCCATAACTACATGGTCTATGTGCAGGCCGATCCGCAGCATCGGCTCAACGCAGACGGAATTAAACAACTCTTTGTCCGCAGTCAGAGCGGAGACATGGTGCCAGTGGGAGCATTGGTCGAGATCGAGCCGTCACTAGGCCCAACCGCCATCTCGCTCTACAACTTGTTTCCATCCGCCACCATCAACGGAGCGCCCGCTGCCAACTCCAACTCAGGGCAGGCCCTGACTGCTCTGGAATCGATCGCGCTAAAAATTTTTCCGGCGGGGGTAAGCTTTGAATGGAGTGGACTGGCCTACCAGGAAAAGTTGGTCGGTAGTTCCGCCTACTTCATCTTCGCGCTCGCGATCCTGCTGGTTTACTTCGCTCTTGCCGGTCAATACGAAAGCTGGATAACTCCGGTCGCGGTGATTCTGGCAGTGCCACTCGCGCTACTTGGAACAGTAGCGGCACTGTTGAGTGTCGGACTAGCTAACAATATTTATGTGCAGATCGGGTTGGTTTTGCTTATCGCGCTTTCAGCTAAAAACGCGATTCTGATCGTGGAGATGGCGCGGGAAGGACGAGCAGCGGGAAAGGACATGATCGAGGCTGTAGTTGGCGCATCAAAGGCTCGTTTCCGCCCGATTTTAATGACTTCGTTCACTTTCATCCTCGGTGTTTTGCCGCTGGTGCTGGCGAGCGGCGCGGGTGCGAGCGCGCGACGTTCGCTTGGCATCGCCGTGGCCAGCGGGATGCTCGCTTCCACCTGCCTCGCGGTATTGTTCGTGCCCGCTTTCTTCGTCGTGCTGCAAACGTGGTCCGAGCGAAAAACAAAATAAGCGCGCATGATTTCTACTTAGAACGCGGGAGGGCATCGTGTTTGCCAAATTCTTCATCGAACGGCCGGTGCTCGCCAACGTTCTCGCCCTTGTTATTATGCTTCTCGGCGGAGTGGCGCTTTACAATCTGCCGGTGGCGCAATACCCGCCCATTACGCCGCCAACCATCCAGGTAACGGCGAACTACCCAGGCGCCAATGCAAAGACGCTGGTCGAAACGGTTGCTCTTCCCATCGAGCAACAGGTCAACGGCGTCGAGAACATGCTTTACATGCAGTCTACCTGCACCGCCGACGGCCGCTATACCTTAACTATCACGTTTAAAGTCGGGACCGACCTTAACTTCGCGCAAGTGCTCGTTCAAAATCGCGTCTCCGCTGCCTTGGCGCAACTGCCGCAAGCGGTCCAGCAACAGGGAGTCGTGACCAAGAAAAAGTCGACGGCTATTCTGCAAATCATCACCCTCACTTCGCCCAATCCTGACTACGATGCATTGTTTTTGAGTAATTACGCTACCCTCCAGTTGCGTGACAAGCTGGCGCGCATGGAAGGCGTATCGGACGTCAATGTTTTCGGCATTGGTCAATACAGCATGCGCGTCTGGCTCGATCCGCAACAGATGCTGCAGCGTTCACTCATGCCGAGTGACGTTATCGCAGCCATTCAAAAACAGAACACTTTCGTCAGCGCCGGTCAGATCAATATGCCGCCGGCGCCACCGGGCGAAGATTTTCAGCTAACGATAGATATACAAGGAGATCTTTCTACGGTGAGCGAGTTCGAGAATATCATCGTTAAGTTTGCTCCGGATAATGGCGGTCAGATTACCCGAATACGTGATATTGGCCGGGTCGAGCTCGGTGCCCAAACCTACAGCCAGTTTTTTAAAATGGACGGCAAAGTAGCCGGCGGCATTGCCATCTATCAACTCCCGGAAGCAAATGCACTCGACACTGCCAAGCGGGTGCGGGCAACGATGGCGGAGCTGGCACGAAATTTCCCGAAGGGTTTGGTTTATACCATTCCGTTCGATACCACCGTTTTCGTCAAAGCTTCGGTTAACGAGGTTTATCACACTCTATTTGAAGCCGGCGCACTCGTATTAATCGTAATCGTCGTTTTCCTGCAGGACTGGCGGGCCACGCTTGTACCGGGGACAACCGTGCCGGTCACAATCGTGGGCGCTTTTGCAGCGATGGCGATGATGGGTTTCACCGTCAACCTTCTCACGCTCTTCGCCGTCGTTCTGGCCATCGGTATCGTAGTGGACGATGCCATCGTCGTGGTGGAAGGCGCGACGCAACACCTCGAGCGCGGCAAGACTCCGAAGCAGGCAGGCATCGATGCCATGAGCGAGCTATTCGGGCCGATCGTCGGCGTTACGCTCGTCTTGATGTCGGTGTTTATCCCACCGGCTTTCATGCCTGGGATTACCGGCCAAATGTATCGCCAGTTCGCCCTCGTGATCGCGGCAACTGCTCTCATCAGCGCGATCAACGCCGCTACCCTCAAGCCGACGCAGTGCGCCCTTTGGCTGCGGCCGGCCGACCCCAATCGCCGGCGGAACTTCTTTTTTCGCGGCTTCAATGCCGTTTACACGCGCCTGGAGAATTTTTACGTGCGCCAGATTCGCCGAATGGTGCGAAGAAGTGAGCTAATGGCCATAGTTGGACTTTTACTAATCGGACTGGCCGCCTGGGGTTTGACCCGAATTCCCACCAGCTTCATTCCAACAGAAGACCAGGGCTACGCGATGGTAATAGTACAGTTACCCGACAGCGCGTCACTGCAGCGCACAGAAGTAGTCATGGATAAGCTGACGCAAATCTGCAAAGAACAACCTGCGGTGGAACGCACGATCGCCATCGGTGGCTTGTCACCGCTCGATGGCAATGCCTCGCTCGCCAACGCCGGGATTGTTTACCTGATGTTCAAGGACTGGAGTAAACGAGGCAAAGGCGAAGATCTCCGCTCGATTTACGACACGCTATCAGCGCGGCTGGCCGATTATCAGGAAGCTAAGACAATGGTAATCGTGCCACCGCCGATTCAGGGGCTGGGACTATCCGGTGGATTCCAAATGCAACTGGAGTTAACCGACGGCTCGTCCGACCTTGCCCGCTTGCAGGCGGTGACCGAAGAAATAATTACTCAGGCCCGGGCCAGTCCGGTGATTCGCATGGCCCTTACTCCACTACGCGCTTCTGTTCCGCAGATTACCGTCGACGTAAACCAGACTCAGGCGGAAACCCTCGGAGTAGTTACGGACAATATTTATCAGACCATGCAAAGCTACCTCGGATCGAGCTTTGTCAACCTATTCACGAAGTTCGGACATAACTACATGGTTTATGCGCAAGCCGACGCGCCTTATCGTTTGGAAACCGCAAGTCTCAAGACGTATCACGTGCGCAACCAGAACGGAGACATGATTCCTTTGGGAACAGTCGCTGCCATCAAAGAAACGCAAGGCGCAGCCGTTATCCCACTCTATAATCTGGTTCCTTCCGCTACAATCAACGGCAGCGCTAACGATGCCTACAGTTCCGGCCAGGCCCTGGCGACAATGGAAGCTATCGCCGCGCGAACCTTGCCCGCGGGCGTGAGCTATGAATGGACGGCCATGTCTTATCAGGAAAAGCTGGCCGGTAACTCCACCTGGTTCATCTTCGCCCTCGCCCTTCTCCTGGTCTATTTCGTGTTAGCTGGGCAATATGAAAGCTGGATAACCCCCGCCGCCGTCCTTCTCGCTGTGCCGCTCGCTCTGCTCGGGACAGTGGGCGCGCTCCTCGGCCTCGGCGTGGCTAATAATCTTTATGTGCAGATTGGTCTTGTTCTTCTCATCGCGCTTTCGGCGAAAAACGCCATCCTTATCATCGAGATGGCCCGTCAGGGCCGGGCGGCGGGCAAAAGCATTGTGGAAGCAACCGTGGAAGCTTCACAAATACGGTTCCGTCCTATCCTCATGACCTCCTTCACCTTTATCCTTGGCGTGCTCCCGCTCGTCTTTGCCAGCGGCGCCGGCGCCAGCGCGCGTAAATCTCTCGGTCTCGCCGTTGCCACGGGCATGCTCGCTTCTACCTGTCTCGCTGTGCTTTTTGTCCCCGCATTTTACGTCGTGCTGCAACGGTGGGCAGAACGCAAGCGAGGCACCGCTCCCGTTGTGGCGGGGAAGTCACTAACTGTGCAAGAGTGAAGCTGTCCACGCCGCCCGACTGGCGCGCATCTCGAATCAGTGGCCAGCTCGCTTTGCCGCCATCACTTCCTTAATCCGCTGCTCGCGGATTGCCTGCAGCTTCTGGTATTGCTCAGGGGAAAGAATTTGCTGCAGTTGAGGCGCCGTCTGGCTATGAATAGCTCGCAGCTCCTTCATTTTCTGAATTCCGGAAAGTGACGGGTTATTCTTGATCTGTTCGACCTTGGGACCCTCTTCCTTCAGGATCGGAAGCACCTTGGCCTCCTGCTGCGGAGTGAGATTGAGTTGTTTCGCGACAGCTTCCGCATTAGCCAATTTTTCGGCCGTCTGGCCCGGAACGGCGGGCGCGGTGGTTAACAGAATAAGGCAAACAGCGGGTACGGCGAGTGTGAAGATTTTGTTCATGACTGCGATCGTATGCCGGAGTGATGGTCCAGGTCAAGACCGATGGTCTACGGTATCTATCTATCTATCTATCTATATAGAGAGAAGTGTTTGTCCGTCGCATCTGATCAACGGTTGAGGTAGATGATGGATGCTCACTTCGCGGTTTGTACAAGGATTTGTGCAAGAATCGACTCGGAGATGAGAGGGCGATCTCTTTAACGCCGAGCCAGCGTTCTTGCGTAATCGGCCCATCCCTGGAAAGGAACTTTCAGGAAATTTGTATCACCGTACGTGCTATAACGGATGAATAAGCACAATGATGGGGAATCAGCTGGTTTCGGGTCAGATGTTTAGCGAGCGGCGATTCTTCGCACGAGGAACGTTGCTACGGATTTTGCAGCTGTTTACGCGCCGATTCGCCCCAAGGAAAGAGAGCGTTAGAATTTACGGAGTAGCCAGGTAGAGCGGATCGATGCCAGCTAACTAACAGGGCGGGAGAAAGGCGTGCTCGTGAGCCACCCGTGCAGATTGGACCGGTTGCTGCAGTCGGATTTTGTGACGCCACCGGAGCCAGGCACGAACAGCGCAGGTCGCATAACTTTTGCGGTCAGACTTCATCATTCTGCGCCAGTGTTTAATCGGAAGAGAGTGATATGGCTCGGGCAATTCCACGCTGAAGTGTAGCACCGACGTCAGAAATGTCGGCCGTGCACCGGACGGGGGGAGGGGGGTCGCTATAGGAGCCGACCCCAAAATCGACATCCGATTTCGCGCTCAGAAAATTTTTGGCAAATGGCATTTTGTCCAAGGATCTCAGAAAGCCGACTCACTACTCCAAACGCTTGTTCTACATTCAAAGGCTTACCCAACGTAACCGCACGCTGCGATGTTCAACTCCCGGAAGTAATGCTCCAAACTTCTGAGCGGCCGCCGTTCCCGGCGGGGAAATCGCTAAACTCGAAAATATATCGCGTTGCTGGCGCACTCGTCGCCCTCTCCCACCGAGCGCAAGATTACGGCTTCAACACCACTTTTATACAACCATCTTCCTTGTCGCGAAACGTGCGGTAAAGCTCAGGCCCTTCCTCAAGCGGTCGATTATGTGTAATGACGAACGACGGATCGATCTCGCCTGAGTCAATCTTTCCGAGAAGCTCAGGAAGGTAACGCTTCACGTGGGTTTGACCCATCTTCAGCGTCAGGCCTTTGTTCATCGCAGCCCCCATCGGCACCTTATCGAGGAAGCCCACATAAACGCCGGGGATTGAGATGGTGCCCCCTTTGCGGCAGCACATGATCGCCTCTCGCAACACATGCGCTCGATCGATCGCTAGCATGACGGTGGCTTTTGCTTTGTCCAAAACTGCGTCGAACGCGCCGCCCCCGTGCGCCTCCGCGCCGACCGCGTCGATGCAGCGATCCGGCCCGCGGCCGTTCGTCATCTCTTGAAGCTTGTCATACACACCGCCCTCGATTTTTTCGAAATTGATCACCTCCGTGCGCCCGTACTTGGACGCCATTATCAGTCTTTCCGGCACTCGGTCGATCGCGATCACACGGCCCGCGCCAAACATCCATGCACTTTGAACTGCAAATTGACCCACGGGCCCACAACCCCACACCGCCACGGTGTCCCCCGCTTGGATGCCGGCATTTTCCGCCGCCATGTAACCGGTCGGGAAAATATCGGAAAGGAAAAGAACCTGCTCGTCAGTTAGCGAATCGTTCTCGATCTTGATGGGGCTCACATCAGCGAAAGGCACCCGCAAATATTCCGCCTGCCCGCCAGGATAATGCCCCGTCAAATGCGAGTAGCCGAACAAACCTGCTGGCGCATGGCCCATCATTTTCGCGGCCTTCTCTGCATCCCGATTAGTCGTGTCGCAGCACGAATAAAGTTCCTTCTCGCAGAAAAAGCAGGAGCCACACGCAATGGTAAACGGCACCACGATCCGATCGCCTATCCCGAATTTAGTAATCGCGGTACCGACTTCGACCACTTCGCCCATCGGCTCATGGCCGAGGATGTCGCCATCCTCCATCGTGGGCATATACCCATCGTAAAGATGTAAATCCGATCCACAGATCGCCGTGGAAGTGATCTTGACGATCACATCACGCGGGTCCTCGATCGTTGGATCGGGAACGCTATCGCAGCGCACATCACCTTTGCCATGCCAAACCAATGCTCTCATAATCGAACGATGGGCCGCGGAGTGATCTGTTGTTAGCTACGCGAGCCCGCCATCGACCGACGAGTGTCCGTCCGAGCCGAGTAGTCGACCTGACGATCCTCCTGGCGCTTGCGCATCAAACCGGTCAGACCAAGCAAGCCGAGCAGTCCGATCCAGCCGTAATTGTGATGCTCCCGACGGTCTCCACGATCATCGGCCGCAGTTGTTTGGCTGTAAGTGGTAGCGTTGGTCGCAGGCGAAGCGGTCGTTTGCCCGTACGTGGCCAACGGTGATAGTGAAAGCGCGATAGCCATTGCAGCATATGCGCAGAGTTTTTTATTTTGATTATTCATTACAATAGCTTCGCTCCTCGCGCATGGGTCAGCCGTCTGGCTGATGGATAGGGATTTGAACTAGATGTATCCAGGGACTATTACCCTTAACTATGTCTATGACTACTATCAAAGGTAATACCCTTGTTAATAGCGCAGTTCACGATATGTTCCGCCGTACTGGGGGATCGACTCTTTCACTCACAACATTGTGGCTATCGCTGCGGTTTCACGTCCAAGCGCTTCCGTTTCGTTGGCAAAGAGTGCGGTGGACAAATATTTTTAATCTACCCATCGACGTAGGTTGAACAGTCTCTGGGCGGCGCAAAGTTTTTTGTGATTTTCGAGCAAATAAGGCTGGCACGATCGGCAATCGCGAGATCAGCGCGTTGCCTGTGATCGTGTTCTTGAATAGCCAGTAATCCTACTGGTCACAAACTTCACTAACGCCGGCCGCAGCAAAGTTGCGGCAAATTTCATGACGCCAACCAGCGCTCCTGCCTCCAACAAACC
>Ga0207701_10001356_pt1 | contig 25800 bp, 16 predicted proteins | sample KBSSwiSSwithPhiX_FD_184294 | JGI IMG/M metagenome (GOLD analysis project Ga0207701, IMG submission 184294) | Switchgrass rhizosphere bulk soil microbial communities from Kellogg Biological Station, Michigan, USA, with PhiX - S5 (SPAdes) (version 2) | ecosystem: Environmental > Terrestrial >... | reverse complement strand
GAAGGTGGTGAGGGTGGGCCTGTCACCACGGTGACATTCGAGGAAAAGCGTGGCAAGACGCTGCTGGTCATGCACGAGCTCTATTCCTCGAAGGAAGCTCTCGACGCAGCCGGCACCGGGGCGGCGGATGCGATGGTCGAGACGTTCGCGCAACTGGACGAGCTTCTCCTCACCCTGGGCGCAAGCGTGGGACGGTCATGAAGTCGTCGATCTCGCGGTTTCCGCTCACAAGGAGGCAGACGATGCACCGGCACGATGGCCGACAAGAAATCGGATTGGCTCGCCGCACTGGACGATTTCCGCAACTGGTCAGCCTGGGCCTTCAGCCCGCGAAACGCGATGAAAGTCGTCTGAGCTGGCTCTCGACCCTGGCTCATCCGTGAGGCGGCGTGAGCAGCCGAACTCCTTCTCGCGGTGTTCGGGACCTGGCACTCGACTGAATCGTTGAGGTTGGTATGCAGACTCTTGACACGGAACACAGCCTTCGTCGTTGACGGCTTCCAACCGCAGCGAGATAGTAGGACGCGTCAGATCGTTCACGCAGCGAACTGATGACGATAGCTGAGCCGAGGGCTATGTGGCCGCCGATGTGTCGGCGACGTTGCTCTCCCGCGAAGCATTGTGAAGCAATTCGCGGGAGCGACATCGAGACGCGGGATCCCGTGACGTGTTGTCCCACCCAGTTTCAACAATTTATCGAAGATGTTGACTCTCGCGTCCACGTCATTGGCGACCGAGCGTTTTCAAGCAAGATCACGTCTGCAGCCGACGACTTTCGGTACTCCAGTGAGACTCGAATTGATGACACAACACTGCCGGCTAGTGTGGCCGAGACCGGCCGCAGGCCTCGCCTGGTAAACGTACTTTGAGACGGAAACGGCGGAACTTGGTCCAGCGTTGGCGAGGCCTTGCGATCTCAAGGATCGACGGTGCCGCGTTGTCGTTCCAGTTCGCACGGCGACTCCATTTTTCTGGCGTTGTTTCACCAGCTTCAAGCAGGGACTAACGTGGTCGGGTCCTTGAGTTGGCGAACAGAGTGCGGCAACTAGACCCCGCCAGCGCCCCGTAGTCGTTTGTTATCCAGCTCGCGTCGGAAGCCGGGAAAGGACGAGGCGTTATGGCCGTTCGACACATTTACCTAAAGATCGAATCGATCCCCGACTACTCGCCGGTTTGCCCTGATCCGACATTTGCCCCGCCAGTCCGCTACGGTCGCGACTGCATGCGCAACATGGGACACGAAGACGGGACGATTCCGACCGCGGAGATTAATGGGCGGACGGTCTCGGTGCTGGTGTATCGCGAGTATCTTGACCCGGCCTACCTCGTGCCCAAGCCGGACAAGATCGTCCTAGCGGATGTGAACGAGCCTCCGTATCACCGTCGGGTGCCCGGCACGGTGATCTATGCCCGCCCGGGGGATCGCCTCAAGATTCACGTCGTGAATGCCGACGGCGGTCCGCACAGCTTCCACCTCCATGGTCTGCGGTACGGCATCGACTCCGACGGATCGTGGCCGTTTGGCACGCAGACTGCCGATGGTCGACGGTCGGATGAGATCTGTCCCGGTCAGCACTGGACGTACACGTTCGATGTGACCGATCAGATGATCGGTGCCTGGCCGTTTCACGACCATTTCCAGAATATTGGCACTAACGTGAATCGGGGATTGATTGGCGGCGTGATCGTGCTCCCGAAAGACGATTGCCACCCGCCTCCCCGCATGAAGCTTCCGCCAGAAGTGGATGAGTTGCTGCGCGATCTGCGCAAGCATTTGCCATCGGAGCCGGACGACCAGGCCGTCGGGACTGCCGCCACGACCGCGCCTCCGGCAATGGACATGGGCATGCCCATGCCCGGAGGTGGCGGTCACGAGGGTGGAGGGCACAGTCCGTTGCCTGTGCGCCCTGTGGAGTTCGAGGGGCGACAAATCGATTGGGAAGAGTACCTACATCTGCCCGGGGTATACCCGCGTCCGGATCCACATCAACCGCTACACGTGCCGATGTTCGTGCACTACATGCAAGGGGCGAGCGGCACTCCAGCTTTCGACAGCGGGCCCATCCCGTTCAATGGCACGTTTGAAGCGACCTTCGGAACGGAAGGAACGTTTGACTATCACTGCAACATCCACACCTCGATGCAGGCGAAGGTTACGGTCGCGATGGGCGAGCCGATGCTGGCGACGGTGAATATTGATGACACAAACCCGCTGGACATGAAGTTCGTTCCCCAAAACGCGACAGTCGGTCCCGGCGGCAAAGTCCACTGGAACAACGGTAACAACAACGTCCACACTGTTACAGAAGATGGCGGGGGAATGCCGTCATTCTGTCTGAATGGTCGGTCCTTCGTCGGCAACACGCCGACCATCCTGGCCGAGGCGGGACAGAAGATTCGATGGTACGTCTTCAATCTGGATCTGGGAATGATGTGGCATAACTTCCACACTCATGGGCAACGCTGGCACTTCGCCGGGGAAGCGTACGACGGCCGCAGTCTTGGTCCCGCCGAATCCTTCGTGGTCGAGACCGCGGCGCCGCCCGTGTTGCTACTGCCCACGGACATCGCCAAAGCGCAAGATCCCGCGCACCGGCCCAAACACGCCAAGCAATATCACGTGCGCGGGGATTTTTTGTTCCACTGCCACGTGGAGATGCACATGATGGCGGGGCTCGCCGGCTTGGTGCGCTCACGGCAGACGCTCTGGCTGACATCCGAGCAGGCAAAAAGGCTGGCCCATGAAACCGGTCTGCCCCTCGACCACGGCGACAACGACTGTCCGGCGATCGACCCCAAGCACTGCGAGTCCCTTGACTGCGGCAAGTGGGAAGAGGTCGCTGGAAGCCCGTCAGTCACCTTCATGCACGCCTGTCTGCTTCCGAACACCGACAAAGTCCTGTACTGGGGCTACGGCGACACGCGTGACGACATCAGCCGGATTTGGGATTACTCCACCCCAGGCGGGGTCTTCGCCGTTCCGGCCAACCAGCCATTCGACGTGACGTCTCCTCCTGGCGACCGTGGGTTGGCCAACTTGTGGTCCGCGGAGCATGCGTTCCTGGACACTCCGCAAGGCACGCTGTTGATTCATGGCGGCTTTACCCCGCGCGAGGCGTACTTGTTCGATCCCCCGACTCTGAGGTGGTCGCGAGTCGCGTCCACGACTGAACAGCGCTTCTACTCGACCACGCTGACTCTGGCGAACGGCAAAGCGTTGGCCCTCTTGGGCGGCACGCCGACATCGATCGTATCGAGATCGATCGAGGTGTACGACCCGGGTACCGGCACATGGGATCCGTCGATAGCGCTTCCGGCCACATTCGACTACCTGTACTACCCATGGACCTATGTGATGCCCAACGGCGAATTGTTCATCGCGGGGCCCCGCGGAATTACGCGGCGCTTTGATCCGCTGGCGCCGGTCGATGATCCTGCCAAGACGTGGCCGACCCTTGCGGGCAACCGAAGCACGAGCGGCGAAAAAGGCACGTCTGTCCTGTTGCCCCTGCTGCCCCCGGACTACAAGCCTCGCGTGCTGATTGCAGGAGGAGATCTGTCGCCCGCACAGCAAACCTCGGAAATGATCGATCTCTCGGATGCAGTGCCTACGTGGAAGGCGTTGCCCAACCTCAATCAGCCGCGCCTCCACCAGGTGAACACGGTCCTGATGCCAGATTCTCGGGTGTTTCTTGCCGGTGGTATTCCCAACACCGGGGGACCGGCGGAGATTCTGGATACCAGGAACCTCGCCGCGGGATGGGTGCCCTGCGCGGTAATGAAGTACTCGCGGGGGTACCATTCCGCCGCGATCCTGCTCGCCGATGGCAGCATTCTGATGGGCGGTGATCAGGACATCACCGGGGGATGGAAGTCGGGGGAAACCACACCGCACGAACGCTACTTCCCGTGGTACTACTTCCGGGCACGGCCGGTCATCACGAGCGCGCCAGCGAACGTGACCCACGGTGGGGCCTTCACGGTGAACACGCCGAGCGCCACATCCATTGCGGAAGTGCTGCTCATCCGGCCAGGCGCTGTGACGCATGGCTTTAACCAATCGCAACGCCTCATCGGTTGCGAAATCACAGGGCGCGGCGCGACTTCACTTCAAGTGACGGCGCCGCCCGACGGGAACGTCGCAGCTCCGGGGTATTACCTGCTGTTCGTCGTGGACACAGCGCGGGTGCCGAGTGTGGGCGCCTGGATACGGGTGACGCCGTAATGCCGTCCGAGCGGTGCACCGGCTGATTGTCACCGGTAAGACCTAGCGCAGCGCATCAGCCAGTTACCTCCACGCAGCCACTTTGGCGACTGGTGAAGGCTGGCCACATTGCAGAGGCGTGCGTGCGGCCGATTGACGGCGTGGGCGTGGAACTGCGCTACCAGTGGGATGGCGAGTTGCGCGTGAGCCAGATGTTCAAGGCGTGGGCCGAACTCGAGGCCACCGCGACGGAGAAGCGCCAGGAGCTGGAAGCCAGGGCTGGCACTCAGAGACGGCGTTGTGCGATCCTCCGCGTCAGTGACGAGCGCCGAGGTCCTTTCACGGCAACTGATAAGGAGGGCATGATGCTGTTCTATGTTGGATGGAAGGCGCGAGAGGGACATGGCCCTGAAGAGGGCGATAAGAGCCTCGAGCTGTTTACGCGCTGGAAGCCGCCGCAGGCGCTCCAGATGAATGGCATGTGGGCACGCGCTGACGGCGGCGGCTTCTGCATCTGCGAGGCGTCCTCTGCGGAAGTCGTCTTTGAAGCGTGTGCGCCGTGGGCCGACGTCCTGCTCGACTACGACATTATCCCAATCGTGGAAGTCGAAAAGGCGGTCGAGCTGCTCAAAAAGGCCATCGCGTTCCGGAAGGGCTGACGCCGAACCTCGCCGACTCGAAATTACCGTGGACTATACGGGGCTGTCACCTCGCGGTAGTGCTCGCCGATCCTTAGGATCGCGGCTACGCCTGCTCGATCAACTCCGCGCCTAAAGGATGGCGTACAGAGCAAGGGCCGCATCGCTGCGGCCCCTGCTCACATCCACGAGGACGCTGTGCTATAGCCATGCCGTCGCATCGGCGCCACACGAGGCGCATCGTCACTTGCCGCCGCCAACGGCGCCGTTGCTGTCCCTTCAGTGGCAGGAGGTCAGCCTGACTCGCAACGAGCTGACCGTCAGGGCCGAGAAGGCCAAGGACGGCGAGACGCGTACCTTGCCGATCTCAGCGCGTCTGAAGGCCGTTCTGGAAATGGTCAAGGTGGCGCCTGACGGCAAGGAGCACTCTCCTGCCGGCTACGTCTTCGGCGATGCCGTAGGCGGGCGCGTGCTAGGCCCCAAGAAGACATGGGCGACGACGTGTCGGAACGCCGGAGTAAGGGAGCTGCACTTTCACGATCTGCGCCACGAGGCCGGCAGCCGCCTTCTCGAGGCAGGCTGGCCCCTGCATCACGTACAAGAGATGTTGGGCCACGCGGACTTGAAGCAGACGAGCACGTATCTGAACGTGACGCGCGTTGGACTCCAGGACTCGATGAAGCGGTTCGGGACGGCGCCGTTGCACTCCGTTGCACCCGAGGCCGATCAGGAGCATCCGGCAGCGTGCAACACACCAGCCGCGAGTGAGACCCAAGTGACTGTGAACTAGCCGGTTGGAAGTTGGCTCCTCGGGCTGGATTCGCACATGCTCCCGCCGAGCCGAAGGCGAGGAGGGGCATGAACTAGAAACAGCCCGAGGCTGCCAACTTCCGGAGGAAGTTGGCTCCTCGGGCTGGATTCGAACCAGCAACCCTCCGGTTAACAGCCGGATGCTCTGCCGTTGAGCTACCGAGGAACACCTGGAGATCGCGCGCCACGCACCGGGCCCGGGCGGGCCCTCACTGGTGCAATCGGCGGGTGTTAGCCGAAGCGTTAATAGTAGCAGACTACAGGCTTCAGGCTCCAGGCTGGACGGGCTACAGGCTCGAGACTTCAGACTCCAGGCGTCCCGGGCCAGCACCGAGGCACTGGGCACATGGCACCGCACCAGGCACCCGGCACGCAGCACTCGGCACGGTAGACTGACCTTGATGTCGGTTCCCCTGCACGCGCCTGCACGAGAGCTGGCGCGTCTGGTCGCCACGCGTGCGCTGTCCCCCGTCGAAGTCGTTCGGGCCACCCTCGACCGCATCCAGGAGCAGAATCCCGCGCTGAACGCCTACGTCGCTGTGGACGCCGACCGCGCCCTCGACGCCGCCCGTGCGGCGGAGCACGCGCTCATGCATCCCGCACCTGGCACTTCTCACTCATCACTTGGCGCTGTGGGCGCCCTTGTCGGCGTTCCGGTCAGCATCAAAAGCTCCATCGCCGTGAAGGGACTCCCATGGGAGACCGGCAGCCGCTTTCGAGAGGGTGTCGTCGGCGACGCCGACGCGCCTCTGGTCGCACGACTCAAGGCCGCGGGCGCCATCGTGATCGGCGTCACGAACGCGGCCGAGCAGCTTATGGCCTGGGAGACCGACAACGCGCTCTACGGCCGGACGAACAACCCGTGGGCGCTCGATCGCACGCCGGGAGGATCGAGCGGCGGCGAAGCGGCGGCCATCGCCGCAGGGCTCTCAGCGGGCGGCATCGGCAGCGATGGCGGCGGATCGATTCGCGTGCCCGCGCACTTCAGCGGCATCTGCGGCCTCAAGCCGACGCCGGGCCGCGTGCCGGCCACCGGACACTTCCCGCCCTGCGCCGGTCCCTTCGCGCTCACCGGCGTCGTCGGGCCGATGGCGCGAACGGTGGACGACGTGGAGACGATGGTGGCGGTGATGGCGGGACCCGACATCGGCGACCCGAACGGACATCCGGTGCCGTTCACCCCGCTGGCGTCAGTCCCGCCGGACACGCGTGTCGGCGTCTTCGAAGACGATGGCACCGTGCCGGTGACAGCGGAATCGCGCGACGCGATAAGGAAGGCTGCCGCGGCGCTTCGGGATGCCGGTTGTGTAGTCGAAGAGTTCCGGCCCGACGGCCTCGACGAAGCCCGCGAGCTCTGGTGGGAGATCTTCGGCCACGCCGTCGGCCTCGTGCTCGGGCCAATGGTCGCCGGCCGCGAGGCGGAGGTCCACCCGAACATCCTGCAATTTCTCGAGTGGACCCGGCGCGGTCCCAGGCTGACGGCCGAGCGACTGCTGGACGTGGAGATCAAACGTGACCTTCTGAAGACGAGATTCCTCGCGCAGATGCAGCGCTATCCCCTGCTGCTCTGCCCCGTGGCGCCAATCCCTGCGTTCCGCCACGGCGAGCGCGAGTGGATGGTCGAAGGGCGCAAGGTCCGCTACCTCGACGCGTGGCGCTATACGGCGTGGTTCAACCTGCTGCAGAATCCAGCGATGTCCGTGCCGGTGTCGCAATCTGCCGACGGCCTGCCAATCGGCGTGCAGGTCGCGGCCGCGCCGTGGAACGAAGCGCTTGTACTCGCCGGCGCTCGCGTCATCGAGGCAGCCCGGGGGGCGTGGGTCGCGCCACCAACCTCCCACAACGTCTCGCAACCCCTCGCAACCCCGCCCAACCTCACACAATCCGTCCCAACCCCACCCAACGTTACCCAACCCGTCCCAACCCTTCCCCACCTCTCGTGACCCTGTCTCCCACCATCCGTCTCGTCGCCGGCCTGATCGTCTCGCTGATGACGATCGCCGGTGTCGGGCTGTACACCGTGCGCGAGATCCGTCAGCTTCGCGACGAGCAGACCGCCATCAGCGATCGGAACCGGAAAGACTCGCTTCAGCTCCTGCGCATCCAGAACAACCTGTCCACGCTCGCCACGTCGATGCGCGACATGGCCGACCGCACGGAGAACTACCCGCTCGCGGCGTGGAAGCAGGCCTTCGATCGGCTGCGCGTGGACCTGGCGCAGGCCATCATGCTGGAGGAGACCCTGGCGCCTGCGGGACGCCCCGCCGCGCAGCAGGAGCGGCTGGTCGCGTCGGTCGATCGCTACTGGACGCTCGTGGACGACATGTTCGGCGCGGCCGGTGCGGGCGACGACAACGGCGCCATCTCAAAGCTCCGTGGACCGGTCACCGCGCAGCACCTGGAACTGGTCAGCATGGTGTCGCAGTTCCTCGTGCTCAACAACCGTGTCCAGGAGGAAGCCGGGGTCAGGAACCGCGAGATCTACGAGCGCGTCGAGCGTGAGATCGGCATGCTGGTCATCGTGTTGTTCCTGGTGGTGGCCGTCAGCGGCATCTCGATCATCCGCGCCAACCAGCGCGCCTTCGAGCGCGTCGAGCAGCTGTCGGCCGAGCTCCGCAACCTGTCCTGGCGGATGCTGCGGATGCAGGAAGACCTGCAGCAGGAGTTCTCGCGCGAGCTGCACGACGAGTTCGGCCAGATCTTCACTGCCGTCGGCACGCTGCTCGGCCGCGTGAAACGCAACCTGCCGCCCGATTCTCCAATGGTCGCGGACCTCGAGGAGGTGCGCGGCATCGCGCAGCAGACGCTCGACAAGATCCGCGTCCAATCGCGCCTGCTCCATCCGGTGATCCTCGACGACTTCGGCCTCGAGAAAGCGCTCGAGTGGTTCGTCGAGCAGTTCGGCCGCCAGCACGGCATCAACGCGACGTTCGAGTCGCGTGGACCGATTGGCGTGATCCCGCCGGAGGCGACGATCCACATCTACCGCATCGTCCAGGAGGCCCTGACCAATGTCGGCAAGCACTCGGGGGCGGCGCAGGCTCGCGTGCGCCTGGCGCAGCGGGACGGCTGGCTCGAGCTGGACATCGAGGACCAGGGCAAGGGCCTGCCGCTGGGCGCGTCCGGCAGCGTGGATCGCGGCATCGGCCTCGTCAGCATGCGCGAGCGCGCGGAGCTGATGGGCGGCACTTTCACTCTGCGGCCGTCTTCAGGCCGGGGCCTGACCGTCAGCGTCCGGGTCCCTGTAGGGTCAGACGCTGTTAAGAGGTCCTCCACTGCGTAACAGCGTCTGACCCCACGGTCCTAGTCGAAACCAATTACGGCGTTCGCGCGTGCCTCGACGATAATCTTCTGTATGCCGTCCGCCTCCATCCGCGTCGTCCTGGTGGACGACCATGCCCTGGTCCGCCAGGGCTTCCGCCGCATCCTCGAAGACGACCCCGAGCTCACCGTTGTCGGCGAAGCCAGCAACGGCACTGACGCCATCGCGCTGGTCAAGAAGACCGATCCCGATGTCGTGGTGATGGACATGGCGATGCCGGAGATGAGCGGGCTGCACGCGACGATGGAGATCATCAAGCAGCGGCCGGGCACGAAAGTGCTGATCCTGAGCATGTACTCGGACGAGCAGTACGTGCGGAACGCGCTCGATGCCGGCGCGAAAGGCTACATCCTCAAGAGCGCGATCGAAAACGACCTGACGCGGGCAGTCAAAGCGGTGGCCGCCGGCGAGCAGTACCTCGCGCCGGAGCTGTCGAGCGTGCTGATTCGGGCGATCCAGACCGGATCGTTCGAGAAGGCGGCGGACCCGTACGATCGGCTGACGCAGCGCGAGAAGCAGGTGCTGCAGCTCATCGCGCACGGCAAGTCGAACAAGGAGATCGCGGTGATGCTCGACCTGAGCGTGAACACCGTGGCGGTGCACCGCGCCAACCTGATGAGCGCACTGGGCGTGCACAAGACGGCCGAGCTCGTGCTGTTCGCCGTCAAGAAAGGCCTCGTCTTACCTGAGTAGAGGCAGGACGAGGGACGAAGGACGAGTGACGAAGGACGAGTGACGAAGGACGAGTGAGAGTGCTGTTGACCCGGGTGCTGGCCGCCGGGCTGGCCCTCGCGTTGCTGGTGCCGGCCGCGCCTTCCGCGCAGAACCGATCGGCAGTGCGCCTGACGGACGTCACGCGTCAGGCGGGTCTCGCCTTCACACACAACAACGGCGCGTTCGGCAGGAAATACCTGCCCGAGACGCTGGGTTCTGGCGCCGCATTCCTCGACTACGACAACGACGGCTGGCAGGACATCCTGCTGGTCAACGGGACGAACTGGCCTGGCCAGCCGCGCGGGACGAGCCGCACGCGGCTCTATCGCAACAACGGCAACGGCACCTTCGACGATGTGACGCGGAAGGTCGGGCTCGACATCGATCTCTACGGCATGGGCGTCGCCATCGCCGACTACGACAACGACGGCTGGCAGGACATCCTCATCACCGCCGTCGGCCAGAATCACCTCTTCCACAACACCGGCCAAGGCGCCTTCGTCGACGTCACGGACACGGCTGGCCTGGGGCACCGGCCCGGCTTCAGCACATCAGCGCTGTGGTTCGACTACGACCGCGACGGCTTGCTCGATCTGCTCATCTGCAACTACGTCCGGTGGACGCCGGAGACCGACGTCTACTGCAGCGTGGACGGCAAGCAGAAGTCGTACTGCACGCCCGAAGCCTACCGGGGCGCGACGACGTGGCTGTTCCGGAACAAGGGCAACGGCACGTTCGAGGACGTGACGGCGAAGGCCGGCCTCTTCGACACGACGTCGAAGTCGCTTGGTGTGACGTTGATTGACTACGACCTCGACCCCTGGCCCGACGTCTTCGTAGCCAACGACACTCAGCCGAACAAGCTGTATCGCAACAACGGCAACGGCACGTTCACGGAGCTGGGCCTGCAGGCGGGCCTCGCCTTCAGCGAGGATGGCCGCGCCCGCGCGGGCATGGGTGCCGACGCCGCAGACGTGGACAACTCCGGCGCGACGACGGTCGTGGTCACCAACTTCTCAGGCGAGATGCTGGGCTTGTACCGTCCCGTCGGCGACGGGCAGTTCGCGGACACTGCGCCGCGGACCGACATCGGCCGCGCCACTCGTCTGACGCTCGGCTTCGGCTGCTTCTTCTTCGACGTCGATCTGGACGGCCTCCAGGATCTGCTCGTCGTCAACGGGCACATCGACGAGACCATCAGCAGCGTCGCGGGCCGCGTCAGCTACGCGGAGCCGCCGCATCTGTTCCACAACATGGGCAAGGGCCAGTTCTCCGATATTGCGGCGGAAGTCGGCGGAGGATTCGCGCAGCCGAAAGTCGGCCGCGGCGCCGCGTTCGGCGACTTCGACAACGACGGTGACCCGGATGTCGTCATCACGACAAACAACGGACCCGCGTTCCTCTACCGTGTTGATGCGCCGGCCGGCAGTCACTCGCTCCGCGTGAAGCTGCGCGGCATGAAGTCGAATCGCGACGGCATCGGCGCGCGTGTCCGCGTTTTCGCCGGCAGCGACAAGTACTGGCGGCTCGTGAAGACCGGGTCGAGCTACCTCTCTCAGTCCGAGTTGCCCGTCACGTTCGGCCTCGGTCCCCACACGCAGGCCGATCGCCTCGTCGTCGAGTGGCCGAGCGGCACGCGCGACGAAGTGAAAACCGTCGCCGCCGGGTCTGCCTACGAGGTCACCGAAGGCCGAGGGATCACGGCATCGCGGCGCCTCAGATAGGCTCAGGCTTCGCACGGTTGTGTGAGGTTTCGGAGCGTTATGTGAGGTTTCGGAGGTTGCGGAAGGTTCCAACCCGTACCAACCTGTCGCAACCCCTCAAAACCAATCGAAACCTGTCGTAACCTGTCGGGACCAGTGGCATCGCGCAGCGCAGGCATCATCTGGCTCTCCGTGGCAGGCGCCCTGGCGGGCTTCGCGGCAAACTCCCTCCTCACCCGGGCTGCGGTCGGGCCGCATCTCATCGACCCCGTCTCTTTTTCTGAAGTGCGCCTCGCCAGCGGCGCGCTGACGCTGCTCGCCTTGCAGCGGCTCAGTAGCCGAACGGGCACAGTCGTTGGCAGGACGTGGGACAGCCTGATCGGCGCGGCGGCCCTTGCCGTCTACGCGTTCGCGTTCGCCTTCGCCTACGCGCGGATCGACGCCGGCACCGGAGCGCTGATGCTTTTCGGCGGCGTGCAGTTGACGATGCTCACGTGGAGCGTCGTGAGCGGCGAGCGCTCGGGCGCGCTCGAGTGGATTGGGTTGGCGACCGCGGCCGCGGGTCTCGTCGTGCTGACGCATCCGGGCAGCACCGCGCCCGACCATCGTGGCGCGGCGCTGATGGCATCGGCCGGCGTGGCCTGGGGCATCTACACCCTCCGTGGCCGCGGAGCGGGCGACCCGCTGGCGCGGACAGCAACGAGCTTCCTCTGGGCCGCGATCGCCGGAGCGGCAGTCGTGGCACTGCTCGCCGGTGGGGTGCTGGTCAGTGGACGGGGCGTGATGCTCGCCACCATCTCAGGCGCTCTCGCATCAGGCGTCGGCTACATGCTCTGGTACATCGCGCTGCCCTCGCTGACTGCCTTCCGGGCGGCGTTGCTCCAACTGATGGTGCCGGCCCTGACGGCCCTTGCCGCCGTGCCGCTGCTCGGCGAGCACATTTCGCGGCGTCTGGTCTGGGCCTCGGCCCTGATCCTCGGGGGCATCGCCATCGCGGCTCTTGCGAAAGCCCGGCCGCGCCGCTAGGCTCCCTCCATGCGCCGCATCGCCGCCGCCTTCATCGCCGCCGCGTTCGCGGCGTCGGCCGGCGCCCGCGTCGGCGCGCAGAACATTATCAATGTCGGCCCGTCCGTGGATTTCTCGCACGGCCGGCTGGTGGTCTCGAAGAACCATCGATTCCTGCAGCACCAGGATGGGACGCCGTTCCTCTATCTGGGCGACACGGCGTGGGAGCTGTTTCATCGGCTGGACCGGGAGCTGGCTGGCAAGTACCTCGACGCGCGGCGCCGCCAGGGCTTCACGGTGATCCAGGCCGTGGTGCTCGCCGAGTTCGACGGCCTCACCACTCCGAACGCGAACGGAGACAAGCCGCTCATCGACAACGATCCGTCCAAACCGAACGAGGCCTACTTTGCGTTCGTGGACTGGGTGGTGAAGCGCGCTGCGGGCCAGGGGCTCTTCATCGGGATGCTGCCGACGTGGGGAGACAAGGTCGTCCTCGAGAGCTGGGGCAAAGGACCCGTGATCTTCCCGGTGGACAAGCCCGAGATCGCGCGCGCGTGGGGACGGTATCTCGGCGCGCGCTACAAGGACGCGCCGAACATCATCTGGATTCTCGGTGGCGATCGGAATGGCAAGGGCTTCGAGCCCGTGTGGAACGCGATGGCCGAGGGCCTCTCCGAAGGCGACGGCGGGGGCCACCTGAAGACCTATCACCCGAGCGGCGGCCAGTCATCGTCTGCATGGTTCCACGATGCTTCGTGGCTCGATTTCAACATGATGCAGTCAAGCCACGGAGCGAAGAACATCCCCAACGATCTGATGATCGACAAGGACTACGCGCGAACGCCCACCAAGCCCGTTCTGGACGGTGAGCTGCGATACGAGAATCATCCGGTCAACTGGAAGCCGCTCGAAAACGGCTGGTTCGATGCCTTCGACGTGCGGCAGGGGACGTACTGGTCGGTGTTCGCCGGCGGCATGGGCGTCACGTACGGCTGCCACGACGTCTGGCAGTTCCATCAACGCGGCTACGAGCCCATCGCGTTCTCCCGCTACAACTGGTACGACGCGATGACGGCGGAAGGCGCGTGGGACATCCTGCACCTGCGGCGGCTGCTGCTCTCGCGCCCGTTCTTCGACCGCGTCCCCGACCAGGAGATGATCGTCGAGGGCGTCGGCGAAGGCCAGGCCCGGGTGCGAGCGACGCGCGGGCACGCGTACGCGTTCGTCTACCTTCCGACCGGCGCGCCGGTTACCTTGCGGCTCGGCCGCATCTCGGGCGAAGAGATCCTGACCTGGTGGTTCAATCCCCGTACGGGCGGAGCGCGCCCGGCGGGACGTTACACCAATCGATCGACGCGTCAGTTCGAGCCTCCCGGGCCTCACGGGCGCGGCCTCGACTGGGTGCTCGTGCTGGACGATGCGGACCGCCAGTTCAAGGCGCCGGGCTACCGCGTCGAAGAAGCCAAGAAGGCCCGGTAGCCGTCGTGACGCTGCGCGCGGTGGCTGTTCTGGCAGGCAGTTTGGCACTGGCGGGAGCCGGCGCTCCGCTGCCCGCAACGCCGGCGAGACCCGCGCGGCAGGCGCCTTCTTCGGCGCCACGTCCCATCCCCAACCGCGAGCCCCTCAACAAGGGCGCGTTCATGCTGCTGCCGCTCGGATCGATCACCCCATCCGGGTGGCTGCGGCGGCAGCTGGAGATCCAGGCCCGCGGGCTCAGCGGACACCTCGACGAGATCTGGCCCGATGTCGGCTCGAACAGCGGCTGGCTTGGAGGCACAGGAGAAAGCTGGGAGCGCGGCCCGTATTACCTGGACGGGCTGCTGCCGCTCGCCTACCTGCTGCACGACGAGGCGCTCATCGCCAAGGCGCAGCGCTACGTCGAGTGGACGCTGTCGCATCAGGCCGGGAACGGCTGGATCGGCCCGGCCTCCAACACCGACTGGTGGCCGAACATGGTGATGCTGAAGGTGCTGACGCAGTACCAGGAAGCCACCGGCGATCCGCGCGTCGTTCCCGCACTGACCAGGTACTTCGTGCTGCACCTGCAGGAGGCCGGCCGAAGGCCCCTCCACCAGTGGGCCGTCTATCGGTGGGCCGATGAGCTGCTGAGTGTCATCTGGCTCTACAACCGGACCGCCGATCCCCGGCTGCTGACGCTGGCGCGGACGCTGCACAACCAGGGCGAGGACTGGGCCAGGCACTACGCGCATTTTGAGTTCGAGAACAAGACGTCCACGCGTGATCTCGCGCTCGGGCCGGCCGACACGGAGTTCTCCGATCGGGCGATGCGCGCGCACGGCGTCAACAACGCCATGGCGCTCAAGACGTCCGCCGTCTGGTCGCTCGTCTCGCGCGACGCCGTTGATCGCGACGCCGTGCTGCAGGCGCTGGAGGTCCTCGACAAGTTCCACGGCCAGCCGAACGGCATGTTCAGCGCCGATGAGCACTACGCCGGCCGCGATCCGTCCGAAGGCACCGAGCTCTGCGCCGTCGTCGAGGCGATGTTCTCGCTCGAGCAGGTTCTGGCCGTGCGCGGCGGCGTGGCCCTGGCCGACCGGCTCGAGCGCATCGCATACAACGCGCTTCCGGCGACGCTCTCGCCCGACATGTGGGCGCACCAGTACGACCAGCAGGCCAACCAGGTGCTGTGCAGCCTGCGCGAGCGCCGCTGGGTGAGCAACGGGCCCGAGTCGAACCTGTTCGGCCTCGAGCCGAACTTCGGATGCTGCACGGCCAACATGCACCAGGGCTGGCCGAAGCTGGTGGCGAGCCTCTGGATGGCGTCGCCAGACGAGGGACTGGCCGCCGTGGCCTACGGCCCCAGCCAGGTGCGGGTGCGCGCGACGCGCGGACAACCGGTGACGATCGAGGAGCGGACCGACTATCCGTTCCGCGAGGACGTCGAGCTCATCGTCCGGCCGGACGTGCTGCTCCAGTTCCCGCTGCACCTGCGCATTCCGTCGTGGGCCGAAGGCGCGGCGGTCACGGTGAACGGAGCGCCGGTGCCCGGCGTCGTGCCTGGCGAGTTCCTGCGAATCGAGCGCGTCTGGCGGCCTGGCGACAAAGTGGTGCTCCACTTGCCGATGAAGACAGAGGCGGCGCCCTGGTATCGCGACGGGATCGCCCTGACGCGAGGACCCCTCGTGTTCGCGCTGCCGGTTGGCGAAGACTGGCGGAAGATCACGACGGGCATGAAGCACCCGGCAACGGGCGCGGCTTCAGACTGGGAGATCGTGCCGACCACGGCGTGGAACTACGGGCTGGTGCTGAACGCCGACGCCGCGGCGGAACTCCGCGTGGAGCGGAAGCCCGTGGGCGACGTGCCGTTCAGTCCGACGTCGCCGCCGATTTCACTGCGTGTGACCGGACGCAAGATCCCGGAATGGCAGCTGGAGGAAGGATCCGCGGGCACCCTGCCGCGCAGCCCGGTGCTCAGCACCGAGCCCGACGAACAACTGACGCTTGTGCCTTACGGATCCGCCCGGCTGCGAGTGACGGTGTTCCCGAGGATCGAGACGAAGAACTAACGGGGTTGTGAGTTGAGTAAGGTTTCGACGGGTTTTGGTGCGTTGTGAAGGGTTGCGTGCGAGAAACCCACATCAACGTACCTCAACGTCCCCCAACGTCCCCCAACGTCCCCGAACGTACCTCAACGTACCCCAACGTCGCTAAACGTTCCCCGCTTTCATCTCCTGCATCAGATAGTCGCAGGCGCGGACGGTGAGCGCCATGATCGTGAGCGTCGGGTTCTGGCACCCGCTCGACACGAACGCGGAGGCATCCGTCACGAACAGGTTCTTGATATCGTGCGACTGGCAGAACCCGTTGAGGACTGACGTCTTCGGGTCGCTGCCCATGCGCGCCGTGCCCATCTCGTGGATGCCGTAGCCGGGGACCCGGTTCGGCACCTGGAACGGGAACACGTTCTTCGCCCCGGCGGCCTCCATCATCTCGGCCGCGGTCTGGGCCATGATCGGGATCATCTTCCGCTCGTTCTCACCCCACGACATCGTGATCTTGATCACCGGAATCCCGAAGGTGTCGACGACGTTCGGGTCGATCGCGATGAAGTTGTCGTAGCGAGCGAGCACTTCGCCAAACCCGGCCAGACCCACGCTGGTGACCGGGTCCATGACCGCCTTCTTGAATGCCGCGCCGTAGCCGGGCGCGCCGAAGCTGAAGTCGGTTCCGCCGCCGCCCTGGAACCCGAACCCGCGGATGAGGTCCTTGTGGCGCGGTCCGTTGGCCGTGTTGAGCATGCGGATCGCGTAGATGCCGGTCGGCCGCTTGGGCGCGCTCATCGACGGCTTCGTCGCGGCATCGGGGAACTCGCCGCGCGCGCCGCCAGCCACCCACAGGTGATCCATCAGGTAGTGACCGAGTACGCCGCTCGAGTTGGCCAGCCCGTTCTCGTACTGTTTCGTCGACGAGTTGAGCAGGATGCGCGTCGACTCCAGCGCCTGCGCGCAGAGAATCACGACCTTCGCGTGCACTTCCTTCACCGCGCGCGTCACCCGATCGATGTACATCACGCCCGTCGCCCGGTTCTTCTCTGGGTCCGTCAGGACCTTGTAGACCATCGCGTTGGTGATGAGCGTGGCCTTGCCTGTCTTCACCGCGTCGGCGACGGTCGTGAACGCGGAATTGAAGTACGAGTGCGTGATGCAGCCCTGCTCGCACGGTCCGCAGTAGTGGCAGGCCGCACGGCCGTTGATCGGCTTCGACAGGTTGGCCGTCCGGCCGATCGTGACGGTGTAGCCCAGCTTGTCCTTGACGCGCGTCCGGAGCTGCGTCTCGGCGCAGGACATCGCCATCGGCGGCAGGAACTTGCCGTCGGGCAGTTCCGCGACGCCTTCGGACTGGCCCGAGATCCCGACGTAGTCCTCGACGATGTCGTAGTACGGTGCGAGGTCCCTGTAGCCAATCGGCCAGTCGTCGCCGTAGCCGTCGAAGGACTTGCCGTTCAGATCCTGTTCACTGAGGCGGTAGCTCTGACGGCCCCAGACGTTGGTCCGGCCGCCCACCACGCGCATGCGCCCCTGCCAGCTGAATGGCTTGTCGTCGGGCGTGGTGTAGGGCTCCTCCAGATCGTTGGCGAACCACTTGTAGTTGTATTCGCGACAGGCGTAGCAGTCGCGCTGCTTCGGCCGCGTCTTGCGCATCAGATCGTCGGCGCGATTGCGGTACTTCAGTTCCCACTGCTGGACGTGCTCGGTGAAATCCTGATCGCGCTGCGGCTTGCCCGCTTCGAGAATCGCGACCTTCACACCGGCTTCCGCCAGGCGCTTGGCGGCCCAGCCGCCGGATGCACCTGATCCCACCACAATTACGTCGTACTGATCGCTTGTCGCCACGAAATCCTCTGACAGGGACGGTTGCTGGTTCCTGGTTCCTGGTTCCTGGCTGCTAGTCCACTTCACACTTCTTATTCACTTAGCACTTCGCACTTGCCACTTGGCACTCAAGCATGTCCGTCCGGGTGCGTGCAGCCGGGCAGCTCCGTGTGGAACACGTTTCCGTCCCAGCCCAGCTCGCGGGCGCCCTTCTCGGACGAGAAGTACGCGCCGGCGATCCACTGCTTCAGGTTGGCGAAGTGATCGCCGATCGTCGCCTTGCCGCCGGCGGCCGCACCCTGGCCCATGATCGCGGCCATCTGGCCGCCGCCCTGCATGCCGGGGGCCATGGTGGACGCCTTCTGCAGCAGCGCGTCCTGCTCGGCCGCCGTGAGCGCCATCCAGGGCTTGCTGTGCGCTTCGATCGCCATCATGTCGAAGGCGCCGAGCGAGCTCAGGAACTTGCGCTGGGTGTCGGCCGATTCGACGGCCAGCAACGTGTCGAGAAACGGCGCGACCTTCGCCTCCGTCGATCCGGGGACGATGGCCTCCGAGATCACGTCGAGCGTCTTCAACTGGTGCGCGTCGAGGAACTCCGGCTTGTACGCGGCGCTCGCGGCCTTCTTCTGCGCGGTGGCCGCTGCCGGCGTGCCAACGTGCTGATGGACTGGATGCTCTTGCGCGCCCGCCAGGCCCGGTACCGCGAAGCCGGCGCCGACACCTGCAACGATGGTTTGGAGCATCGCGCGGCGTCCGAGACCAGAGGTCTTCGAGTCATCCGCGGGCGTGACAGGAATGATGTCGGGGTTCTTCGTGTCCATATCGCCGGAGTGTAACACGAAGTGGTTGACCGCTCCGGGCGCCTCTGGTTGGCCGATGCGAGCGTGGGCGCTACGTCTCTATCTTCCCTTTGCCCTCGATGATGGTGACGTAGCGATCGATCGGTACGTCGTCGAAGCGCTCCTTGCGTCCGCTCGGCATCGGCCAGGTGATCTCCAGGTAGTCGAGCTTCGTGGCGGTGCCGAGGCCGAGCACCTCCCGCGGATCGTGGGCAGAGAGGTAGCTGCCGCCGGCGTTCTTCATCTTCCGCCGCACGACGCCGCCGACCGACCACGTGAGCCGCGTGCCGACGGCGTCGCGGTTGCACGACGTGCCTTGCAGCTTCAGGCCCACCCAGTGGTTGCCGTCGCCGGCGTTGTTCTTCAGCAGCGCCGGCGCGTCGCCGTTGTTGCCGATGAGCACGTCGATGCGGCCGTCGTTGTTGTAGTCGCCGATCGCGAGCCCGCGCGCCGGGTACGACTTGGTGAAGGCGGGGCCGGAGGCCGGGCTGACGTTCTCGAGCTTCGTGCCGTTGTTGTGGAACAGCAGCAGCGGCTCCTTGTACTTCACCATCTGACTGTACTGCCCGATCATGTCGTCGGGGTGGCCGTTGGCGAGGAACAGATCGACGTGGCCGTCGAGGTCGTAGTCGAAGAACTTGAGGCCCCACCCGCTCAGCAGCCGCGTCGCCTGCGCGACGCCGTTGGCGGCGGCGACGTCGGAGAAGAACTCGTTGCCGTCGTTCTTGTAGAGCGAGAACATCTCCTGATCGACGTTGGCGACGAACAGATCCTGCTTGCCGTCGCCGTCGAAGTCCGTCGCATCGACGCCCATGCCGGATCGCGGCGTGCCGTTGGCGCTGAACGCGACTTCGGCCGCCAGCCCGATCTCATCCCACTTGCCCTTGCCGCGGTTCACGAAAAGGAAGTTCTGCACCGTGTCATTCGCAACGAACAGATCCATCAGTCCGTCGTCGTTGATGTCGGTGGCGACGACGCCAAGCGCCTTGCCGAGGGCTTTTTCGATGTCGGTGCCGGCGCTGACCTGGGTGAACGTCCCGTCGCCGTTGTTGTGGAACAGCGCGCTCGGCGTCGGCTTGAAGACGCGCGGGATGCAGTAGAAGCGCTTGCCCAGCTTGTTGTCGCCGCAGAAGATGTTCTCCTTCAGCGAGAACCGGACGAAGCTGCAGAGAAACAGATCGAGGCGTCCGTCGTTGTCGTAGTCGAACCAGACGGCGCTGGTCGTCCACGGCGGCGCGCCGAGCAGGCCCGATTTCTCTGTGACGTCGGTGAAGGTGCCGTTGCCGTTGTTGTGATACAGCGTGGGCGGACCATACGCGGTCACGAGGATGTCGGCATTGCCGTCGTTGTCGTAGTCGCCGACCGCGCAGCCCATGCCGAACCGTCCGGCACTGACGCCGGCGGCCTTCGTGACGTCCGTGAACGTGCCGTCGCGGTTGTTCTTGTAGAGGGCGTTCGAGAGCGGCGTTGGCGGGCTGTAGAAGTCCGCCGGACCGCTGTTGACCATGAAGATGTCCATCCAGCCGTCGTTGTCGTAGTCGAGGAACGCCACCCCGGGCCCCATGGTCTCGGGGAGGTACCGATCGGCCGACATCGCGTTGGTGTGGACCCAGGTCAGGCCGCTCACCGACGGCGGAATCTCCTCGAAGGTCGGCGGCGCGGCTTGCAGGATGCCCGTGCCCCTGGAGAGGTTGAGTGCGGGAGCGGCACCGATGCCGGAAAGAGCCACCAGTTGAAGAAACTCGCGCCGGGAGAACGAGAATCGTGACCGTGTCATCTGCCTCGATGGTACTACGGCCAACTGCCCGGACGTTTGGGGACTGTCCCCAACGCCAGTTCGTGTTCAGTTTTCGGACGTTGCGAGGCGCCGGTCGGTCGGCATGGCCATTGCGCTTACTCCCGAAGCTACGAGAACGCACTCATGCCACGCGGGTGTCGCATCATCGAACCGTGTACCGTTCAGCATGTGATCAACCGGGGGAACGCCAGGCAGCAGGTGTTTCGCGATCCTGAAGACTACGAGGAGTTTGTCGACCTCCTCGGCCTGGTGGCCAAACGCGTGGACGTCCCGCTCCTCGCTTATTGCCTGATGCCCAACCACTGGCATCTGGTCCTCTGGCCAGCGAGGTCTCGTGATCTCTTTTGCTATATGCACTGGTTGACCAGTACGCACGTTCGACGTACTCACATGCGTCGAGGCACGAGAGGTCTTGGCCACATCTATCAGGAGCGATATCGCACAGTCCCGGTCAAGGGAGAGGGCCAGTTCCTGACGCTATGCCGGTACGTCGAGCGCAATGCCCTCGAGGCGGGGCTCGTCGCGCGCGCTGAATTCTGGCCGTACTGCAGCTTGTCTTGCAGGATGACGCCGACGGCCGATCGACTCTTGTCGGAATGGCCGGTGCCTCGTCCTGAGAACTGGCTCGCGCTCGTAAACGCCAACTCTGGTTGACCCCCGTGATCCGAGATGGAACACAAAACCCGATTTGGGGACAGTCCCCAACTGCGGGAGTAAAATGCGTACTTCGTATGACCCACTCAACGGCGGCGCTTCGTGCGACGCTGGCGACGGGGCTCATCACCGTCGTCGCTCTCAGTGCCTCGAGCCAGACGCCCGCCACGGCGCCGGCGGTGGACTTCGTCCGCGACGTTCGTCCCATCCTCGAATCCCGCTGCTACGAGTGCCACGGGCCCAAGAAGGTGAAGGGTCGCCTGCGACTCGACCTCAAGGCCTCGGCCATCAAGGGCGGCCTGACAGGCCCTGCCGTGATTCCCGGCAACGCCGAAGACAGCCTGCTCGTGCGACGCGTGCTGGGCCTCGACGGCGAGGACCGGATGCCGAAAGACAAGGATCCGCTGCCCGACGCGCAAGTGGCGCTGCTCCGCTCGTGGATCGCGCAAGGCGCCGGGTGGCCCGATGACGGCCCGACGACCGCGGCAGCGGCGCCACCGGAAGAGGATCTGCCGCAGCACTGGGCGTACCGGCGACCGATCCGGCCGACGCCTCCGGCCGTCGCGCAGAAGACGTGGGTCCGAAATCCCATCGATCAGTTCGTCGCGGCCCGCCTGGAGAAGGAAGGCCTCGAGCCCTCGCCCGAGGCGTCGAAAGAGGCGCTGATCCGGCGCGTGTCGCTGGACCTCGTGGGCCTGCCGCCGACGCCAGCGGAGATCGATGCCTTCGTCGCCGACACCGGTCCCGACGCCTACGAGCGCCTCGTCGATCGCCTCCTGGCCTCGCCTCACTACGGCGAGCGCTGGGCGCGACCCTGGCTCGATCTCGCCCGCTATGCCGACAGCAACGGGTACGAGAAGGACGACCTCAGGACGATGTGGAAGTACCGCGACTGGGTAATCAAGGCTCTGAACGACGACGAGCCGTTCGATCAGTTCACGATCGAGCAGATCGCCGGCGACATGGTGCCCAACCCGACGGCCGATCAGCTGATTGCCAGCGGGTTCCATCGCAACACCCAGCTCAATCAGGAAGGCGGCATCGACGTCGAAGAAGCGCGCTGGGAAACGCTGCTCGATCGCGTGAACACCACCGGCACCGTCTGGCTGGGGTCCACGATCGGCTGCGCGCAGTGCCACAACCACAAGTACGATCCGTTCTCGCAGCGCGATTACTACCGGCTCCTCGCGTTCTTCAGCAACGTCGAATACACGGTTCATGGCCAGCAGGGCGGCGACCACTGGATTGCGGAACCCACGCTCGACCTGCCGTCGCCAGAGCAGGAGAAGAAGCGGAGCGCTCTCGCGGGCGAGCTGAAGACGCTCAACGCGAAGCTCACGGATCCATCACCCGAGATCGACGACGCACAGCTCGCGTGGGAGCAGTCGATGGCCGCCCTTGCGGCGCAGTGGACGACGCTGACGCCCCTTGCAGCGCACGCCACGACGGCGACTCTCACGAAGAAGGATGATGGCTCGGTGCTGGCTTCCGGCGTCCAGACCGGATCCGATCGCTACCAGGTGGAGCTGAACATCCCGGAGGGCACGTTCACCGGCATCCGGCTCGAAGCGCTCCCTGATCCTTCACTGCCGAAGGGCGGGCCCGGCCGCGACTACTACGGCAACTTCGTGCTCACCGGATTTCACGTCGATCTACTGAACGGGCGCGAGACGACAGCCGTGAAGTTCGGCAAGGCCGCAAGCGACGACGAAACAGGCGACGTGAACGACCTGATCGTGCCCCCGCCTCGCGCCGTTCGTGACGTGGCGCCCGGCTGGTCGATCGACGCCACTCGCGATGTCGAGCGGTTGCCGCGCCAGGCCGTGTTCGTGCCCGCTCAGCCAATAGCCATCTCCGCGGAAACCCGCGTCCGTGTGACGCTGGAGTTCGAGGGCGGCAACGTCGGCCAGGCGCTCGGGCGCTTCCGCCTGTCGGCCACGTCGATCGCCGATCCGGCCAGGACGGTTGCCATCCGCGCGAAAACACGCGCGGCGCTGTCGATCGCCGGCGACAAGCGTTCGCCCGACGATCGACGGACCATCCGCGCGGAGTATCGCGGGCAGACCGAGGCGCTGGCAGCGGTGCGGGCCCGGGTCGCGGCCATCGAGAAGGAACTGAAGGAGCTGGGCATCGTCAGCGCGCTGGTGATGCGCGAGTCCCCGTCGCATGATCGCCCCTCGACGCTGTTCCGCGAGCGCGGAGCGTACCTGGCACCCGGCGAGCGCGTCTTCGCGGCAACGCCTGCCGTGCTGCCGCCGATGAGCGACACGGAGATGCCGAACCGCCTGGGCCTGGCGCGCTGGCTGGTGAGCCCGTCCAACCCGCTCACGGCGCGCGTCACCGTGAATCGTGCCTGGGAGCAGTTCTTCGGCCGTGGCATCGTCGAAACCAGCGAGGATTTCGGCACGCAGGGCGCGCCGCCGTCGCACCCCGAGCTGCTCGACTGGCTGGCCACGGAGTTCATTCACTTGAAGTGGAGCCAGAAGGCGCTGCATCGGCTGATCGTAACGTCGGCGACGTACAGGCAGGATGCGCATGTCTCGCCCGCGCTCGTGGAGAAGGACCCCTACAACCGACTGCTCGCGCGGGGCCCGCGATTCCGGATGGAAGCCGAGATGATCCGCGACGCGGTACTCTCGGCCAGCGGGCTGCTCAGTCAGAAGATCGGTGGGCAGAGCGTCTTCCCGCCGCAGCCCGATGGCATCTGGGACAATCCTTACAGCGATGCGAAGTGGGTCATCAGCGAAGGCGAGGACCGGTATCGCCGCGGGCTCTACACCTTCATTCGCCGGACGTCCCCTTATCCGAGCTTCATGACGTTCGACGCGGTGAGCCGCGAGTTCTGCACGGTCCGCCGCGTGCGCACCAACACGCCGCTCCAGGCCCTGACGATGCTGAACGACGAGGCCTTCTTCGAGGCTGCACGCGCACTCGCCGCGCGCTCGGCCCGGGAGGCATCGACTACGTCCGGCCGCAGCACGGCGCAGCAGGAACACGGTCGAGCCGATTACATGTTCAGGCTCTGCACGTCGCGACTGCCGACGAGCGCCGAGTCTGATCACATCGTCGCATCGTACGAACGGCAACTCGCGCATTACCGCTCGAAGCGAGCGGACGCAGCGAAAGTCCTGAAAGAACCGCCGTCGAAGGGGCCGGACCAACCGGAACGCGCAGCGTGGACGCTGGTCGCAAACGCGCTGCTCAACCTGGACGAGACAGTCACGCACTAGTCCATAGGTCCATGGGTGCATAGGGGAATGGGGATGACGGACGACACGCGGCTGCTTCGCGATATCACCCGACGCCACTTCTTCAAGGAAGTTGGCTTCGGCGTCGGCTCGGTTGCGCTCGCGTCGCTGATGAACGAGCGACTGCTGGCGTTCACGCCTGAGGCTGACCAGGCGGTAGCAGCGGCGGCGCACACGATCGGGCCGCACTTCGCGCCGAAGGCAAAACAGGTGATTTACCTGTTCATGGCCGGCGCGCCGTCGCAGGTGGACCTGTTCGACAACAAGCCGCTGCTGCGCCAGTACGACGGCCAGGAAATCCCCAAGGGCTTCATCCCCGAGGGCGAGCGGTTCGCCTTCGTGAAGGGCACACCCCGGCTGCTCGGCTCGCCCTTCGACTTCAAGCTGTACGGGCAATCGGGCGCGGAGATCTCGGAACTGCTCCCCCACCTGCAGAAGCACGCGGATGAGATCGCCATCATCCGGTCGATGAAGACGTCGCAGTTCAACCACGCGCCGGCGCAGATCTTCATGAACACCGGGCACCAGATCATCGGGCGCCCCAGCATCGGCTCGTGGCTCAGCTACGGCCTGGGCAGCGACAACAAGGATCTGCCCGCCTTCGTCGTGTTGATCTCGGGGCAGAACAACCCGGACGGCGGCAAGAGCTGCTGGGGTAGCGGCTTCCTTCCTACCGTCCATCAGGGCGTCGAGTTCCGATCGAAGGGAGAGCCGGTCCTCTTCTCGCACAACCCGGATGGCGTGGATCCGAAGGCGCGGCGCGAATCGCTGGACCTCGTACGCGACCTCGATCAAATCGAGTACCAGCGCACGGGCGATCCCGAGACGACGACGCGCATCGCGGCGTACGAGCTGGCGTACCGGATGCAGACGAGCGTCCCCGAGCTGACCGACATCAAGGACGAACCGGCGAAGATCCACGAGATGTACGGCACGGAGCCCGGGCAGGTGTCGTTCGCGAACAACTGCCTGCTGGCGCGACGGCTGATCGAGCGCGGCGTGCGCTTCGTCCAGCTCTATCACCGCGGCTGGGACACGCACGGCGCCTCGGTCGGCACCGACATCGTCGTCCGCGTACCGAGGCTCTGCCTGGAGATCGATCAAGCGATCGGCGCGCTGCTGACCGACCTGAAGCAGCGCGGGCTGCTCGACACGACGCTGGTCGTCTGGGGCGGCGAGTTCGGCCGGACGCCGGTGAACGAGGCGCGCAACGGCAGCAAGCTGCTCGGTCGCGATCACCACCCGCGCGCGTTCACAATGTGGATGGCGGGCGGCGGCACGAAACCCGGCGTCACGATTGGGCGCACCGACGAACTCGGCTACAACATCGTCGAGGATCCAGTCGACGTGCACGATCTGCACGCGACGATGCTGCACCAGCTCGGCATCGACCACGAGAAGCTCACCTACAAGTTCCAGGGCCGCGACTTCCGGCTGACGGATGTGAGCGGGAAGGTCGTGTCGAAGCTGCTGGCTTGACACGGATCAAGGAGGGTGGAATACGCATTTAAACGCCGGCTTTACAATCAGCA